>Ga0335077_10001733_pt1 | contig 25939 bp, 23 predicted proteins | sample Lox_Sample_31_FD_207151 | JGI IMG/M metagenome (GOLD analysis project Ga0335077, IMG submission 207151) | Soil microbial communities from Loxahatchee National Wildlife Refuge, Florida, United States - Lox_Sample_3.1 | ecosystem: Environmental > Terrestrial > Soil > Wetlands | place: USA... | reverse complement strand
TGAAGGGCGACGGCAAGCTCGCCGCCAATCAATGGCACACGATGCAGGCCGACTTCAACCTGGACAAGATTTCGGTGACGGTCGATGGGCATAAGGTGGACGGCTCCGACGGGAAGAGCAAGGGCGGGTTCATTGCGCTCGCCTCGAACAAGAGCGCCGTTGATTTCCGCAATATCAAGCTGAAGCCGATCGGGACGCACGCGTTATTCAACGGGTCCGATCTGTCGGGATGGAAATCGGTGGGGACGCAGCCGGCGAAGCCGGGCAAGGGCATCATGGGAAAGCTGGGCAAGGTGTTCAAGCCGGGCGAAGGTAAGGCTAAGGAAGCCGATTGGTCGGTGACGGGCGGCGCGATTCACGGCATCCATGGCCCCGGACAGCTCGAATCGCAGACCGCCTATGGCGATTTCGTCCTGCAGATCGACGTTCGAGTGAACAGCAAGAATAAGGGCCATCATCCGAAGTCGGCGATTTTCCTGCGCGGCGACGCCGGCAAAATGGAAACCGGCTATCAGGTGGATATCGAAAACGAGGTCTCCACGGGCGAAATCGACGGCCTGCAAAAACCCCGCTTCCTGGCAGGAAAAGACAACGAATTTTTCACGGAAACGATCGCGGTCGAGGGGCGGCACTTCGAAATCTGGATCAACGGTTTTCCAGTGAATGAATATGACGATACGCGGACGGAGGGCCCTTCCGTGAAAAGAGAAGCCCGCACCACGGCGGGGCCGATTGCGCTGCTTGCGCCGGATGCGGAGGCGAACCTGGATTTCCGTAATATCAAGGTTTCCGCTTTACCCAAGACGCTCGGCGGCCACCCCGGCGCGGTTGCGGAGGCTGCGCCGCCTCCGCCCAAAGTCGTGACGCCGCCGCCCGCGCCGACGCCCGCGCTGCCTCCGACGCCAAGCACCCCGGCTCCCGCGCCGGCGCCTGTGATTATCGCGAATCCGAATCAGGCCAAAGATGATGCTCGCCAGGCGCAGGTATCGAAGTTGACGCAACAGGCGCTGCGTTCAAATGATCCTGCGGAGCAGGCGAAGATTTACAGCGATATCCTCAGCGTCGATCCCAACAACGTGGTCGCCGCCCAAGGCTATCGCGACGCCCAGCAGAAAATCGAACTCGCGCGCGAGCAACAGCAGAAAGACGCCCAGCAAAAGGAAAAGCAGACCCAGGACGAGGCGCAAAAGCAGACGCAGCTCCAAAATGCGCTGAAAACCGGCGAGGCCGCGTTTCTCGCCGGCGATCTGACGACCGCCCAGGGCCAGGTCGCGATCGCCAGGAAGATCGCGCCTGACGACCTGAACGTGCGCAATCTCGACGCACGCGTCAGCGCCGCGACGCAGGCTCGCCAACGTGTGATGATGCTGGCGGGGGGCGGCGGGCTGCTGGTGCTGCTCGGCGCCATCGCACTGCTGATCCGGGCGGGCGGCAAGAAGGAGCCGTATCTGGAAGTGACCGAAGGATTGGAAAAAGGGAAGCGCTACGGGGTTACCCAGGAGGTGGTCCATATCGGCGCGATTCCACAGGACGGCCAAGCCAAAAATGATATTGTTCTGCACGATCCGGACCGGATGGTTTCGCGCTTCCATTGCGAGATTCATCGCCAGGACACGAAATTGTTTCTGGTGGATCTCAACAGCGCCAATGGCACGTTTCTCGATCGTCACCGGATTTCGCCCGGTAAACCAGTGCGCTTGAAGAGCGGTTCGCAGGTGACGCTTGGAGGAGCGTGCACGCTTCGGGTCGGATTCGAAAAGAAAAAGAAGACATAATATGGCTACTGGTTACGTGGAAGTGCAAATCGACGGACAACCGCTGGATCAATTTAGCCAGAACGCGATCCTGGAGAAGGTGGACGTAACTCAGGAACTCAACCGGCACTGGTGGTGCGATATTCGCTGCCGGCAAACTGAGGACCAGCGTTTCCCGGTTGAAGCTGCGCTCGGCAAGGACCTGCAGGTGATCGCCTACGATGACGACAACAATCCGAATTACCTGTTCAGCGGAATGGTGCTCGAAGCCGAGCTGGAGTATGAGATTTACGGCAGCTACGCGGCGCGGCTGACCGGAGTCAGCAAGACGTATAACATGGATTTGGCAAAACGTCAGAAATACTATCCGGATGGCAAGAACAAGCTGGACGTGATCGCTTCGGATACGACCGGGCGTGCGGGGCTATCCGCGGCTGGCGATATCCCTTCCATGCAGTTTCCAAATCCGATCGTACAGTGGGGCGAGACGGATTTTAATCTTCTTGTGCGGTCCGCCGACGATTGCGTCCGGTTCGTTCACCCCAGCGCCACCGATCCAAGCCAGGTGGAAATGAAACACAAGTTTGGCGACGGGCCAACATTGCAATGGCGCACCGAAGATCAACTGATCGGGTTTAAGATCAGCGGAAAAGTGCAGCCGCCATCGATGGATGGCGCGCATTACGACTTTCTTGAGGGTCTCAGTCAAGACTATCAGCAACTCACGGGAGCGCCTGTGTTTCTCGGAGGTGCTCCTCAGATGGTTTCTGTTATGCAAAGTCAATCGGCCGCTGTGCTGAAGCCCGGCTATGTGGTCCAGCGTAGAGGAGTCAGAGAGTTAAGCGAATATAAAATTCTGTGCGGAAAAGAAAGCATGCGGGCGCTGGAGACGGGCGTGAGCGCTTACGGTAATTCTCTCGTGCCCGCGGTGCAGGCCGGCAATCAAGTCACGATCGCGGGGCTCGATGACAATGCCAACGGAAGCTACGGAGTTACAAAAGCGGTTCATCACTGGACGCCGCCGGCTGGTTATACGAATGAATTCTGGTGTACCGCTTCGGCCGAGTACAAGGATGAGGTGCGACCCATGAATAATCCGTGGTACGGCGTGGTGATCGCTCGCGTATTTAACAACAACGATCCGGAAAAACTCGGACGGATCATGGTGCAGTATTTCTGGCAGGAAGAAACCCAGACGTTTTGGGCGCGCATGATGACGCCGCACGCCGGCAGTTCTCGCGGTTTCCTCTTTGTTCCTGAAGTCGGCGATGAGGTAGTGGTGGCGTTCGAGGACGGCGACCCGGAGCGTCCCATCATTCTCGGCTGTCTGTGGAACAAGCCCAATACTCCTCCCACGGAGGATTTCTGGAGCGGTGGCGCGGAATATTCCAACGATAACGTCAAGCGCATCTTTACCAAGAGCGGCCATCGCATTCAGCTCATCGATACCGACGGCAAGGAGTCGATTGTGATCGCCACTCCGAAACACATCAAGGTGGCGATGATCGAGAATACTGACGAAAACGGCCGCTCGACGTTGCTGCTCCATTCCGACGGCGACATCATCCTCGACGCGGGAGGAAGAATTCATTGCAAGAGTCCACTTTTCTCACGGGAGGTCGGTTGATCGATGGGCGTTTTTAACAACAGCGTCAGAATCGGGGTGAAAGTGCAGGATCCTGGAACGGACAAAAGTCTCACGCCCAGCGGCGCGCTCTCCTATCCGGGGATCGCCACTGCAACTGCGTTATCAGGGACTACCGGCATCGATTGCAAGCTGGTGCACGGCGATCGCTGGCAACAGGTCCTCGGTAATATGACCGAGAATTACACGAACAACGTGAATACGACCGTGGGGCAGAACTGGACGATTCAGGTCAACGGCATCATGAATCTGACGGTCATGCTGGGCTACAACGAAACGGAATGGGGTCCGGTGAACCGGACCTATCAGAAGGTGGTAAATGATACGTTTAACAGTGATCACAATGTAAACATTCCGGACAGCGCCGCCTTCACCGTGAGCAACTTCGCCAACACGTTTACATGGGCCACGGCCATTACGATCGTTTTTGGACTAGCCATGCCGATTTCGATCGCGCTATGTGTGACGATCGCGGCCGTGTACGACCTCGAATATAAAACGCTTCACGCTGAAGCGCACCCCATACACGGTTCATGGGCGGGCATTTCTTCCGATAACGAGATCAGCGAGGAACATTTCAGGGCGCTGCGCGCGGCGGTGGGGACTGAGGCCCAGGTTAAGGCGACGGTCAACTGTCTGATTGACCTCGACGGCGGAACGCCGATGACATAATCGAGAAGCGCTCATGCCGCAGACACAGGAAAGCCGCTTGCAGCCGATTCCGGAACGGACTCTCGGTCCGTTCTCGAAAGCCAATGGATTGTCCGGATTCGAATTATATTGGATTCCGGTGGCGGCGTTCCCGCCGGGGGCCGGACAGCGCGCCTGGCTCCTGGATTTTTTCCCGCGACTCCATAAAAAGCTGATCGCGGATTACGGCGTGCGCGGCGAATTTTTTCTTCAACAAAAAAGCATTGTTGCGGTCGAGAAACGGTTTAGTAAACTGGCCACCGAATTACTTCCGAAACTCGGGTTGATGCGAAAACCCGGCGCGCCCCTTCCTCCGCGGCCGACCATGGACCAGTTGAAGGGCGCGATTCACGGCGCGGCGTTCGACATCCAGGATCACATGCCGGACTACTGCTACTGGCTGCGGCATCCCGACCTGGCGACCCTGCTCGCCGAGTTTTTCGGGTTCGGCGGCTCGGCCATGTACTACATGAAACCGGACCCCACCGCCAAGCCTCCCGATATCCCGTTGCTTGATGAACTGCGTAAGCTCTTCCCGCAGATGCAGTTCGACAAGCTCGAACTGGTCATGAATGCCGCCTGCGCATCCAAAGACAAGTTTCTGGCCGACAGCAAGAAGCTTTTTGGCGTGGGTCTCGAACAAGAACCGTCTTATGCCGGGCTCCAGTACATCCTGCCGCTGCTCAGCACCGACGATTTTTTCACGCAGCCCGAGGCGGAGAGCAAGAAGTGGTTCCAGGTTTTCGATCTGTTCTGGCGGGAAAGCCCGGCGGATCACGGAATTTACATCGCTTCCAAGCCTCCGCTCGAGGAGCCGCTCGATCATATTCTTCAATCCATGAAGGAGGAAGGTAAGGTCTACCCGAAACACTGATGGCAGCGATTCACATCGAAATAGTTTCCGTCGCCGCGCCTTATCATGCCGCGCAGATCAAGGTCGATCGTTTTCCGGTTGTCCGCGAGTTGCCGAAAATCCGCGTGCTGGTCGAGTCCATGGTGCGGGCCGTCGCAAGCGACGGGCGCAGTTCTGATGTCTTTCTGCAAAACCAATCCATGAATAACGGGCGAGACGCCTTCAACGCGCATATTTCGAGCTGGCAACCGGAAATCGGCCTTGGTGTTTGGCCGGATCGTCCACCACCGGAGTTGTGGAAGATGTCCGATCTGTTTCGGATGGCAAGAGGCGAGCGGGTTCCGTTGATGTATCAGGTCATCCGTGTCAAGGGCGGACCGAAAGCGAACAGTGAGGCTCTCGATCTGCTGCTCGGCTCGGGAATGGTAGAGGTGCTGATCCACTCCGGTTCCGCCGAAGAGTTGCTCGCGCACTATAAGGATGTGTTTCTGCCGAACATTAAGCAGCCCAATCTTCGGATCATGCCGTTTTACGTGCCGCTGCTCGATGTGAAATCGCTGGACAAACGGCGTCCGGAAGAATTGAGAAGCTGGCTGGGCAGCGCGCACCTGTATGTTCGGGAGAGCCCCGAAGATGACTCCATCCTGATCGTTACCGATGCGGACCTCGAGTCACTTCTCCGCGCAGGTGGAGCGCATGCCAACGGGGATCATCAGTGGTCGATTGAGTGACGCTCACGCCGCGCTTGCTGGTCATTTGTGCGCGGTTGATGAACTTGGGTAATAGCGCGAGACAAGAAATGCTCCTTCGTCCCGGTTCAAAGCCTCGAGATCAATCCAAGGCCCCAGGTAAGTCGTGTGCGTCACTCGCGCTATGAAATAGTAGGTTCCGCCGGCCTCCGCGGTGAGGCTGGCTAACGAGACCCGGTTCGGGTCGGCGAGGTCCGTTTTTTTCCCGTCTAAAGCTGCGCAAAGATGATGTTCTCCAGGGTTGAGCTGAAAAACCAGCCAAGAATCGAAGCGGTTTGCTCCTACCCATTTGCCGTCGAGTCCTATTCTGGCGGTCTCGATACACCCGACTAGGCATACCGGGACCGCTTGGACCTCGATAACGAAGACCAGAGCGCTGTCCGCCTGAGGCCTTGGAAGAATGGACGGAAACTGACCCAGATGCACGTCGAATTTTGCGCCCGCCGTTCCGCAAGCCGGGGCTCCGGATGGGTTGTCGGCTGCTACAAGGATGGAAGCTGCAAGAATGGTGAAGAATATGCGTCTCATTCGGCGGTATCCGGATCTCCTAGCAGGGGATCCGCCACTGCGGCTCTGGCGTCTTCCGGAATTCGCCGCCTAATCGCTCTAGCAGAGGCGTCAGCGGCTCACGCGAGACGATCAGAACTCCCTTGTCCTGGACGCTCTCGCGTATATAAGCTGAGGCCCCGCAGAACCATTTGTCCAGCTGCTCCGGCCTGGCGGACTCCAGGGTTTTCCGCTCGAGAATTGGTATGTAAAAAGGGTACCTACGAAATCCTGGCTCCTTGATCGGAGGCAGAAGGAGCGCCTTCGTCTGCGCAAGAAAGGCTTCTCCGCCGGCCGGTGTGACAGCTTCAACCACCGCGCCTGTTCCAAGCATCGCCGCCATGGCTAATTGCTTGGTGGACGCCTCACCTGTGATCTTCATGACCTCGTATATCGTCGGCCGTAGTTTCTCCTCCGGACCCAAGTCCTCGAAATCCGCCGAACTCGGCAACACGGGGGGCGGTTGATCGGGCCAGACGCCCAGGCCCAGCTCAGGCATCCACTCACGCGCGTGTCTCACCAACCGGGCTGACCCCAGCTTGCCGAGCCGGTTGGTTTGCAGGAAGACTTCCGAAGGCAGTTGGCCTCGTTTGAGAAAGGCTTGGCGGCAAGCGCCCACGAGCTTGCGCAAAGGCGCCATTTTTTCCGCCGGAATCGGGAACGCGGACACCGGCAAGAAAACCGCCTCCCACGGCCGACTTTTCACCCCAGATCCGTTCTGAAGGATCAGCGTGAGATTGACGGAGAAATCGGCTGGGGTCATCTGCTCTCCGGGTACGTGAATCCGTCGGCCCGCATCTTTGCCAACAATTCAACCAGCGTATCGTCCAGATCGGTCTTGGATGCCAGCAGAATGCCTGAGTCTTCTGGGCTTTCACGCAGATAAATGTCAAAAAGCTGAAACCATTTGGCGGACTCCTGCTCCAGCTGGTTGAAGAAATCGCTGGACTGAAGGAGCGGGAGGATAAACGGCAGCCCTGGGTATTGTGGTTCGTGTTCGAGTCCAATGCCAAATAGGTCCTTGCTCTTGGCCTGGAATCCGTCTTTCAAGGCGAAGGCGGCCTCCCAAAGCCCGTCCAGGCCTGACTCTTCGATACCCTTCCACTTCTTCCGAAACGCGGCGGATATGGGCAGGGGCGGCGGAGCTGTGGTAGGATCCGGCTTTGTGAAGATTGCGCTGATGCCGCCGTGACCCCAAAACGCTTCCAACTGCTTTGCTCCAGATTTGCGAAGAAACCAGTAACAGTAGTCTGGTGTGATTTCGTTGAACTTGACCTCGCCATTCTCTTCGACCATTCGCTTCAGCGTTGCGGGATCCGGGACACGGGTAATCGCCGCCCCGGGGCGGCGGCTTAACCCGAGGATCGGCTGAAACTCCTGAGCATTCCGCAGAAAGGGGTCCATGATTTCAGGAACGGTCTTGAACTGTAGAAAAATCTCGCGCCTGAGCTCGAACCGGTCGGATAGAACGGAGGCAAGCCGTTCCAGGAACCGCAAAAGCCAGGTCCGCTGCACCAGTCCGATAGGGAAACCGCTTACCGGCATCCAATAGAGTGAACAACGAGTGAGCTCCCGCGCCCCGCGCCAGGGGGCCAATTCGGCATCGCGGTCCACAGGCGTAAGCCGCCCGGGCTTTTTGGCGGTCGCGGCGGCTTCATTGGCTTGCGATTGGGCTCTATCCAACATGCGAATCCTCCCGCTACGACTCGTCCGCCGCCTCAGCCGGTGAAGGGGCAGGGTTGTACGCTTGGTGCGGCATTCGCCGCGGGCGACGCCTTGACCTGAGGCCCCGTCTTAGCTTCAGCGGGATGGATAAGGGACTTAAGACCAACGGTATCGTTGCCAATGACACGGAGACCGATACTGCACAAAGAAGCGGTGAGGTTGACAAGGACGGCGGCCGCTTGAATACCTTTGTATTCCACCTTCGCGCCCATCACAGTGCCGATCGAGTTCCCACCGACGAAATCCTTCTTCGTATAGACGCTGCGGTATTTCGTATCGTAAACGATTTTGTAATCATTGTTCATGTCAACGTAGGAGTCGGGAGTGTTGTGGTACTGACTGTCGGAGGTATTCGTGATGTATTGCGAAAAGTAGCTCGCTTTACATTGCCCGATCTGAACCGTATTGTTGTATCCGGCCACCCAGAGGCTCACATCTCCGCCGACTTTCGTAAGCTGGTCTCCACGCACGTTGAGAATATAGCGACCGTAGTGGTGTGTTTTCCCATCGGAGCCAATGAAAGTGCCTGGATCTACTTGCGTTTTCTCTGTGTCCGAGCTCGGGGGGAGGCCCCCGGCTCCGCCACTTGCCTGGTCAAAAGGAAGGTTAGGGTCGGCAGAGCTGCCCAAAGTAATAGGAGCGCCTGGGCTGCCGTCGGCGTTCTTGGTGTTTAGGTCGTCCTTTGGGTCATTGTACTCGAGGTCGGCTGGATCCGTTGCGCCCTTGGGCATAATCCAAGGGGGTGGACCAATCGTAGTTACGAAGTCGTCCTGCACGTTCTCGGTCATGTATGCCTCCAGTTCCTGCCAGCGGTCACCATGCACCAGCTTTACGTCGATACCCGTGATTTTCGTGTAATCGGCCTTCGGCGGCGCCCCGGAGGGGATGACTTTGTTTTGAAATGGCTGGGTTGAATTGATTGACTTGCCGCCTAGCGTAATCAAGTTTCCAAAACCGAAATACTGATCAGTAGGGTCGATCGTGTCGTTCCCGATCTTACCGGTCTGAGTCAGAGTATTGCCGCCAAAAGTTCCCGCCATGTTTCTCCTCCTGAACGTTCAAAGCTATGTCTCTTCCACCGGGCCGGGCCCGGGCAGGCCGCCGCCTGGGCCCGAAGGTCCTGACGAACCGACTTCTGACAGCCCTCCTTGAAAACCCATTCCCTGATGCGGTGATGCGGGCGGCGGCGCTGGGGGCATTCCTCCAATCTCCCGCGAATAATATTGCGCATGTAGATGAATGCGCCCCTGCGGCGCATTCAAGATGATGTCTCCGCGGTCCACCTGCAGCACCAGAGTTTCTCTCCCGGTAGGAGATGCACTCGCCTCCGCCATCAGGACCTTCACGGAATTGGGTGTCGACAGCGTTACCGACTCCTTCCCCGGAGTGTCCACCATCTGCAGGCGGTTCCCGCTCTTGGTGACGATGCGCTTCACATCATTGGGAGTGATGTCGTCCTTGGCAAATTCGAAGCGCGGCGCCTGATCGACTCCATTCCACAAGCATCCGACAATGATCGGCCGCTCCGGATCGCCGTCTTCGAACCCCACCACCACCTCGTCGCCCTTTTCCGGCATAAACATGAACCCGCGTCCCGACCCTGCGTGCGGAGTCACCATCCTCGCCCAATACGCCGGACCATCCTCCTGCCACAAATACTGCACCCGGATGCGGCCCATTTTCTTGGGATCGTTGTGATCCACTACGCGCGCCGGAACCAGGCCGTGCCACTGCCGGATCTGCGGAGGATCCGGATTGGTATATTTCTGCCAGGGAGTGCATTCGAACGAATTGTCGTAGCCGTCGGGCGTCCAAGTATGATTTACGGCGATGATCCCATACAAACCTTCGGCATCGAGCACGCCCGAAATCTGCACTTTACTGCCGGGACGCAGCTTGGGCTGCGAACTCGTGCCTTCGGCGGTGATGCAACTCCCCACCGAGCGAGCGCTTTCCTTCTTCAGCAGCTGATTGTAGTCATCCAGCGTCACCACGCGGCTGCGCTGATGCACGTAGCCGGGCGGAAGATTTTGCGATTGCGCTTTGACCGCGTCCACCAACTGGCCGACGGAGCCGAACACCGGCGGGTCGTCCTTCACTTTTTCAAAACTCTGGCTTTTCATTGCATGGTGATGATAGTGCGCGCCGTTGAAAAGCGCCGGAGCCAGCCTGCCGCGCGTCGTAAACTCTTTGAGGCCGAATTCCTCGCGCCACTTGACTTCCACCGAGCCGGTGAATTGATCCGAGATCTCGATGCCCTGCGCGGTTGGCCTGAGCCAGGCGCCATAATGATCCGCCAGGCGATTCAGGAACGAAAAATCCGTTTCCGCCCATTGCACGTAATTGAGCGGCCGCATGTCCGCGCACTGAACCGTGGCCTGAAGTCCGTCATTCCCGGCGAGTTGGTTAGCGATGGCGCTCAGCGGCTTTTCCAGGTAATACTGGCTCCGCTCGGTGATATCCATTTTGAAAGAGCGCGACACACCCACGATGCGCGCGGTATAGCTGCCGTAGATCTCGTATTTCAGGGACACGTCGAGAACGAATCCGTCGAACAGGGTCACTTCGCCGTCGTTCTCGTCGTCGGTCGTAATCTGGAGATCCTGACCAAGATAGCTTTCGATCGGCGGACGCGCATCCTCTGTTTCGCGGCACACGACGCAACACGTGTCGTGCGAATTCAGTTTCTGCTGGACCTCCGCCCGCACCAGAATGGATTGGGCAATCGAATCGCCTCCGACCTTCACCGAGATCGTCCCCATAACGGTTCACCTCGCCACAGTTCGTTGACTGGTGCTATGTATTGTGTGCGGCCAGAATCAGCCCCGTTACAGCCGCGCCGGTATCCACACCCAGCCCGGACAATTCTACACTAACCATTCTCGTCAGTGGCATACCAGAAAGTTGGTATTTTTTGGATCCTAGCCTGGTATTTGTGGCCGCTCAGCCCCGGCTTGCCGAACTCTGGTCATTCCGGTCGAATAAAAATCCGCTTTTCCCTAAAGCGATCGAGAGTTACCAGTGGTTGGGGCAGCGACCAGCCATAGAAGTCCTTGCCCGTCAGGCTTGTTTTAACCCTCGCTGCGGGTTATTAGGGCCGTTGTGCCAGCATCACCCATACCGGCTGTTTCCTCACTTCCACGCGGAACATGCCGCTGAAGCCGGTTTGCGGGTCGCCGAACGCCTTGTCGACGTTCGCGTCCGGGATCTGCAAACGCAACTCATTCCCCTTCACTGTGATTAGTGCTTCATGCCATTGAGCCATATCAAGGTGAACGGGAATATTCAACTTCTCCGACCGCTTTTTCGCAACTTCCCAGACTTTCAGCGTCTTTTTGGTCAGCTCGAATTCCCAGTAGTTCTTTTCATCGCGATAACCGACCTGCCAGCGCAAACCGTGATCGTCCGGGGACCACGCCTTGAAATCGATCACTCCGTTACTGATCACCTGTGCGTAGGCGGTCGTGAGTTTGATCTGGCACCCGACTTTATCCGCCACGCCGTCCGGCCAGTTCGCACAGAAATTGGCCGGCGCTGCCTTGGTGTTAACAGCCCTCGTCACCCGGGCGGTGAGATGCAACGGTACTGTGATGCTGCGCCCGGCCTGCACGGAAATGGGTCCCGTAGTGATCTCGTTAAAGCCCTCCGCCTGTGCGCGGAGCGAATATTCTCCTTCGGGGAACTCCTTGGATGCGCCATCGAACGCTTCCCAATGGAAATCTCCCGCCCGCGTCCAATAAACCGCTGCGCTCGCCGGATCTTTTTGCACCACGATAGTTCCCGCCGCACGCGCCAGCGTCAAAGACACGGTTTCGTTGGCCCCGGCGCCGAGATCCCGCTCGACTTCCGCGTCCCGGTAACCATTGAGTCGCGCGATGAATTGATAGTGACCCGGCGGAAGGCTCGGGAACGCAAACTTGCCCGAATCGTCCGCATCTCCCTGCGCCGCGCCGTTCAGGAGAATGTGCGCGTGGGGAGCAGTAGTGATCAGCATGTGCGCCGACGTGATCACTTTCTTGAAATCCATCGCCAGGTTCTGCTCAGCGTTCTTTTTGACGGTCGCCTGCAGGGTGGCCTTTTCGTAGCCCTGCCGCGGTGACGCTTCGATCGTGTAGGATCCCGCGTGAAGGTGCGCCGGTCCCCACTGTCCCGTCACTCCGGCGGCGTGCTCTATCTCCTTGCCATTTTGCAAGCGGACGCTGATATCGACGGGAACCGGAACATTCAGCTTCACCACCACCGTGCCCACGTTGGGATCCGAGTCCAGTTGAACCAGCAATCCTCGACTCGATTCGAAACGAATCTCGCGGCTTTTCGCCTCCGCGCCTTCCATCCATTCGAGCTTGTGCTCGGATGTGTCGAGACTGTCCGGCAAGGCGAGGCCTTCCGGGCCGATGCTCCCCACGCTGGTTCCGTCGATTTTGAGATCGCCCAACTTCCGGCTGCTATAAAGAGTTCTCTTTCCGTTCGACGTGCTGACCAGGAAGGCCAGGATATCCCGGCTCTTGTCGATCTTCACGCTCGCGGGCTGGCCAGCATTGGCCGTAAATGAAAACGAAAGAACCCCACTCGGGCCGGCGTTCGCTTCAATCTTGTGCTCGGCGCCGTCCAGGGGGAAATCCTTGCTATACAAGTTCTCAAGGTCTTCCTGCGGTCCACCGTCGATCGACAGTTTGCCGGAACCCAGGATCATGAGCGCATCCATTTCCGGCGCCGCAGGGGGAGGAGGCGCAGGCGCCGGTTCGGGAACTGACGCTGTCTGGACCGCCGGTTGAGGCTGTGGCGGCCTCCGATGCAGCACGAACGGCAGCAGCAGCGCAATGAGCGCGAGGCAAGTTGCTCCGCCGATCACCCACGGCGATCGCCAGATTGCCGTCGAAGCGGTGCCGTTTTTCGGCGGACGAGGCGTAGCCGCTTTGATCGTCTGAGTCGTGCCGGGACTCTTCGACTCTAAACGCTGGCGAGCCACCGTCGCGATGCTCCGAACTTCGGCATCATCCTCGTAGCGCGTGACGATCGTGTCCAGGCGGCGGGCATACTCCTGCGCGGTTTTTGGGTCATTGACCGATTCCACGTCGCGCTCGATGCGCCGCGCCTCATCGATATCGTGCCGCCGCGCCTCACGTAACGCCTTTTCAAGCGTCATGCGCAACTGGTCCAGGCGATCTTCATCGGGAAACCGCTGCAGCGCCTCCTCGACTTCCTTGAGCGCTCCCGGTAAATCGTTCTCGTTCTGGAGCTGGCGCGCGCGCGACAGGCAGCGCTCGATCAACTCGACCCTGCGCTCGTCCTCGATCGCGTTCAATAATCCTTTCGCCAGGGCGTGATTAGGCTCGATATCGAGCGCCTCCCGCAATAGGGCCTCGGCCGCCGCCGGTTCCTGCTCATGCGCAAGCTGCGCGCGCCGGACCAGCGTTTCCATCAGCAGCGAACGGATGCCCGGCTCGCAATCGTCCAGCTCCATGGCGCGGCGCAGCAGCGTGGTCGCCTGTTCCAGGCGCTGGCCGTCATACGCCTCACGGCCGGCGATCAATAATTTGCGCGCTTCGCCCCAGCGTTCGAGCCCGCGTTCGGCCGTCTTGCCGAGCTCCACCAGCTCCGCATCGTCCGGGAAATCCTGGATCGCGCTCTTCACCGTGTCGTGCGCCGCGACGAAGTCTTTGCGCTCCAGGTTGCGCTCGATCTGCTCAACCCAGCGGCGCTTGCGCTCCTGCCGCTCCTGCTGAACACGCCGTTTTCGCAGGCGCTCCAATTCGAGCGCGATGCCCGGGTAGCCCTTGTGGATCGTTTCAAGTGTTTCCCATTGCGTGATGGCTTCACCGAATTGGCCCTGCTCCTCGTGAGTGCGCGCCCGGCTGACGATCGACTCCACCAGGCCCAGCTTGTGACGCGCGAGCTGCAGCGCGTGTTGAAAGTGCGGCTCGCCCGGGAACTCGTTGGCCGCCTCCTCGAGAATGCCGATGCGCCGGTTCAGGTCCGGTTCCGCATCGACAGCGCCATCCACTTCCGCGATACGCGCCGAGAGCGCCTTCCGGCGCTGCTCTTCGATTTCGAGACGCAGGGCCAGGAACGCATCGTAATGCGGATTTCGTGCCAGTTGTTCCTGGCAGATCGCCAGAGCCGCGGCATGATTGCGATTAGCCAGCTGGGCGCGAGCCTGCTCATACGCCGACTTGAACGCTTCGCTTTCGCTGCGCACGCGATTGTAGAAAGAATGATACGAAGTCGTCCGGCTGGCATCCATCAGTTCCGGAGCCTGCTTGTCAAGATCCAAGACGCGTTCCGCTTTGCTCAACGCCTGACTGATTTCGCCATTCTGGGCGTGCGCCACAGCGGCGCGATAAAGGCTTTCCTTTTCCTGCCGAAGACGAATGTACTCCTGTTCCCGCCGGTCCGCTTCGGCGAGCATCTGCAAGGCGCGAGGTTCCCTGGGGCGAAGCTGCAGCACCCGTTGCAGCGCTTCCCGCGCATGCGAGTAGGCAAAGTTATCCAAATGCTGATGGCTGACCCGCAGCCACTCTTCGATATCCGCTTCCGTGCGCCGGCTGTCGATCCGGCTCTTGATCGCCAGCGCGTCGGTGTGATGGGGATTGAGCTGCAAAATCTCGTGAATCTTCTGCAGCGCCAGTGGAAACTCCTGGTGCTGCTCGCGGACCCGGGCGCTTTCAAGTAATTTGTTGATTTCGGTGTCGGTGAGCGCCCGCGCGACCTGATCTTTGAGAGCGGCGATGTCGGCGTCGAAATGCCCTTCGGCCTCGAGCTCGCCCAGGATCTCACCCGCCAGCACGAAATCTCCCTGCTGGAACACCTCCCGCGCGCGCTGCATCCGGCCTTCGATTTTGGCGGGGTTCAGGCTCTCGATCGGTTCGTTGTGCAGCGCTTTTTGAAGAGTTTCGGAGAATTCCTTGGCGCTGGCGAAGCGATGCCATGGCTGCTTCGCCATGCCCTTCTGAACAACCTTGCTGATGATCACGCTGACCGCCGGATTCAGCTCGAAAACCGGGGGCGGAGTCCATCGCAATATGGCTTCGACGACTTCTTCCTCGGTCGGCCTCTCGAACGGCCGCTTCCGGGTCAACGTTTCGTAGCACACGATGGCGAGCGAAAAAATATCGGAAACCGCGGTGACCGGCTTGTTTTCGAGCTGTTCCGGAGACATGTACAGCAACGTCCCCTTGGCTCCGATCGTTTTCGTCTTGTCCAGCCGCCCGGCTACGCCGAAATCGATGATTTTCACCGAATCGTCGGGCATGACGAAAACATTGCTGGGCTTCAGGTCGCGATGCACGATCCCGCGATCGTGCGCAGCTTGGAGGCCACGAGCCGTCTGCAAAATGATGTCGATCGAGCGCTCCACCGTGAGCCGCTGGCTGCCGGACTTGATCAGCTGATCGAGCGTCGACCCCGGCAGCAAGGGCATGACCAGATACGGGCGATTCTCTCCATCGATTTCCAGCTCGCCGATATCCAAAACCTCAACGATATTGGGATGGGTCAGAGAAGCGAGATCCTGCCATTCCCGCTGAAACATGCTCGTCGCCTTGGGGTCGGATACGTCGTAAAGGGTCTTGAGCGCGACCTGACGATTCATCAGCTTGTCGTGCGCGCGGTAAACGACTCCCATGCCGCCACGGGCCAGTTCTCCCTTAATCTCATATCGCGATTTCGCTTTCATAGTCGGCCGCATTTCTTGTACCATAGACGCGGCCGTCGCGCAAGGCCTATTCGTACGAAAACCAGCGGGGAGGTCATATGACGATCTGGAAAATTTTGCAATTTCCGAAGTTGTTGAAAATCGACGCGCCTAAGTGAGAAGTGCAGGATTCATAACTAAGCTCGTGAACACGTTCAATTAAGTCTCCAGCAGCGCCTGACCCGCTTCGCCAGCGCATGATGGAGGACCTCCGGGTCTTTGACAATTCGCCTTAGCCATTCGTAAGCATCTGCACTCAGCCACCCCGACTATCTCCTTGATGATCTGCGTATCCAATCAGAATCCGCGCACCACGTTCACTCCAATGTTTAGTGTCGGCTGGCCCGCCAGCATTTCAAGAAATCAGGCTGATACCTTAACGCAGGAACCTGCCGAGGATACTGAGCACGTACTTCTGCGTTTCCGGGATCTCCGGTACACCGCCGGACTGATCTACTCGGGCTGCGCCGGCGTTGTAGGCTGCCAGCGCCTTTTGAACGTCGCCGCTGTAACGATCGAGCAGTTGCTTCAATAATTTAGTTCCGCCTTCCAGGCTCTGCTTCGGGTCGAAGGGATCGTTCACGGAAAACTGCGCCTGTGTTTCCGGCATCAGTTGCATCAATCCTTGCGCGCCCTTCACCGAAACCGCGCAAGGCTTGAATCCGGACTCCTGGCGCGCGACTTCGAGCACCAGCCCTTTGTCAACGCCCGTCTTCTGCGCGGCTTCGTCGATCATTTTGGATAGCTCCGGCTGAGGGACCGGGTCGCAATCGGCAAAGGGCGCCGGAACCGGCGGCGCTGACCACGGAATCGAAACACCCATCGATTGCGCCTGCTTCTGCACTGAAGCGCGCTGCTGATCGAGCGAAGCCTGCATCGCGGAGCGGACCGATTGGGGGTCCTGGGCGAGAAGAAGCGCGAGTAGATAGCTCACAATTGTCTATCGTCAGTGCAGCCAAAAACCTGTGGCCGGCTGGTTAGAATCCGATGTCGCCGCCTTGCGTCTGCCGGACGACAACGATCTCGACACGGCGGTTGCCGGCCCGGCCTTCGGCAGTATCATTCGAACTCGCGGGACGGTTTGCGCCATCGCTCGCGATGGATATGCGGCGCTCATCGATCCCATACCGGGAGTGAAGAACTTGCAGCAAACGGAGCCCGCGCGCGGCCGAGAGTTCCCAGTTGCTCGGGAATCGGGCGGTATGGATGGGCACGGAATCGGCATGTCCCACCAGAATGATCTGATTCGGAATGTCCTCGAGAACTGTGGCGATCTGGTCAATTACGGGATAGGCGTTCGGGCCGATCCGATCGTCGCCGGAGGCGAACAAGACTGTCTGGGGAAGGCTGATCACCAACCCGCGGGACTCCTTGTGAAATTCCAGCCCCAGTTCGGTTAAGCGTTTCTCGAGCGGATCGGGGGTGCGTGGCCGTGCGTCGACGATGGCCGGCTTCGGCGGCGGCGGGGGATCCGGCGGCTTCACCCGAGCCGGCATCGTCCGAGCCGCGGCGGCGACGAAAAATATGAGCAGAATCGTCACCGCGTCGAGATAACTGACCATCCAGCGGTCGCGATGCGAGGAATCGGCCTGATAATATTTCGGCTTCATGGGGTCTGCTCTTCTCGCAGGAAGGCGTTGAGGCGCTCGGGAACCAGGGAGGGATGGACGCCGTCGAGGAGGCACAGCGCTCCTTCGAGAATCAGCTCGCCCGTCTCGAATTGTTCGGCAACTGTCGCTCGGATACGATGCGCCAGCGGAAGCAGCAGCAGGTTGGCGAGTCCCAGCCCATATAATGTGGATGCAAACGCCATCCCGACGCCTCCAGCAACCGAAGGCACGTCGGAGAATCTGCGCAGCACGTCAACCAGCCCGACGACGGTTCCCAACACACCGATGGTGGGGGCAAAGCCACCCGCCACTTCGAACGTTTTCGCGTCGGCTTCGCCGCCTCGCTCGCGCAAGCGAAGCTTGGTTTCGATCGCCGTCTGGAACTCGCCGCGCTGCACGTCGAGGGAGAGCCGCAAGGTATCGCGAAGAAAGGGATGGCCGATTTTTTCGAGCATCGGCTCGATTCCCACCAGCCCACGGGTCCGCGCCACGCGAATGCACGCAAGGATCTCCGCAATCAGCTCGCTGCGATTGGCCGGACGTTCCCAGATCAGTGAAAAAACGCGGGCCGCGGCGTTGCGCAACGCATGCCGAGGAGTGGTCACAAGCGTCACGCCGAACGTGCCGCCGAACACGATGAGAATCCCGGACGGCTGGACAAAATAGGAAAGCTTCACGCCGGTAGTCGCCACTCCGGCGATGAGCGCGGTGAACGCGACGAGGATTCCCGCGAACATGCCGAGATCGATGCGCTTGGAGGCGCGCGCGGCCACGGCAGTTTTCAGCTCCCGATTCTGCTCCAGCGCTACAGGGGTTGCAGACACATTTCCTCCCGATGAGCGCGTGCGGGCAGTTCATTGGCGCCGGCGAAGACACGCTCCCACAGCTCGACGTTGGTTTCGATATTGCGATGCGCGAGCACCCACTCCCGCTCCCGCTTCCAGATTTCCTCGCGATCCGCGTCGAGCAACCGCTCAAGCGCTTCTTTCCAGGCGCCGCGACTGTTTTTCGCCAAAGTCGGAACTTCGGTCAGGTACGGCAGCACGCGCGAGGCGGCCGTAATCGCTCCGGACATCGCATATTCGTAAAATTTGATGCAGCTTTTGTGACGATTAAATGAGTTTTCAAGCAGCGGCGCGATTCCGATATCGAGAGCGAGACCGCATACCGTGGACGCGTGCCGCTCGACGGGAACGTTGGGTGAAAATTCATAGCGAACCCCCGCGAGCTTCGCCAGGAAGTGCTTGATCGAGCGGCCGACGTGCGTCTCGAAAAACTTCCTTCCATGACGCGCGAGCAAAACTTCGTATAACTCCTCGAGCGTGGACTCGGCGCAAATCCCCTGCAACACGAGCGTGAAGTCGCGACTCTTCTGAAGCTCCCGCACGGCATCGAGCGCTACCGCGAGGTCCGCGAAATGCGTGGGACTTCCCGTCCATCCCACGCGGATATCCCCGCGCCGCGCCTGGACGGTCCATTCCTCCGGATCGACGCTATTGGGAATCGTCACGACGTTCGGATTCGACTGGCGCAGATGCGCGGCGAGTGTTTCCGTGGTAGTGGTCACCACGTCGGCGGCGCTGAGCACTTGCCGATACAAATTCAGGCGCGCCTGAATAGCGCGATAATTAAGATTTTCGGGCGGCACCAGGTCGAGAGCGTCGTCGGTATCGAAAACCGTTCGAATCGAGTTCTTCTTGCACCAGGCGAGCAAATTCACGGCCTCGGGATAATGCGCGCGGTAGAACACCATCACATTCGGCGCCTGATGCTCATTCGACTGGTCGAAGATCTGCACGTGATGACCGCGGCGGCGAAGGTACTTTGCGGGAATGGCCGCGCGCCATTTGAAGCACCCACTCTGCGTTTCGGTGAGGAGAAAGATGTTCATCCGGAACTCTCCGACTCGTCGTCGCGCGACCGGATCAGCTTGTAATTGTGGGCATCCGCGGCAATGCTCTCGATCTCCCGGGCGCTCAGGTATTGCCAGGCGCTGAGACGGTTTTCGCGCAGCCTTTCGATCACGCGAAAATCTTTACGCGCTCGCAGCAGCCGCGTGCGCTGCGCCGCGACCTGTTTTTCGCCCTGCTGTTTTTCGAGTTCCAGACCCTCCCGCAGTTTTCGCGCCCGGTCCTGAAAAGCGGAGAGCGCATGCAGGTCGGTACCGGCGACCGCGGGGAGCTTGCGCAAGCCCCATTCCGACTTCAATTCCGCGGATGCCAGGGCGCGGATGCGATGTTCCACCGCCTCCAGCCGCTGCTGCGCTACAGCGAGCTTTTCTTCTTCCGCGCGCATCTGCAGCTCGCGCCATTCGAGAACTCGTTCGAGGCGAAACTTGAACGGCATCATAACTGTTTTGCCAGGCCGAACAGACCGGCCCTGGTTTCCTCGAGCTCTGAAAACGTACTGGCTTCCTGGCGCAGAAAATCGGTGATATGTGGACGAATACGGATGCTTTGATCGAGCTTCGGATTGACGCCCTGCACGTGCGCCCCAAGCTGGATGAGATCGGCGGAACGCTGATAAATCGCCAGCGCCTCGCGAATCTTTTGCGCGGCTTGCGTGTCCTCCGCGCTCGCAACTTTCGTCGCCAGACGGCTGATCGAAGCCAAAACATCGATCGCCGGGTAATGGCCGGAGGAGGCAAGCTCGCGCGAAAGAATCAGATGGCCGTCGAGAATGCCTCTGGCGGCGTCGCAGATGGGCTCGTTGAAATCGTCACCTTCCACAAGAACCGTGAAGAAGCCGGTAATCGAGCCTTTCTCAAAGTTGCCAGCGCGCTCGAAAATTTTCGGCAGGAGGGTGAAAACAGAAGGGGTGTAGCCTTTCTGGCTGGGCGGTTCGCCCGCCGCAAGTCCGATCTCGCGCTGCGCCATCGCCAGGCGCGTCACCGAATCCATTACCAGCAGGACGTCCGCGCCCTGATCCCGGAAGTATTCGGCGGCCGCCAGCGCGACGAACGCCGCGCGAATGCGCAGGGGCGCCGGGCGATCCGACGTCGCCACCACCACCACGGAGCGCTTCATACCTTCGGCTCCCAGTTCGTGATCAAGGAAAGCCTTCACCTCGCGGTTGCGTTCACCGATCAGCGCCACTACGCTGACCTGCGCTGAATTCTTCCGCGACATCGCGCCGAGCAACGTGCTCTTTCCGACACCGCTGCCTCCGAACAGCCCGATACGCTGGCCTTTTCCGCAGGTGAGCAGGCTGTCGATCGCGCGAATACCTGTCACCAGTCGCTCGGTAATGTGACCGCGGCGCAGCGGATTGGGCGGCGACGCATAAAGCGGATAGGTGTCCGCCGCTTCAATCGGGGGACCTCCATCCATCGGCTGGCCGAACCCGTCGAGCACGCGGCCGAGAAGCCCCCGTCCCACCGGCAGGCGCGCATCCTGCGCCCGCGCGATGACCTTCGCCCCCAAATGCAATCCGGCGGGCTCATCGAGAGGTAGCGCCAGCACGCGGCCGTTGCGAAACCCGATTACCTGCGTGCGAATGCGGCGCCCGTCTCCTGCTTCGATCTCGCAGAAATCTCCGATCGAGACCGCCGGACCCATTGACTCGATCAAGAGGCCTACGGTCGCGGTCACCTGTCCGCACCACGGCAACAGCTCGATCTGCTGCGCGTCGCGCAGATAACCGTCGAGTGAAATGGGCTCGTATTCCATGCAAGTGTCCATGGTTCAGCGATGCAACCGGTCCGTCAGCCCCCGCTCGATCTCCCTAAGCTGCGATTCCACCGAAGCATCAATGTTGCCGTGAGCGGTTTCAAACAGAACGTCGCCTTTGTTGAGAGTTGAATCCGGAATCACTTCGATTTTCGCGGCGGAGAAGCGTTCGAGCAGTGCCCGGATGGGCGCTTCCTGGTCGGGGTGCAAGCGAACCCGGTGCAAATCCCGCGACTCCAGTTTGTCCAACGCCGCCTTGATCAGCCCGGCGATAGACTCCGCATCGAGAGTCAGTTCCCGATGAAGCACCCGCCGCGCGATGGCGATCGACAACATCACCAGGTCCTTTTCGGCATCGCGCCGCATGCGCGCCTGAAACGTCGCGAGTTCCGCAAGGCTGGAAGCGACCCGCTCGAGCACCGGCTTCACTTCCGCCGACGCCTGCTCCTTACCGAGCGCTATTCCTTCGGCGTATCCGCGCTTGTAAGCCTCGCGTTCCATGTGTTCGCGCTCAGCTTCCGGCGGGGGCGCGGCAGGCACGGCCTCACGCTTCGATACCGGGTCCGGCCGAGTGCGCGCGGTCTGGGTGTCGTGCCACAAAATCCGCTGCACCGCGGTCAGCTCGTCGCCGCGGAGAATTCTAGAGGAACTGCTCATCTTTTCCGCCACTCTTGCCCCGGCTGACCACGCCCTCGCTTTCCAGTTGCCGCACCACCGCGATTACCGACTGCTGCGCCGCCTCCACATCTCTGATCTTGGTGGGGCCGAGCGCTTCCATGTCTTCGAGCAGCATCGCCGCGCCGCGCTGCGAAAGACCCTTGAGCAGATGCTTCCGAAGATCCTCGCTTGCGCCCTTCAAGGCGATGGTGAGCGCACGCCGGTCCGCCCGCGAAAGCAGTTCGGTGACGCCCGCGGTGTCGAGCGTCAGCAGATCCTCGAACACAAACATCTTGGCGCGAATCTCTTCGACCAGTGCAGCGTTGGTCTGCTCGATTTCTTTGAGGATCTCTTCGCTGAGCACCGAGTCCATTTCGTTCAGGATCTCCGCCGCCGCGCGCGGCCCTCCCGACGATTCACGCTGGATGTCGCCGAGCGATTTGAGCCTGGCTCCGATCACTGTCGAAATTTTGGTGACCACGGCCGGTGAAATCTTGTTCAGCTTGGCGATCCTCACGGCGATATCGGCTCGAGCGGCTGATTCCAGCGACGCCAGAACCGCGGCCGATTGCGCCGGATTCACGCGCGACAGAATCAGAGCCGCTGTCTGCGGATGCTCGGAGCGAACGAAACGGGCGAGCAACTGAGGGTCGATGCGCTGAAGCTGCTGGTTGATGTTGGCCTGACGATTCGTGCTCTGCGGCAGCCGCTCCATGTGTCTCTTGCTTCCCTCAGCACCGAAAGCCTGCGCCAGCACGCGCCGCGCATAGTCAGTGCCGCCGTGACCCATCTGCAATGCGCCGTTGGCCGCGTCCCGGAATTCCTCTAAGATCGCTTCGGCCTGCGTGACGGGAACCAGCGGGAGATCGGCGATCGCGGCGGTCACCAGAGCCACGTCTTCATCACTCAGGTGTCGCAGCAAAGCTCCGGAAGCTTCATCGCCCAGGGCGACCAGGAGAATCGCGGCTTTCTGAAGTCCGCTCAGGGCAGGAGCGAGAGCTGCTGCGGCCATATTAGACGCGCTCCTCTCTCAACCATCCGCGCAGGACACCGGCGCAGACTTCGCTGTTGCGCTGCGCGGTGGACCGGACCTGCGTGGCCAATACTTCCACCTTGGCCGGGACCAGCGAGGGCAGAGCCGCCGGCGCACCCGCGGAAGTCTCCACGGAATCGGAACGCTGGCCACGTGCGATCGCCGTCTGCGCCGCCTCTGGCAGAGCTTCGGTGACGTGTACCTCGGTCTTCAGTTTCCTCGACCGCCGCATCTTCATCATGGTGAAAATGCCCCCTCCCACGACCAGTAGCGCGATGGCTCCCGCACCGATGAACAGCTTCGGATCGCGCTTGAATTGCTCCACCGGGGTTGGTTTCTTGGCTGGTTGGCTCACCGGATCCGTTACCTCGGGAGCGTCCAGGTTCAATGTCGACTCGAACGGCAAACTTTCGACGATCAACTGGTCTCCCCGCTCCGAGTTCAGACCCGCCGCGGCCGACACCAGATCGTGAATCACCTTGATCCGCTCCGGGCTGGGTGGGACCAGAACGCGCTTCTTCCCGTTCGCCTCGAAGTGAACTTCATGATCGAGCAGCACGGAAATCGAAAGCCGCCGGATGGCGCCCTGCGGCAACACCATCCGCTTGATGGTGTGCGAGGTCTCGTAATTGATGCTTTCGGTTTTTCGCGACGTGCTGCCGCCCGCCGTGGGAGTGCGCTGGCCGGTCTCCGGAAGAGTCGACGACGTTCCGGGAATGCCGGATGCGGCACGCGTCTGCGAAGACACGTCCTCGGTTTTCTGGGAGCTCACCATCACCGAATGGGTGGGGTCGAAACTTTCATCGCTCTCCTCGCCGCTGTTCATATCGCACTCGGCCGAAACTGCCGTGCGGAAGTGCCCGGCGCCGACCACCGGCTCGAGCGTCGAATCCAGCTTGGCCTGGAGATCCTGCTCCACTTTGTGCCGGTATTCGAGCAGCGCACTCGAGGAATCGTCGCTTGACGAACCGGACCGCTTCGGGCGATTCAGCAAATTCCCGCGCATATCGAGAACCGAAACGTTGTCCGGCGTCAGGCCTTCCACGGCGCTGGCGATCAAATTTGTGATGGCCGGAATCGCCGTCTCTGGCAAAGTCGCGCCGGGACGGATTTTCACGAGCACACTGGCTTTCGCGGGCTGCTTCGCCTCGAGAAACACCGACTCCTGGGGCAGGGAAATGTGGACGCGCGCCTGCTCGATTTCCGCCACTGACATGACCGAGCGCTCCAGCTCGCCTTCGAGCGCGCGCCGGTAGTTGACGTGTTCGGCGAATTCGGTGATTCCGAAATTGGTCTTGTCGAAAAGCTCGAATCCGATCCGGCCGTTTTTCGGCAGTCCCGCGCCCGCCATCTCCAGGCGCAGCTCGGCGACGCGGTCCTGTGGGACGGAGATGATGGCGCTGTTGCTGGACAGACGGTAGGGAGTCCCGCTCTCTTTCAGTTTTTGCAGCACCGCAGCGGCATCTTCAGCCGAGAGCTCGTTGTACAAAGGCTGAAAGCCTGCTTCCTGCTCCCACCGCGTAAACACCACTACGCCGGCCGCGATCAGCACGACGGCGATGGCGGTGGTCCAGCGCTGGCGCACGTTGAGAGTCCGAATCAGGTTGGAGATCTGGTCAGTGGGCGTCATGGCGGCGAATTACAGTTGCATTTTCATGATTTCCTGATACGCGGAAACCACTTTGTTGCGAACCTGCATGAACATCTGAAACTCGAGGTCGGCGCGCTGCGATGCCAGGATGGTCGAATGCAGATCCTCGCCTTCGCCGGAGAGGAAACGGTCGATGGTCTGGTTTGCGCTGGCGCGCGCGCCTTCGACCTCCTGGATCGCGCTGCTCAAGACATCGCTGAATGGCTGCGAACCTGGCTCAACGGTAGGCGAGCCCGGTGTATCGAGCGGAGTAACGGGAGTGACCGATGAGATTTTGAGAGACATGCGTCAGCGGAACAACTCCATCGATTTCTGGATCATATCTTTCACGGCGGAGATCGCTGATACGTTGGCCTGGTAGGTACGCGACGCGCCCAGCAGGTCCACCATGTCTTCCGACGGGTTCATGCGCGGGAACGCCACGTACCCGTCCGGATCGGCGTCGGGATGGCCGGGCATGTAGCGCTTTTCCGGCTCGCGCGTGTCGGTCATCACCTGCGCCACGCGAACGCCCACGCCGTCGCCCACCTGATTTTCAAATTCCGAGGAAAAATCGGAACCCACGTTATCGGTGGTGAACACGACGTCTTTCCGCCGGTACGGGCCGCCCTCCGGCGTGCGCGTGGTTTCCGCGTTTGCCAGATTTTCCACCAACAGCTCGGTTCTCTGCCGCTGCGCCGACATTCCCGAGGCGCTGACCGATAATGCCGAAAGCAGATTCATGACTTGCCATCCTGAAGCGCCAGGCGTATCGTGCTGATGTCGCTGCGCACAAAATTAGTCGCGATCTGGAAACGCATGGCGTTTTCCGCGAGAAGCCTGGCTTCGCGGTCCAGATCGACGTTGTTTCCGTCCGTTTTGGAGGGAAGATTCTGCGGCTCGATCACCGTCGGCTCGCTACCGCCGTCGACCGCGCGCGCAAACTCCGATTGAAAGTCGATGTCCTTGGTCCGGTAACCGGGCGTATCGGCGTTGGCGATATTGGACGCGACCAGCTTCTGGCGCTCGGTCAGCAGGCTCATGTACCGTTCATAGTTGGAATCCAGACCCTGGAACATGATGCTGTCCAGAAGGCACGCGATTTGCCACCGCTAAGCTGTTGTTCTTTGGGGATCTGGTTGCCGCGGATCGTCGAAGATCCAACGCAGGACGATGAATCTCCGACGCTACCCTTCGATTTCGAGCCGTGCGCGGGTCGTCGAGGCCGGGAATCGGTAGGCTCCGCCCAGCCGAATCTGCGCCAGCTTGCGATGAAGATGCGATCGCCGGACGAGCGCCGATTGCCGCGCCCACTCCAGAAGTTCGAGCACCTGCCTCGCCATCACCTGGTGCTCTGCCGGGCAGGAAACAGCCCACGCCGACTCGAACTCCTGGCGCAACTGGGTCAAGAGCCGGTCCGCCAGCGGGAAATCACCAAACCGTACCGCCGCCCGAAACTGGTCAGCCGTTTTGAATGGCATTGTTGGTGTCCGTGAACAGCTCGTTGTAGTAGGAAACCTGCGATTCGAGCGACGCGATGAGCGTGTCCGCCTGCGACATCTGCGCAGTTAAATCGTTCTGCATCGTGGTGATGCGGTTCTCAGTGTCGGTAATTTCCTGGTTGTCCGATGTAATCTGCTGCTGAAAAGAGTTGTTCGTTACCGTGAACAGGCCATTGTTGGTATT
>Ga0335077_10001731_pt1 | contig 25964 bp, 17 predicted proteins | sample Lox_Sample_31_FD_207151 | JGI IMG/M metagenome (GOLD analysis project Ga0335077, IMG submission 207151) | Soil microbial communities from Loxahatchee National Wildlife Refuge, Florida, United States - Lox_Sample_3.1 | ecosystem: Environmental > Terrestrial > Soil > Wetlands | place: USA... | reverse complement strand
GCAGAGACCGAACAGAATGGCCGGCTTCGCCCCGGTCCAGCGCGCCAGCGCGCCGAACCCGAAGGCGCAGGGTATGCCGACGATCTGGACCATGAGGATGGCGCCGATCAAGGTCGATTGCGGGATTCCGAGTTCGGCGCCGTAGATCCCGGCCATCCGGATGATGGTGCCGATGCCGTCGTTGTAGATGAGGAACGCGCCCAGAAAGAGAAACGCCTCGGGGTACTGCCGGAGGCCGCGTACGTTCTCGGCGAGGCGGCTGACGAAGCTGGCCACGCTCGACGCTCCTCCCTCCTGGGAGGGCGGGGGACTGGTGACCCTGGCGAAGAGCGGAACGCTGAACGCAAGCCACCAGACCGCCACCAGGCCGAAGCCTACCCGGGCGGCCCAGGGGCCGGGCGGAAGGCCAACGGTCCCGGGGTGCTGGATCAGGTAGAGAATGATCCCGAGCAGAATCGAGGAGCCGAGGTACCCGAGCGCGTAGCCCGCGGTGGACAGGCGGTCCATCTCATCGGCGCTCACCAGGTGTGGAAGAAGGGAGCCGTAGAGCGAGAAGCTGATCGTCGCAGCGATATTGGCGATCGCAAACGCCCACAGCCCCAGCCTCCACTCGCCCGGGCCGGCTCCCACCAGCGTGAGGACTGCCAGGGCGCCGATCACCGTGTGAACCGCGAGGAGACGGAGCGCCCACCCGCGGCGGTCGGCAACGACGCCGATCAGAGGCGCGAGAACCGCCGCGATCGCCAGGGCGAAGGCCGTGGTGAATCCGAAGTACTCGGTGGCCGACCTGGCCGGGATGTCCGCCGCGGCCACCTGCGCGAAATAGACCGGGAAGACCGCGGTGAGGATGACGGAGTTGAATCCCGATATCGCCAGGTCGTACTCCGCCCAGGCACGAAGCGCGGGGCGGTGCAGGCCAACGGCTTCGAGCCAGCGGTGCATGCGGGAAGGCATCGGGTCTCCGGCTGGGGGAGCGGCCTGGGTCGCGGACCGCCTAAGTTGTCACCGCCTGTGCTCGAAAGCCAATTGTCAGGCCTTCTTGGCCGCCTTTCGCCGCGTGGCCGACGGCGCCTTCGCCTTGGGGAGCACCAGCGTGAGAATCCCTCTGTCGCAGCGAGCCCGCTGGCCCTTCGCCTCCGTCGCGACCTCGGCCGGCAGCGTCACTACTCGGAGGATGCGGTTCGCGCAGCGTTCGGAGTAGACCAGCTGCTCGGTGCCGGCGTGGCGCCGCGATTCGCGCTCGCCGCTGATGGTGACTCGATGCGGCTCCACTCGGAGTTGCAGATCCGCCAGTGAGAAGCCCGGGACCTCGGCCGTTACCGTGAGCGCCGAGCCCGAATCGGCGATGCTCACGTGGACCGGGTGGATCACCTCCTCCTCGGCCGCGAGCCAGTCCTCGAGGTTCCGCCCGATGCGCCGCCCGCTGGACTCGAAGATCTCGAAGGCCCGGCGGGCCACAGCCTCCGTGGTTTCCTTGAATTTGGCGACCAGCGCCTCGGGGGTGAGCGCCTGGACGGCACCCCCCTTAGGTGCCGTTGCCTTCGTCTTGCGTTCCGCCATCTCTCCCTCCTCAAACAGGACTGCCTGGGTCGCGCGCAGCCGGTGCTTGCCCGCCCCATCTGGTCAGCCGCTGCTGGCGGCATCACCGGGGGCGGGTCCGAAGGACCGGCGACGCACCAAGGCGCGCTCGATGCCATGCGCCCGTGCCGCGTCGTAGGCCACGAGCGGCCGGATGACGCCACCTTCCAGCGCTGCGATGGGCAAGCCATCCTCGAAGAGAACACGATTGCGCCGGAGGGCCGGAATGCGTTCGCCGGGGGTGACGATCCCTATCAGGTTCAATGGATCGGCCGCGCTGAGGCTCACCAGCTCTCCCGCCGGGTCCTGCCGCCGGATCTCCCGCAGCTGGCTCACCGCCTCGGGAAGGGCGAACTGCTCCCCCGACATCCCGCTCACGAAACGTCCGCCGCGAATCTGGCCCCGCGCTTCGAGGCGACGGTAGACCAGGGCGAGCTGTCGCCACGGAACAGCCAGGCCTTCGCGCGCGAGTACCCGCCTGAAGACCACGCCGTACCGTCGCAGGTAAGCCATGGCGATAGTCTCGGTCCGCTCCTCCGCGGAGCCGACCGCGCTTGACGTGAGCCGCGACCAGCGCCCCGCATGCTCGACCGTGGCGCCGGCCGGAGCCCGGCGGCGGAACCCGAGGCCGCCGATTGCGCCCCGCCGGTTCGAGGGGATCAGCAGGGCGCGGAGCCCCGCGAAGCTGTCGCTGGTCACCAGCCCCAGCGCGGCGAGCTCGCCGAGGGCCTGCTCCGTCTCCGTCGGCAAGAGGCCAGCCTCTGTTACAAGCTCGTGGAAGAAGGAGGCCCCGCGCCGTTCCAGCGCCTGCAGCACCTCGCGGCCCCGGGCCGAAAGTGGCGCGGCCGCCTCGCCGGATCTCTCCTCAAGCCAGGCTGGGGCGCTGCTCCTCTGGAACAGGCCGATCGGGGTGGAACGAATGGGGCGAAGGGTGTGTCCCGTCTCCCAGTCCGCGCCCGGATTGAGCCTTCCCCAGGCCACACGTCCCGTCAGGCACAGCGTGTCGAGCCAGGCCGGATCGTATCCCTCGGTGCGCGCGGTGAGCACTTCGCTTTCCCACGCGGCGGCCGGGCACTGATATCCGTCCAGCAGGGCGATTACCGCCTCGAGCCCGTCGGCGCCCCGCGCCTGCGTGCCGGGTCTGACCCGCTGCCAGAAGAGCAGAAAACGGAGGTAGTCCGTCGCGCTCACCGGGGCGATTTCGGCCCGCAGGCGATGGAGCGTGTACCGGTGTATCCGCGCGAGGAGGCGCCGGTCGCACCACTCCGGCTCCCGACCTCCGGTGAAGCTGCCTCGCAGGATCACGCCCTGCTGCTCGAGGGCGAGGAGCGCGATCTCGATCTCGCCACTCTCGATTCCGAGCGGAGCTCCAAGGTCCCGTGCCGTGATCGGGCCGAGCACCTCGAGGCGTCCACGGAGCAGCTCGCGGACGGCGTCCTCGCGCGCAGGGAGCGCTGTGCTCTGGGGGTGGCCCAGCGTCGGATGCACCGCGATCAGCTCCGGATAGCGCTCCTCCGCCACCCAGAGCCGGCGCTCCGGTTCGGCCAGCGCGACCAGCCTGGCGCGACCGTCCGTTGCGAGCTCTTGCAGCAGCACTCCCCAATCCGGCGACCGCTCTGCCGCGGGTGCGGTGTCGGTCGATCGGGGCGCGATCTCGCTGTCCAGCAGGAACCCAGCGGTGAGGAGCGCGTCGTGCGCCTCGTCCGGGTCCCGCGGGTCGGGCCACACCTCGCCCCGCACCCGGGCGATCGCGGCGGCGTCGAGCGCGCCCAGATCAGCCGCGGAGGCCGGGTCGAGCGCCCGCCGGGTCAGCACCGCCTGGGTTCGGCGCTCCTCGAGAGGCGCATCGTCGAGGAAGGCATAGGGCTTGGCGTTCAGGATCTCGTGGGCCAGCACCGAGGGCTCCGGGAGGTCCCGCGCGATGAGACGCACCTGGCCCCGGGCCATGCGATCAAGCAGCCCGCGCAGCCGGCCCAGGTCCATCGCCTCCTCCAGGCAGTCACGGATCGTCTGGCGCGCCAGGGGATGGTCCGGGATCTCCCGGTCGCCCGCGATGTTCTCGAGACACGCCGCGGCGTCCGGGAAGACGGCGGCCAGGAGGTCCTCCGCCATCATCCGCTGGAGCGGGGGAGGCACCTTGGCCCCGCCCCGCCGGCGCGGCACCGCCAGCGCGATGTTCGCGTTCCACCGCCAGCGGGTGCCGAACATCGGGGCGTCGAGCAGAGCCTGCACCAGCACGCTTTCGACCGTGGGAGACTGCAGGAACCGGAAGACCTCCTCGAGCGGAAACGAGTGCTGCGGGCCCAGCGAGAGCAGCACCGCCTCGTCGGTGGCCGCGGCCTGCAGCTCGAAGTTGAACTGCCGGCAGAAGCGCTTGCGCAGTGCCAGCCCCCAGGCCCGGTTCATCCGGCTGCCGAACGGGGCGTGGAGCACCAGCTGCATTCCGCCCGCCTCGTCGAAGAACCGCTCGGCCACGATCGTCTCCTCGGTGGGAAGCACGCCGAGCATGCGCTGCGCCTCGCCGAGGTAGTGCACGATCTGCTCCGCCGCGCTCTGTCCTGAGCGGCCGCTCTGGAGTTCGTCGGCTAGCCAGGCCGTTGCCGATTCGGGCTGGGCCAGGCGGCCCGACAGCTCCGCCCTGAGCTCCGCGACGGCGTGGGACAGCTCGTCGCTCCGCGAGGGCGCCTCCCCGAGCCAGAACGGGATGTTGGGGGGCTCGCCGTGCGCATCCGCGACCCGCACCGTGCCCGAGACGACTTGCCGGATGCGCCACGACGCGTTGCCAAGCTGGAAGACGTCGCCGGCCGCGCTCTCGATCGCGAAGTCCTCGTTGACCGTGCCGATCACCTGCTCTTCCGGCTCCAGCACTACCCGATAATCCGCGGTTTCCGGAATCGCCCCGCCCGAGGTGATCGCCGTGAGCCGTGCCGCGCGCCGGCCCCGGATCCGACCGTGAATCGCGTCCAGGTGCACCAGCGCGCCCTGCCGGCCACGCCGGGTCACGAAGCCCTGCGACACCATCGCGACCACCTCGTCGAAGGTGTCACGCGAGAGGTTCCGGAACGGGTACGCCCGGCGAAAGACCTGGTGGAGCTGGTCGACCGGCCAATCCTCGTTGGCGGCCTCCGCCACTACCTGCTGGGCCAGCACGTCGAGCGGCGTCTCCCGGACGATGAGTCGGTCCAGCTCTCCCTTGTGGACCGCTCGGATGAGCGCCGCGCACTCGACCAGGTCGTCCCGGGTAAGGGGAAAGAGGCGACCCTTGGGTGTCCCCGACACGCTGTGGCCGGAGCGACCCACCCGCTGCAGCAGCGTCGCGATCCGCCTCGGGCTCGCGATCTGGCAGACCAGATCCACGTGGCCGATGTCGATCCCCAGCTCGAGCGAGGCGGTGGCCACCAGGGCGCGGAGCTTGCCGGTCTTGAGCCGCTCCTCCGCGTCGAGCCGGGCCGCCCGCGCCAGGCTCCCGTGGTGGGCGGTCACGGCATCCGCGCCCAGGCGCTCGGCCAGTTGTCGGGCAAGCCGCTCCGCCAGGCGTCGCGTATTCACGAAGACCAGTGTGGTGCGATGCTCCCTGATTAGCTCGGCGAGGCGCTCGTAGACCTCGGTCCATGCCTCGCCGGACATCACGGCCTCGAGAGCCGTGCCCGGCAGGACCAGCTTCAGGTCCAGCTCCCGCCGGTGTCCCTGGTCCACGATGGCCATCGGTTCCGTCGCGGCGCGGTCGCCACCGAGCCACTCTCCGACCAGCTCGATGGGCCGCTGGGTCGCGGAGAGGCCGATCCGCTGCAGCCGGCGGCCGGCGACGTGCTCCAGCCGTTCCAGGCTCAGGGCCAGGTGCGCGCCGCGCCGGGTTTCGATGAGGGCGTGAATCTCGTCGACGATCACCGTGCGCACGCTGCGCAGCATCTCGCGGCTCCGCCGCGCCGTGAGCAAGAGGTAGAGCGACTCCGGCGTGGTGACCAGGATATGCGGGGGGTGCCGGAGCATCGCGGCCCGCTCCGCGGGGGAGGTATCGCCGGTGCGGACCGCGGCCGTGATCCGCGCCGGCTCGAGGCCCAGCCGTTCGGCAAGGCGGCGGATCTCCCGCCGCGGCTCCGCCAGGTTCCTGTGGATGTCCGCGCTGAGCGCCTTGAGAGGAGAGACGTAGACGACCCGCGTCTCCTCCGGAAGCTCGCCGGCCACACCCTCCTGGAGCAGCTCGTCGAGCGCGATGAGAAACGCGGCCAGGGTCTTCCCGGACCCGGTGGGAGCGGCGATGAGAGTATGGGCCCCTCGCCGGATCGCCTCCCAACCCCGTCGCTGCACCTCGGTGGGCTCCCCGATGCGTTCCCGGAACCACTCGGTAACGGCGGGGTGAAGATCGAGCTTCTGCATGGCCTCAAATATAGGCGCCGGGACCCGGCCCTTCCGGTCCCCGGATACAGAAGGTAGGCTTGGGGCGGATCCTTCACGGCAGCTCGCCATGCGCCTCCTGCTCATCAATCCCCGGTTTCCTGAGAGCTTCTGGAGCTTTCAGTGGGCGATGCACAGCGTCCTCCCCTCGCGGCGGGCGGTGAATGCCCCGCTGGGACTCGCCACCCTGGCCGCGCTCTGTCCGGCGGACTGGGAAGTGACAATCGTGGACGAGAACATCGAAACCCTTCCCCTGCAGCCGGCGGCAGACCTGATCGGCGTCTGCGGGATGGGGGTGCAGTTCCCGCGGCAGCGCGAGCTGCTCACCTTCTACCGGAGCCGTGGGTACTTCGTGGTGGCGGGCGGGAGCTACGCCTCGCTGTGCCCCGAATCGTTCGTGGATGTGGCGGACAGCGTGGTGTCCGGCGAGGCGGAGTACATCTGGCCCGAGTTCTGTCGCGACTTCGCGCGCGGGGCCCCCATGGCGCTGTACCGCGAGACGGGCACCGTCTCGCTGACCGATTCGCCGGTACCCAGGTTCGACCTGCTCAAGGTGGACCGCTACCAGTCGATGAGCGTGCAGTTCTCCCGGGGCTGCCCGTTCCAGTGCGAGTTCTGCGACATCATCGTCATGTTCGGCCGGAAGCCCCGGAGCAAGTCGGTCGAGCAGATCGGCCGGGAGCTGGATCTGCTGCGCCGCCTGGGGGCCCAGAGCGTCTTCTTCGTCGACGACAACCTGATCGGCAACAAGCGGACCGCCAAGGAGCTGCTGCGCTACCTCGAGGCGTACCAGCGGGAGCACGCCTACCGCTTCCACTTCGGCACCGAAGCCTCCCTGAATCTGGCGCACGACAAGGAGCTGCTCGAGCTCTTCGCCCGGGCCGGCATGGACTGGGTCTTCATCGGTATCGAGTCGCCGGATGAAGCGAGCCTCAAGGAGGCGCAGAAGTTCCAGAACACGCGGCAGGACATCCTCGGCTCGCTGCGCACTGTGTACGCCCACGGCATCGACATCCTGGCCGGCTTCATCGTGGGCTTCGACCACGACACCGTCGAAACCTTCGACCGGCAGCGTGACTTCATCCTCCAGTCCGGAATCCAGGCCTCGATGATCGGCCTGCTCACGGCTGCTCCGAAGACCCCGCTGTACGCGCGCCTCGACGCCGAAGGCCGGATCCTCGCGGGGGCCAACAACGCCGACAACACGAAGCTGGCCACCAATGTGATGCCCAAGCGGATGAGCTACGACGAGCTGATCGCCGGCTACCGGCGGCTCCACCAGGAGCTGTTCGCCGATCGCGGCATCGCGCTTCGGATCCGGAACAAGCTGCGCCACCTGCGAACCTCGCCCCGACACCGCTACTCCTTCAAGGAGACCGTGAGCATCATGCGGCAGCTCGTGTTCCGGGGCCTCCTTCCCGGCGGGCCGGGACGGGTGTTCCGGTTCGTGGGGTCCATCCCCGTCTTCCGGCCCCGCCTCATTCCCCGCGTGGTGGAGGACTGGATCATCGGCCTGTCCATGCGCGATTACGTCGACCGGCACTTCCGCCCGGCCGCGAAGCGATTGGGTGGGACGGTGCCGCAGTTCCTCCCCGCCCTGGAGCGCGCCTTGAGCCGCTACCGCGAGGCCGGGGCGCTGGAGGTCTCCCTCACGCAGGTGCGGAGCCGCGCCATGGAGCTGACGCTTCGCCTGCGGGGCCGGCTGGATCAGGGATTCTTCACCCGGGCGGCACGGCACCTCGAGCGGGCCCTCCGGGACTCCACTGCGTCGGTCGTGCTGCGCATCGATGCCCTGCATGAGGCCCACCTTCCTCACCTGGAGCGCCTGCTGGATCGGCTGGCGCGCTACGGCGATCGTATTCGGGTCTCGGTGGACGAGCGGTTACGTGGTGTGGTGCGAATCGACTCCTCGATCTTCCACCTTTCGCTCGAAAGCTGAGTCAGGTCCTCGGGGGACAGCGAGCCTGTCCCCCGTCCCCGCCTGAGGTCGGTCCGGGCTGGGCTCCGCCAGCTCGATCCACCCCGCTAAGAGACCTTTGTCCCCTCCGGCAGCTGACCGGGCAGTAACCCGTTGTCATTCCTCACGGTCTCCGTCACGTTGGTGACGGCTCTCCGCACCTGGGGGCTGGGAATGCCCCTTGCTCAGAGGCAAAGCCGCCACCGATAGAGGAGTACCGCATGTCAAGGCGCTGGTTGGGGTACACTCGGGTTTCATCCGCCGTTCTCGCACTGTGCTCCGCTTCACTGCCGGCCGCCCTGCGGGCCGACGATCCGCCCTCCCGTGTTGCCCGACTCAGCTTTCTGAGCGGAGCCGTCTCGTTCCGGCCCGGCAGCGTGGAAGACTGGGGCGACGCGTCGCTCAACTACCCACTGACCGCCGGCGATCACCTCTGGACCGACCAGGACGCGCGAGCCGAGCTGCATATCGGCTCCACCGCGGTCCGCCTCGGGCCCTTCACCGCCTTCAACTTCCTCAACCTTGACGACCGCACGGTACAGATGCGGATCGCCCAGGGTGCGCTCGAGATCCGGCTCCGCAATCTCGGTCCGTCCGATCTCTACGAAATAGACACGCCGAACGCGGCCGTCACCCTGCTTCGGCCCGGCACCTATCGCATTGACGTCGACACCGCGGGCGACTCCACCGGCATAACGATCCGCGAAGGAGAAGCGGAGGTTACGTCCGACGGCGCCACCTTCCCGGTGCTCGCCCGGCAGACGGCGGTTGTTGCCGGCGTCGACGCACCCGCGTACGACGTCTTCAACGCCCTGCCGCCGGATGACTGGGAAGGCTGGTGCGCCGCGCGCGACCGGCGCGAAGACGCGGTCCAGTCCGCCCGGTACGTGTCCCGCGACATGGACGGTTACGAAGACCTCGATGGCTACGGCGTGTGGCAGAGCAGCGACGAGTACGGTCCCGTCTGGGTGCCACAGGGAGTCGGACCCGACTGGGCCCCGTATCGCTACGGTCATTGGGCCTGGGTGGACCCATGGGGCTGGACCTGGATTGATGATGCTCCGTGGGGATTCGCGCCATTTCACTACGGGCGCTGGGTACGTACCGGCTACGGATGGGCGTGGGTTCCCGGCCGGGTCGTGGCACGACCGGTCTACGCGCCGGCGCTGGTGGTCTTTGTCGGCGGGTCGGGATGGAGCGCGTCGCTCAACCTGGGCGGCGGCCGGGGGGTCGCCTGGTTCCCGCTCGGGCCCAACGAAGCCTACGTGCCGGCGTACACCTCAAGCCCGTCCTATGTCCGAAACGTCAACGTCACCAATGTGAATGTCACCAACATCAACGTCACGAACATCAACGAGACCAATGTCCACTACGTGAACCGTGACGTGCCGAACGCGGTCACGGCCGTGCCGCAGGAAACGATGACCCAATCCCGGCCCGTCGCGCCCGTGGCCGTGCATGTGCCGCGGGCCAACCTGCGCGCCTCACAGATTCTCGGCACGGCGCCACCAGTTGCTCCGACCTCACAGAGCATCATCGGGCCACACGGCCAGCGGGCTGTCGCCAGGCCTTCCGCGACGATCTTCGCCCGCCCGGTAGTCGCGAAGTCCGAGCCCCCGCCTCCTCCGGTCCGGTTCGACCTGGAGCGGCAGCGCCTGGCCGGTACCCCGGGTCGTCCGCTCGATGAGGCCACGCGGAATCAGCTTCGGAGCAGGGCCCCGGTCAGCCCCAACGCTCCCGTCTTCCGTCCCGCGGCGGCAGGGCAGGGTGCCACGCTCAAGCCTGCGCGCGCCGGTCTGCCATTGACCAGGCCAGCCACGCCCCCGGCGTGGAGCACCCGCCATCCGAATCCGACGCCCGCTCCGCCCTCGGTGCCCCCGAACTCCCCCGCCCCCGCCCCTGCCCCCGCTCCGCGACCGGTCGCGCCTCCGCGGAATGATCGTCCGCCAGTCGCGCATGCCGGTGCCCGGCCCGGCGCGGAGCAGCCTTCCGTCAATCAATCACACCCTGGAGCTGCGCCGGGAGTGCCGCCTGCCAAGCCGCCCGAGGCCTCTCGACCGCGGCAGGAGCAGCCGCAACCGGCCGAGCGAAAGCCCAGGACCCCGCGCGATTCGGTGGACCAACGCCGTGGGCGCGACACGGGTGGCAAGGGGAGGCCGGACGACACCGAGCGCCCGCGGGACAATCGTCCCTGAGAGGGGAGTTCGTCAGGAGCCGCCGATCGTCCCGGATGGGGTGGTCGGCGGCTTCGTCATCCGAGGAGCTGCATCCCGAACAGCACCACGCCCGCCGCCCCCACCGCCATTGAGGAGAACCAGAGCGCGCGCGCCCGGGTCAGGGCGGCCAGCGCGCCTAGGGCGATCGCCACCTGCAGGAGCGCCACGGCGTTAGCGTAATGATGATGGGCGTGCATCAGGTGGTCGGCTTCCAACGAACGCTGGTCCCGCTCCTTCTCCTTGCCCTCCGCATTCTGCTTGATGCTGTCCTGCTCCTGCTGGTACTTCGTGACCTTCTCGGCGAGATCCGACGGCACCGGCTTCCCGGCGGCCTGCCACGGCGCGGCGGTCGCCTGCGCGATCGCCATCTTGAGGCCCTTCGCCTGGTAATACTCCCACTGGTCCGATGCCTGCGCCTGGAGCTGCGTCGCCTCGGTCTTGAGCACCAGCGCCTCATTGGCGGTGGATCCTGCCATCAGGGCGGCAATGGCCCCGACCGCCGCGAGCACGCCGGTGGTGAGGGCAATCGACCGGAGGAATGCACCCCCTTCCTTCTCCATTTCCTCGTGGATGGCCTCGTGCAGCTTCTCGGTCTCGATCTCCTGTTCTTCCGGCATGGGACCTCGAACCCTGAAGGTGGGCGGCGACAGCGAACGGGGGGCCGAATCTACGGGGCAACCGGCCCAGGCAATAGGTCTGCTGACGCGGCGCTGACGGCCCCGGTGAGGATTAGTGGGCGGGATGCCGCGCCCGAATGGCGGGCTGGCAGCGCATCCGGAAGGAGGTGCTGTGCTCGACCTGCTCAAGACCTGGCCGGTGGGGGCGCCGGTGCCCATCCTCAGCGTGCCCCAACCGCTCGCCGCGGCCATCGCGTGGCTGGGCAAGGACGTCGAGAACCGCGCGGATTGGACCCACACCTATCGCGGACCCGTGCTGATACGCTCGGGAACCCATCAACCCACGCCGCAGGAGATCGCGGACGTCCTCACCCTGGCCCGGCGGGATGGTGTGCAGGAGGACGAGCTCCGCCAGTTCTCCCGGATGGCGAAGGACATGCCGGACCTCGCGATTCCATTCGGCTCGCTGGTCGCGATCGCGGAGCTGTACGACGTGCTGCCCTCGGGCCACGCCATCCCGGAGGGTCACCTGGCCGAGAACAGCCCGTGGGGAAGTCCGGAAGCCGGCGTGTGGCTGTGCCTGCGCCGAGTCACCCCCGTCATGCCGATGTCGTTTGCGGGGGCCGGTGAGGAATTCGGGGTGCCCTTCGAGGTCGCCGCGTCACTCCGACCCCTCAGCGCGGGATAGCGAGGATCATCGGAAAAGCAGGCTGATCGCGTAGATCACGAGGCCGGCGAGGCCTCCCACCAGCGTGCCGTTCAACCGGATGAACTGCAGGTCGCGCCCGACCGCCAGTTCCAGTCGTTCCGACGCGACTTCCGGGTCCCACTGCCGAACCGTTTCCGCGATGAGGGCGCCGACCTCGTGCCGGTGGCGCTCGAGGACCGACGCGGCGAAGTCGATCAGCACGTCATCCACCTCCACCAGCCGCTCCTCGTTGGCGAGCAGGCTGTGCGCCACCGCGGCGAGGCCCCGGGCCAGCGGGTCCAGGGTCCCGCTGTCGGCATCGGGGCGGAATCGTTCTGAGGCCCCGCGGGCCTTGTCCCAGAGGCCGGCGGCGAACTCCTCGACCCCGGGGCCCCGGAGCAGTTCGCTCTTGAGCGACTCGGTGCGGGCGATCACGTCGGGCGAGTACTTGAGCCGTTCGACGAAGTCCCGGAAGGCGGCATCGAAGCGATGACGCAGCGGGTGGTGCGGATCCGCCTTGACCTCCTCCAGCAGTCGCTGGGACGCGGCCTCGAGCCTCCGCTGCAGCGCGTGGTCCACGGCGCCGGGGACCCACCATGGGCTTTCCTCCTTGATCAGCCGCCGGATCTCCTCGCGGTTGCCGGTCAGGATCTCGCCCGCCAGCCGCAGCGCTTCCTCCAGCAGGAGCTGGTGCCGATCTTCCGTCGAGACGACGGAGAGCAGGCTGCCCAGGATGGGCGCGAGCTGCATCGTCTCCAGCCGCTGGACCGCGCTCTCCCGGATCAGCCGCCGCACCTCGGCATCGGGCATGGTCCGCACCGCCTGGGCGACGCCGGCGGCGAGGTGCCGCGCCAGTCGCATCCCGTTGTCGGGGTCGCTGGCCCAGCGGGCCACGCGCTCCGCCACTCGCATCGACCGGAGCCGCAGCGCCAGCACGTCCTTGGAGAGGAAGTGATTCTGCACGAAGTTGCCGAGCACCCGCCCGATGCGCTCCTTCTGGGTCTGGATGATCGCCGTGTGGGGAATGGGCAGGCCGAGCGGCCGCCGGAAGAGCGCGGTGACGGCAAACCAGTCGGCCAGGCCGCCGACCAGCGACGCCTCCGCGGTCGCGCGGACAAAGCCGAGCCATGGGTGGGCGGATTCGAAGAATCGGGCCGCGAGGAACACCGCCAGAGCCACCACCAGGAGTCCCGTGGCCAGGCGCTTCATCGTCGCCAGCTCGGCGCGCCGGGTGGCGTCGTCCTTCCGTGCCACGGGCTCTGACGGCGGGGCGGGGGCCAGCGTCATCGGTCGCGGACCAGGCCGGGGCGGCGGCGCCCCGCTCGCAGCGCGGGGTGAGACGGCAGGAGGGGCATCCCGAGGGAAAGAAACCACGCCCGGCTGGCCGACGGTATCCCTGGGGTCCCAGTAGAACGAAAAGGGCCGCGTGCGAAGACGCGGCCCTCTTGTGTTGTGGCATTGTTAGGATCGCGAGCCGGCGATCGCGACCTCAGTGATGCCTGGCCCCGACGAACCCGCGGCCCACGAACGGCCTGGGATGGAAGCCGCCGCCGAATCCCGCCCGGAACCGGATCACCGGGCCGCACCCATAACAGCCCCACGGATAGTAGTAGGGCCAGTACCACGGATCGTAGAAGCCCGGACCGTACCAGCCACTGTAGTAGTGCCGCGGCGTGTACGCTTCGACTGTGTAAGTCTGGGTGTCGTACTCGTAGTGCCCGCTGGCAAGCCCGTCAACGATGTCGAGCAACCCCGACTCCGGGTCGTCCCCGACCTGCGCCGCGCCCAGCGCCCGGTAGTCCCAATGACCGTTGCGACTGAACTGATCGTAGTGAAACGGCTCGGCGGACCAGGCGGCCAGCACCATTCCGCTGCCCTGTCGGTCGTCCACTGTGAAGGCCTGGCGGTCACCACGGCCGCGGATCTCGAAATCCTTCCCGCCGCGAATCGCGCCCGGATCATCCGGGCCCAGCGGGTACAGGATCCGCACATGACCCTCTGCATCCGCCCGAAGAACGACCAGGTAGCCGTCCTTCTCCGCCCGCACGCGAACCCGCGCCTGGTCGCCCCGGCTGTAGCTGTCTTCGTCGAGTCGAACCTTGATCGGAGGGTCCGCGGCGATGTGGGCACGCGGCTGGGCCGGGGCCGCCAGCGGCAGAAGGAGTGCAACTGCGATTGAGGAAAGCATACGAAACCTCCGAGGCAAGATCGCCACTTTCAGCTTCTATTTCTCAAGAATCGTACCTCGGGAAACCGTCACCCGATGCAACGAACCAGACCGATTTGAGACCACGTTCGGGTCACGGCGCGTCCCTGATGACGTACACCTGTCCCGCGCTGTCGCTTCGTCGGGACGGTTCCCTTCAGGCCTTGGAGTCTCCCTCTCTGTCATGACGGCTCGCGAGCAATCGCTCGGTGAAGTCCAGCCGGTTTTCAAGCTCGGTCACCCTCGTCTCCAGGGCATCGAGTTGCTCCCGTTGCTGGGCCGTGGCCTGCTGCTCCAACGGGGTTCGCGGCGCGGCCCTTTGGCGTTGGGGACCCGGTCTTCGGGGTAACTCCCAGCCCACCAGAGCTGATTCGGCTCGACTTCCCACCTCCGCCAGCGGCGGCGCCTCGAGGACGCGATGCTGAAGATTAGAACCGAAACCGCCAGCCACAGTATTGGCCAGGGAATGGCGATCATGGCCGCTCCCCCGACGACGTGCCCTGCCACGCCTTCTCGATGTCGTCCGCTGCCCGGCGCAGGATTTCCGTCACCCGCTGGATCGCCGGGTCTTCGGGGCCCCGGCGCCAGGCCCGCTTGAAGGTCGTCGTCGCGACGCGAGCGAACGCGCTGTGCAGATCTCCCATGGCTCCGCCAGCAAAGTCCCGCACGGTCTCGCGCACCCGGGCGATGATGTCGTCGAGGAGATCGCGATGCTCGTCGAGGAAGCGCTCACCCTCCGGCGTCACGTGGTACACCTTCTTGCCGTCGGTCTCGACCGCCCGGACGTAGCCTTCGTCTTCGAGCAGCTGCAGCGTGGGGTAGACGGTCCCGGCCGATGGCGTGTAGCAGCCGCCCATGCGCTCCTCCAGCGCCTTGATCACTTCGTAGCCGTGGCGGGGCTTCTCCTTGAGGAGACGAAGAATGACGAACTTGACCTCACCTGACTCGAACATCTGAGCGCGGCGGCGCCCGCCGCGACCCGACCACCCGCCGCCCCACCACCACTTGGGTCCGGGACCCGGCCCGGCTCCAAATCCGAACTCTTCCCATGGATTGCGCACGGTCTCCTCCTCGGCCCGATTTCACGACATAACTCACGATATATCGTAAGCTATATCCCGAAAATTCTCAAGGTCACCGCCCGGGGGCACCCGCGGGGGCTCCGTGCCCGTCACCGCCGGCCTCGCCTTCCGCTTCGGCTCTGCTTCGCTCGCCATGGGGACTCCGCCGCTGCGCCGATCCCATCCCCTCGGCCGGCCAGGTCGCGCGCCGAAGACGCTGGCGTACCGGGGAACGAGCTCGCGTGCGCTATGCGATTCCGCGGTGTGGCGACTGTCTCGACTGAATTGGAATGCCTGCGTTCAACTGCGCGGCCCCCGACCGGACGGCTCCGGGGCGATCCTTCCGGTGCTGTGTCGGTTGGTCCGTCGTGGGGGCGGTCGATAGCGTGCGGTTCTGTCTGGCGGCCGCGTAGCTCAGTCGTGCGCCGGCCCGGTTTGGTGCTTTCGTTCACGTGCCGCTCGATGCCGTGTGTGACGCGGCGCACACGCGGTGACTGCTTCATGAAGGTTCATGTGCGTCCCCTTGTGGCTGCACTCCAGATGGCGCTCCGACTGGCGGAATTCCTGAGGTTCCGGTAAGGTTCACCACTGTCCTCAACGCGGTTCCCCCGAAGACCAGAGAGCTACATGGTCCTGCCCCGGCAGTCCCGGGCGACGGCGCCGTCATCCGCGCGTACCAGTCGCCGACTCCGCATCGGCATTCTCGATCTTGTTGAAAACACACCGGGGCCAGGTCTCTATGGCCGGCTCATGAACGCCAATTATGCCAGCATCATGCCGCAGGCGATTGCGGTCTGGTGTGAACAGGCTGGGCATCAGGTGCGCCTCGTGTGCTACACGGGGTACGAGAATCTCCTCGAGGAGTTCCCCGACGACCTGGACGTGCTCTTCATCGGCTCCTTCACGCATGCGGCTCATCTCGCCTATGCGTTCAGCGCTATGTTCCGGGCCCGGGGTGCGATCACCGTCCTGGGCGGCCCGCACGCGCGGTGCTACCCCGAGGATGCGCAGCGCTATTTCGATTACGTGCTGGGCTTCACCGACAAGCTGGTGATCGATGAAGTGCTGGCAGAGTGCGAGCCGCACCGCCCGATGGGCCGTCACATCAATGCCGCGACGCAGCCCAGTGAGCTGCCCCTGCTCGAGGAGCGGTGGAAGTTCGTGACCGCCACCCTCAAGAAGGCGCCCTGGGTACGGTTCGTCCCCATGATCGGAAGTCTCGGCTGCCCGTACACCTGCAGCTTCTGCATCGATTCGACGGTGGACTACCAGCCGATGAGCTTCGATCGGCTTCGCGCCGACCTGCGGTTCCTTCTCGAAAACATGAAGGATCCCATCGTCGGGTGGCACGACCCGAACTTCGGCGTGCGCTTCGAGGACTACATGGGCGCGATCGAGGAGGTCGTGCCCCAAGGGCGGATGCGCCACATCGCCGAGAGCAGCCTCTCGCTCCTCTCCGAGCCGCACATCAAGCGCCTGGCCCAGAACGGGTTCCAGGCGATCCTGCCGGGCATCGAGTCGTGGTACGAGATGGGCAACAAGGCCAAGACCCGGAAAAGGGGGATGGACAAGGTCAAGCAGGTGGCGGAGCACATCAATCTGCTCATGCGCCACGTTCCCTACGTCCAGACCAATTTCGTCCTGGGGATGGACAGCGACGAAGGTGACGAACCCTTCGAGCTCACCAAGCGCTTTCTCGACCTCGCGCCCGGCGCATTCCCGGCCTACTCACTGCTCTCGGCCTTTGGTCGTGCGGCCCCGCTCAATCTCGAATACCAGAAGAACGGGCGCGTGCTCTCCTTCCCGTTCGGGTCGCTCGATAACAACAAGGCGATGAACGTTCGCCCGCTCCATTACCAGTGGAAGTCGTTCTACGACTGCCTCGTCTCCCTCACGGCCTACTCGTTCTCCTGGCGCGCCATCGGGCGCCGGTTCGCAGCCAACAAGATGTCCATCGGGCGCTGGATGAATTTCGTGCGGGCTGTTTCGTCCGAGGGGTTTGGGCGGCTCCGCTATCACACCAAGGTCCGCCGCCTCCTCGACACCGATCCGAGCATGCTGGAGTTCCTGAACGGTGAGCGGAGCCAGGTTCCCGCCTTCTACACCGACCGCATCCTGCGGGAGCTCGGGCCGATGGCCCAGCACCTGCCTCAGGGAGGTCTCGAGCACGATCCGCTGGCCTACCTTCGGAGCACCGGCACGTCGGGTCTGGTAACCCTGGGGGGAGCGGCCTAAGCCTCCTCCTCTCACGCGGATCTCGCGGTATGCCCATCCCCACGGTGACACGGTGGGGGTGGGCATTGCGCTCCTAGCCGTGCTTTCCCACGCCGGTTTACTTTCTGTCTGGACTCCCCTGGGATCGAGGCTATCGCCGTGTCACAGACCCACCCGGCTCGCGCCACGCGCCGCGCCCTGTCTCTCAGCACCCTCATGCTCCTCGGCTCGTCGGGGTACGCGGCATCGCAGGCCACGCCGGCTGCGACCCCGCCCCCGCCGGGCCACGAGCTGCCGGTGCATCACGTTCCGAACCTGGACAACGGCGCGGAGTTCTACTTCTCCCCCGATGGGCGGAGCATCATCGGGAACGCAAAGCGCACCGACGACGAGACCTATCACGTCTACACGATGAATGTCGACGGCACCAACATCCGCCGGATCAACGATCGCGGCGCCGATGCCTGCTCCTTCTTCTTCCCCGATGGCCGGCGCATCATCTGGACCTCCACCCGCGACCATCTTGACCTGCCGACGGGCAACTATTCCGACCCCGACAACTATCCCAAGGGAGCGGAGCTCTATACCTCCGCACTCGACGGCACCGACGTTCACCGGCTGACCAACAACCTCCTCTATGAGGCCGAGGTCTCGCTCTCCCCGGACGGCCAATGGGTGCTGTTCGGACGGGAGATCGATGGCAAGATGGACCTGTGGAAGATGCGGCCGGACGGGAGCGACCAGTTCCAGATCACCCACACGGACGACTGGCAGGAGGGCGGGGCGTTCTATCTGCCGGACAGCAAGACCATCATCTTCCGGGCCTGGAAGCGGGCCGACCAGGGAAAGAGCCGGTCGCTCCCGATGTCCATCTTCACCATCCGGGATGACGGAACTGGGCTCCGCCAGATCACTCATGACTCGGGGACCAACTGGTCACCCTACCCGGCGCCCGATGGCCATCACTTCGTGTTCGTCAAAGTCCTCCCGCCCGGCAACTTCGAGATCTACCTCGGCGATCTCGAGAGCGATGAGCAGGTTCGCCTAACCTACAATGATGCGTTCGATGGCTTCCCGTCGATTTCGCCTGATGGCCACTGGCTGCTCTTCTCCTCGAGCCGGGACACGCCGCACGGCCAGCGGGCTCTCGGGGAGTATCTGATGGACATTTCCTCCCTCCACATCGGGCCGCCCCCTCCCCGACCCTGAGTGCCCTCGGGTCGCTCAGCGGACCCGGGTGGCCTCCATCTCGATCGTGATCTCCACCTCATTGCCGATCAGCGTATTGGGGCCCACCGTGGCATTCCAGTCGATGCCGTACTGGCGCCGATCCAAGATCGCCGAGGCTTCAAACGCGATCCGCTCGTGCCCGCTCTGGTCCTCGGCAAGGCCCTGATAGGTACCGCGGAGCGTGATCGGGTGGGTCACGCCCTTGATGGTGAGGAGGCCGATGATGTCCAGCGTCGAATCCCCGACCGCCATGCCGGTTCCCTGGAACTTGATCTCGGGGAAGCTGTCGGTGCTGAAGAACCTCGGTGACCGCAGGTCGGCGTCCCGGTAGTCATTCCCCGTCGTCAGGCTCTTGGTCTGGATCGTGACGTTCACGCGGCCATGCCGCCAATCGTGATCGTCCGTGAGGATAACCCCGTACCAGTCCGTGAACGTTCCGCTCACCCGGCCGAGCAGATGCCGCACCTTGAACCCGATCTGCGAGTGGACGATATCCACTACCCAGTGCGAACTCCGCGCGGCCGCGGCAGGGGCAGCCTGAGCGGTCGCCACCGCGACCTGGGTAAGCAGCAGGCCGGCGACGAGCACGCCGCCCCCAAGTCGGCGGGGCCGGGTGCGGGAGCAGAGGCAGGCGCGCGCTTGGCTACACATGGGAATCCTCGCGGCGTGAGAGTACGGTTAAGCTACCTCCCGCCGCGTGAAGATTCTCACAGGGCTACCGTTGGGGGAGCTTCATGCCTCAGGGTGCCCCTCCCCCCAGGGCGCGCACCAATCGGTACCCATACTCGACGCCCTGATCGAAAGCGGCCACCCGGATCCGCTCGTCGCGCCCGTGAGCCCGGATGTCGTCCGCGTCGAGCGGCACAGCGGAGATGCCGTACACCGGCATGCCGGCGTTCCGGAGGTAGAGGCCGTCGCTGGCACCGGTTTCCATGTTCGGGACCACGATGGCCCCCGGCCACATCTCGTGGGTGATCCGCTCCACCGGGCCCAGGACCTCCGGCGCGAGTGGTGAAGGTGGTGAGGGGACCGGCGCGGTGATGACCGACACTGTGACGGCCGTGTCCGCCACGACCCGCCGGATGGCGGCCACGACGCTGTCGCCAACGTCATCGGGCAGCATGCGGCAGTTCACGATGGCCTGGGCGGTCTGTGGGAGCGCGTTGTTGGCATGCCCGCCTTCCAACCGCGTGGCGACGCAGGTGGTCCGCACCAGGGCATTGTACAGTGGTGATACCTGAGCGAGCCGACGGAGGGCCGCCGGATCGGCGTTCGCACCGGCAAGCCGCATGTCCTTCGCGACGGCCGGAGTCTCTTCCGGGGCGGTCCGCTCGAAGTACGCCCGCGTGATCTCGTTGAGTCGAATCGGAAAGGCGAACGCCGACAGGCGGCCCAGCGCCGCCGCCAGGCGGTAGATGGCGTTGTCCGGGACCGGCAGCGAGCTGTGCCCCCCCGGGTTGTGCACCGTGAGCTCGAGGTCCATGTAGACTTTTTCGCTCGCCTGCACGGTGCGGGCGTACACCTTTCCGTCGCGGGCGAGTGGATCGCCGGCGTCGCCGTTGACGCAGTAGACGGCGTCGATCAGGTCGCGCCGGTTCGCCAGCAGCCACTGGACTCCGTTCGCCACCCCGCTCTCCTCACCGGCCGTAAGCGCCACGATGATGTCCCGGTCGGGCACGAAGCCTTCGCGCTTGAGCCGGAGGATTGTCGCCACCCAGATGGCGGCCATGTCCTTGATGTCGCTCGTGCCGCGGCCATAGAAGTAGCCGTCCTTTTCGGTCAGCCGGAATGGGTCGAGCGACCAGTCGCTCGGCAGGGCCTCCACCACGTCCAGGTGCGCCAGGAGGAGGATCGGCTTCTGCCGCCCGGTCCCGCGGAACCTCGCAACCACGTTGAGGTGCGTGCTGTCGGGGCCGACCACCGCCACGTCGGCTGCCGGAAAGCCCGCGGCGAGGAACCGCGCCGCGACGGCGCGCGCGGCCGGCGTCGTGCTGCCGTGCTCCTCGGTGCTGTTGATGCCGATCAGCTCGGCGAAGATCGCCCGCGCCTCGGCCGGATCCCCGGCCTGCTGTGCGCGGAGAGCGGTGGCCAGTAGCAGGGAAAACAGGGCTAGAGCGGCCGGCATCCGGTGTGACACGGGTCGAGCGTCCAGAAGTCAGGGAGGCGGCAATATAGCCCGGCGCAAGCCCACGGGCCGCATCTGGCGGACCCCATTGGCAGGCGGTAGTCTACCCGCGTCATCTCTCGGATCGCCACCGGCGAAAGCGCATGTCCCCCACCTTCATCGGTCTTCCGCCCGGCGAACTGCTCCTTCGACTGGGAGTGGCCCTGGTACTCGCCGGGGTTCTGGGACTCAATCGTGACCTCCACAACAAGCCCGCCGGGCTTCGCACCCACGGGCTGGTGGCGCTCGGGGCGGCGCTCGTCACGGTGGTGAGTATCCAGCTCGCGGGGCCCGAAGCAGGGGGCCCGGGCGATGCCGTGGTCAGAATTATTCAGGGCGTCATAACCGGCGTCGGCTTCCTCTGCGGCGGCGTCATCATGCGCGGGGACAGTCTCGACGACGTGCACGGTCTCACCACCGCCGCGTCGGTCTGGCTGGTGGCCGCGATCGGCATCGCCTGTGGCGCCGGCCTCTGGCGGACGGCACTTCTTACCGCGGGTCTCGCGCTGGTGGTGCTGATTATCGGCGGTCGCATCGAACGAACCGTCCACAGGTGGTTCCGGGGGCCCTCTCCCGAGGGACGGAACGGCCCGACCGCATGAACATCCACCGCTCCACGCGGGAGTACGAGCGATGGCTCGCCCGCCAGTTGAACCTCGTGCGCGGAGATCTCCGCCTCAAGCACCAGCGCATGAAAGAGGGCGTCTTTCCCTTTCTTCGCGCCACCTACTACCGCTGGGCGATGCTCTGGCCCCGACTCTGCTCCGACCTCTGCGAGGGCCCGTCAGTGCTTTCCGTCGGGGACCTCCACGTAGAGAACTTCGGCACCTGGCGCGACGCGGAGGGCCGCCTGGTCTGGGGCATCAACGACTTCGACGAGTCCAGTTGGCTGCCCGCGCCGCATGACCTGGTGCGCCTCGGCACCAGCGTCATCTTCGCCATCGAGGGGGGACATCTCTCCCTGGACCGGCACTCGGCGTTGCGCTTCCTGCTGGAGGGCTACGCCGACTCGGTGGAGGCCGGCGGCCGACCGATGGTGCTCGCCGAGCAACACCGCGCGCTTCGCGCGATGGCCATCGAGCGGCTGATAGATCCCAGGCGGTTCTGGGAGAAGCTGGAACGCCTGAAGCCGGTACGCCTCCCGCCGCCGCCGGGCGCGCGCAAGGCTCTGACCCGCCAGCTGCCGCCCGAGAGCCTGACCTTCCGCCTGTACCATCGAGTGGCCGGGCTCGGGAGCCTGGGGCGGGAACGCTACGTCGCCATCGCGGAGTGGGGGGGTGGGAAGATCGCTCGCGAGGCCAAGGCGCTGGCTCCTTCCGCCACCGTCTGGGCCACGGGGCAGCGCTCGGAGGCGATCCTCTACCAGGAGCTGGTCGATCGCGCGGTACGGTGCGCGGATCCTTTTCTGCGCGCCAAGCGGCGCTGGGTGGTGCGACGGCTCGCCCCGGACTGCTGCAGAATCGAGCTGTCCGAGCTGCCCCGCGAGCGGGATGAAACCCGGCTGCTCTACGACATGGGTTGGGAGACGGCGAACGTGCACCTGGGCACGGGGCGGCGCAAGCAGCTTCGCGCCGTTGCTTCAGGAGGCCGCGAGTGGCTGCCGGAGGCCGTTGAGACCATGACGGAGGCGGTGGAGCGGGACTGGAAGGAATACGTGCGCGAGGACTAGCGCCGCTCTCAGTTCTTCCGCCGCGTCACCACGGCCTGATGGCGGAGCGCCGTCGTGGCGGTCAGCTTCGTTCCGGGCACGGACACGGTCACGCGCTCTTCCGCCGCCGCGACTGTCGGGGTCCAGGTCGAGATGATGCGACCTGCCGTATCGCTCCGCCCGCGCGCTGAGCTGAGCGAGCCCCCGGTCACCGCGAACCTCACCGACACTCCCGGCACCGGATTCCCCTGCGTATCGGTCACCACAGCGACCACCTCCTCCGTCCCGTTCCCGGCGCTCTTGGGTGAAGCGGCGCTGGTCACGGTTATCCGGGAGGGGCTGCCGGCTGCCCCATGGGCTACGATCCGAGCGACGGCATCCAGGCCGGCCACGCGCAGCTCCACTCGCTGGTCGCCGGCAGTGGGGCCGAGTGTCCATCGCAATGTGGCGTGCCCGGAGTGGCTGGTAACCAGCGACGTGTCGGAGAGGGTCCCTTGAGCGGTTCGGGCCGTCACCGTGCCACCCGCGATGGGGTTTCCGAGAGAGTCGCGCACCACCACCACGACCGGCTTGGGAAGTTGCCTCGCCACGGGGGCCCGTTGTCCCTGGCCGCTCTCGACGGCGATGGCGGCCGGCGGGCCGGGCGCGGCGGTGGCCGTCACGGTGAACGGCGGGATCGTCCGGGGATTACCGACCTGGGCCAGCAGGCGCTGCGAGCCGGCCCGTGGCCCCAGCGTCCAGTGGGCCGTCGCGTCGCCCATCGAGTCGGTGCGCGTCGAGGCGGCGACGGACCCTCCGTCCAGCAGCGTCCAGGTCACCGGCACATCCACGAAGGCCGTACCGAGGGAGTCGGTGAAACGAAGGGTGACCGGCTGGGGCAGGCGTGACCCGGCCTGGCCCTCGGGCGCCGCCCCCCGCAGCTCGATGTGGGTATTGGCGCGCACCGGGTCGGCCTCGGCCACGACGGTGAAGGCCGTGTCCACGGTGGGGATTCTTGCGAGCAGGCGCTGGGGCCCTGGGTGCGAGCTCAAGGTCCAGATGGCGCGGATCCGCCCGTCGTGGTCCGCCGAATCCACGTCGAGATCGACCTGGCCCTCTCCGTCGGCGGTGGAGAAGGTGACCGTGGCGCCGGGTACCGGCTGGCCCCCGCGGGCCACCGCCCGGAACACGATGGGTTCGGGCAGGCGATGGCTGGCCGGACCTCGCTGGCGGTCGCCGCTCAGGACCGCCAGACCCGTGGCCGTGAGCTGCACCTCGATCGACACCTCGGCGCCGGCCTCGCCCTCGGAGGCCCACAGCTTGGCGTGCCCCGGCGCGCGACCGATGGCGGTGCCCAGGGTATCGACGGAGACCACCAGTGTGTCGCCGCTGTGCCAGCGGGGGGCGAGGGCCCCGATCCGGTGCCCACGGGCGTCGAGCGCGATCGCGGCGAGCTGGACGGTGTCGCCCTGGCGGATGCGCAGCGTGCTGTCCCCCGCGAGGATCACGCGGGCGGGGTGCTGCAGCACCGAAATCATGGCCCCCGCCGTGAGGTCACGCACCGTCACGGTAACCCGGACGCGGCCCGGTCCCTTGGCGACCACGGTCCCCGAGGAGTCGACTACCGCGATCGCGCTGTCATCGCTTCGCCAGTGAAGCTGGGCACCGGACAGCACCGCCCCCTGGTGATCGGTCACCGTCGCGGCCAGCAGGGTGGTGTCCCCGACGGAAAACAGGGTGTCCGCCCGGGGCGTGACCACGACGCGGTAGGCGGCATGGTCCGCGAAGCTCAGGTCCACGAAGCCAAACCAGCTCCACCACCCCAGGTTCCGGGCGTTAACGATCAGCGCCATGAGGGCGGCGGCCGTGGTAAGGATCCAGGTCACCCACTTGCTCCAATGACCGAGCGTACCCGACGATGAGGCGGATCGTTTCATTCGCTTTCCGGTTCGAGGACAGGGGGTCCCCCGCTCATTAAGGTATCGGATGGGAGGCCGCTGTGCCGTAGCGCACACCCCCTCCCGGGGTGGGTGGCGCACCACCCGGTGCCGGCCTCCGTCACCGGCGGCGGCTACCGAAGGCCCGCCGGGTCGCTTTCTTTCAGGCAACGCCCAACCGCGAGCCCCCCATGACGGAAACCGAACAGCAGGCCGTGATCGCGATCGCTCTCCTCGCCACGGTAGCGGATGGTCGAGCCGCCCCGGAGGAGCAGGCCAGCCTGCAGGCCACGATTGGCAAGCTGGGGGCGGCGGACCTCGAAGCGGTGGCCCGGAAGGTCTCGGGAGGGAACCTCCAGGTAGCGGACGTCGCCAAAGACCTGACCACGGACGAGTCCCGGAACCTCGCCTATCAGACCGCGCTCGCTATCTGCCATGCCGACGGAACGCTCAATCCCGGCGAGACCGCCTTCCTCGCCACGCTCCGACAGGCGCTGGGGATCGCGGAGCAGCCCGCCGCCCTTCCCGGCGGCCAATCTGTCGGCCCCGATGCCGGCGCCATCGACCAGTTCATCCTGGATCAGGCCATCCTCACTGGCGCGGTCGAGCTGCTGCCCGACGCGATCGCCAACATCGCCATCATCCCGCTGCAGCTCCGCCTGGTCTACCAGATTGGCCAGCGCTACGGCCAGCAGCTCGACGCGAGCCAGGCCAAGGACCTGGCGGCGACGCTCGGCATCGGGGTGACCGCGCAGCTGGTCGAGGGGGTGGTCCGGAAGGCCGTCGGGGGCATCGCCAAGGGGATCCTGGGCGGGCTCATCGGCGGGGTGACCGAGGCCGCGGCGGGGAGTGCCGTGACCTTCGCCGCGACCTACGCGTTGGGCCACGTGGCCAAGCAGTACTACTCCCAGGGGCGGAAGCTCAGCGGCGACGATCTCAGGGCGCTGTTCGCGAAGTTCCAGACCGAGGCGAAGACGATCTTCCCCAAGGTGGAGGACCGGATCGTGGCGCAGTCCAAGACGCTCAACCTGCCGGGCCTGCTCGGGGGAGTGCGCTGAGGCGGGTTCCGGAGGGCGGGTCTCTAGGTGGGTGGAAGTGAAGCGGCCGGCTCCGAGTGGAGCCGGCCGCTTGATTAGGGTGATTCCTCCCTACGGATGCGGAGGACTCGCTGCGGTAACCGAGGCGTCGAAGTAGGTCGACCCGCCGCGATCCACCGCAATGATGGTGACCGTATTGCTCAAGGAATCGAGACCGGTCAGGGAGAGCGAGAAGTCTCCCTGGTTGGGGCATCCCTCATGGCTGATGAAGCCGGCTTCGTTGGCCCCCAGGGTGCCGTTTGGTGTCACGTTCGCCGTCTGGTCGGTTCCGTTCACGTAGACCTTCATATCGTTGTCGATCGCGAAGGACATCGTCGCGGTACTGGCTCCGTCCGGTGCAACGAATGTGCGCTTGAATGCCACCATCGAGTCCTGTCCAAAGACCCTGGAGTGGATGGTGGTATCGGTCGCGGCGTAAACCGAGCAGTACGTATCCGGCGGGTTCACCATGCTGAAGGCGCCTTGGACCGGGCCCGAGAAGACACTCGACGGGCTGAGTGCCGCGCTGATGTCCGGCGACGAGGTCGTGGGACCGAGCTTCAGGTAGGTCCAGTTCGTCGCGCTCCAGCCGAACCCGGTCTGTACGACGCCGAAGGTGCTGAAATTCTTGGTTGTGCCACCGACGCCGGTCCCGGAAGCCGCCGCCATCAAAGGCGCAGGAGAGACCAGCCGGGCCAGGCCGCGTTCCAGTGCTCGGAGTCCCCGCACCGCGAGATTCTCGTTCCTGAGCGACGGTCCCATGGCCAGGTATGGGGTGCAGCCCAGGGATAGACCGCTGGTGCTCGCGGGAGGCAGGATTTGAATGTTCGTCGGATTCGGATCTGGCACGTTGTGGGCGAGCTGCAGGTTGCTGAGTGAGCTCGGCGCATCGGTGCAGATGCCAGCGAGGACGGCGTTGTTGAAGGTCCCCGATGAAGAAGTGAACTGATAGTAGGGGCCGTACTTCGGCAGGTTGGTCAGCAGTGTTTCAGGGACCG
>Ga0335077_10001730_pt1 | contig 25966 bp, 20 predicted proteins | sample Lox_Sample_31_FD_207151 | JGI IMG/M metagenome (GOLD analysis project Ga0335077, IMG submission 207151) | Soil microbial communities from Loxahatchee National Wildlife Refuge, Florida, United States - Lox_Sample_3.1 | ecosystem: Environmental > Terrestrial > Soil > Wetlands | place: USA... | reverse complement strand
ATCGCCATGGGAGAAGTTTTCGTGGGGCCGTGGGAAGGGCTGAACCTGATTGAAGAGCACCTCATCGACTACATCCGCAACGACCTCGCGCATTGTGGCGGCATCACCACGGGCATGAAGATTGCGGCCGCCTGCGAGCCCAAAGGAATCCTGACGGCTTGGCACGGGCCGGGAAACATCGCGCCGATTTCCCACATGGCCAACGTGCATGTGAGCCTCTCGATAGCGAACTTCGGCATACAGGAATCGACCGTCGAGTGGGCGCCGGCCGTGCATGAGGTATTTTCTGCCATGCCGGCTTTCGAGGATGGTTACATCAATGTGGCTGAGAAGCCAGGCTTGGGCGTGGAAGTGAACGAAATGACAGCAGCCAAGTATCCATACTTGCGGCGGCTGCGGCCCAGCATCCGGCGAGCGGACGATACTGCCTGGCCGTATTAACGCTGGAAAGACTCGTGGCAGCGAGCCTGACCGGATCTTAGGGGCGCCGGCGTTCCAGGTGTAGCGCATTGGGCGCTCGGGGCGGGTGAGCATGCATAAGTCTGCTCGGTAGAAGTGCGAAGACGAGGAGCCGTTTCTCTGCAATATATCCGAACGACATGCGAGCAAGTGATTACTTTCGCAACAAGGAATCTTCAGTGGAAGTCATAGAAATCCCAAGCAGGGTTCCCCTCCCTTTGAGCGCCTGGCCTGACTTCCGATTCGACTGCTGATTTCTCCAGAGCGGTTGAATCCTCTCTCGATCCGCTTCCTACCCGCCACGGTTTAAGGAAAAAGCGAATCGCAGCAGCGGCCAATGTGCGACACTTTGATGAGCCTTTTGACACACTTCTCGTAACTCCGTTCCATGAATTTCGAGCTCCATCCGCTATCGGGTGTTCGACTGCTCGACGAAATAGGAGATGGCGAAACGCGTCGGCGTCACTCGCGATGGGGCTGACAATATGGCTGCACGACAGTGTTAATCGCCAGCAACGCTTTCGGCGTACACGTCAGGCACCCGTGTGGGGACTAAACCCGCCCGGCGGGCAGACTCCTCAGTCCACCGGCTGCGCCACACCTTGCCGATCTCGGTCATCATCGCCACCGCTGTCAGAGCTATGACCGCAAACAGGCCGAAACCAAGCCCGAAGGTGCCGGAACGGTCCTTGATGGCGCCCAGCGCCGAGGGGAGAAGGAATCCACCGAAGCCGCCGGCGGCGCCCACGATGCCGGTCATGATGCCCACGCGGCTCGCGAAACGCTGGGGCACCAGTTGAAATACCGCGCCGTTGCCCATGCCCAACATGGCCATGGTTCCCGCCAGGAGTGCCAGGGCCACGCCCGCCGGAGGCAGCGTGGCTACGCCGCCGAGGCACACCGCCACACCCGCCAGCAGCACGACCAGCATTCGATAGCCGCCCCAGCGGTCCGCCAGTAAGCCGCCCACAGGCCGCAGGAAGCTTCCGCACACAACCACCACGGTAGTGAAATCGCCCGCCTGCACTTTGCTTAGATGATACTGATCGTGAAAAAATACCGAGAGATAGCTCGCCAGCCCAACGAACCCACCGAAGGTTACGCTGTAGATGCAGCAGAACCACCAGGAATCGGCTTCCTTGAGGATGCTCGCGTAATCCTTCCACGTCTTGACCACGCGCTCGCCCGGCGAGTCCTTCGCCATGAGAAAAAATGCAGCAAAAACCAGGCACACCGGAATCATCGCCAGGCCGAACACGCTGTGCCAGCCAAAAGCCTGAGCCACCCGCGGAGCAAACAACGTCGCCAACAGCGTACCTGAATTTCCGGCGCCGGCGATTCCCATAGCTAGCCCCTGATGCTCGGGTGGATACCAGGCGCTCGCCAGCGGCAATGCAGCCGCGAAGCTAGCACCCGCCACTCCAAGCAGCAGCCCCAACGCCAGAAAGTGAGAGTACTGGCTCGCCAGTTGCCATCCGGCGGCCAACGGAATCAGCGTCACACCCAAACCGATGAGCCCCGTTCGCCGGCCGCCGATGCGCTCGGTCATCCACCCCAGAACGGGCCGGAAGAACGACCCGCCGAGCAGCGGGATCGCCGTCAGCAGTCCTTTCTGCGTAGCTGTCAGTTTGAGAGCTTCACCCAGGAACGGCGCCAGCGGGCCCAGCATCACCCACACCATGAAGCTGACATCGAAATAAAGGAAGGCTGCGGCTAACGTCGGCGCATGGCCCGCCTTTCGGAACTCTCGCAACGACACGGTTCACCCCTTTTTGTGTTTCGATCGGCCATGAACCGCTCCCTTGTGGTTGCGGCCCGGTTTCAGGCAGCGTTTGCTGAGCCGCGCCCGGAGGAAGCGGTACGAATTCACTAGAACGAATATCCGAACATCACGTACGGGAAGGTGTACGGGTTTCCCTGTGTAGCGGCCTTGAGAAACGGCCCCGGAAAAATGTGACCCACGCCGGCTCCCAACTGCATCTGCGTGTTAAGGGCCCAAACGCACTGCGCGTCCAGTTCGTCGCCCACGCGAGTTCCCGCCGAACCACTGGCCACACGCGCGACGAGAGCTCCCGAGGCGCTGTACAGGCCATCGGTAGCGCTTGCCAGCCACCACGAGTGGACCCCCAGCGCTGCCGTCACAGCGCGTTTGGGCTTGGCTTCCACGCCGAAATGCACATCGCGGATATTGCGCCAGCCGACCTGGTCGGCCAAACCGAACTTATCGTGGCCGGTTGGATAGAGCTGATCGAAAGTCCCGATGTAACCGTCGTGCGGATTGCGATCACCCGAGGCGTAGTTATATTCGGCGAAGGCTCGCGGCGTGTAGGCAACCGGGAACGTGTAACCGGCCACCCAGTGCCCGGCCCACGCGCTGACAGCATCCGCTCCGATGTTGCCGCGTTGTAAAGCCACTTCCAAGCCGTAGTCGACGTGTGCCGGCGGCAGCTTGCCCACCCAGCGCACGCCGCCGGTCTTGGTATCGAGACTCGCGAGAGTCCCATCCTCATTCCTCTGCCGCGGCGCCAGGCGCCAGAAGACGTATGGTTCTACAACCGCATTCGGAATCAGTTTCTCCAGGCCGCCGTACAGCCCATGCAGATTATTCCCTTCGATGTGGTGATCGAACGCGCCGTCTGTCGGCACCACGATGGCCGCCGAAAATGCATCCAGCCGGTAACCGCCGGAGTGAAAGCTCGCGCGCACCGCGTCGAAATTGTGGGGAACATTCAGCCAATTAGCCGTGCCCACCAGGCGCTGGTCGCCGAAATCGAGCTCTTGCCGGCCCACGCGCACCGTGAGTAGCCCTTCCGGATTCCCCAACTCCACATAAGCGAGTCGCAGGTCCATCGTGTTCTGGTAGGGCGGCGCAGAGGGCACGCCGTCGTTCCAGAAAATACGCGCGTCCTGCGCCTGCGCGACGATGCGCAGCCACTTGGACGGCCGGATCTGCATGTTCAACCGCAGCCGGCTCAGCAGGTAGAGATCCTGGCTGTTGAGTTTGAATCCGCCGCCATCGAATCCCTCAAGCCGCGTGCGATACTCACCGGAAAAGCGCAGCCATCCAGGCAGTTCCTTGTTGAGTTCGTCGGATGGCACGAACGCCGGTCCCGTCGCGCTCGTTTGCGCTGTTGCGAGCGGCACCGCGCACAGCGCCAGTAAACCGAAAAACTTCATGCCGCTTTCTCCTGTTCCTCCGGCATCGCGATCATCACCACGCCGTCTTCCACGCGCACTGGGTAGGTGTCGACCCTTACGCAAAGGTCCGGCTTGGTGACCTTGCCGGACTCCAGGCAGACACGGTAGGCGTGCAACGGGCAGACCACGCTGGTGCCGGAAACAATCCCGTCTGCCAGCGGGCCGCCGCGATGCGGGCATGCATTGTGACAGGCCACAAACCGGTCCCCCAGGTTGAAGACGGCGATCTCCTGATCGCCGATGCGGACGGCGCGGCCTTCGCGCAGCGGAATGTTCTCGGTGCTGGTAACGCGAATCCAGTTCATTGAATCACCTCCATGGGCTGAATTTGGACGAACTGTGTGGGATGCACCGGCGCTTCACGCTCCAGCCATGCATCCCGCGATAACGCCTTGGACTTTCGTAGGCGCCGTAACAGATCTCTCTTCTGCGGCGGCGTTGCATAGACGGTCTCCTTGCGGATCTTTTCGATGCCAACGCGCTCGACAAAGTCGTACGTGCGCTCCAGGTAGTTGGCGTGCTCGCGGTAATACTGGAAAAACAGCATGGCCGCTTCGAGCGCTTCCTCGTTGGTCTTGACGGTGATCAGCAGATCGGCTTTGCGCACGTGCTTGCCGGCCGCGCCGCCCACGACAACCTGCCAACTCCCTTCCTGGCCTACGAGGCCGATGTCTTTGACCGTGGCCTCGGAGCAGTTGCGCGGACAGCCGGTGACGGCCATCTTGGTCTTGTGCGGCGTGTACAGGTTCTCCAGGCGCTTCTCCAGTTCGATGCCGGTTGAGATGGCGTCCTGCACGCCAAAGCGGCAGAATTCGGTGCCCACGCACGTCTTCACCATGCGCACGCCCTTGGTATAAGCCTGCCCCGAGGGCATGCCCAGGTCGGCCCAGATCTTCGGCAGGTCGCTTTTCTGCACTCCCAAAAGATCGATGCGCTGGCTGCCGGTGATCTTCACCATCTTGACCCGGTACTTCTCGGCCACATCCGCGATCCGTCGCAGTTCGCCAGGCGATGTGACGCCGCCGCGGATGCGCGGCACAACCGAGAATGTCCCATCGTTCTGAATGTTGGCGTGAACCCGGTCGTTGATGAAACGCGCTGACCGGTCTTCCTCGTGATCCCCGCACCACACCACGTCCACCAGGTAACTCAGCGCCGGCTTGCACACTTCGCAGCCTGTGCCGTTGCCGTAGATCTCGAGGACCTGCTGCACCGATTTCAATTTCTGTGATCGGATGATCTCGCGCAGGTTTTCCTGCGGGAAAGGGACGCACTTACAGAGAACCTTCTTGGTTTCTTCCTCGAAGTCCGGCGCCACCGCTTTCAGGATCTGTTCGCACACGCTCGTGCAACTCCCGCAACCGGTGGAGGCGCGCGTGCACTCCTTCAATTGCGCCAGCGTGCGGATGCCTTTTTCGTGAATGGCGTGGATGATCGCTCCCTTGCTCACACCCATGCAGCCGCAGACCGTTTCCGAATCCGCCACCTCGGCGACTGATGCGCCCCGATCCTGCTCCGGCTCGGGAAAGAGCAGGTTGCGCCGGCGCATGAGAAGATCCGCGTCGTTGCGCAGCCAGTCCATGTAACGGTTGCTGTCGCTGGCATCGCCCACCAGCACCACGCCCGCCAGGCGGTTTCCGCGAAGGAGCAGCTTCTTGTACACGCCCATTGCCGGGTCCTCGTAGCGCACCGCCTCAATGCCGGCGCTTTCCTGAAACTCGCCCGCGGAAAAAACGTCGACGCCCATGATCTTGAGCTTGGCTGCGGGCGTCCATCCCTGGAACACGGGACCTCTGTTGCCCGTGATGGTGGCGGCCAGCACCTTGCCCTGCTCGAGCAGCGGCGCCACCAGTCCGTAGATCTGCCCGTTGTGTTCCACGCATTCGCCCACGGCAAAAACTCGCGGGCTCGACGTTTCCATGTAATCGTTGACCACGATCCCGCGATTCACCGTAAGCCCGGCTTTGCGTCCCAGCTCCACATTGGGGCGAATGCCTGCGGCGACCACCACCAGATCGGCCTCGAGCTCTGCGCCGTCTTTGAAACAGACGCCTTCTACGCGCCCGTTTCCCAGGAGCTTCGTCGTTGAGCGCTCGGTGAGCACCCGGACGCCCATTTGTTCCATCTTGCGCTGGAGGTAGAGACCGCCCGTCCCATCGAGCTGCATGTTCATGAGCGTCTCCACCAGGTGCACGACCGTCACGTCGCAGCCCCGCAATTGCAGCCCGCGCGCCGCTTCCAGGCCCAGCAGGCCACCGCCGATGACCACGGCCCGCACGCCTTTGCCCGCACGGGCCACCAGTGCGCGCGTGTCGTTCAGATTGCGAAAGGTCAGAACATTCTCTTTGTCGATTCCTTCGATCGGCGGGATCAGAGGTTGCGAGCCGGTGGCCAGCAACAGCTTGTCATAGTGAGTCGCCGAGCCGTCGTCTCCCGTTACGGTGCGGTGCTTAGGACCGACGTCGGTGATGCGCACTCCCAGGCGCAGCGTGATCCCGTTTTGCTGATACCACTCCAGCGGATTGATCGTGATGTCGTCCGCCGTGCGTTCGCCCGCCAGCACCGACGAGAGCATGATGCGGTTGTAGTTGACGTGCGTCTCGTCGCCGAAGACCGTTACCCGGAACTTCGGGGCATGCTTCAGGATCTGTTCCAGGCACGCCACACCGGCCATACCGTTTCCGACTACAACTAGATCTTCCATCGGTTCCCTCCGGAGTTCGCGGCGTTGGTCTTGACTACGTTGACCGCGCTCTGTTTGAAATTCGGCTCGCGGGAAATCGGGTCGTAGGCGCTTTGCGTCGCGCGGTTCGAATTGGTCTCCACGAAATGGAACGGCATAAAGACCTGGCCCGGCCCCACGATTTCCGTCACCCGCAGCTCCACCGCGTCCACCCGGCCCCGGGCCGAGACCACCGAGACGCGGTCGTGCGGCTTAAGACCCAGGCGGCGTGCGTCACGCGGATTCATTTCCAGCCACGCGCGCGGCGACATGCCGTCCAGAATGGGAACCGCGCCAGTCTTCGTTCGCGTATGCCAGTGCTCTACCGTCCGGCCGGTGTTCAAAACGAACGGATAGTCGCGGCTGGGCTGCTCCGGGAATGGCTCCCAGTCAATGCAGAAGAACTTCGCCCTACCGTCGGAGGTGACGAAGCAGCCGTCTTCGTACAGGCGCTCGCCGCCCCACTGCAACCCTCCGCTTTCTTCAATCGCCTCCCAGGTCATCCCGCTGTAGTCGCACAGGCGGCCCGCGGAGACGCGCCGCCACTCCTCAAACGCGTCGCGCGGCGTCTGCCAGCCGCGGAACAGCGTATCGCGCTCGCCCAGGCGCTCCGCCAGGTCCAGGAAGATGTCGAAATCCGGACGCGCTTCTCCAGGCGGCTCGACGGCCCGATTCACCTTGCTGACCCGGCGCTCCGAGTTGGTATAGGTCCCTTCCTTCTCACCCCAGATAGCCGCCGGCAGCACCAGGTGGGCTAGTTCAGAGGTAGGCGTGGGATGGAAACCATCTTCGACCACCAGAAAATCGAGCGTTTCCAGCGCCTGCCTGAGCACGGCGTGGTTGGGAAACGAAACCATGGGATTGGTGGCGATGATCCACAGCGCGCGAATGCGCTTGGCGAGCGCGGCCTCGATGATGTCGGGATAGGCCAAGCCGCGTTGCGCCGGAATGCGCTCGACGGCAATCTTCCACAACACCGCCAGCTCTTCGCGGTCGGTTGGATTTTCGAACTTGCGATAACCGGGGAGGCTGGAGGCGAAGCCCGCTTCCCGCGTGCCCATGGCGTTCGACTGGCCGGTGATCGAAAACGGCGACGCGCCGGCGCGCCCGATGTTGCCGGTGAGAAGCGCGAGATTGTTGATGGCGTTCACCGTCTCGGTGCCCTGGGTCGAATGGTTAACGCCCATCGTCCATCCGATGAAAGCGGCCTCGGCGCGGCCATAGAGCATCGCAACGCGCTCGATCAGTTCCTCTTCGAGACCTGTGATCCGGGCGGCTCGGTCGGGCGGCCAGCCGGCAAGGAATTCCTTGAGCTCTTCGAAGCCGGTGGCGTGGCGCTCGACGTAGTCGCGGTCGAAGAGGCCGTCGCGAATCAGAATGTGCGCGATGCCATTCAGCAGCGCGATGTCCGACCGCGGCTTGAGCGGCAGGTAGATGTCGGACATCATGGCCGTCTTGGTGACGCGCGGATCGGCCACGATCAGCGTGGCATTCGGATTTTCGAGAAGCCGCTGGCAAAGAATGGGATGGTTATCGGCGATATTCGCGCCGATCAGAAAAATGACATCCGCACTTGAGATGTCGTCGTAGCATCCGGGCGGGCCATCGCTGCCGAAAGAGCGCTTGTAGCCGGAAACCGCGCTGGCCATGCAAAGCGTGGTATTGCCGTCGTAGTTGTTCGTGCCGAAACCAAGTTGCACCAGTTTGCCGAGCGTGTAAAATTCTTCCGTCGTGAGCTGGCCCGTGCTGATGACGCCGAAAGCGCCGTCGCCGTGCCTGGCTTGGATCGCGCCGATCCGTTCGACCATCGTGCCGAGAGCTTCGTCCCACGTCACCCCCTGCAGCTCCCCGTCTTTACGGAGCAACGGGTAACGAGCGCGGCTTTTTGCGGTCAGAGTGTGATGCTCGGAGAGACCTTTCGGGCACAGCTTGCCACGGTTCACCGGATGAAGCGGGTTGCCGCGCGCGGCCACTGCGCGGCCGTCTTTCACTCCGACTAACATGCCGCATCCCACCGAGCAGTAGCCGCAGGTGGTGGGTACCCAACGGTCGGCTGCCCGCGAGGCCGCGACGTAGCCGGCCTGCGGATCGTACTCGTAGGCGTATTTTTCGGAAAGAATGTCGAGCCCGGCGAGTCGCTTCAGGTTCATGCGGCCCTCCCGGCAGAGAATGTAGCGGCGATGTTCTTCGGCACCACCGAAACAAAGAAGAGATATCGCGAGAGAAGTTCGCCTGCGAGCGCCAGCGCGAATGCGCTCACCGGCCAGCCCACAAGCGGCAGCACGATGCCGCCCGCGGCCACGAGAACAAGGCGCGCCACGAGCGCATGGCGGAGATCCTGCGTGAGCATTCGCGCCGAAGCCCGAAGCTCGAACTCGTCAGAAGCCGCCAGCGCCAGGAGTTTCAGGATCTGATTGAGCAGTTGCGCAGCGCCTGCCAGAAGGATCGCCTCCATGGGGCTGCGGATTCCAAGCACGCGCAGAAACAGCGGCCCGAGCAGCAGAGCGGTGAGGTAGAAATCGATCAGCGTATGCTTGCTGTTCCAGGCCGGCCGCGCCGGCACAAGATAGATCCATGCGCTCGCCGTGACACCGGCGAAACCCAGCACCGCCGCTAGAATCGACAATCGTGGAGCCACCGCCGAGCTGGCCGCCACTCCCGCGAACAGCGAAAAAGCCAGCACTTCACGGCTGAGCCAGGACCTCCGCCACATTTTGAGCGCCCGCCAGGCGTAGATCGGCCGGCCCAAATGCAGAGTCGAGGCCCCGAGCGATAGGAGCGCGACGACCACGGCCGCCAGCGCAGCCCTGTTCCGGTCACCCGCCGCGAAAGAGAGATAAAGAAACGCGCCCGCCGAAAGCTGCGTGAGAACCAGCATCGCCACCAGCGGCCAGTGCGGTTCCGCGGGCCGGACGCGATGGTGGTCGGCTGGCGTGAAATCAGGCAGCATTTTGTCCGGCAGCGTAATCCGGGTCGTCGAAAGCGAGTATTCCGCGTCGGGCATTCCCGGCGCGTTGGCCGCTGTATGATCCTGCCGCCACTCCTCGACATTCACCAATTCCACCTGGATGGCCTGTTCCGGGCAGGCGTCGACACAGGCGGGCAAACGGCCGTCGCTCAGGCGGTTGTGGCAGAGGTCGCATTTCCCTACCACCCCGCGCTCCGGGTTATATTGCGGAACACCATAAGCGCAGTTCCAGGTGCAGTAACCGCAGCCGATACAGGCATTTACATCATGCAGAACGATGCCGGTTTCCGGGCTCTTCGAGTAGGCATCTACCGGGCAACCCTCCAGACAAGAAGGTGCAAGGCAGTGGTTGCATCCCATTGAAAGGTAGAAGCGCTGGGTGAACGGGTAGAAGCCGCCCTCGATCTCACCGACGCGCCGCCAATTGATTTCAAAGGGGTTACCGTTCTGTTCTGCGCAGGCCACTTCACAGCATCGGCAGCCGATACAACGGGACATATCGAAGTGGAATCGATACTGTTCCCCCGCTGCAGGCGCGCGCAACGGTGCCAGCGGCTTTGGGTCGGCCAAGCCGATGGTGGTCAGCCGATGCTCGAGGAGCTGCAAAGACACAACACCCCCATGAAACGATTGAACTTAGAACAGGACGACCGGGGTCCGGAGGGATTCGACAGAGGCTCGGTACTACAACAATGTAGTATCCGCATTCAGCGTACGTGAGGCGGTGGCCTGAAATCCAATTGAAATATTCGATCCTAAGGCGAAGAAACGCTTATGTTACGGCCTCGGCCTGGCCACAACCCGGAAGCCGACGTCGTTCGAGGTGTGTTCGGGCTGAAAGGCGTCGCGGAAGGACGTTCCCAGCAGGGCAATACTGGCGCTGTACCAAGAGCCACCACGCGCGACGCGCGGGCCGGCTGCGTCGTCTGCATTACGATCGTCGTCTGCGTAAGGGTGCTCGCGCGTATGCAGGCGGAAGAGGGATTGCGTCCACTCGGTTACGCTGCCGGACATGTGATATGCGCCGTAGCGGTTGGGCGTGTACAGAACACGAGAATCACGAATGCCTACCAGCGTCACGGATGCGCCGGGGTTCTTCTTCCAATTGTAGAGGCGCGCCTGCTCGTCGCTTATATTCATTCCAAGGCTGTAATCAAAGTTGTCCGGACCGCGCGCGACCTTTTCCCACTCGGCCACGGTTGGCAGCGCGAAGATCCACCTTCCACCGCCGAGCTTGCGCGTCAACCAGCAGCAAAAGGCATTTGCCTCGAACCAACTCACCAGCACCACAGGCTGATCCGGCTGGCCGAAGCGTTTGAATTCCGCATCGGATGACGTCAGGAGGGCTGTGGCCTCGCACCGATTCGTGCGTTTCCAGGCCTTGCCTTGCGATGTCCAGTTCGCGTCGTCATGATAACCACTGGGATCATTCCAGAACTCCCGAAACTCCGCATTGGTGACTTCAAACCGGCCGATATAGAAGGCCGACAGCCAAACATAGTGCGGCTCCGCGGGATTCAACCGGTCACCCAGCAGGAATGGACCGCTCGGAATGTAGACGAAGTCCCCAGGCGCAGGCAGGAGGGATGGCGGCGATTCACGCGGAACGGGACGAACCGTGATGGCGAGTGAGCCGTCCTTTTCGGGGCCCGCACGGTAGCCCGTGATGGGGGCGGGATACCAGACTGAACCGTCGGGCGTGTCGGCTCTCAGAAAGTAGTTTCCGGTGGACAGCCACTGCCGGCCGCTGAACCCGCCCATTTCCTTGGCATCCTCGAGGTTCACACCGGCGCGAAACAGATGGAGGCGCGCATGGGCCAGGTTAGTTACAGTGAGCTCAGTCTCGCCGCGTTGGTAATGAAGTTCCTCGGCGCGCTCGTGCGTGACGGAATTCCACGCAGCCAGTGCTGCAAAGCCGGCGAGCGCCGCAAGGCCGATCATCGCAGCCACGCGCGCGCTCTTCGTGGCAAACATGTCAGCGGTCCACACCCACGCCTCCGGGCTGGGGACCTTACAGGTTCTGCCGGTTCAAGACACGCACTGCGGAGATGAGTGGAACGGCGACCCATAACCCAAGCCCCGCGAGGATCATCAGCATGGCGTTCGCCTGCCCGCCGAGAAACTTCACGAGCGCTGCTCCGGCCGCGCCGAATATGCTCGGGTCGCCGAGCGCCATCAGGCTTCCCACCCGCGCCATATCCACGGGATTACCGAACAGAGAAAGAAAAAGGAAACGGTTCGCGGTGTGCTCCTTCAGCACGAAAGTCACGCCGATCACCAGCAGATCGTAAAGAAGCACGAAGAAAAACCACGCGAACAAGGCGTGTCCGAACGCCTTGGCTTTCGAACCGCATAATGCCGCCGCCAGCGCGCCAAGCACCAGGAAGATGAGGGCAAGCAGCAAGGCGAAACCGGCAAAAACGAGAAAAGCCATCGACCCCTCGGCGCCAGTGTTGGCAGCGATTATGCAGCCCGCGAGGCCAAATCCGAAACAGGTTGCGGCCGCCACCGCTAAGAACAAGCCACAGATCTTGCCGGTCAGGATTTCGGCTCGCGTGACGGGCTGGGAAAAGAGCAGTTCGCTCGCGCCTCTCTCCCCGGTGAAACTCACGGCGCTCATGATGAGGGACACCATCGGCACCAGGTACAGGACGAGGTTCAGCAGGCTGGCCGAAGTTCTGGTGAAGCCCTGAAAGCCGACGGTGCTGGCTGTGACCATTCCGAAATAGGAGATCGCCAGCGCCAGCGCCGCAAAGATTCCGGCGAAGCTCAGTGTCCATTTGTTTCGTGTGTTGACCCGAAGCTCCTGGCCCGCAATGGCCCCAATTGTGTGTAGATCCATCACAGTTTCTCCCAGCTCAGTACCGCGCCGTCAAAGCGCCCGGCGTATTCCTCGGCTGCGGACTTCTGCTTCACCGCGATCGTATGCCCGCCCATGGGACTGGGGATCGCATCTGCGCGCACGTACTGTGCCTCGGCAGCGCTTATCCAACCACCGCCATCGTAGTCTCTGACGAAAAGCGCTGCGCCCTGCGGGCGGTGCTGCCGCAGAAACCGCAACATGCAGCCGATATCGTCGAACTTGTAGACGTTTTCGTCCCGGTCAACGATTTCCGCTGCATAGCGCACTTCCGACACCGCCATCCGGCAGAAAGAACACATATCCGACAGTTCAATCTCAACCGGCTTCAGAGACGGCTTCCCGCAGCCCCACGAGATCAGCAGCAGCGGGACCAGCATTTTTCGCATTCACATACCTCAGATAAATCTCTTCGAGCGAAGGCTCATCGGTGGAAAAGCGCTCAATCGTGCCTCCAGCAGCCTCGATGGCCCGCAGGACCTGCAAGCGCTCTTCCGGCCTGCAAGTGACCCATAGCGTTGCGCCCACCAGTTCCGCTTCCGATGCATGGGCCGAAAGGCAGGCTCGCACGAATCGCTCGTTGGCCTGCCGGAGCACAACGCGCAGGCGCGCTCCGGCTGCAAGCCCGCCGCGCAGCGCATGCACCGGTTCCACCGCGACGAGTTTGCCGCCTACCAGGATGGCGGCACGATCCGCCAGGAGTTCCACGTCCGGAAGCACGTGCGTGGAAAAAAGGACGGTCCGGCCGCGCTGTCTCAGACCGCGGATCGACTCACGCAATTGAGCAGCCCCTTCCGGGTCGAGATTTGCCGCCGGCTCGTCGAGCACTAACACCGGAGCGTCAGGCAGCAGCGCGACCGCAACGCCCAAGCGCTGGACCATGCCGCCGGAGAACTGGCCCACGGGCTCGTGCTTAACGGCTTCGAGATCGAGCGACTGAAGCACTGTATCGATGCGATCCGGGGGTAGCTTGCGCAGCCGGCAATAGAACTGCAACACCTCGAGCGCCGTCAGGCTGTCGTGAAATGCAACGCGCTGCGGCAGGAAGCTGAGCAGGGTCCGGGCCTGCTTCGGCTGCCGGGCGACATCGATGCCGTCCACCAGCATTCTGCCGGCATGCGGCCGTGCCAGGCCGGTAAGGCACTTGAGTGTCGTGGTTTTCCCGCTACCGTTCGGGCCGAGCAGCGCCACCACTTCTCCGGCATGCACGTCGAGCGAGACCCGGTCGACAGCCACGAAATCACCGTAACGCTTGGTCAGATTGGCGATTTGGATCATCGCAGCTTCCCCCATACCATAACCAGTAACGAAGCGCCCAGCATGACCAGCGGCGGCCAGATGCCGTCTGCCGGCTGCAACGCCGCAGACCCGCCCTCAACGCGCATCTCGACTGGCTTCATCAGTGGAAAGTGATCGTATTCTTCGGACCCGTGGATCAGCGGAACGATCTTTTCCGAGAGCGCGAGCGCCTGGGATGCCGGGCTGAAAAGGTAAATCCGCAGCCGCGGATAGTTGCCTTCCATGCGCTCGAACACATTTTGGATCTTGAACGGCACGTCGCCCACGCCGTTTTCGTCCAGATCATAGCCCTGATAGTCACTCCAGTAATTGCCGCGGCCCGCTTCGCTCCAGCGAGTCTCTGTCGTCCGCCCCACAACCTCGATGGGACTCAGGTTCGAGATGAAGTTGTTCTCGGTGAATGTGTTTCCCGAGACGCTGCTGAACGCCTGAATGGCGGTGTCGTTGGCCGCGATCAGGTTGTGCCGGAACGTGCTGGCTCGTAGCGCCTCCATGAAGATCCCGACTGCATTGTCCACGAAGGCGTTTTCTTCCGCGGTGCAGCTTTCGCTGTCCTGGAAGAGAATGCCGAATGAGCTGAAGCCGCGGTTGTGCCGGAAAATGTTGTGCCGGAATTCAATACGCCGCGAGTACATGATGGCCGCGCCCGCCACGCTGTCATAGAACTGGTTGTCTTCGAACCGGTTGTCGTTTGACGACATGTAGTGCAGCCCGTAGCGCAGGTTGTGAACCCGGTTGCGCGTAACCAGCGTGTGGTAGGCGTTCTGGAGATACATGCCGTCGCGCGCCTCAGTGATGGTGTTGCCGGTGAGCGTGTTGCCCGTTGAGTTCCAGATGTGGATGCCCGCGCCGCGCTCTCCCATTCCGAGCCACGCCCGGCCGCGAATCACGTTATCGAGCAGAACGTTGCTGTCGGATTGATAGAGGTAAATGCCGAACAGCACATCGCGGAGCTCGTTATGCTCGACCCGATTGCCGTTCGAGTGCAGCAGGACTCCGGAGTCCTCTTCGGCAAGCATCTCGCCGCTGTGTTCGATGACCAGGTTGCGGATTGTGCAGCCCTCCGCCTTCACTGTGATGACGCTTGCCCGGCCTTCGCCCCGTATGACCGGATGGTCCACACCCTCAAGCGTGAGTTTACGGTCGAGCACCACGTTGCCAAGATACGTTCCCGGCTCGATGCGAACGGTGTCGCCCGGCCGCGCAGCGTCAACGGCCTGCTGCACGTGCGCCAGAGGCCCGACGGGGCGCACAGTCCACACCGCCGCCGGAGCCGCTGCCGTGCACAACGCAAGCAGGCAGGTGCATTTCATTGCGCGGCCGATGACTTCCTTGACATCCATATCGCCAGCACCAACAGCAGGAAGAACGCGATCAACAGAAATGACGCCGCGCCCGGGTAACTGTACACCGTAAAATTGGCGAGCTGCTTTTCGCCGAAAATAGGCGGGGCGAAGGGCGGCACCTTCACCGGCGCCGTTGGGTCCAGGTTGTGCCCGTACTGGTTCAGCCGGTGATAAAAGCTCCACAACGAGAACAGTCCGAAGTAGAGAAACATCACCGAAACATCCACCAGGTTGGACATCTTCCCCACCACTGCCGCGCGCAGCGCCAGAATGAAGAACAACCCAACCAAAAGCGGGATCCACTTGAATTCGCTGAAATCGCTCTCCAGCAGCGGGCGCATTCCAATGTAGTGGTTGAGCGTGTTGATTTCGCGCAAATCGTCGCGGTTCTGGGCGTGCCCGCCTTCCAGGCTGTAGGAATAGATATAGAGGTTCAGCCCGTCAGGGAACTGGTTCGAGTACAACGTCATGTTGTACAGCGGGAACAGGAAACTCGGAATCAGCAGCAGGGCTGCCAGAACCACGATGAGCCGGCTTCGCAAACTCAGCGGAAGATCGAAGAAAATATTTGCCCGGCTCAGTTTCTTTTCGAAACCGCCCGGTTGCGCTGCTGCTGAAATCGCTGACATGGCCTTCCCCTTTACTCAGCCCCGCCCGCGGCCGGCGAGGCCGTCTTGGCGCGCGCCACCGAAGCGCCGCCCTTCGGCTTCACCAGCAGATAGCCCTGCATCTCTTGGTGCAGAGCCGAGCAGAAGTTCGTGCAGTAGTACGGAAACACGCCCGGCTTATTGGCCACGAAATCGATGGTCTTGGTCTCGCCGGGATCGACCACCACGTTGATGTCGTAGTCTGCAAGACCGAACCCATGGAGTTCATCCGTAGTCTGCTCGATGTTGGTCAGATAGATGGTCACGTGATCGCCCTGGTTCACTTCCACCTTGTTCGGCTCGAAGCTGCTACGCACGGCCGTCATCTTGACCTTGACGTTGTTCCCGCTGCGCTCCACCTTGGTGTCTTTCACGTCCCAAATGGCGTTGGGATCCTTGTTATCCTCCTTGGCGTACACCTCGATGGGCTTCAGCTTGCTCGCCAGGATCATCTGCGCGTAGTGCGGCTCAGGCTCGGTAAAGGCATCGTAGATCAGCTTCATTTTCTCCCCGGAGATGTTGATCAGCTGCGAGCTCTCCGGCTGCGAAGGCCCCACGCTCAGGTGCCGCCCGTGCGACAGTTTGTTCAGCGCCACCAGATACTTGCCCTTGGGATGCATGGTGTCGCCTTCCGCCGCAGTCAAGTGCCCGATGTTATACGCCACTGGAATCTTGTCGACCACTTCCCACGTTCCGAGTTTCCACTTGGCAATGGCGCTTTCGACGAAGAGGCTGGTATAGGCGTAGCCCTGATCGTCAAACTGGGTGTGCAGCGGGCCCAACCCGACGTTGATCTCCGCGTCCTTGATGGCCTCATACTTCAGCACCGGGATGCCGTCCTCATCCCCCGTGAAGTTCTTGGTCTGAACGGCATTTTGGATCTTCTCGATGTTGAACGCGGTGGTGATCGACTGCAGCTTGCCGCTGCCGATGATGTATTTGCCGTCCGGGCTGACATCCACGCCATGCGGGCTCTTCGAGCAGGGCATCAGGTACACCACGCCTGGCGCTTCCTTGGGATCGATGACCTTCACGCCATCCATGGTCTTGAACTTGCCGCTCTTGATGGCCTGTTCCGCGTTCTTCCAGTTGACCGCGGCGATGTAGTCGCGGTCCCTCTGGGTGGAGGTGACTTCGAGTTTGCCGGTAGCGCGCTCGGAGTTGTAGCAGGTCCAGAAAGCCCATCCGCCGCTGGCTCCTTTACCGGCGTCGCCCAGATCGTAATTGAACGGCGGCATGAGGATTTCCCATGCCACGCTCATCTGACCGGTCTTGGGATCTACTGCCAGGGCTCCCACTACGCCTTTGTAGATCGTGGCGTATTGCTCGATCGGGGCATAGGTGTGGCGCGGCAGCGGAATCGAAAAGCGCGAGGCCACCAGCACGTATTCGGTGTTGGGCGTCACAAACGACGAGCCGTGATTGCCCGAAACGTTGGGAATCGGCCCGATAATCTGCTTGGTTTTGAAATCGCGCAGGTCGATTCTCGCCACGCGGTTGTTGGCATTGTCGTTGATGAACAGCCAGCGGCCGTCGTAGTCGCCGTTGGTCTCGCTCAACGCCGTGTGGTGCGCGTCGCCCCACGTGTATCCGCCGAGCATGTCCTTGGTCTGCTTGTCGAAACCGTACCCGACGCCGGGATAGGGCGTGAAGACCGGAATCGTCGTGATGTGCCGCATCGACGGCACGCCCGCGACATACACGTTGCCTGAGTGCCCGCCCGAGTAAAACAGGTAGTACTCGTCCATGTCGCCGGGAGCCACGTACGTCGAAACGGCAGCCTCGGTTACATCGCCGGCCTGCGCCAGCCTTTTGGGTTTGCGCGCACAGCCGCCAAACATCAGGGACAAGATAAGGGCCGCCAACAGGCTCCCGCCGATCAGCATCTTGAGATGGGATCTCTTGCGCATAAATTCGTCTCCTTACTTTTTCGCGACCTTGTTTTTCGCGTCCTGTTCCGTCTTCTTCTGATAAGCCACCTTGAGCTTCGCGATGGCTTCGTCTCGCTCAGCCTCGGTCAAGTGAATCTGCGTCGAAAGCACCACCGACATCGTGCCGGTCGGCGCCTTGAGAAAGTCTTCGAGCGTCCGGCCAAAGCGGCTCTGCACGTCGCTGTACGCCATGGCCAGGTCGGGCCCGATCTTAGTAGCCGATTCGATGCCGAACGAGCTCACGTCATGGCAAATGAAGCACGTCTTCTTGACGAAGAACGCGCCTTCGCCCGTCAGCATCTGCTGTTCCTTGGCAATTTCCTCAGGTGTTCGCTGCGGCTCCGGAATGTGCACGCCCGGCATGTAAGCCATGGGCAGGTTCGTGCGCTTCCAGCTCATCACCAACATGGCCAGGGCTTGGGCTTCTTTGCTGCCGAAGCCGAAGTTGGGCATGACCGTCTCGCTCACCATCTGCTTCGGATCTTTGAAATGCGCCACGTGCCATCCGAACACCGAGGGCTTCCCGCTCATGCGGCTGTAGTCGAGCTGCTCGGGCGCCAGATCGCCGATGTAGGTCAGGTTCGGCCCTACCGTTCCGCCGCGCTTGCCGATGGTGTGGCAGGCGGTGCAACCTTTCTGGTCCACCAAGCGCTTCGCGTAGTTGATGTAGTCCGCCCCCTTGGTCTCGCGATCGTTGTGATGGCAGATGTTGCAGTTGACCTGGATCAACGCCTCGCGATTGCTGATCAAGTTGAGCTTGCCCAACTCCCCGCCCAGCAGCGGCTCGCCCCAATTCGCGTTACTCACCGAGTGCGCGGAGTCCGTATCCGTCGCATAACCCTGGCCGCCGTGGCAGAGGGTGCAGCCGTATTTCGCCACGGGATGCTGGTCGAGAATCTCTTTGGGATGCGACCGGTAGGGTTCGGGCGCGCTTTCGAGTCCCTGCCAGCTCACGCCCAGATGGCAGGTGGTGCAGCGATCCACTCGACCCAGCTCTTTAACCCAGATCTGTTGGATGCCGCTCGGAACTTGGCGAGCGCGCGCCGGTCCGAATTTCCGGGTCACCAGCTCACGGAATTCTTCCTGATAGCCTTTCCACTCCGGCTGCGCGTAATTCCAGAAAACCACGCCGAGCATAACAACAACCGCGCCGCCCAACGAGTAAACCGTAACCGTGTCTCGGTTTTTCCAGTCCATCGCAAATCCTCTTAGAATGGCGCCGGCATCTCGGGCCACGCTTCCCACGGCCAGAAGAACCGCCAGTACGGCCCGCGCAAGAACGTCCCCACCACCGTCAACGCCAGCACCAGAAGCACGATGCCGAGGAACACCAGGTTCTGCCGCCGGCGGTCAGCCGCGAACCACACGCCCACGGCCTGCACCGGGCTCTTGTCCAGCCAGGGCCAGACCGCCAGCAGTACGATCAGCACGCCCGGCACCAGGATTCCGCCAATCAGCGCGCCGTTGATGGTGAAATCTCCAAGCTTGATGGTCGTGTCCGTAACCAGCTCCTGGAGCCACAGGAAGTACCACGGCGCCTTCGCCGGGTTCGGCGTGACTCTCGGATTGGCGGCCTCCTCGAGCGGCGTCGCGACCAGCAGCGCCAGCAGACAAATCACCGCTACTGTCCCGAGCATTACCAGGAGAATGCGCCGCGTCAGAAAGGGCGATGAGCTCACCGTGTGCTCGTCCTCATCCACCAGCGCGGTCTCCACATGCACCGTGCGGCCCTTGGTGATGCCCAGCAGCGAATACGTCTTCGATTTGACCGGCGGCAGATTCTGGCGCTTCTGCTCCAAGCTCAGCTTGTCCACGCACGCCAGCCCGCCATCCTTGCGCACGCGCCACATGTGCCACATGAAAAGAAACAGCACGAAGGCCGGGAGGAAGAAGCAGTGCAGCACGTAAAAGCGAAGCAGCGTGTTCTGCTCGATTTGATTGCCGCCCAGCAGCAGGAACCGGATCTTGTCACCCACCAGCGGCGCCGCGCTCGCGATGTTGGTCCCCACCGTCACCGCCCAGTAGGCAAGCTGGTCCCACGGCAGCAGGTATCCGGTGAACGAGAGGAAGAACGTGGCCAGCATCAGGAGGATGCCGATCACCCAGTTCACCGGCCGCGCCTGGTTCGCCGCCGTTCCGTTCTTGTAAGCGCCGGCGAGAAACACCCGCACCATGTGCAGGAACACCACGGCCACCATGAGGTGAGCCGCCAGCCGGTGCAGAGCGCGAATGAACCAGCCGAACGAAACCACAAATTCGATGTCCTTCACCGACTGGTACGCTCGCTCCACCGACGGCACGTACAGGAACATCAGCGGCAGCCCGGTAATGCACAAAACGCCGAACAGAACCGCCGAAATCGTCCCCAGCCAGAAGGAATACCGGAAGCTGAGACTTCCGATCGTGACCTTCGCGGGAAACCAGTGCAGCAGCAGGTTTCGCACCACCGAATCGCCGGCATCGCGATCGCTCGCCGGCTTCCACGTCCACGTCAGTTGCCGCCAAATCTTGTTTTGTGCAGCCATCTCTACACCGTCAGCCGGAAGCTGCGACTCACCGGCTCATCCAGATTCACCGTCAGTTGCCCGTCTTCAGGCGCCAGTTCCACGCGGTAGCAGGCCAGCGGTTTGGGAGCCGGACCGGCGAAATTGGTGCCGTCGCCGTAGTACTTCGATCCGTGGCACGGGCAGTGGAATTCCCTGGTCTCTTCCACTTCCCGGCCGCCAATCGCGACTCTCTTCGGCTGGTTGAGGGTCACCATTTTCACCGTGCAGCCCAGATGCGTGCAGACCGCAGATATCGCGTGGAACGTGTTCTGCTCGCGCACAATGAACACGCGCCGGTCTTCAAGAAACGTCGCGCCCTCGGGAAACTGGCCGGGCGTGCCCGCCTTGAATCGCTGCGGCTCTTCGTAAAGAACGTTGGGCACCAGCGCGCGCACGAAGGCGTAACCCATCCCCGTCACGCCGGCGAGCAGCCCCCCAATGCCCAGTTTGTGGAACCAGCTCCGCCGGCTAACGCCGGACGCTTGTGTCTGACTCTTCATAGAAAAAGACCTCCATGGTCATGGCGTCCGTCGGGCAGCGCACCGCGCACAACCCGCACCGAATGCATTTTTCGTCGTCCTTGATCATGGCCGAGAGCGGCTCGAACCCGTCCGCTCCGTAAAACTCCTTCGCGCGCGTCATCGTCGCGTCGTCCCAATCCAGTTGCTCGAGAGGCACGAGTTTCAGACAGTACTCGGGACAGATATCCACGCAGCGATTGCACAGCACGCATTTCTCCGCGTCGTAGATGGTCTGGATGTGGCAGCGCAGGCACCGCTCCGCCTGGTGGTGCGCCTCCGCTTCGGTATAGCCCAGTTCCACCTCCGAGATTCCCGTGCGCCGCTTCAAATCCACGGTCTCCGGCGCTTCCCGCTCGAATTTTTCGTAGCCGCGGGTCATCGAGTACGCACGTGTGGGAATCTTGTCGATCCACAGCCGCGCTTCGGGCCCGAGGCTCGCGCCGCGGAGATAGTTGTCGATAGAGAGCGCCGCCGTCTTGCCGTTGGCGATGGCTTCGATCAGGTTGCGTGGTCCGAACGCGACGTCGCCCCCCGCGAACACGCCCGGCGCAGAGGTGGCCAGCGTCTGGCGGTCCACTTTGATGGTGCGCTGGGGCGTCAGTTCGACGCCATCTTCGGCGCGCAAAAACGAAAGGTCCGCCTGTTGGCCGATGGCGAGAATCACCGTATCGGCTTCGAGCGTCTCGGCGACGGACTCGTCGTAGACCGGGCTGAACCGCCCGCTGTCGTCATAGGTGCGCTTGACTCCGATCAGGTCGATAGCGCGCAGCTTGCCGTTTGCGCCTGCAAAGCGCCGCGCTCCGCGCTGCGTGACAAACTGGATACCTTCTTTGCGCGCTTCCTCGAACTCCTCGCGGCCCTGCGCGGTGCGCATCACCGGCATCTCCTCGAACGATTCGAGGCTGATCATCTTCACGTCCGCCACACCCGCACGTATGGCGGACCGTGCCGCATCGAGAGCCGCTTTCATCGATTCGCCCCCGCGGTCTTCCTCGCCATCGAGCGCCTGGCGTAGCGCCATGCGCGCGGCATCGAAGGCCACGAATCCGCCGCCAATCACAACTACGCGCTTGCCCAGGCTCACCCGGTATCCGTGGTTGACGTTCAGCAGAAAATCGATGGCGCGCACCACGCCATCGAGATTCGAGCCATCGATCGCCATGTCCCGACCTCGCTGCGTTCCGACGCTGAGGAACACGGCTCTGTAGCCCTGCGCTCGCAGATCGCGGAGTCCGAACTTGTCCGTCAGTGGGGCATTCAGCTTCAGGTCCACGCCCAGGGTCAGGATCTTGTCGACCTCTTTGTCGATGACCGGACGGCTGAGGCGGAACTCGGGAATGCCGTGAATCATCATGCCGCCGGCCCTTTCCGACGCCTCGAGTACCATAACGGTGTAACCCATCAACGCCAGATCATGAGCGCATGCCAGCCCCGCCGGCCCGGCACCAATTACCGCGACCTTCTCACCCCTGGCGACATTGGCGCGGCTCACCCGCAGCATCGGAAGGTGCCACGGCGTCTTGTTTCCCGGCTCGGTTGTGATCTGGATCAGCTTGTCCTGTGTGTCCGGCGCCAACGACTCCACGCCGAACTTTTCCGTCACGAAGCGCTTCAGCGCCCGGATGCTGACTGGAGCATCGATTACGCCCCGGCGGCATTTGTCTTCGCAGGGCGCCGCGCACACCCTGCCGCAGATCGACGCAAATGGATTGGGCGAACGCGAAGTGAGATAGGCCTGCTCGTACTGCCCTTCGGCAATCAGTTGCACGTAGCGCCCGGCGTCGGTGTGGATTGGACAGCCTTCCTGGCAGGGGACCATGGCTTTCCAGAAGTCAAAGTCCGGAAGCCGAGTCGGATACTTGACGGCAGGCCTCATTTCGGGGATGCCTCGCGCACTGCTAGTCCCAATCCGAGCGATTTAGCCTTTACTTTCCTCGGTTTTAAAAAGCCAGTGGTGCAATTAACACCACGCCCGGAAATGCGATTGCGCAATATTCCGCAATGCTTCGAGTTATTCATGCCCGGCCAGCTCCGGTTGTGATGCGAACCAGGCCATTCGAGACTGCCGCTGCCGGGACGGAGGCGCGGAGCGTCTCTAGAAACTCAGCGCAATCTACGTGCTTTAGGCGGCATGCCTGCTCGATGCTGATCGATCGCGCGAATACCTGCCGTGCCACGGGATTGTCAATCAGTGTGAAACCGAACCGCAGGAAAACGGGGCGTGTTTCCGGATAATTGCCGATCACATCGGCAACTTTGGTTTGCGCGTCAATAGGAACTTGCCCGGAAATCGTCTGGCTCTCGGGCGCATGGTTCATGGAGCGCCACAGATCGACGGCCCAGATCGCAAGCCCCGTCACTTCGACCCAAGCGCTCACCGCCATCACGGGAAACGCCCAGGGTTGCGTGTCGGTGAGGATCTGGAACAGGACCCGCATTCCGTTTCCCACGTTCAGCAACCAGAACACGAGGCGCAGCGACCGAACCTGGCGCGGGTCCAATCCGCCGAGCACCGGCACGACCTTGCTCGACACGCCCACGATCATCATGCTGATGAAGCCAACCGTGAAGGCGTGCCGGTATCCGCCGAAGTAGGCGTGCGAGAAAACAACGTGGCGCGCTGCCGTGTAAACCGGCAGCAGAGCAAACAGCGCCAGGGCCACGATGGCCCAGCCGAACGCGGCGCGCAGAAAAGGCAGCGAGCGGTCCGTTTCCACGCGCGCGGAAAACAGCCGGAATCCCCGCACCAGCACCACCACGGCGGCAAAAAGCCCGAGAATACTTAGCTCCAGCGCGATTCCCCAAACCGGGCGCCTTGTGCGGATCAGCATCGAATAAGCGAGAATGTTGCCGGCAACGGAAAGGTTCCAGAGATAAAACACCAGCCGCGACGTGCGTGGCGGCACCTCGCGGAATCCGTAAATGAACGGCAGAAACCGCTGGCCCACACCCAGGATCATGCCGCCCGCAAACCCAAGCAACTGCGCATCGCGCCAGGGGGCGTCCCAAAGGCCGATGAACTGCACCCACGGCTGGTAGCCGGCGATGCTGCCCGATTTCGTGAAGACCCAGAGGTCGAAGGCAAACGCCGCCACCATCCATGCCAGCGCCGCAAACAGAAACTTCTCGTAGGGCTCGGCCGGCTGTTTCGATTTCCTGATGGTCTGGGTGATGATCCAGGCAAACAGAGCGACCACCGCAGTCTCGACCGCCCCGGCGAGTGTCCCCGTAACGCTCCAGGCTGCGTTTGCGATCCAGATGTCAGCCAGTGTTCGCAGCGTCAGTGCCACCGCCATCACCGGCAACGACCAGAGAGCCAGCCGTGGCTCCCATAGCGACGTGAACTTGAATCGCGGAATTGCCTGGTAAGCGAATCCCATGACAAAGAACGTGACCCACCCGGCGACTTGTGCGTGAGCATGGGCCCAGGTGATGGCGCGCAGATCGAGCGAAGCCAGCTCATGCCGGGCGGCCATGATGGCCAGGTTGATGCCGCCCAGCACGCAACCAAAAGTGAACATCGTCGCGATGCCGGCCTTAAAGAAGCGGCGATATATGGTGTCGGCTGGACCAGGACTGTATGCAAGAGCCGCGGCCGGGCCTTCTCGCCCTGCTTCTTCCAGCTCGCAAATCAGGCGCGCTTCTTCTACCCGGTGCGCCCGGGCAAAGAACTCGAGCGTTTCCGCGGGGCCCAGCGGCCCACCGCAGCCTTGCAGACCGTAGCGGTCGAAAACCTTTCGGCACGCGGGATACCGGCTCAGAATCGCCGGCAACGTCATGTTGCGCTCTATTCGTTCTCCTGACATGGCTCAATACTGAACCGATTCTGGGAGAACGGCATCCGGAAGTATGTGACTGGAGTCACCCGGCGCCGCGACTTTGGTTAGGATTCTGGGATTTGGTGACCGAACGGCCCCAGTGACTAGGCGGACAACCCTCGGCGGCTCTTCATTTCCCGGGAAATTTCAGCCAGTTCGGGCGCGCTTAAGATCCGTTGGCTCAACGCGATGAGCGTCTCATCCTCGGCGGCGATGTGGGAACGATAAAGCTCCGCCAGACGGGTCGCCCTCTCGCGGTAGCGATCCTGCAATTCGCGGCTAGCCGGCAGCCCGCTCTGCAACTCACCGGCAATGGCCTTGAGTTCGGCGTACAGCCGGTCGGCTTCCCGGTGCTGATCTTCCAGGTTGGCGATGAATCTGCGCTCCTCGCCGCTCAGTCGGGGCTGGAGCCGAGGAAAAACGCTCTCTTCTTCGTCGGCTGTATGCAGAACGCCATTGGACTCGAAAAACCGGAAGCAAGACGCGATAGCCTCAAGCGCTTCGGTGGAATTCCGATCAAGATGGGCGGCCACCCGCTCGAGCGTTGCCAGGCGCTGTTCAATGCGGCGATGACACGCCGTGAGGTGCTCCATTGGCCGGTCCAGCGTCGACCCCGACTCCTGCGATTTGGGATGAAGTAACTGTTCCGGGGTGATCATCTGCTTTCATTGTACGCCGGGTACCGCTACGGCCCGGCCGCTGCCTCACGCTCCAGGCCCGGATGGTCAAGAATGGCCATCTGATGGCCCTCGATGCGCACCAACCCGTCTGCACGAAATCGCATCAGGTTCCGGGAGACCACTTCCCTTACGGTTCCCAGACGCGAAGCGATCTCCTGGTGCGTGATGGGCAGGGGGAACTCGTCCCTGCCCGCTTCCAGGCTCATGTCCAGGAGCAATCGCGCCAGCCGTCGCGTGACGCTGCCGAAGGTAATGCTCTCGATCGTGGCGACGAGATGACGCAGCCGTGTCCCGACTTTCGCCAGGATCTTGAGCGTAATGTCCGGGTGCGCGCGGCAAACCCGGTAAAAGTCGTCCTTATTGATGAAATATGTAACTACGTCGCTCACGGCCCGCACGGAAGCCGGATACGGTCCCCCGTCGAACAGGGGCAGTTCAGCCACGGAGGACGGCCCGGATTCGAGGCCGATCACCAGCTCCCGGCCCGACTCCGAAGTCTTAAAAATCTTGACCATTCCTTTCACGATGAGGTACATACCTGCGCACGGTTCTCCTTCCCAGAAGAGCATTTCTCCCGTTGCATAATGCCGCTCGATCACCAGTTGCGTGATCGATGAAATCTCGTTCGCGTCGAGGCCGGAGAACAAAGATATTCCGGGTAAAACGGTGGGCTTCTGCAAGGCCATGCCCTTAGTCTGCCAAATCGGGCTGACAATTTCCGATCCCTGTGACCACCGTCACAAGCGGAGGCACACTTCAGCCTTACTCTGGCTCCGGGGGCTTCGGAATGTCACATTCAAACGAGAGAACAGTGGGGGAGCTGGTGGCCGAGAATCCTGCTTCGGCTCGGGTTTTCGAAAAATACGGAATTGACTATTGTTGCGAAGGAAAGCGCTCGCTCGACGATGTTTGCCGGGAACGGGCAGTTGCACCGGCGGCACTGCTCGATGAACTGAGTCAGACCGCTCTGC
>Ga0335077_10001729_pt1 | contig 25977 bp, 24 predicted proteins | sample Lox_Sample_31_FD_207151 | JGI IMG/M metagenome (GOLD analysis project Ga0335077, IMG submission 207151) | Soil microbial communities from Loxahatchee National Wildlife Refuge, Florida, United States - Lox_Sample_3.1 | ecosystem: Environmental > Terrestrial > Soil > Wetlands | place: USA... | reverse complement strand
CTCACCCCGGCGCTCCCATAGCTCGCCTGGATCAGCCTCCCGCGCGCGTCGTAGCTGAAGGTACGGGCGGTGTCGGCGACGATGTTGCCCGCCGCATCGTAGCTATAGCTGCGCGGTGCGTTGGGCCCACTGGTGGCGCCGAGCCGGTTGCTGCTGGGCGCATAGCTGTAGCTGTAGGTGTTCACCCCGATGCTCAATGTGGTGCGGTTACCCGCCACATCGTAGCCGTAGCCCTGGCTGCTGCTGGCCGACACCCAGCTCACGAGCCGGTTCAGGTTGTCGTAACCGTAGCTTTGATTGAGCGCGGCGTTGGGCGTGCTCACGCTGGTGAGCCGCGAGGCCGCGTCGTAGCTTAGCGTGCGGCTGCTCGCTCCCAGGTTGTAGCCGGTGACCCGCCCATCCAGGTCGTAGCTGCGGCCGTAGCCCTGCGCGTTGCCGAAGCTAAAACGCACTACAGCCCCGAAGGGCTGGTAGGCCACGTTGGATACCACCGATTGACTCGTACCTCGGTAACTGGTGTCGATCTGGCGTATGCGCCCCAGCGCATCCAACCCGTAGTTCAGCGTGCGCCCGGATGGGTAGGTGATGCGACTCAGCCGTCCGGAGCTGTCGTAGCTGTAGCTCAGCGTGTAGCTGGCCCCGGCCACACTATGCTGGTCTTGGATCAGCCGCCCGTGCTGGTCGTAGCTGTAGCGGGTGGTGCCGCTGGGATCGCTCATCCCGGTCAGATGCCCGATGCCGAAGGCGCCCTGGTCGTAACCGTACAGCAGGGTGACCGCCGCGATGCTGGAGCCCGCGGGCGGGGCGTACACCGCCTGGGTCAGTCGATTGAGCGCATCGTAGGTGAAGCTCGCCGTCACGCCGCGCGCATCGGTCTGGGAGACGAGGTTGCCGGCGGCATCGTAGCTGCTGCGGGTGAGCCCGCTGTCGGGGCTTTGCAACTGGGTGAGATTGCCGAGCCCATCGAGGCTGTAGCGGGTGGCGAGGTTGCGCGGATCGATGACCTGGGTGACCTGATCCAGCCCATCGTAGAGGTACTGGGTGCTGCCCCCGGAGGCGGTGCCCGAGGCGCCCGGATTGACCACGCGGATCAGCCGGTTCAGCGCATCGTACAGATTGCTGGTGAGGTGGCCCAGCGGGTCGCTGACGCTGGTGAGGTTCCCCTGCGCGTCGTAGCCGTAGCTGGTGACCTCGGTGGCGGGGTTGGCCCCGCCGATGCTCTGCGCCAGGCGGTTCAGGGCGTCGTAGGCGCTGGCGCTGGCGGCGGCCAGCGTGCCGTTGGCGTCGAGCACTTGCACCTGCACGCGGTTGCCCATGGCATCCAGGCTGTAGACGATCTGGTCGCCCAGGTTGTCTTGGACCTGGATCAGGCGGTGGGCGGCATCGTAGGTGTAGGCGAGCCAGGAGCCGTCGGGCGCGGTGACCTGGATGAGCTGGCCGGCGGGGTCGTAGGCGTAGCTGGTGAGCTCTCCGCCCACGTTGCGCGAGATGAGTCGCCCGCGCACATCGTAGGCGAGCGTGGTGACTAGCCCATTGGGGTCGGTGACCTGCTGGGCGCGCCCATGCGCGTCGTAGTTGCTGAGCGTGCTGGTCTGGCCCAAGGCGTTGGTGACCGAGATCAGGTTGCCCGACTCGTCCCACACGTAGGTGGTGACATTGGCCACGTCGGTGCGCGGGCCGGCCACTACCTGCCGGATGAGCAGGCCCGGGGTCACGCTGGAGTAGGTGTTGGTGTAGGTCCAGGTCTGAGCGCTGCCGTTGGCGGAGGCGTTGAAGCCCTGCGAGCCGTCGGCATCGTTAGTGGCCTGGATGGTCTTGGAGGTGAGCGTGCCGCGGACGTCGTAGGTAAATGTCTTGATGCGCAACGGCTCGGCGATTCGGTGCGGCAGCCGGAAGGTCGCGTCCCACTGGGTGGTGATGGTGCGCGTGGCGCCGGCGACGGGCGTGCCGGGGCAGTTGGCGCCGCTCAGCCCTTCCACACGTCGGGTCTGCAGGTTGCGAGTCAGATCGTAGCTGTAGCAGCTCAGGTTCCCGTTGAAATCCGTGACCGAGGCGACGTTGCCGTTCTGGTCATAGGTGCGAGTCGAGCCGCTGGCTGCGGTCGTGCAGCCGGGGCACGGCTGGGTGATGTTCGTGTTGCGCTTGACGCCCAGCACGGTTTGCGCGTCATACAGCCGCGTGGTCTGCAGGCCGTCGGTTACCGCGGTCGATGTGTCGCTCAGATACTGCAGCGTGATCGACTCTGCGCCCGCGGCGAGCTGAGTGCCGATGACTCGCCCCTGATCGTCGTAGCTGTACGTGGCCAGACGTTGTCCGTTCTCATCGATCACGCCGGTCAAACCGTACAGCAGGCTCGAGCCACCCATATTCTCGGGCTCGTCGTAGACGTAGCTCACTACGCTCCCGTCGGGATAGGTCACTGACACCAGGCTGAACAGCGAATCGTCGTAGGTGTAGCTGTACACGCCGCCGGCGGGGTCGGTCACCGTAGCGATACGACCGAACCAGTCATACGTGAAAGAGAGCGTGCGTCCCACCGGATCCTGCACGCTGATGACGTGGCCCGTTCCATCGTAGGACAGGGTCTGCCGCAGTCCGGCGCGGTTGGTGATGGAGACCAAGCGCCCGTTCGCGTCATAGCTCTCCAACTCGTCGTTCGCGTTGCGCAGAGTCCATCCCGAGCCTGAGGCACCGGGTTGTACCGTCACGACCAAGTCCGGATCGGCCTGCCACGCGCCTTGCGACTGTGTCAGAAGCCACCTGCTCCCATCCTGGCGCGAGTATGACATCCAGTTTGCGCCGGCGGCCGAGAATGGGGTGAGATTGCGGTCGTAGGTCGACCTCCAGTTTGGCCCGACGCGCCCGCGCACGGCGTCGAACTCGGACCAGAAGTCCCAGGAAAGCGTATTGAAGTAGCGCGCGAAACGCAGCGGGAACGGCCCAGCTCCCAGGTAGTCTACGTCCTCGCGATACTTGTTTCCCGTGGCCGGATCACAGACGTTACCGATGCACTGCGCCGGGAGTCCCATCTCCTTGCCCGGCTCCCCGCTGGTTAGCGTGAGACTCAGCATAGCGGGAGCGCAGGAAAACATGTCGCTCGGGTCGATCTGATATCCAACCGGGCAAGGCAGGTGAGCGGGAGAGCATTGATACACTCCTCCTGCGATGCACGAGTCGCCGCCAGCGTAGTACCCGTAGCCTGATTCGCAAGCGGCCTGGCACGTGTCTCCGATGTATACCTGGCCACCCAGGAAGATTTCGACACCGGAACCGGCCAGGGGCCGACTCGCCGCGGCCGGCGCTTGCAGTTGGGCTTGAGCCGGCGCGATGAACAATGTAGTGATCAGTACCGCGGACCAAACGATTGTGCGCGCGTACATGAAATGCAACGAAGAAGACACCGCATGTCGTGGCGTGGTCATGGTACCGAGTCCTCCTTTGTCAACCTTGTGCAACAGAGCGTTCATGTCGTTTGGGTATTTCGTTTGGTGCCCTGTACTAAGCAAGGCCGGGGCCATCGGTCTCATCGACGGTGAAAATTTTGCGCACTCGCTGCACTTCACCGTCCGCCAGCGATTGCGTAGCCGCCCGCTGCGTAGTTCGCAGTGTCAAAAGTGTCGCGTCGAATCGGGCGGACTCGCCGCTGTCGAACTGCGCGGCGCGCTTCGCTTGCGCGTTGTCGTGCAGGTTCGGGCGGAGCGGAGCACAGAAGCATGACGATAGCGTGAACGTTACGCAAAGATCGTGCATAGCACGGTGAAATTCTGTTGCGCGTGCCGAATGCCGATCGCGCGCGCGGTGCAAGCAGACCGAAGCAGGCTGACGGTCTGGTGACCGGAGGCTGGGGAGTTGCAGGTGGCGTGGAGCCGGTCAGAAAAACATTCCGCCGACGGGCCGCGCCGACGCGCCACGGACAAAGCTACCCGATCGCGTCATCAGCATGCTCTTCAGGTTGGCAGGAGGGCGCTGGTGGGGAGCGCAAGGCGCTACGCTCCGACCGCATGGCGCGATCCGCGGGCGCTTTTGCGGTGGGGCCATTGCGTCTTGCCAGCGACCCCGGCAGGAACCAGCGGTTTGCAGCGACGCAACGCGCCCACAGGGCGTCGGGGCTGGCTCAATCCGAGGATCGCCGGAAGCCAGCCAGCAGGTCAGAATCCGGTAATCGTTGTCCAGCCTCCGATCTGGAGCGCGCGTTGAGCGCACTGATGTTCGTTGTCGAGGACCTGCATCCGGAACGGTGAATGTCCGCAGCCCATCTCTGGGTGGGCGAGGCCGCACGCGACGAAATCCCCACGCGTCTCGTTGCGCGGATGCGGCGCATCGATGTGAATCACCCACTCGACTCAGCCCGCGAGCCCGAAACGCTCACCTTTTGGCGCCCACTCCAAACGGTGAAGAGTCACTTTAACTTCGCGCGTTGACGGCGCGCGGCTGCGCCTCGAGAACGCTGCGCATCGCACTTCGTGGAGGCTAGATGTAGGAACGCAGGTCGTCAACGCGCGCAGTGCACCGCACAAGAGCACCGCTCTGCGCCCGTGCGTGACGCATCCGTCTGCGCAGACGCGATGGGCCAAGTCGAGGCGGTCGGCATGCGGGCTGACCGGCTATGCGCTCCGATGCAGCGGACTGCTCGAGCGCACCTCGCGGCGTCGATCCCATCGGCCACGATGTTGAGCGGAGGGATCAGTACAGCTCCCACCAAGAGTCCTGTGCCGCCAGCAGCTCCGCCGCCCGTTTCTCAAGCACGATCCGACCCGACTTCATGACATATGCACGGCTCGCCATCGCCAGCGCTGTCTTGATGTTCTGCTCCACGAGGAGAATAGCGGTGCCGAACTGTCGGTTGATCTGCGACGCGGTCTCGAGCACGCGCTGGACGACGATCGGCGCCAACCCGATCGAAGGTTCGTCCATCATCATCAGACGGGGGCGCTGCATCAGTGCGCTGCCCACCGCTACCATCTGCTGTTGCCCGCCGGACAGTGTCCCTACGTTCTGATTCCGGCGCTCGGCCAGCGCCGGAAACAGGTCCAGGATCTCGTCCAGCCGCCGCCGCACCGCCGTCCGGTCCTCTTGGGTGTAGGCGCCGATCGCCAAATTCTCCATCACGGTGAGGTCGGGAAACACTCCGCGCCCTTGCGGAACGAGAGCGACGCCGCGGTGCACGTTCTCTGCTGGGTCGGCGTTGGCCCAGGTGCGGCCCGCGATGCGTACCTCACCAGCCCACGCGGGGAGCAAGCCCAGGATGGCCTTGAGGGTAGTCGTCTTGCCCGCGCCGTTATGCCCGAGCAGCGTGACTACCTCGCCGGCTTCGACGTGAAACGATACGCTGTGCAGCACCGTCTTTTTTCCGTAGCCCGCCTTCAGCGCTTGCACTTCGAGCAGCACGTCGGCCATAGCACTAGAGTCCGAAGTAGATTTGGCTGAGCGCGGGATCCCTGGTGATCTCGTCCGCCTTCCCCTGTGCCACGACCCTCCCCTGGTGCAGGAAGACCACGGTGTCGGAGAGCTGCGAGATCAGCTCCATGTTGTGCTCGATCAGCAGCACCGTCTTGCCGCGGTCCACCAAGCGGCGAACCAAAGGCCCGATCTTGCGCAGCGACTCGCTGTCGAGGCCCGAGGTAGGCTCATCGAGCAGCAGCAGCTCTGCGTCGGTGGCAAAGATGCGCGCCATCGACAGCAGTTTCTGCTCAGGGTAGGCGAGGTCCTCCGCCAGCACGTGCGCGCGGGCAGCCAGCCCAAAGAACTCGAGCACTTCCATGGCATGCGCGCGCGCGGCCGCCTCCTCTGCGCGCACCCGGCCCGGCCGCAGGAACAGTGCCAGGACGTTCTCGCCTGCTGGTGTTCGGCACCCAAGCAGTACGTTCTCCAGCACGGTCATCTTTCCCCACAGACGCAGATGCTGGAAGGTACGGGCTACGCCGCGGGCTTCCACCTGGTGCGGTGGCAGTCCCAACAGCTGCTCATCCTTGAACCGGATGGAGCCGCTGTCAGCGGTCAGAAATCCGGTGATGAGATTGAACACCGTGGTCTTGCCGGCGCCATTGGGTCCGATCAAGCCGGTAACGAGACGTGGTTCGACCGCGAAACTGCAGTCTTGGACGGCGTGGATCCCACCAAAAGCTTTGGACAGCCGTTGAATCGTAAGAACGGGCTCCGTCATGTCGTCGCGCTTGCCTCAGCGGTCGGGTCCGGTGCGAGCTCGGCCGAGGATGCCCTCGGGGCGAACGAACATGAAAAGGATCAACAGGGCGCCGTAGATGATTTGGCGCATGGGTGCTGCCACGGTGTCCGGGATGCAGAGGAACTTCAGCGCCTCGGGCACCGCAAGCAAAATGAACGCACCCACGAGGGGACCTGCCAGCCGCTCGGTGCCGCCAAGCACGACCACGGAGGTGATGAAGATCGACTCTTCCAGAGTGAAGCTGGTGGGATTGATGTACGTGATGTAGTGGGCATACAGGCTACCGGCCAACGCACCAAGGGCGGAGGAGAGCGCAGTGACCACGATCTTGACGAGCACCACGTTCTTCCCTGCGGCCTGAGCCGCGATCTCATCCTCGCGGATGGCTCGAAGCAGGCGACCAAAGGCCGAGTGGGTGAGGCGGTGGCAGACTGCATAGGTGAATGCAGTGAGCGTGAGCGCCAGGACGACGTATTTGAACGGGTCATCGATGAGAAGGCCGAACACCCGGGGGCGCGGAATGCCGGGCAATCCCGCATGGCCGTTCGTGAGCGAGGTCCAGTTGACGAACACCGTCAGAATGACCATCTGCAGCCCGAAGGACGCGACGATGTAGTAGTCGCCCGCGACGCGTAGCGAGGGGATCGAGATCAACGCGGCGGCGAATGCGCCCACAGCCCCGGCCACTACCAACCCGCCCCAGAACCCGAGCCCGAGCTTGAGTGCGGCCAGTGCAGAAGCGTAAGCGCCGATGCCATAGATCGCCGCCTGGGCAAGCGAGAAAATGCCCGCGTAACCAATGAGCAGGTTGAGCGAGATGGCCAGGATCGAGTAGATCCCGACCATCACGAGGTAGTGCGCGAGGTAGGCGGCCATCGCCTCTAGAGCTCCGCTGACTTCACGGTGCGACCGAAGAAGCCGCGCGGCCGGATCAGGATGAATGCCAGAAAGGTCCCGAAGCTGATTGCGGACTGCCACTCCGAGGGCAACTTCCAGATCCCGAGGTTCTCGAGCAACCCAAGGAACAACCCGCCCAGCAGCGCTCCTGGGATCGAACCAATGCCGCCCATGATCACGCCCACCGAGGCCACCAGCACGAAGCGCGTGCCGCGGAACGGCTCGGCTCCCACGTCCAACGCCACAAGAATTCCCGCTGGCGCGGCGAGGGCCGACCCCAGCGCGTAGGTCAGCAGATGGACCCGGCTGAGATCGATGCCGACGGTGCGTGCCATCTCCGGCGAGCTCGACACCGCGCGGATGGCCTGGCCCCAGCGCGATCGCTTGAGGAAGAGCATCAGCGCCGCATAGCCGCCAGCCGCGAGCAGGATGGTCAGGACGTGCAGGTAAGTGAGGAAGACCGGACCGAGAATGATCGAAGTGTCGAGCACACCGATGTCCATGCGCATCGGATCGGGCGTGAAGATGATGGCAAGTGCGTTCTCCACCACGATGAGCAGACCGAGCGAGGCGATGAAGAGGCTGGTGCGGAAGGCCCCGCGGCGCTCGAGGCGCTGGTAGAGCAGCAGATCGATCAGCAGCCCGGAGGCGGCTGCCGCCAGGCTCGCCAGCACAAAAGCGAGAGGCAGGGACAGGTGGAGTAGCTTCTGCGCAGCGTAGGCGTAATACGCGGCCAGGGAAAAGACCGCCCCGTGCGCGACGTGGAAGTGCAGCGTGGTGCCGTAGATCAGCCCCCAGCCGAGAGCGCAAAGCGCGTAGACGCTGCCGACCACGAGCCCCGTGGCCAGGAGCTGGAGGACGAGATCCACGCTCGGCGCGCCGGCTAATGCGCGGCCTTGACTAGCTTCTCGACCTCGACTCTGCCGTCCTTCAGCACCCCGACTTCGGCGTCCAGCAGCGCTGCGTGATTCGGCTGGAACACCAGCTTGCCGGTGATCGTGTCGAAGGTTCGGATGGACTCGATGGCGTTCTTGATCCCGGGGCCGTCGAGCTTGCCCGTCTTTTCGATCGCCGCCTTGGCGGCAACGGCGAAGATCTTCGTGGCGCTGTAATACTGCACAGCGAAGAACCCTGCCTCGGTCTTGTAGCGTTCCTTGAACTTACGTGCGAACGCAGAGTTGGCATCGTAGGGAAGGCGCGTGACGAGCATCCCCTGCGCGCCGGGGGCCCTCAGGACCTCTGGGATCAAGACCCAGGAGGTCGCCGCCATTGGCGCCTTGATCCCCAGCTCTCGCGCCTGGTTGGCGATGATGGCCACGTTGCGGCCGTAGGACGAGATGAACAGCAGGTCGCCGCCGGCTGCTTTGAGCTTCGCGAGCGGCGCGCGGAAGTCGTTGCCGTCGAGCGCCACCACCTCTTCGGCCAAGACCGCTCCGCCGTTCGCCGTGAAGCGCTCGCGGAAGAACTTCGCGGAGTTGCGTCCTGCCTCATCGTTGGCGACGATCATCACCGCCGACTTGAGCCGCTTCTCCTGCGTCAACCAGTCGCACAGGACGCCGACTTCGTTGGAGATGAGGGGGATGTTGTTGTACAGATACTCCTTGTTCGCCAGATTGTCCGATTGACCACCCCCGTTCATCATCACCACTTTTTGCTGCACGCCGATCGGTTGGATCGCCAAGCTGATGGCCGAATACGAGGTGAGCGTGAACGGAACCCTCTCCACCTCCACCAGCCTCTGCATCGCGTTGACGGCCTTGGAGGCGTCGGCTGCATGGTCCTCGTAGATCACCTCGAGCTTGCTGCCCAGGATGCCGCCGGCGGCGTTGATCTCTTCGGTGGCGATCTCGGTGCCACCCTTCATCCACACACCGTACGATGCCCCAGAGCCGGTGAGCGGCAAAATCGCTCCGATCTTGATTGGGGCTCGCTGCGCGGCGGCGGGCGATGCCGCCACTAGCACGAGCGACAAGAGCGCAGCAAAACGCGTCAACATGTGGAGGCCCTCCCCATCACCCAGATGCAGACCATAGACACGGCGTCAGGTCGACCAGTTCGACCCGACCCGCTGAGGTCACGTCAGGGCTTGAACACGTCCACGGCCACGATCACCACCGGCTGCTCGCCGGTGTTCTCGGCCCAATGCGTGACGCCCTTGCCTTCGGTCCAGCTCTCGCCCGAATGACGCTCGTACACGCCGCCACCCTCGCGATGCTCGGTGAGCGTGCCCTGCACGACGTACGCGACCGCCGGGCGCCCATCGTGCGTGTGAATCCCGACCACGCCGCCTGGTTCGACGGTGACCACGCGCATGCGCAACTGCCGGCCCTGAACCATGTCGATCTCCTGCCCGAGGTCCAGTGCCGTCGGTGGGCTCACCTTCACGCCCTTCGTTTCGGTCGGAGGGTTCTGGCTCACGGCGACGCCGCCTGCGAAGGCGAGCGCGATCGCCGTTGCCGCGGCAGAGATTTGGAGTATGCGTGTGCGGTTCACGGTGGGGTCTCCTCTTCAATTCTTGGTCGCTGGCTTCGGGGGCCGTCGGGGCGCTTCCCGTACAGGGCGGACACAGGGGCCGGATGAACTACCGGCTCGCCTCGTCGGGTCGTCAGTGTACAACGGCGTCCAGGCACCTTGCCGAAGCATGCCGGGCGCGCCCGGCATCGAGTCACCCGCCATATACGGGTACATCTGCGTCGCAGCAGCAAGTCGGACCGTGCACCCTCTGTCGCCCGCGCACGGTTTTTTGCGTGGGAAAAATCCGGCCGCGCCAGATCGTCTTTCGCTGAACCCGTATGATATATGCGGACGGCCCGCGGCCGGCTGCGCAGCATGCCCGGCGGGACCCAAGAGGAGGGAGCACCCGTGAATCCCGTGTACGATCGCACGCGCGAAGATGTGAGCAATATCGTTCACCTCGAGCATGTCAATGTGACGCAGCCCGATCAACGCCTGGCTACGACTTTCTACGTAGCGGGGCTTGGCTTCACGCGTGACCCCTTCATCATGGTCGAGATCGACAACATGTGGATCAACATCGGGCGTAGTCAGATGCACCTGCCCACCAATCGTCCGCAGCGGATTCGAGGGACGATCGGGCTGGTCGTGCCCAACCTCGCAGAGCTGCGACGGCGTCTAGAGCGGGTCGCGCCGGACCTCGCTGATACGCAGTTCAGTTTTGTGGACCAGAGCGCGTGTGTGGACGTGACGTGCCCTTGGGGCAACCGCTTCCGCTGCCACGCTCCCGCACCCGAGTTCGGCGAGACGGAGCTGGCGATGGCCTACGTCGAGTTCGACGTCCCTCCTGGAACCGCGGACGGGATTTCGCGGTTCTATGCCGAAATCCTGGGTGCACCCTCGGAGATCGTCAGCCGAGACGGCGCGGCGGCTGCTTCCGTGTGCGCGGGACGCGACCAGCGGATTTATTTTCGCGAGACGTCGCGGCCGATTCCTTCGTACGACGGCCATCATATCCAGATCTACATCGCCGACTTCTCGGCTCCGCACCGGAGGTTGCTCGAGTACGGTCTGATCACACGAGAGACCGATGCTCACGAGTGGCGCTTCCAGGACATCCAGGATCCACGCACCAAGCGGCTCCTGTTCACGGTCGAGCACGAGGTACGCAGCCTCAAGCATCCGTTGTACGGACGGCTGCTTGTCAACCGGAACCCGGCGCAGACCAACCGGGCCTACGTGCGAGGCCACGACGCATTCCGCGGTACCTATTAACCCAACGAACGGAGGAGGCTGCAATGGCACTGACCCGACAGACAATGACCGATGAACAGCGCAAATCGGTCGCACTCGAGTATCTCAAAGCATTCGACAACGGCGGCGTCACATCATCGGGAGGCTCCATTCTCGACTTGTTTGCGGCGGACGCGCAGGTCTATTTTCCGAAATGGGGACTGGCTACCGGGAAGGACCAGATCGGGAAGCTATTCGGCGAGGTGGGCGGGACGCTCAAGTCGATCGTCCATCACTATTCGCACTTCAATTGGATCTTCTCCGGCAGCGACGTCGTCGTTTGCGAGGGCACGAGTCACGGCGAGCACAAGGATGGGCCGTGGCGTGCAGGCGTGCCGGAGTGGGGCGCGGGCCGCTGGTGCGACGTGTTCGAGATCCGCGACTGGCTCATCCAGCGTTGCTTCATCTATCTCGACCCCGACTACGCCGGCAAGGATACCGCGCGCTATCCGTGGCTCGCTCAGCAGAAGAGGTGACCCCCGCATCGCCATCCGGTCTTGAGCGGCTGGGTCGGCCCGACACGAGCCGGCCCAATGGTGGCACCGTCGGCATGTTGCGGCTGGCGCGGCCCGAGCGGAAAGAGAATGGTTCCGTCGCGGGGCCTAGGCTGGAGAGCTCACCTCGCTGTATGCGTGCGGGTGAGGATAGTGGCGAAGGTTCAGCTACTCGACGGGCGCGCAGCGTGACTCGCATCCTGACCACGGACGCACCCATCCCATCCTGCCCGATCGTGGGGTCGTTCGGAGGCGTTTGCCCCGGACCGCCAGAATCTCTTTCATGCATGGCAGGTCGGCCTGAGCCTGTGCAACCAAGACGCGCCAGCGGAACTCCAATGCGCATCCCTGAGACAGAGCGCGCAATGTGCCTGACGGCTGAGACCAGGAGGACAAACAAGTCATGCGATCTTTGAAGTACGTGCTGTACGCAGTGGGCGCCCTCATCGTGCTCGTAGTTGCGGGCGCAGTGTTCGTGGCCGCGACATTCCACCCCAACGCCTACAAGCCACAGATCGTGCAGCTCGTGAAAGACAAGACCGGCCGAACCTTGATCATCGGCGGAGACATCGGTCTGAAGCTGTTCCCGAAGATCGGGGCGAGCGTGGCCAAGGTTTCCCTGTCGGAACCCGGTAGCAGCAAGGAGTTTGCCGCGATCGACACGATGCAAGTCTACCTCGCTGTCCTGCCGTTGCTGCGAAAGGAGGTGGTGGTGGACGAGATCCGGTTGGATGGCCTGCGCGCCAACCTGGTCAGGTACAAGAACGGCAGCACCAATTTCTCGGACCTGGGCGGCGCCGGCAACGCCGGGCAGGTAGAAGGGCCCAAGCGGGAAAGGCCGGCGGCCGGTCCCGGCGGGCAGCGTCCTCTGCGGCTGGACGTCAGCGGGATCCGAATCACCCGTTCACGCGTGACTTGGCGCGACGAGACCACTGGCAACGACGTGGATCTCGAGCTCAATGACCTGAACACCGGACGTCTTGCGAACCGGGTGCCGAGCCGCATCGCACTCGACGTTGCGGTGAGGGGACGCAGTCCCAAGCTTGACCTCAAGGGCAAGCTGACGGGGACGTTGACCTTGGATCCGGATCAGCAGCGGATGAGCTTCAAAGCGGTGAGTGCCAAGCTCGACGGAAGCGCGTTGCAGTTCACGGACATCGACGCCCAAGTGAAGGCCGAGCTCCAGGCCGACGGTGCGCAGCGGACCGCCAAGGTGAGCGACCTGTCCTTGGACGCCAAGGTCAGCCGCGGCAAGGACAAGCTCGAGATCAAGCTCGCGGCACCGAGCATCGAGTCGGGACCGCAGTCGATCGTCGTCGACGGGCTTACGCTTGCTGGAGGGGGCAGCGTTGCCGGACTCACGCTGTCGGAAGCGAACCTCAAGGCGCCCAAGTTGCGCGTGAACTTGGCCGCGAATCAGATCCGGGTCGAGGGCTTGGTATTGCTGATCAAAGGCAAGCTCGGGAACGACGCACTCGATGTCGATCTGAACGCGCCCAGGCTCGAGGTGAGCCCGGACAGCGCTGCGGGCGAGGCGGCGCAGCTTCTCGCCAAGCTCACCGGTGCCGAGCGCAAGGCAGACGTCTTGCTCAAGCTCTCGGGTGTCGAGGGCTCGGCCAGAGCGCTGAAGATCGCTGCGCTGACGCTGGACGTCGACGCGAAGCAAAAGGACAGCGCAGTCAAGGCAGCCCTGCGTACGCCAGTCACCGCGAATCTCGAAGCTAAGCTTCTCGAGCTGCCGAGGATTACGGGCGAGGTCTCACTCACCGACCCGTCGATCCGGCAGAAGACGGTGAACCTGTCGCTATCGGGTACCGTGCGTGCCGACGCGGGGAAGGAGCGACTCGGTGCGGACCTGGTGGCGAAGCTCGACCAGAGCACCATCAAGGCCAAGCTCGGCATGAGCCCGTTCACTGCACCGGCCTACGATCTGGATCTCGACATCGACAAACTCGACGTCGATTCGTACTTGCCGCCGAAGCAGAAGGCCACCGAAGCCAAACCGGCCAAAGCACCGCGCAAGGAGCCGGTGCCGGCCGGCGAGGCGGCCCAGGCTCGGCAGTCCGAGCAACCCATCGACTTCTCGCCACTCAAAGCGCTGAACCTCAATGCGAAGCTGAAGATCGGTGGCCTCGTGGCGGACAACGTCAAAGCGAGCGATGTTCGCATCGAGGCCAAAGCGAAGAACGGGAAGCTCAACGCCGATCCGATCGCTGCGAACTTGTACCAAGGCACCGTGAAAGGTTCGCTCGCCGTGGACGCCGATGCCAGCCGTGTGGCGGTGAAGCAGAACCTCACGGGTGTGTCGATCGGCCCCCTCTTGCGTGACGTGATGCAGAAGGACATCCTGGAGGGGCGCGGCAACGTAATGCTCGACGTCACGACGACCGGAAAGCTAGTGAGCGCGATGAAGAAAGGCCTCAACGGGACGGCCGAGATCGACTTGCGGGATGGCGCCGTCAACGGCATCGACCTGGCGCAGGCGATGCGCAGCGTCAAGGCGAAGTTCGGCGCGAAAAGTGCCGAGGGTACAGGCTCCAAAACGGAGAAGACGGATTTCTCGGAACTCACTGCGAGCTTTACCATCCGAAACGGCGTTGCGCACAACGAGGACCTCAGCCTGAAGTCACCTTTTCTACGCGTGGGGGGAACAGGCGACATCAACATCGGCGAGGACAGCGTGAACTACGTGGTCAAGGCATCCATCGTTGGAACCATGGCAGGGCAGGGGGGTAAGGAGCTTGCCCAGCTGAAGGGACTCAGCGTACCGGTACGCGTATCCGGGCCCTATGACGCGCTCCATTACCAGGTCGAGCTCAGCCAGATGCTGAGCGACAAGGAGCAGCTCGAGGCCGCCAAAGAAGCCGCTCGCGCGGCCGCCAAGGAAGCGCTGAAAGGAGCCAAGCTCCAGGATCTGCTCGGCGGGCCAAACCAGGGGCAACCTAAACCGGGCGGCGATCAATCACAGCCGGCGGCCCCGGCCAAGAAGCCTGAGGACCAGGTCAGGGAGCAGCTGAAGGGGCTGCTACGCTAACGTTCATGAGGCGCGCATGAAGCCGGCGGGTCGTTACAGGTGGTACCACGAGCGCGCTCGGGTGCGTGTCCGACGGCCTTGTCGGCGGAACATGCCGGTGTGAGCATTCGACTCGGAGCCGCTGGCCCTGAAGCCTTCGCTGCAGGCGAGCTCCGCGATTTCTCGGGGCGCATCATCGCCTGGCAAGGGCGGTATGGCCGTCACGATCTACCGTGGCAGCGGACACGCGATCCCTACCGCGTCTGGCTGTCCGAGATCATGCTGCAACAGACTCGGGTGTCCGCGGTCGTCCCCTATTACGATCGGTTCCTGCGGCGCTTCCCGACCCTGCAAGCACTCGCTGCCGCGAGCGAAGACGAGGTGCTGGCCTACTGGAGTGGCCTCGGCTATTACGCACGCGGCCGCAACCTGCACCGCGGGGCGCGCATCGTCCTCGAGCTTCACTCGGGCGTGTTCCCCCGCGGTGTACACGAGATCCGCGCGCTTCCTGGGGTGGGCCGATCCACAGCCGGGGCCGTTTGCGTGTTCGCCTATGGCACGCGCCACCCCATCCTCGACGGCAACGTCAAGCGCGTATTGGCGCGCCACTTCGCAATCGAAGGCTACCCTGGCGAGAAGTCGGTCGAGAACCGCCTGTGGCACTGGGCGGAGGCGCTGTTGCCGGAGCGCAACGTAGAAGCGTACACGCAGGGGCTCATGGATCTCGGCGCGCAAATCTGCGTGCGTCGCAGCCCGCTGTGCAGCGCCTGTCCCGTCGCCGACACGTGCATCGCCCGCCAGGAAGGCGCGACCGAGCGAATACCGTCACCGCGACCGGCTAGGCCATTGCCTCAGCGGGAGGCGACCCTGTTGGTCCTGCTGAGCGACGGCGAAGTGCTGTTGGAGAAACGCCCGGCTCCGGGCATCTGGGGTGGGCTATGGTGCTTCCCCGAGCTCGGCGATGCACAGCCGGAACTCCTCATCGAGCGCGTCGGCGAGGCAGCGGGCCGGCCTTGGCTTTTGCGTCCCGTGGAGCACGGGTTCACGCATTTCAGGCTCCGTATTCATCCGCTGGTCGCGGAGCTTCGGCGCCGCGATCCCAAAGCCGAAGAGTCGGGACGCCTGTGGCTCAGCTTGGAGCGGGCGAAGGCCGCGGCCATCCCAGTGCCGGTGAGAAGGATCTTGGATGCGCTGTGGTGGCCGGAGGATTGCGCCCGCCCCTGAACCAGACACCGCGTCCAACCAATGGGGCGCGGAAGATGCAAGCCGGGTGGAATTGCGCACGCCGTCGCGGGTCTGCCAAGACCCATGCAATCAGCGCCTCGTCGACTCCGAGCATCACGACCGGGCGGCCCCTCGCTTCAGGGCACGACTTGCCGGGCTTGCAGGAACGCCTTGACCTCGCGCAGCGCGTCCGCGGGGTTGCGTGCCTCCAGCAACCGCTGCTTGGTTTCCAGCTCCAGAGGCAGCAGCTCCGCGAGACGGTAGGCGACCCAAGCAGCGTCATCCAACCGGGCGGGCCGGGGGAAGCGTCCAGCGCCAAGCTTGGTCATGATCTTTCCGAGCACCTCTGCGACGTCCGCGAATTCACGCGGCAACGGCTCTGCTGGCGGAGTGGGCTGCAACTGGACCTGCGCTTCAAGTAAGCCGCTCTTGGTCGTCCATTGTTCCTGGATACGGAACACGGCTTCGCCTTGCACGACCAGATGGAACATGCCGAGGTGCGGCATGTCCCATTCCGCGACACGCGCCGTGCACCCGGTGTCGTAGGGCACCGCGGGGCCACCGACCTCGAGCCCTTCGCGGATACCGCACACCCCGAACACGCTGTTGTCTCGGATGCAGCCCTTTGTCATCTCCAGGTAGCGCTGCTCGAAGATGCGCAACGGCAGTACACCCTCGGGATACAGCACAGTGCCGAGCGGAAAGATCGGGATCTGCAGGCCCAACGCCACCGTCACACCTCGTCGCCTCGGGTGTGTTCGCCCCAGCGTCTCACGAGGCGGTGCGGCACGCGCAGTTGATCCAGCACACGCGCCACCACAAAATCCACGAGATCCTGAACTGTGCTGGGATGATGATAGAACCCGGGGTTGGCGGGGAGGATCACGGCGCCGGCCTGCGCCAGCCGCAGCATGTTCTCCAGGTGTAACGTGGACAAAGGAGTCTCACGGGGCACAAGGACTAGCGGCCGGCGCTCCTTGAGCATCACGTCGGCCGCACGCTCGATGAGATTGTCCGCGAGTCCGCAGGCGACCGCCGCCAGAGTGCCCATGCTGCAGGGGCAGATCACCATGGCATCGGCGGGGTTCGATCCCGAGGCGACCGGGGCAAACCACTCTTCCCGTCCGAACACTCGCAACTGACCGCTCTTGACACGGAATCGCTGCGCGAAAAACTCTTCGGCTTCGCGGGGACGTGCGGGCAAGGGGAGTTCCATCTCCTGGCGTGCCACGACCTGCGCGGCCTGGGAGTAGAGCAGATACACCGCGACATCGGCCGATAGCAGGCATTCGAGCGTGCGCAGCCCATAAGGCATGCCGGACGCGCCTGTGAGCGCGAGAGTGACCGTGCCGGGCATCTGCGTCAGTGTGCGGGCTGGGAGGGGGCCGCGGGCTGCCCTGTCGTTGCAAATCCGGCATCCGATCGCTGCTCGAGCTGCGCGCGCAGGATCCGCAGGCGCGCCTCGAGCCACTCGATCTCGTCGCGGAGCTCCTGGGTGCTGGGCGGGATCGCGCTTGCCGCTGGCGCTAACGGCTCGCGCGGATGGCGGGCCAGAAGTGCGCACATGACTTTTTCATATTGATCTCCCAGCGTGTCCGGTGTGACCGGCTCGGGCTCGGCGTCTGGTGTGCGGACGTTCTCGATCACGCTCCCGTCCCGGGCATACAGTAGATAGCCGAGCGTGCGGCTGGTGTGGGTGCGGCAATCGATGCGCTCGCGGTACATGGCGCTGGTGGCAAGGCCCCCCTTGCTCCGCTGTGGCGACCGAAATGCCACACGCCGCCAATAGGTGACGGTTTCGCCTTCGAACACCAGCTTGCTGCGGTCGTACCAATGCTGATGGGCGTCTGGTGTGGGCACCTTCACCCATTCCGCCGCCAGCGCCGCCAGCGGTACCAGGGCAACCAGCGCAAGAGCGCGCCCGGGCCTCACGCCGACACCAGCTCGCGGTGCCTCACCAGCACCGGCACCGAGGACTCGAAGCGTTGCGAAAGCGCTTCCGCGAAATAGACGGAGCGATGCCTGCCCCCGGTGCACCCGATCGCCACAGTGAGGTAGCTGCGGTTGTCACGCACGAAACAGGGTAACCATTCGTCGACGAAGTGCCAGATATCGGCCAGCATCCGCTGCGCCGCCGGATCCGCGCGCAAAAACTCTACTACGGGCGCATCCAGCCCAGTCAGTGGGCGTAGCAGCGGATCGTAGTACGGGTTGGGCAGGCAACGCACGTCGAAGACGAGGTCGGCGTCGAGCGGGATCCCGTTCTTGAATGCGAAGGACTGGAACAGCAACGTCAGGCCGGAGGCAGACAGGCCCACCAGGTCCTTGATCCAAGCCCGCAGGGCATGCGGCGACAGGTCGCTGGTGTCGACGTGGTGGGCGAGCGCGCTCACCTCGGCCAGCAGCTCACGCTCCAGACGAATGCACTCAGGCAGGGTGCGCGTGTCGTCCGACAGCGGATGCCGGCGGCGCGTTTCGGAGAACCGCTTGACCAGGGTGTCGATCTTCGCATCCAGGAACAGCACGCGCAGATCGATGGAGCGGTGGCGCAGCTTGGTGATCCACGCAGGCAGTTCCGCGAGGGTATCCCCGCTGCGCACGTCCACGCTCACCGCCACGCGGCTGTAGCTCGCCTTGCCGAGGAACTCCGCGAGTCCCGGGAGCAGGGTGGCCGGCAGATTGTCGACGCAGTAATAGCCGCTGTCCTCCAGTGCTTTAAGCGCGATGCTTTTCCCCGAGCCGGACATGCCGGTAACCAGGATGATCTGCATCTGCTGCCCTGCGGGCGGCGGCGCCGCCACGGCATCGGTGCGAGGGGCGAGGTTCATGCTCCGCGCCCGAAGTGCTGCTCTTGTCGGCGGATGAACTCCTGCGTGCTATCGATCCCGCGCAGTTGCAGCACATAGTTGCGCACCGCGGCTTCCGCCAGCACCGCGAGGTTGCGGCCTGCGGCCACCGGCAAGACCACCTTGCGGATCTGCACTCCCAGGATCTCTTCGGTGCTGGCTTCGAGCGGAAGGCGTTCGACGCCGGGAACCACACCACCGACGGGCTTCTCCAGCCGGATGATGAGCTTGAGGTTCTTGCGCACGCGCACCGCGGTCTCGCCAAAGATCGTGCGGATATTGAGCATCCCGAGTCCGCGTACTTCCAGGAAGTCCTTCAAGAGCTCGGGACTACGACCTTCGAGCGTCTCGGGGGCGATGTGATACAGCTCGACCACGTCGTCCGCAACCAGGCCGCTGCCGCGCGTGATGAGCTCCAGTGCCAGCTCGCTCTTGCCGACACCGCTCTCCCCGGTGAGCAGCACGCCCATGCCCAGTACGTCGAGGAAGACGCCGTGACGGGTTGCGAACTCGGCCAACGCACGGCCGAGGTAGGCTCGCACGACCCAGATGATCTGCAGGCTGGGCAGAGGCGAGGCCACGACCGGGATGCGTCGTGTCTCAGCGAACTTGCGGATGGAAGGCGGCGGTTGCTCGCCGTCGCTCACGATCAGACAGGCGAGGCCGCTGTCCTGCAAGCGCGACAGCGCCTCTTCCTGCGCCGCCGGGCTCATCGCCTTGAAATAGCTCGTCTCCATCCGACTGAAGATCTGGATCCAGTTCGGATGATAGAAGTTCAGGTGTCCGATCAGGCCCTGTCCAGCCTGGTTGATTTGCAGGCTGTCGAGCACCGCGCCCGCATAGGGCTCGCCAGCGAGCCAAGACAGCTTGAGTGCCTCACAATTGTCCTGGAACAGCTGTGCCACGCTGACCTGAGGCATGGGGGTAGGCTAGTAAGTGGTCGGGAGTTCCCGCTGCGGAGCTCGGCGCGCATTACGGGCGCGCAGGCTCCTGCGATCGGGTGTTGACCCCCGGGCCGTAACTGGGAGGACCATACCGTAAGCGTACCCCAACGCGGCTAGCCTGCGTTGGGGGCATGAGGCTCCCAGCTGGCGATCAGACGCTGGGCGCTCAGCGCATCGGAAACCGCAGTGAGTTCCGAGCGCAACCGGCGGTCGCTGAACATCTGCGCGAGCTCGGAAAGGATCTGCAAGTGCAGGTCGGTGGCGCGATCCGGAACCAGCAGCACGAAGACGAGGTTGACGGGCCGGTTGTCCGGGGCATCGAATGCCAATGCGGGATTCAGCCGCAAGAAGGCACCCACGGCCTCACGTAACCCTCTGACTCTGCCGTGCGGGATCGCGATCCCCTCGCCCAGGGCCGTCGAGCCCAAGCGCTCGCGCGCTATCAGGCTGCCGACGATCTGGGTACGGTTCAGCCCCGAGGTGCCGTCGAGCAGGCTCCCCACACGTTCGAACAAGGCTTTCTTGTCGGGGGCCGCCACGTCCAGCACGACGCGCGACGCCGACAAGAGCGAAGCGATTTTGTTCATCGATCCCGCCGCAACCGAATGCGCCGCGATCGGGTGTCGGCCCGCGCCGCGCGAGCTAGTCAGCCACGCGGTTGCGGGTCGCGCCGGTCTGGCGGTGCTCGGTTGCCTTTTCCTTGTGTTTGATGATCTGGCGGTCGAGTTTGTCCATCAGGACGTCGATCGCGGCGTACATGTCCTGCTCTTTGCATTCGCAGAAGATGTCACCGCCCGGCACGTGCACCTTGGCTTCGATTTTCTGCTCGAGCTTGTTGACCGAGAGGATTACGTTCACGTCGATGACATGGTCGAAGTGGCGTGTGATTCGCTCCAGCTTCGACGTAACATACCTGCGGATCGCGGGTGTGATCTCCAGATGATGCCCGGTCAGTTGCAGATTCATCGACACCTCCATGCGGGCGGACCCCCTGGGTCCCGGTCTTAGATCGATTTCCTCAGGTTGACAGGCAGGATTTGCAAGGATTCTCGATATTTCGCGATCGTGCGGCGCGCGACCACGATGCCCTGTTTGCCGAGGATCTCCGAGATCTGGCTGTCCGACAAAGGACGGCGCGAGTCTTCCTCGGCCACCAATTGCTTGATCAGCGCCCGGATGGCGGTGGCCGAGCAGGCGCCGCCGGTCTCGGTGGTCACGTGACTGCCGAAGAAGTACTTCAGCTCGAAGATCCCGCGCGGGGTGAGCATGAATTTCTGTGTGGTCACGCGTGAGACGGTCGACTCGTGCAGGCCCAGCGTATCGGCGATTTCGCGCAGTACCAGAGGGCGCATCGCGACCTCGCCGTGCTCGAAGAAGTGCCGCTGCCGGTCGACGATCGCCTGGGATACGCGCAGGATCGTCTCGAAGCGTTGCTGCACATTCTTGATCAGCCACTTGGCTTCTTGCAATTGCCCGGATAGCTGTTGCAGGCTGGAATCGCGGTTGCGATGCAGGATGTCCGCGTACATCCGGTTGATCCGCAGCCTGGGCATGGCATCGGGGTTCAAGGATGCCCGCCACATCCCCTTGACCTTCTTCACGACGACATCGGGCACGATGTACCGCGCTTCGTTTTTGGAGAAGCGGGCGCCGGGGCGGGGGTTGAGCCGCGTGATGAGGTTCTGCACCCCGCGCAGGGTGTCGTCCGTACAGCGGAGCAGCTTCCTGAGCTTGGCGAAGTCGCGGCCCGCGAGAAGGTCCAAGTGGTTGCGGACCGTCTGCAGCGCATCGGCGCGATGAGGAGTGTCCTCGGGCATCGCGGTGAGCTGCAGCGCAAGGCATTCGGAGAGGTTGCGGGCGCCGATGCCGGCCGGCTCGAGATGCTGGAGGTGTTTGAGCGCGATGGCGAGCTCCGATATCTCGATCTCCATTTCCGCCGGGAACATGGCGGCGAGTTCGTCCAGGTCCTGCGTCAAGTAACCGTCATCATCGAGCGTATCGACGAGCAGCGCTACGATCCTCTTGTCCCGATCGGGGCACTGCAGTAGGTTGATCTGCCACAGCAGATGTTCGCGTAACGATGGAGAATCGGCCGCCAGTTGCGGAAACTCCGACTCCTCGCCGTCGTCATGGCCTCCGTAGCCGCCGCTGCCGTCGTCGCGCCAGTCGGCATCGATCTCTGGGGCCTCCGGCCTGGCTTCTTCCTCTCTCTCGGAGTTGGTGGTCGAGGTGGTTGCGGACGACACGAAGTCAGTGGCCGTCGGCGGGCCGGGCTCGGCAGGCGAGCCCTGCTCTTCGGTGTCATCCTCGCGCTCGAGCAGGGGGTTGTCCTGCAGGAACCGCTCGATTTCCTGGTTTAGCTCCAGCGTGGACAACTGCAGCAGGCGGATCGACTGCTGCAGCTGCGGGGTCAGCGTGAGGTGCTGGGAGAGCTTGAGCTGTAGCGAGTGCTTCATCGGAGAGACGGCGGGCGGCAGGTGGCTGGCAATTGGCGGTTGTGTGCTCTGGCGGCTCGACCGTTCAGTTGCAGCCGGTCAGGGTTCAGCGCGTGCAGCTCGGGCCGTTCAACGTCCCGGCGCGCTTGCGGTTGCTCAGCCACCTACGGGCGGGCCAACGATCGGCCGCAAGCTCGCGTCGGTTGCGGCCGCTAGGCGCCTAGAGCTGAAAATGCTCACCCAGGTAGACCTTCCTAACACTTTCATTATAAACGATCTCTTTCGGCGCCCCGCAGGCCAGCACGGAGCCGTCGTTGATGATATAGGCACGGTCGCAGATCCCCAGGGTCTCGCGTACGTTGTGGTCCGTGATCAAGACCCCGATGTCGCGCTCCTTCAGGAAGCGGATGATCTTTTGAATGTCGAGCACGGCGATGGGGTCTACGCCCGCGAACGGCTCGTCGAGCAGGATGAACCGGGGATGGCTCGCCAGCGCCCGGGCGATCTCGACGCGTCGCCGCTCCCCGCCCGAGAGGCTGACCGCCGGGCTATTGCGCAGATGTCCGATGTGCAGGTCATTCAAAAGGTCGTTCAACTTTTCTTCCATCGAGCCGTTCTTGAGCCCCCGCAGCTCCAGCACCGCCTGCACGTTCTCCGCTACGGTGAGCTTGCGGAAGATCGATGCCTCTTGCGGCAAATACGCGAGGCCCATGTGCGCCCGACGATGAATCGGCATGCGGTTGAGGTTCTCCCGGTCCAGCACGATGGTTCCACCATCGGACGGGATCAGGCCAACGATCATGTAGAAGCACGTGGTTTTCCCAGCCCCGTTCGGGCCGAGCAGCCCCACCACCTCGCCGCTCTTTACCTCGACGGAGACATCTTTGACGACTGTACGGGACTTGAAGCGCTTCTGAAGGTGTTCTGCGCGCAGCTCGCTCATAGCCCGGTGATTGTTATCGGCAACCCCAGCCGAACACTTGAGGCGCGCCCGGTCATTCTTCTAGCTTGTCACGCAATGACTTGGAGGACTTGAGCGAGACGGGCGGCGGCGCTGGGGCGGGCGACGCGGGTTTGTCGGTGGCCGTTTTGTCCCCGGTACGTTTGGGGGGTTGGATGACGGCCCGAACGCGGCCCTTCGGGTTGGTCGTGGAGGCGACTGACGGGCCGCTGATCACCTGGTAGAACTCGGTCGCCGCGTCGTAGGAAATGTAGTCGCCTTTGACTTCGTCCGCTCCTTTGCGCACCTCTGCGTTGGTGAACATCTGCATCTTGTTCGCCTTGCCGTCGTAGTCCAGGCGCTCCGCATTGCCCTCGATGTACTCATCGTAGCCTTCCCGCTTCTGGCGGAAATACGCCGGCTTGCCATAGGCGGACGCATAGTTGAAGCCATTGGCGTCCTGCCTCACCGTGACCTTGTCGGCCTTGAGCAGGAGGGTGCCTTGCGTGACCGTTACGTTGCCCTCGAAGATGCTCTCTTTTTTCAGGTCGTCCATGGTGAGCCGGTCGGCTTCGACGTTGACGGGCTTGTCGCGATCGGCCAGCTCGGCACGCGCCGTCGCGCAGACCGTGAGCAGCGCCGCGGCCACGAAGCATTGCCACCGAACGGTTGCGGGGAACTGCATCGCGTCAGTGCCGACGTTCCCAAGGAGCGCCGCTGCGCCCTCGGGGCGGCGTCTCGAACTGGCCTCTGACATTAGAGCGGAGTTTCAACTCGTGCGTGCGATTGTTGAATTCTAGGCCAACCGCGTTGAGGGTGCTGTTGCCGCTGATGAACGTGACCTCCCGATCGGTCTCGACCAAGTCCTGGTCAGGGATCACATGCAGGAAGCTGGTGAGCAATGACATCTCCCGATTCTGTCCATACGGCGCACGCTGCACATGTACATCCCCTATGAAATCCGCGCTTTCTCCGTTGCTCGCCACGAAGGCTTGGTTGGCGCGAATACTCATCGTCGCGCTCTCCGGATCGTAGCGGAACAATTGGGGCTCATCCAGCTTCGCCCGGTTGTCGTCTCCGTAATGCACCATGCTCTTGGCGATGAGCTCGTAATGCTTCGTACCGTCAGTGTTCATGCGGACCGCTTCGAAGCGCTCGACCTTGAAGTCGGGCGCATCCGCCGAGTTCGTGTGTCCGGGCCCGAGCGGCTGGACCGTTCTATCGAGCCACCATGTGAGCGCGGCCAGTGCCGCGAGCAACAAGATCGGTACGAGGGCGATCCAGCGTCCCGTCACTTCAGATACTCCCGCACTCGCGCCTCCAGCGTTCCCTGCGCCGCCAGCAGCAGCTCACACACCTCGCGCGCCGCGCCTGCACCGCCCGGCCTGCGAGTCACGTAGTGAGCATGTCGGCGGACGAGAAGGGGAGCCTCCGGAACGCATGCGGCAAAGCCGCACCGACGCAGAACAGACAGGTCAGGGAGGTCATCTCCCATCGCCGCGGTCGCAGCGCCGTTCAACCCGAGGCGGGAAAGCAGCGACTCGAACGCCGCGAGTTTGTCGCCAACCCGCTGGTACACGTGCGCGATGCCGAGATTCTCCGCGCGCAGCGCAACGGCTTGTGAGGCGCGTCCAGTGATGATTGCGACTTGCACGCCACTTGCCATCAGCATGCGTAAGCCGAGTCCGTCCTGAATATGGAAAGCCTTCACCTCCACGCCGTCGTCGCCGTAGTAAAGGCGGCCGTCGGTAAGCACCCCGTCCACATCGAGCACCAGCAGGCGCACGCCACGCGCGCGCTCGCGCAGTTCGGGTGTCACTGCGCCACATCCTCCATCACAGGACCTTGGCCCGGAACAGGTCGTGCATGTTGAGCGCTCCCACCAAATGCTGGTCTTCGTCTACCACCAGGACTTGGCTGATCCGATGGTCTTCCATCAGCTTCACGGCCTCGACGGCCAGCCGGTCGGGGTGGATCGTCCGTGGGCTTGCGGTCATGACCTGGTCGACGGGGACGGTGCGCAGGTCGATCGGCTTCTCCAGAGTTCGCCGCAAATCGCCGTCGGTAAAGATACCGGCCACGCGCCCATCGGGCTCCACGATCGCCGTCATGCCCATGCCCTTGCGGGATACCTCCAGGATCGCCTCTGGGAGCAACGCCGTACGCGCCACCGCCGGGACTGCGGTGCCCCTGCGCATCACATCGCTGACATGCGTGAGCAGTCGGCGTCCGAGCGCCCCACCGGGATGGGAGCGGGCGAAGTCGTCTGCCCCGAACCCGCGCGCCTCGAGTAGCGCCACGGCAAGGGCATCCCCCAGCGCAAGAGCGGCGGTGGTGCTGGCGGTCGGCGCCAAGCCCAGCGGGCACGCTTCCTCGGCCACGCCCGCGTCGAGGTGCACATCGGCCTCGCGCGCAAGCGAAGAGTTTGGATTGCCGGTGATCGCGATCAACCGCGCACCCTGACGCTTGACCAACGGCACGATCGCCAACAACTCCTCGCTCTCCCCGGAGTTGGACAGCGCGATCATGACGTCCTCGGCCGTGATCATGCCCAGATCACCGTGGCTTGCTTCGGCTGGATGGACGAAGAAGGCCGGCGTCCCGGTGCTGGCCAGCGTCGACGCGATCTTCCGCGCCACGTGTCCGGACTTCCCGATGCCGCTGATGACTGCTCGTCCTCGGCAAGCGAGAACCAGGTCCGCAGCACGGGTGAAGCTCTCGTCCAGCCGTGCGGCGAGTGCCGCTACGGCTGCGGCCTCAATCGTCAGCGTGCGACGCGCGCTGTCCAGTGCCGAGACCGACGGTTCGCGCTCGATTGACGTCCTCATCGAAGGGAGCAGTATAGCGCAAGGGTCTGGACTTCCGGCGCCATCTCTGCCGACTGAACGCGCGGTGCGGGCGATGCTGCGGGCATGACGGACCCCTATGGTACAGTGAGGCGGAAGCCGCTCCTCACGCCGCGCCGGCCGCAATGCACACCATTCTCGAACTCGTCTTGATCCTGCTCGCGACTGCGGTGCTGGTGGTGGTCATGTTCCGCCAACTCCGCCTGCCTGCGCTGATCGGGTACCTGTTGGTGGGGATTCTCATCGGGCCGCATGCCTTGGGCTGGGTGAGCGACAACGTCCAGACCCGTCACTTGGCCGAGTTCGGGGTGGTGTTCCTGATGTTCAGCGTGGGCTTGGAGTTCAGTCTGCCCAGATTGGTGACGATGCGGCGCGTGGTCTTCGGCCTCGGACTGGCGCAGGTGGCG
>Ga0335077_10001728_pt1 | contig 25981 bp, 18 predicted proteins | sample Lox_Sample_31_FD_207151 | JGI IMG/M metagenome (GOLD analysis project Ga0335077, IMG submission 207151) | Soil microbial communities from Loxahatchee National Wildlife Refuge, Florida, United States - Lox_Sample_3.1 | ecosystem: Environmental > Terrestrial > Soil > Wetlands | place: USA... | reverse complement strand
GGCGCGGCTGGAGATCAACGCGGGGAACATCTTTCACCGGCAGGACCGGTTCGAGGAAGCGCTGGCGCACTACGAGAAGGCGTACGAAGGACTGATGCCGCACGGGGACGCCGAGGGCGTAGCCGTGGTGCTGAGCAACATGGCGGTGTGCCTGATCAGCCTGAACGACTTCGCCCGGGCGCTGGCCACCTACCAGCGGGCGCGGGCGGTGTGCGAACAGAACAAAATGCCGCTGCTGGTGGCGCAGGCGGACTACAACATCGCCTACCTCTACTGTCTCCGGGGAGAATACACGCAGGCGATCGAAATGCTGTATGCGGCGCGGCGGGCGTGCGAGGCGATTGGAGACGGATACCATTTTGCGCTGTGCCACCTGGACCTTTCCGATGTTTTCCTGGAGCTGAATCTTAGCGAAGAGGCGCGGGAGATGGCGCACGAAGGATTTGTGCGCTTCGAGTCCCTGGGAACGGCGTACGAAGCCGCGAAGTGCCTGGCCAACGAGGCCGTGGCCATGGGGCAGCTGGGAAAAACGGCGCTGGCGCTCGAACGGTTTTCGAAAGCGCGCGAAATCTTCGCGCGCGAGAAGAACCAGGTGTGGCCGTGGTTACTGGACCTCTACCAGGCGCTGCTGCTGAGCCACGAAGGGCGGCATTTCGAGGCGCGGAGGCTGGCGGCGGGGGCGGCCGCGTTTTTCGACTCGAGCATATTGACCGGAAAGGCGGTGCTCGCACACCTGTTGCTGGCGCGGATCGCGCTCGAAACGGGAGAACTGGAGCAGGCGCAGGCGGAGGTGGGGGCGATCGGGGCGCGCCTTCCTCGGCTGCAAACCCCGGTGCTCGTGTATCAGGCACATTTCCTTCGCGGGCAGACCGCCCAGCGAAAGGGGGACTCCCGGGGCGCATTTGCCGCCTATCAGGAAGCGCGGCGGGTGCTGGAAACGCTTCGCGGCCGTCTGCAGGCCGAAGAGCTGAAAATCTCGTTCGTCAAAAACCGTCTGCTGGTGTACGAAGCGTTGCTGGATCTGTATCTCAGCGGCCAGGGAGACGGGGCAACCATCGGCGAAGCCTTCGCGTGGATCGAAGCGGCGAAATCGCGCAGCATGACGGAAATGATCTTCCAGGGCGGGCGCGCGCTGCCGGGAGGGACCGCCGGGCAGAGCGGGCTGGTGCACCGCATCCGCGAACTACGCGAAGAACTGAACTGGTATTACCACCGCATCGAACTGGAGGAATTGCGGCCGGAGGAAAGCTCGGGCGCACGCATCGAACGGCTCCATGCGGAGGCGCAGCGGCGCGAGGGCGAATTGCTGCACACGCTGCGGGAGCTGCCGGCGCACGAGCAGGAATTCGCGACGCTGGAATCGCCGGCGGAGTTTTCGCTGGCGCGCGTGCAGTCGGCGCTCCCTCCCGACGCCACGCTGGTGGAGTTTTTTTTCAGCGGAGAGCGAGTGATTGCCGCGGTGGTGTCGCGCTCGGGCGTGGAGATCGTCCCGATCACCCTGGTGGCGCGCGTGGCACACATTCTGCAGCTCTTGCGCTTCCAGCTTTCGAAATTCCGGATGGGGCTCTCCTACGTGCAGCGATTCGCGGACGTCTTGCTGCGGGCCACGGAGAGCCACCTGGAATCGCTGGGGGCGGAACTGCTGGAACCGCTGCGTCCGCTGCTGCGGGGGCGGAGGCTGATCTTCGTGCCACACGCCGCGCTGCATTTCCTGCCCTTCCACGCGCTGCGGAGCGAGGGGCGCTACCTGTGCGATGAGTTCGCCGTGTCGTACGCGCCGAGCGCCACGGTGTTCGCGCTGTGCCAGGAAAAACCGTGGAGCGCAAAGGAGCCGTCCCTGGTGATGGGCGTGCCCGATGCGCGGGCGCCGCAGATCCTGGCGGAGGTCCAGACGGTGGCTCCGCTGGTTCCGCAGCCGGAACTCTACCTCGGGGAGCGCGCCACCCGGGCGGTGCTCCACGAGCGCGGGCCGGAATGTGGCCTGTTGCACATTGCAACTCACGGAAACTACCGCCAGGACAATCCGATGTTTTCCGGCATCCGGCTGGGCGATGGTTACCTGAATCTCTACGATCTGTACCAGATGCGGCTGGGAGCGCGGCTGGCGGTGCTGAGCGGATGCGCGACGGGAATGAACGTGGTGGCGGCCGGAGACGAACTGCTGGGACTGCAACGCGGCCTCTTCTGCGCGGGCGCAACTTCCGTCCTGCTTTCCCTGTGGGATGTGCACGACCGCACAACGGCGGAGTTGATGCAATCCTTCTATAAGGGCTACATGGCCACGGGCGATATGGCCGGGTCGCTTAGCGGTGCGATGCGAGCGGTGCGCGCGGAATTCCCCCACCCGTATTTCTGGGCGCCGTTCGTTCTCTCGGGCAAACTCACTGATCCCACGACAGTTAGCTAATCCTCACATCGCCTATATTTTTTCGCGCCTGGCTTCCCCTTATTCCACGAGGGAGAGAACACCGCCAGCGGCCCTCCCGGGCTGCGGAGCGGTGGGGACGTGGGGGAAGGATATGAAGCACTTCGAGGCTGAAGAGTGGATTGATTTTGTGAACGACACGCTTACATCCGGCAGACGCGAGGAAATGCAGCGGCACCTGGACGCACCCTGCCTCCGATGCGGCGCGATGGTGTCGCTGTGGCACCGCGTGCGGAAGGCCGGACAGGTGGAGCGAAGCTACCAGCCGCCGGACGGGGCCGTCCGGGCGCTGAAGGCGGCGTTCGAGGCTTCGGGCCGGCGCGCCGGGAGGAAGCGGGTGGGGAGCGTCATCCAGACGCTGTTCGACAGCTTTCTGCAGCCGGCCCCGTCGGGGGCGCGTTCCGCGAGAGGACGAGTTCGGCAGGTGCTGTACCGTGCCGAGCCCTACCAGATTGACGTGCAGATCGAAACCACGCCGAGCGGTGCGCGGCTGCTGATCACCGGGCAGGTGCTCGACGTGACGCATGCGGAGACCGTAGCGCGGCGGATTCCTGTGGTGCTCTCGAACGGCAAAGGCAGCGTAGTGCGCACGTTTACGAACGAGCACGGCGAATTCGAAGGCGTTGTGGAAGACAGCGGCGATGTGGAGCTCTCCTTTGTGGGCAACAACTATCAGCCCACGGTGATTACGCTCCGGGACGCACTAGGCCGCAGGCCGGGGGGTGCGCAATGAAATCGCGCCGCCCGGCCCGGATGGAGAACTTCGTGCCCGTAGTACGGAAGTACGGGAACGCCCCGGAAAGAACAGTAACGGCAGTACCATTGGCTGCGAAGGGTCAGTAAGCCAGACTCTCTGAGTCTCCCTCTCCGCCTTTGGACCGCCGCAGCAGTGGCTCGAATGGCCTGAAAGGGAAAGACTCATATGCGACGCCATCTTCTTGTAATTGCGGCCCTGGCCGCATTTCTTCTCGCCGGTTCTCAGACGGCCGCGGCTGCCAGCCAGCGATTTATCGTTCGGACGGGCGGCGGGCTTTCGAGCGTGCTGCGGCTTTGCGTCTCGGCCAACTGCCAGGTGCAGGGCTCGCTGGACGGAAACGTGGGCCAGACGTATCTGGTCACTTCCTCGCAGAATCTCCTGGCCACGCTGTTGAACCCGGTTCTGAATCTGCTTGAATCACTTCTCGGAATCCAGAGCGTGGAGCCGGACACGCTGCTCTCGATTCCTGCCGTGAGCCTGCAGTCCGCGGCCGCCGGACTCTCCGACACGGAACCGGTGAATTATTACGGGACCACGGTGTGGAGCGGCTACGTGAACCAGCCGGCCGTGCAGATTATCAATTTGCAGACGGCCCAGGCGAGCTTCCAGGTGAGCGGGACGGGAATCGTCGCGGATATCGATACGGGCGTGGACACCACGCACCCCGCGCTCATGCCGATTCTGCTGCCCGGGTACGACTTCACGCGGAACCAGCCCGGGGCGTCCGAATGGCTGGACGTGGGAGAAGGGATGCCGGCCAGCGGGGGCCAGACGCCGCAAACCGTATTTGTGCAGCAATCCACCGCCGCGGTGCTGGATCAATCCACGGCTGCGGTGCTGGATGGGGGCCCCTACTCCGATTTCGGCCACGGCACGATGACCGCGGGCCTGATCCACCTGGTGGCGCCGACCGCGAAAATCTTGCCGCTCAAAGCCTTCTCCGCGAACGGCGCGGGCAACCTGTCCAACATCATCGCAGCGCTGTACTACGCGGTGCAGAACCACGCAAACGTGGTGAATATGAGCTTCGACGTGACCTCAGCCTCGCCAGCGCTGAATGCGGCCATCGCATACGCGAACAAGAATGGAGTGGTCCTGGTGGCGTCCGCGGGGAACGAGAACACGAGTGCGCGCGTGTATCCGGCGGCGCTGAACCCCTACGTGATGGGAATTGCCTCGACTTCCGACGCGGACACTAAATCGTCGTTTTCGAATTACGGAAACGCCGATGTGTGGATCGCCGCTCCGGGCGAGAGCGTGGTGAGCACCTATCCCGGCGCAACGTATGCCAGCTCTTCCGGCACGTCGTTCAGCTGCCCGCTGGTGACCGGGAGCGTCGCACTGCTGCTGGATGCGCGCGGCGGAGTGACACAGTCGAGAGCTTCCTCAGCCCTCGCTCACGCCCGTCCGTTGACGCCGAACCTGAACAACGGCCGCCTGGACGTCTACCAGGCAGTGCTCGCCTGGCTCTCGGCCAGGTAATCCCGTGACGCGCATCGACATCGCCGCGCCACCAGTGTCGCCGCTCGCGGTTCAGCCGTCCGACTCGCTGCGGGTAAAACAACTGGAAGAGAACGCACACGCGCTGCGGCGTTCCGTGATCTGCGGGTTCAATCAGCTGCTGGATCTAAAGGACCTGAACACAGGCGTGCACAGCACGCGGCTGGCGGAGTGGGGCCTGCGCGTAGGCCAGGAATTGGGCCTCGATGAGCAAGTGCTGTGCAATCTGGAGGTGGCGGCGCTGCTGCACGACATCGGCAAGATCGGAATCCCGGACTCCATCCTTCGCAAGCCTGCCAAACTCGACGCGGAAGAATACGCACTCATGAAACGGCATCCCGAGTACGGCTGGCTGGTGCTGCGACTGCTACCGGGGTTCGAGCACGCCGCGCTCGACATCCTCCATCACCACGAAAGCGTCGACGGCAAGGGTTATCCCGCGGGATTGAAAGGAAGGGAGATCCCCATCGTTTCGCGCATCGTGTGCGTGATCGACGCGTTCGACGCCATGGTGTCGTCGCGGCCCTACCGGCAGGGGCTGCCCTTCGAAGAGGCGGTGCGCCGCCTCATCCTGGCCAGTGGAACGCAGTTTGATGCCCAGGTGGTGCAGTCCTTTCTGCCCATCGCCGAGGCGGACATGGAATCCGTGTTTGCCGCAGCGGGCACCGCCGTCACCTCTGCCCTGTAAATCACGCAGGACTCCCGCTCGCCGCGCGGTTCGAGAACTCTGTTTGCGGGTATCGTTGCATGCTCCCTTGAGACTGGGGGCGGCGCGAGTCCGGTCCGGACCTGTTTCCGGCTTCGTTGTGGTGGCGCTGGATGTGGATTCGACTTCCGCATCCTGTCCCGCGTTCCCGATGAGGGTTACTCTATTCACTCCGATGTTCGACATGCTGCTTTTCCCCTTTACTCTGCGGTGTGTATGGCCTTCCCACTCGCATTCTCAACACGTTGGTCCAAGCGAGCAGGGAGAAAGTCAGAAAGGTCGGAAACGGCGAAAGCGATGACTTCGAGGAAAGAAGTCTGTTTGAGCGGTGTTGCCGGCGGCAGAAAGGAGGGCTCTGGGAAAGTGGAGACGGAATTCACGGGTCAGAAGGGCTGAAGGTGGATTTGAGCCCCGACATTTTTCACAACATTCGAGAAAACGGCGAAAACCGAAAAATGCGGTAAGCCCTTTGAAATGTTGGTGGGCCCGCCAGGATTCGAACCTGGGACCAACGGATTATGAGTCCGCTGCTCTAACCGCTGAGCTACGGGCCCCACCCATCATCGTATACCGAAACCGGCACACCCCAAGTCACTTGCCAGACAAATCGGCATCGAAATAGGGACTGTAGGCAACCAACGCGATGAGGACCGGCGCCGGCACTCGCATTCCACGCATAGCACTCGCAACCATAGGAATCGGTGTGCTGATTTCGTATTTTGAGGCCGGCGCGCAGAGCACACGATTTCACAAAGCGCCCATTGAAAGCGCAGGTTGGCGAAACCCATTCTCGAAAAAGGAAGGGGCTGCGAAGGCCGGGGCTGCACTCTTCGCGCAGAATTGTGCTCCCTGCCACGGCACGCGCGCGGAGGGTTCCGGCAACGTGCCCGACCTGCGCCGCGGGGCCACTCACGCGGCGCCCGATGGCGAAATCTACTGGTATATCACTCACGGCGACCCCAGAAACGGAATGCCGGGATGGCCCAATCTTTCACGAGACGACCGCTGGCGAATCGTCACTTTTCTCAAGACGCTTTCCCCGGGAACTCCGCCCGCACCCGCTGCTGGAGGAATGAGCCCCGCGATGGAAGCTGCCATGCGTGCATGGCCGGCGCCGCGTCCCCCGTTTACAGATTTTCGATACGAGCATCCCGGGGCCATCCGCAGGATCACGGTTGCTGATCTGCCGCCGCCCTACGCAACCCGCTCGGCAGGGAACGGGCCGCAGATCGTGGCGCGCCCTGAGAACGAGTGGCCGCAGGTGCCCGCCGGATTTTCCGTGGAGCTCTACGCCACTGGCCTGGACAACCCCCGCCTTACACGCACAGCGCCGAATGGCGATGTGTTCGTGGCCGAGAGCGAGCCCGGCGACATCAAGGTGGTTCGTGGCTTTACGCCCTCCGGAAAACCCGAACGCGTGGAAACCTTCGCGGCCGGCATGCGCCTGCCCTACGGAATTAACTTCTATCCGCCGGGCCCAGACCCGCAGTACGTCTACATCGGTACCACGGACGCTGTTCTGCGGTTTCCATACCGGAATGGGGACATGAAAGCGCGCGGTCCGGCGGAGCGCATCGCGAGTTTGCCGGGCGGAGGAAATCACTGGACGCGCGACATCGCCTTCACGCCGGACGGAAAGAAGATGCTCGTATCGGTCGGCTCAGCTTCGAACGTCGACGACCCGGATACCACGCCGGCAGAGCACGACCGCGCCGACATCCTGGAGTTCAATCCCGACGGCACGGGCATGCGCGTCTACGCATCCGGCCTGCGCAACGCGGGGAGCGGAATCGCGTTCGACCCGAAAACGGGCGAGCTGTGGTGCTCTGTGAACGAACGCGACGGGCTTGGCGACGACCTGGCCCCCGATTACATCACCCACGTCGTGCCGGGCGGCTTTTACGGCTGGCCGTGGTATTACATCGGAGGCCATCCGGATCCCCGTCACCGGAGAAAACACCCGGAACTGAAAGACAAAGTGATCGTGCCGGACGTGCTGCTGCAGCCGCACAACGCTTCGCTCGAGTTCACGTTTTACGAGGGAAAACAATTCCCAGCAGAATACCGGGGAGACATATTCGCTTCGCAGCATGGCTCGTGGAACCGGTCGGTGCGGACGGGGTACGAAGTGATCCGCATCCCGCTGCACCAGACGGGCCGCGCCACCGGCGAGTACGAAGAGTTTGTGACCGGCTTCGTTCTGCCCGATGGGTCGGTGTGGGGCCGGCCGGTGGGAATCGCCGTGGCGAGTGACGGCTCGCTGCTGGTGACGGACGACGCCTCGGGTTCCATCTGGCGCATCCGATATACGAAGAAATAGTTTCCCGCGACACAGCGAGGATTTACGATCAGCGGTGATGCGCCACTTTCCTCACGCTCATGGAGTCACTCTTCTGCCGGCATTGGGCGCAGCGATCCTGATTCTGGGCCGGCTGGCGGCGGCCCACGCGGCCCACCGTGCCGCTCCATTGGCAATCGCCGCGCAACCGGCGGGCCGGCCAGAGCCCAGAGGCGACACCTATGATCTGGTGATTCGCAACGGGCGCGTGATGGACCCCGAGAGTCGCCTCGACCAGACGGGCACCAACGTAGGAGTCCTCGACGGGCGCATCGCGGTGGTGACGCGGGAGCCCATCCACGGCCGGCATGAGATTGACGCCGCGGGGCTGGTGGTGGCGCCTGGATTTATCGACATGGTGTCATACGACCCCAACCCGGTGGGCGTGTGGAACAAAATCGCCGACGGAGTAACCACAAACCTGACGCTTCATGGCGGCACCACCGATCCGCCCGTCTGGTACGGTTACTACGGGAGGCATCCCCCGCCGGTAAACTTCGGCGCATCGTTTTTCTACTCCGTGGCGCGCAACGAGCTGAACATTCCACTCACAGCCGCGGCCACGGACAAGCAAATCCTAACACTGACGGAGAGGGCCGACCGGGCGCTGCGGGAAGGCGCCTTGGCCGTCTCCTTCTCGCTGGAATACGTCCCGGGCATCCGCCGCGAGGAGATTGTTCCGCTGATGCGGCTCGCGCACCGCTATCACGTGCCGGTGTTCTTCCATGCGCGGTATTCGACCATGGAGGGCCCCGGCACCAACCTGGAGGCGCTGCGGGAGATTATCGACGGCTGCCGCGAGACCGGGGCGGCAGCGGAGATCGAGCACATCACGTCCACCGGCGGCACATTCTCCATGCCCCAGTCCGTGGCCATGCTGGAGGCGGCGCGCACCTCCGGCCTGGACATCACGGCGGACGCCTACCCCTACACCTACTGGGCCACCTATCTCGACTCGGAGCGGTTCGCGCCCGGATGGCAGCGAAGGTTTCGCATTACCTTCCACGATCTGCAAATCGCCGGGAGCACGGAACGGCTGACAGCGGAATCGTTTGCGCGCTACCGTCACGAGCATCGCATCGCGGCTGCCTTCGCCATTCCGCAGGCCGATGTGACCCGGGCGATGGAGACCCCTTGGATCATGATCGCCAGTGATGGAATCCTGGGGCCCACTCACAATAATCACCCGCGCGCTTCGGGCACCTTCACCAGGACCCTGTCCGTTTATGTGCGCGAACTGAAGGTCCTGTCGCTCATGGACGCCCTGGCCAAAATGACCATCCAGCCCGCGCGGCGCATGGAGCAAAGCTCGGTGGAATTCCGGCGCAAGGGACGGCTGAGCGTCGGCGCCGACGCGGATATCGTCATTTTCGATCCCGCGCGCGTAGCGGACCGCGCCACCGTGGAGCATCCGGAAGTCCCCGCGGTGGGAATGGCATGGGTGATCGTGAACGGCACGGTGGTGAAAACACCCGCGGGTTTGGAACGTACCGAACACCCCGGCCGGCCCCTTCGCGGTGACCCCGCGGAGCGGGCGCGGCTGGCCCAGAATCCTTCCTAGCCGGATGACCGCCCGGCCCGCGGACTAAAGGCTGTGCGCGAGTCGCTCCGCCAGATCTCCGAATTTGTCCAGGTAGTCTTCGTGGCTGGCGCGGATGATGGCGTGCGCCTCGCGGGCATCGTAGACGTGCGTGATCTCCGTGGCTCGAGGCGAAGCGTCGGGCGCGTCCTTGTACGTCAGGAAATAGTGCCGCAGGCGCTGCACCAGCGTGTCCGTGCACTCGCTGATGTCTTTCCACCGGCCGTACGCGGCATCATCCTTCAGTACGGCGATGATTTTGTCGTCCGCTTCGTTCCCGTCGATCATGCGAAGCCCGCCGATGGGGACGGCTTGCAGCAGAATATCGCCGTGGGAAAACGTACGCTCGGAGAGCACGCAGATGTCCAGCGGGTCGCCGTCGCCTTTCAAGCCCCGGCGGCCGGTGCGTTCCGAGCACAGATCGCCGATGCGATCACCGCAGTAGGTCTGCGGGATCAGTCCGTAGAGCGAGGGGCAGACGCTGGAAAACTTCTGCGGGCGGTCCACGCGCAGGTAGCCGGACGCTTTATCCAACTCGTACTTCACCGTGTCTGTGGGAACAATTTCGACGTACACGGTGACGATTTGCGGAGATCCTGCCCCGATGGGCACCCCATGCCAGGGATGCGATTTCAGCAGCAGCCGCAGCAGGTCCGACGGCGGAGGGGACGGGCGATCGGTCATCCCGGGTCTCCTTGGCGGCGCTCCGCCGCGTCTGGAATCTTAGCATCAAGCCATGCGCGGGAGGCTATGGCCCCAGAGCGCATCCCGGAGCACTTTCGGGCATCTGATAGAATGCGGAATTCGGGAACAGGAGAAGGATGATGGACGAGAAGATCGAGAAGACCGACGAAGAGTGGAAGGACAAGCTGGATCCTACCCAATACGCGGTTACACGCTGCTCCGCCACCGAGCCGGCTTTCACCGGCAAATACTGGGATCACCACGAGAAAGGTGTGTACCGCTGCATTTGCTGCGGCGCCCCGCTGTTCAGCTCAGACACCAAATTCGACTCCGGCACCGGCTGGCCCAGCTTCTACGCTCCTGCCGAGAAGAACGGCGTCGCCACCGAAGCCGACCACAGCCATGGGATGCGCCGCGTGGAGGTGAAGTGCAGCCGCTGTGACGCGCACCTGGGTCACGTATTCGACGATGGCCCCAGGCCTACTGGCCAGCGGTACTGCATCAACTCCGCCTCGCTGGATTTCGAAAAGAAGAAATAGCCGCCCCGGGCGCGAAGCCCGCGAGCCGGCCGGGCGTGGCTGTGCGGGGCGGTGCAGGTTATCCGTCGGAATCGGCGTGGAACGCCTCCGGTCCTCTTCGGCGGGGGCGCTGACTGCCCTCCGGGGTAATTTTTCCACCACGCCGGGGATTCCCTGTGACTTTCTCATTTGACATCCGGAGTGTGGCTCCCTAGAATCGCGCCTTGCCGCGAGCCGGAAGCGCAAAGAACCATCCTTGATTCCAACATGTCTTCGAACCCCAGCCGCTGCCACATCGTGATCATGACTAACGACGTGAGCGGTCTGCAGCCGGTGGTCAGCCGCCTCCTCCCCGACTACGACATCTACCAGTCCACCGAGGAGGAGTCGGAGTGGCCGCTGATCGACGAGGCCCGGCCCGATTTGATCCTGTACAACCTGGAGCCCGGGGCGGCCAGCTTCCGCAGATTTGAGGCTCTCATCGATCGGCTGCGATCGCACGAGATGGATACCATGGTCGTCCTGCTCAGCCGCGACCCGCGAAAGGCCACCGCCGTCCGCGCGATGGAAGTCGGCGCCTACGATTTCTTCGCCCATCCCATCGACCCGGACGTCCTCCACACCTTTCTGGAACGCGCCGTGGAGAAGCAGCGGGTGGAGCGGGAGAACCGCATCCTCCGCGAACAAGTGCAGCGCAAAGAGTCCCTCGGCAACCTGATCGGTTCGAGCGACGCCATGCGCCCGGTCTTCGATCTGATTCGCCGTGTCGCGGCGAAGAACACCACCGTGTGCATCCGCGGCGAGAGCGGCACGGGGAAGGAGCTGGTGGCCCACGCCATCCACGACCTCAGCGATCGCCGCCCGCGCCCGTTCATCAGCGTGAATTGCGCCGCCCTGCCCGAAACCCTGATGGAGGCGGAGCTGTTCGGCTACGAAAAAGGGGCCTTCACCGGCGCCACGGAAACGAAAGAGGGCCGCATCGAGCTGGCCCATCGCGGCACGCTCTTCCTCGATGAAATCGGCACGCTCACTCCCGCGCTCCAGAGCAAGCTGCTGCGCGTACTGGAGGACCGTTCCGTGATCCATCTGGGCGGCAAGCGGTCCATTTCGGTGGACTTCCGCCTGCTCACGGCCACCAACGAGGATCTCGAGGAGGCCGTGGAGCAGAAGCGTTTTCGCGAGGACCTGTATTTCCGAATCCACGTGGTACCCGTTCTGCTTCCCCCGCTGAGGGAGCGCGACGCGGATATACCGCTCCTGGTGGACCATTTTGTGCGCGTCTACTGCGCGGCAAACCACGCCTCGCCCAAGGCGGTGAGCGAAGAAGCCATGCAAACCCTGCAAAACTACCGCTGGCCCGGCAATGTCCGCGAACTGGAGAATGCCGTTCAGCGCATCGTGCTGATGACCGACGGTGACGAGATCGAGCTTCGCGATCTCCCACGCGACATCGTGCACGCCGCCAGCAGGGATGGCCGCGGCCGCCTCCGTCTTCCCTCCTCAGGCTTTGATCTGGAGGCCGAGGTCGAATCCTACGAGAAGAAGTGGGTGGAGACTGCGCTGGCACAGGCCTCCGGCGTGAAAATCCAGGCGGCTCGATTGCTCGGCGTCAACAAAGACCGGATGAAATACCTCTGCCGGAAGCACCAGCTCTAGCTGTGCCCGGTCCATTCTGGCCGTCCGCCTCCCAGGCTGCCTGAGCCCCCGCTCCGGGGATGCTCCTCATGCCTGCCTCGAACCACTTTTCCACAGAGTGAAGCCCCCAGGGTGGACGACCGTTACCCCATTCCTCGCTCCCCTCACCCGGAATTCTCCGGAATCAACCCACAAGCGGCCGGAGGAACGCCGGAAGCCGGCCGGTGGGTGGAAAAAATCTCCCCCTCGGAGCGGTTTTCACCCCTGGAATCGGGGTTTCTGACCAGGCCTACCGAGTCGCTCCGCTAAGTGCCTCATTTTCTTCACCGAAATAAAGATTGCATACCGCGAGATTGGCTGGTGAAATGCTCCCGCTTATTTGGGCCCACGAGGGCTTATCAAATCCAGTTGGAGGATTCGAAATGGCGAAGAAATCGTTGAAGAAGGGCAAGAAGCTGGCCGGCACGAAGACTCTCGGTGGCGCTGGGCGCATGGGCGCGGGCGGCAACTAAGTTTCAGAGATTATCGGATCGATGGGCCACCCTCCCAAGGGTGGCCCTTTTTATTGGCTGTTGCAGCGGAATCCGACGGAGTGAGCCACTCCCGGCGCAGGAAGCTGCTGAAGACTGGCCCTCCCCTACAAGACTTGCCGACCCACGGAAGCAGAAGCTGCTCTGTTTTGGCCAGGACGGATCCCCGTCCGCGAGACATCCTCAAGCCCCGGGGGGAGATTTTCCCCCAACCTCGGGCAGTTTTACCCTTCGGGAGGGACCGGACTTCACACCCGCCTCCTGGATCCAAACTAACTAGTTTGTTTTCAACACCATTTTCGAAAGGACATGGCCAGGGTTTGGCTGCCGGAGTGCATGAACACAAGTGGGCGGTTACACAACCAAGTCTACTCGGAGGATTTCCCATGGCGAAGAAAGCGTTGAAGAAGGGCAAGAAGCTGGGCGCGGCGAAGACCCTCGTAGCCGTATCGAACCTGCGTTCGATCAATTAGCGGCCTCGGACGATTAGGTCGTTCTGTTCTTCGGGCCACCCCGTTTGGGGTGGCCCTTTTTTTCGTTTACTGCCGGTATGAACCCCGGCGATTTGCATTCCCATCTGGCTGCCGTAGTGAAAACTGCGTGGCTGGTCGCAACCTCCGATACGCGAGCTGTGTGAGGGAAGAATTCCCCCCGTGGCGGGAAATTTCCCTTCCACCCCCCTTGCGCATCCCCGGCAAGTGCAGTGAACGCAATGATTTTGCGGGCGAGAAGGCCGGAAGGGTTTGGCTCTCAACATGCTCTATCCATCAGCAGGCCTGAGCGGAGATCGAGGGGCCAAGTCGAACCGGGAGGCTTAGCCATGTCGAAGACGGGGACGGCATTGAAAAAGGGCAAGAAGCTGGAGCCGGCAAAGAGCCTGATCACCTTGAAAACTCTGCGCAAGCTGGCCGACTAACTCCCAACAACTGTCGAGTTTCAGTTTCACTCCGCCAGTAACCCCCAAAAAGCCGCCACCTCCCCCCGGTGGCGGCTTTCCTGTTTCTGTAGAAGCCAATCGGACAATTTGTGGTGCGGAAGTTGTCTTCTGCCGGCGCAGGACAGCTGACCCGTGGCTGAACCTCTCTCCTGCCCCGGCTCACTCGGAGTCCCGGCGGACCCGCCTCTTGCAATGGAAAGGCATCGGTAATAAGAATGCATGCACAAGTCTGCTCGGCGCGAGCCAGCAGCAATGGCGAACGCCACGGAGGAATGGAGATGGCAAAGAAAGCCCTGAAAAAGGGCAAGAAGCTTTCCGGAACCAAGACTCTCAGCGCAAAGAAATAGGCAGTTCGGCCAGATTTCAAAGGGGCCGTCCCGGGACCGGGCTGGCCCCTTTTCCCTTCTATGGCTTTCACTCCCGGCTTCGGCTGAACGCGAAAGCTCTCACCACACAACGGAGCGCAGCCAGCGCCAGCCGGCCCGTGCCCACTGCCAGACCAGCGGCCTGCGGTGCGCTCCGTAAATCTTTGCCGTGCCGGTCATGCCTTCATGCAACTCTCCTCCGGAGTTCTGGAATTCCATCTCCACCGCGAAGTAGTTGCTCAGACGAAGCCCTGCGCGCTCCGGACTCTTTGGAAGAGTCACAGGCTCATCGGCAGCGGCGGCCGGCAGGATGCGGGTCACGCGGCCCTCGAAACTGCGAAACGGATAGGCACGTACGTTGAGGAGAGCTTCGATGCCGTCCGGGGAGAGGGAGGCCGCGTCGGTGACGTATTGGAGCTCCCAGTCGCGCACCAGGATGCGGGCGCGCATCACGCTGCGGTCTGCGACGATGGCGAACAATCCGCCATCCGGAAGGTATTCCCCCACGCGTTGCTTCACATCCAGCGTGGTCACCACGCCCGTGTGGGGGGCCACGAGCAGCAGGCGTCCCTGACGCACGCGCGCCTCGTGCACCGCCGCATCCAGCCGCTGGAATTCCCGGTAGGCAACGTCGGCGGCGTCGCTGTCGCGCCTCTGGCGGGCCGCCAGGAGTGAATTTTCAGCCAGCGAACGCTGTGCCGTGAACTGGCGAAGCTGCGCGTCCAGCTCCGGATTGCGCAGCACGGCCAGCACCTGCCCCTGGGAGACCGCATCACCCGAGTGGACGAGCACCTGATCGATCCAGCCGGACGTCTGTGCCCGGGCTTCGGAACGAACCGATGGCTCGAGCTGAAACTCGCTGGTCGTGGTTCGCGAGACGGGCGTGACCATAACCAGAAGGACGGCGGCGGCAATCCCCGCCTGCTGCGTCCGCGACATTCTCCAGGCCATCAGCTTCTCCTTCCACACCGGCAGCCGGTTGCGCACTGCGGCGAGCGCCGGCAACAGATTCTTGCGTGTCATGAAGTAAAGAATCGCGGCTGTGACAAAGTAGCCCCACTCCTCTCCCAGGCGGCCAACCAGAAAATTTCGAAGCCACCCGGCCACCAGAAGCAGGATCAGGGCGCCATAAAGAAGAGCGAGCGAGGAGTAAATCAGAAAAATGCGCCGGCGGCGTTTGCCCACCTGCGGCACATCCACCTCCTGCCGGAGGACGTAGTGCCGCAGCCAGACCTTCAAGTACTCAAAGGAATCCTCGCGCATGTTGTCGATTTCCAGAAACTGCATCAGCGCGTAGTAGCCGTCGTACTTCATCAGCGGATTCAGGTTCAGCACCAGGCCGGAGACTCCGGTCAGCAGAACCGTCTTATAACAAATGTCGCTGAACCACGAACCGGGCGGGGAGAGCGTCCAGGCAATCGTGGCCAACGCGCAAATCAGCATTTCGATCCACAGCCCGGCGAAGATCACCCACAGGCGCTTCGATGGCTTGTCGAACACGTGCATGTCCGTGGTGTCGGTGAAAAACGCCGGCCCGAAATAGATGAGCATGAAGCCCATCCGCGGCACTTCGCCCCCGAAGTACTTGCAGGTGAGGCCGTGGCCGAACTCGTGGACGCCGATCACCACGAACAAAATGGCCCAGAATTCCCAGATGTCGTAGAGGGTCTTGTTGGAAAACGTGTAGAACGCGACCGTATCGCTCTGCACGCGCGCCCAGTTGTCCGCCAGGATCACGCCCATGATGATGTACATCAGGACCGAGAAGGCCACGAATCCAGGCGTGTACAGCCAGCGCAGGTAGGGCAGGATGCGCTCCAGCGTGCGGTCTGGGTTCCACGCGGAAAAATGGACGTACAGCACACTCGCGGTGTTCACCCGTTCGCGGCGTTCCTCGCGAATCTTTTCCAGGATGGCCAGGTTTTTTTTCCCCGCGCCTTCTTCCCACAGGTCGGGGTCCGTAGATTCCAGGAAGTCGCTCACTTCCGCCTCGCCCAGCGTGCCTTCCCCGGCCTCCTGGTTGACGGCCTCGGCAATCTCCGCGAGCGTGCGCGTGCCATCGGCCCGCTGCAGCACGCTGAACTCGAGCGGGCCGTAGCGCGCATATTTGAACAAGTGGGGTACCTTGATGACGAAGCTGGTTTCGCCGCGGACCACCTGCTCGCTGATCTGCAGGTCCTGCCGCAACTTCGGGCGCCGGAGCGCCCGTGCCACGGCGCCCTGGGCCCTCAGCGATGTGGGGCCGAGCCGCATAACTCAGGGGTGCGGCGAGGAGGGTGTGGGCCAGACAATGCGAACCGCCATCCCCGGCTTCAATTCCGGCGAGGGCGCCAGCAGCGTGGCCGTAACGTCGTAGCTGCCGCTGGCCGCGTCCACCACGGGACTGACGCGCGTGATCCGCGCGTCGAACCAATGGTTCGGGTCGCTCAGCAGAGTGCCTTTCACCGCCTGGCCCGCCCCCGGCTTGTGCGCGTCCGTCTCCGGCACTTGGAACTCCACCAGCAGCGGGCTCATCTGGCTCAGGCGGAAGCACTTCGTTCCCTTCGTCACCACGTCGCCCTGCCGGACGTATCGCCGGGAGATCACGCCGCCGAACGGCGCGCGAATCCGTGTTTTCTGGAGCTCGAGTTCCAGGGCCTTTAGCTCCGCCCGGCGCTTCTCCACATTGGCTTTCCAGCTCTCCAGGTCGTACGCGGAGCCTTTGGCCTGAAACTCGGCGGTGTCCAGGTCCGCCTTGCTGCCCAGCCCCTCCTTGTACATCAGCCGGGCGCGCTCCAGCCGCGACTGGTTGGCGTGGAGCTCGGCTTCGTTGTACTTCACGTTGTATTCGGAAATTTTCAAGTCCGCCTGGGCCTGCTCGACCTGCGTTTCCACCTGGCGGCTGTCCAGACGGGCAAGAGCCGTTCCCGCTTCCACCTTCGATCCTTCATCCGCGGAGAGTTGCATCACCTCTCCGTCGCGCTCCGCCACCACGTCCACCTCGTGCTCCACCATCAGCACCGCCGGAATCTCCCGTGGCGCGGCCGCACTGGCCCGGGCGGGCGGGGGCGCGGCGGGCGAGGGCCGCGAGGAAGCGGCGGCCACGTGTTCGGGCGCGGGTTCGCTGCTGCATCCCGCGGCGAGGGCCGCCAGCAACACGGCCGCCAGGCACAATCCCCAGGATTTCATGCTCGTTTCTCCGTTCTTTTTCCGCATCCCGCCGCGGCTCCGCCGCCCCTCACGGCAGCCAGGTCCACACTTTGCGCCACAGCCAGCGGGCGGGCGGCCGTAGCAAAACATATCCAACCGGATACCAGCCGCTCTGGAACCACCCTCCGCGCACGCCCACCTTCGCGTTGCCGGCCATGTCGTCCCGCAATCCGTACGCATTGTCGAACACCGCCCGCGCCACGAAGTACTGGTCTCCCTCGGATGCAATCGTCTGCGTTCCCAGCCGCTCCACTCTGCCGTGAAACGTGACGGTGGGCAGGGCGTTGACCTTCAGCGATACGGGATCGCCGGGCTGCACCAGGGCTTCGTCCGTTTCCGGGAACACGACGTCGGCCGCCATCCGGGTCGGCTCCACCAGCTCGCAGAACGTCTCGCCGCGCGCAATCAACCTGCCCGCTTTTTCCTGCACCTTCGGCGTCACCACCAGGCCTTCTATCGGCGCAACCAGCCGCGCGCGCGTCAGCCGCTCGCTCTCCAGGTCCACGGCGGCCTGGGCAATGTCCATTCCCAAGCGGGCCTTTCCGGCGCCCGCCATGTCCCGGTGGTTCTGCGCCTCGGCAAGATCATGCCGGGCCAGCGCGAGCTGCGCCTGGGCCGTCTCCAGGCGCACGCGGATCTCCCCGTCGTCGAGCTGGGCCAGGGGAGCTCCCGCCTCTACGCGTTCCCCTTCATGCACGAACACTTGCTTGATGATTCCCTCCGACTCCGCGGTGATCACGCGGCGATGCGCTGGCACCACGTGGGCCGTCCCGTCCACGCGCATGGGCCACGGCACGGCCACCAGCAGCACGGCCACCACGATCGCGCGCGTCAGCAGCTCGATGCGCCTCCCCGCGGTCACCGACCGCAGCTTTTGCCGGGTCTCCGCCACCGGCTGCCACACGCGGATCAGCGGCACATTTTGATACAGCCGCGCGTTTCGGATCGCCACGGTCACCTGGCTGGCCAGGATTTCCAGCGTTTCCAGCTGGCTTTCCGACAGGAACTCCGCTTCGCCGCTTTCCAGCGCAAACACGCCCAGCGTTCCCTGGTCGTCGCGAAGCGAACGCGCATAGAACCCATTCATCCCTCGCCCGCTCAGATAAGGGATCAGCCGCGGGTCGGGCTTCTCCGGCTCGCTCGTCCAGCTTCCCTCCTCGCAATCCGCGGAGACCGCTTCGTAGTCCTCGCCCACCCACTCCAGGATTTCGCGAAGCTGTTTCATCTCCGGCGTGCCGGGAACCTCCGCCTCGCCGGAAACCGCTGCCAGATAGAACTTCGCGCCATCGTACAGTCCGATCGTGCAACGCTCGAACGGCAGCACGTCCGCGGCCTGATGGACAAGCGTGGTGAGGATGTGGTCCAGGTCCAGCGTCGAAGTGATTTCCTTGCTCAGCGTCAGCAGCGCGCCCAGCTCGTGCATCTTGCGTTCGGCCTTCAGCAGATTGGCGTTGTGGACGGCCAATCCCGCCTGTTCGCCCACGCTGTTCAGGAAGAACAGGTCGTCGTCGTCGAACTCGGTCTCGTCCAGCTTGTTCAGCACCTCGACAACGCCCAGCACCCGGTCATCCTTCAGCAGCGGCGCGGCCATCGCCGAAGTGATCGCGAATCCCTCCACGGAGTTCCGCCGCCCGTCCAGCAGCGCTTCCACGGAGGCGTCCGCGGCCAGCCGGCCTTTTCCGTCGCGGGCCACCACACCCACGAATCCCTCGCCCATCGAGGCTTCCGTGTTCTCGTCGGTCGTGGGATCTTCGCCGTCCTGGTGCGCGAACTCCAGCGACTCTCGGTCAGCTCCCACCAGCCACAGGTTGCACGCCTGCGCCCCCAGAATGTCCCGGATCTTGCTGGTCACGATGGGACACAAGTCCTCCAGCTCGAGCGTCGAATTGAAGATTCGCGCGAGGTCGTACAGCGCGGTCAGCCGCTCGAGCGTCTCGAACTGGGCGTGGCGTTCGCTTTCCGCGCCGCGGATCGTATCCAGGGCCCGCCCGGTCATCCGCGCGGCTTCCTCCAGGTACGCCCCGTCCTCGGTAGTGAACTCTCCCCCGGCCTTGTTCAGCAGTTCCGCGACTCCCGCGGGCCCCGTCGCGCCGGGAATGGCGACATACAGCGCCGTTTGTACCCGTTCACGGTAGGTAGGTTCCAGGTGGGAAAGCAGCCGCGCCTTTTTTTCGGCGACTCCCAGGCGGCGGGCTCCGCGCGAATTGAGCACCTCGCTCAGCAGGCCGTCGGCTTCGCCCTCCTGCCGCGGCTCGAAGCGTTCGCCGGCCGCAAACGACTTTTCGCGGCAGCGCAGCGATTCCTCGCCCGCATCCTTCAGCCACAGCAGCACGGCCTGTGGCCCCAGGCGCGCTCGCAGGTCGCGCGCAAACGCTTTCAGGAGGCCTTCCGTATCCCGGCACGAATGATACGAAGTCGCCAGCTCATAAAGAGCTTCGAGCCGTTCCATCCAGCCTCCGTAGACGCCACCCGGGCACAGACCCCTGTGGAATGCGCCACTCGCCAAAAATTCTGCGGGGAAACTATCAAATGGCCTCTGGCGGTGTCAAGAAAACTGGGCTGTCCTCCGCACCCGCACGAGTAGCCACGCTCAGACCATTCCCATGCGGAAGCTCCGAACGCACGGAACGGGCTTCGAAAAGGCCTATTTCGCCGCTTTGAGGGTCTGGTTGTAGCGGCGCACGCCAATCACGCACCAGATCATGGAGAAGAACACGCATGCGGACCACATCCGGTTCATGATCGAGTCGTGTTCCTGCACGGAGAGTGGATGGCGATGGATTGCTCCGGGCCAAGCCCCAAGCGCCGCAAGTCCCACGGGAACGCCCACCAGCAGGAGCAGCAGGATGAGCGCACCCTTTTTTGACGCGTAAAACAATCCCACAGGCCCGAAAAGGAAGCTAAGCAAGACCGCCAGCCAATAGTGCTTCGGACCGGGAGTATGGGTGTGCAGGTATACGCCGCCCCCACTCCCGGTGTGCGCAGCTGGCGCCGGCGTCCCATAGGAAACTGGAGTCGGGGCGGGAGGTATATAGGCGAGAGCCGGGTTCCATGCGGGGGGTACATAGGCAGGCGTCGGATTCGGTGTTACCTGGTTCGGACCGCTCTGCGGTCCAGGTGGTCCCCAAGGAAAGCTCCCCATAGATCCTCCTCACTCCGAGCGCGCTCTGCTGCCGTTCCGCCGCGAGTGTGCACCGGAATTCGGTTCCTGCAGACCACGGGGGCGCTCGGGACGGAATGCTCTGGCGCTCTGAATGGGCCGCGCGCCTCGCCGGTAGTGCTAGTATTTCCACCGCTCGAGGCCGAAGTTTGGGCCTCGCGCCGCGGACCTCCGATGCGCGGAACCATGATGCCGTATCCGCTTACGCTCTTCTCCATCCTGGAGCGCGCGGGAAAATATTTTAAGAACGTGGAAATCGTCTCCCGGCGGCCGGATCGCTCCCTGCACCGTTCCACCTACGGCGACCTGTATCGCCGGGCACGCGCACTGGCCGCGGGACTGCTGCGCGCGGGTCTCCAGCCTGGCGATCGCGTGGCCACTCTCTCCTGGAATCACCGGGAACACCTGGAAGCCTACTTCGGAGTCCCCGCTGCCGGTGGCGTGGTGCACACGCTCAACCTCCGGCTTTCCGGCGACGAACTGGCAACCATTGCGAGACATGCCGGCGACCGCTTCCTGATCATCGACGACGTGCTGGTGCCCAGCTACGAGAAATTTCGCCCGCAATGTCCCATGGAGCGCGTGTGGGTCGTGCCTACTTCGGGCCAACCGTTGCCTCCCGGATGGAACAATTATGAAGATCTTCTGGCCGAGCCCGCCGCCAATTTCCGCTATCCCGAGGTGGACGAAAACGAGGCCGCGGCCATGTGCTACACGAGCGGGACAACAGGCCAGCCGAAGGGAGTGGCGTATTCCCATCGCGCGCTGGTGCTGCACTCGCTGGCCGTAGCGCTCCAGGAGGGATTTGGGCTCAGCCAGGCGGATTGCGCCCTGGTGGTGGTGCCCATGTTTCACGCCAACTGCTGGGGGCTCCCGCAGGCCGCCACCATGCTGGGGACAAAGGTCGTGCTCCCCGGGCCCTTCCTGGACGGCGCGAGCCTGCTCGAATTGATCGACAGCGAGCGCACCACCTACGCCGCGGGAGTGCCCACCGTATGGATGGGCATTGCCGAACAGTTCGAGGCCGATCCCGGACGATGGAAATTACCCGCCGGCTTCCGGGGAACCTCAGGAGGAGCGGCCACGCCGGAGGCGCTGCTCGAACGCTGTGGCCGGCTGGGAATCCATCTGCGCTGTTCGTGGGGCATGACGGAAATGACTCCGGCCGGGACCACAGCCTACGTGAAGAGCACGCTGGAGGGCCTGCCGGAGGCGGAAAAGCTGCGCTTGCGCGCCATGGCGGGCATCCCGTTTCCGCTCGTGGATGCGCGGGTCATGTCGCCTGAAGGCGAGGCGCCCTGGGACGGAAAAACCTCGGCTGAACTCCAGGTGCGCGGCCCGTTTGTGGCCGAGAGCTACTACAACATTCCGGAGGCCGGCGACCGCTGGACCACGGACGGTTGGTTTCGCACCGGCGACGTGGCCACAATGGATGCCGAAGGTTACGTGCGCATCGCCGACCGCACGAAGGACGTCATCAAATCGGGCGGCGAATGGATCAGCTCCGTGGCGCTGGAAAACGCGATCATGGGGCATCCCGCCGTGAAGGAAGCCGCAGTAATCGGTCTTCCCCACCCCAAATGGCAGGAGCGGCCTCTCGCCGCCGTGGTGAAAAAAGATGGAATCGCGGCGAGCGACGAGCAGTTGCGGCAGCAACTCTTCGAATTGCTGGCCGCGAAATTTGCAAAATGGCAGATTCCGGATGCAATTGTATTCGTCGAGGCCATTCCGCGAACCTCGGTGGGAAAATTCATGAAGGCGCGTCTGCGCGAGCGGTTCAAGGACTGGGAATGGCGGTGAGCCCTGTCACGTGCGGTAATCCGCGTTGATGCGCACATAGCCTTCCGAGAGTTCGCAGGTCCAAATGCGCGCGCGGCCGCGCCCCGCGCCCAGGTCCACTCGCATCGCGTATTCGTGCTGCAGCATGCCCTCGTGCACGGCCTTCTCCTCGAACGGGAGCGGCCGGCCTCGGCGGAATACGGGAAATCCCGCAAGCGAAATAGCCGCGCGCTCCGGCCGGAATGCGACCCCGGCGCGGCCCGCCGCCGCCAGGATGCGGCCCCAGTTCGGGTCCGCGCCGGCGAGCGCGGTTTTCACCAGTGGCGAGTGCGCAATCGTTCGCGCCACAGCGGCGGCGCCGCGATCATCCGGCGCGCCGCGAACGTCGATTTCGATCACGTGGCGCGCGCCCTCTCCGTCCGCCACGATCTGAAGGGCTAGCGAACGGCACACGCGTTCCAGCGCCGAAACGAAGCGGCCATAATCCGGGCCGCGCCCGCGAGCAATGCGCACGCCACTGGCCCCCGAAGCGAACAGCGCCACGGTGTCGTTCGTGGACGTGTCGCCATCCACCGTGATGGAGTTGAACGTCGGCCCGATTACCTCGCCGAGAGCGCGGCGAACGAGCGGCGGAGAAAGCGCGGCGTCCGTCAGCAGAAAGGCAAGCATGGTGGCATGCGGCCGCTGGAACTGGGGCGCAATCATTCCCGCACCTTTCGTGCATCCGGCGATTCGCGCCGTGCGTCCGCCGATGCGCACGCAGGCGGCGGCGGTTTTCGGCCGCGTATCCGTGGTCAGGATGCCGCGCGACAGTGCGCCAAACGCTTCCGGCCCTGTGCCAAGGGAAGCCTCGAACGCCGGTATTGCCGCCACGATTTTCTCCACGCGCAGCGGAACGCCGATCACCCCCGTCGAGCAAACGAACACTTCCTCGCCCCGGCAGCCAATCTGCGACGCCACCGCCTGCCCCATCCGCCGCGCGGCAGCAATGCCCGCCGCGCCCGTGCAGCAATTCGCGTTGCCTGAATTCACCACGATGGCGCGCATTCGTCCCCGGCTGCGGCGAACGTGTCCCGCGGATACGACCACCGGCGCGGCCTGCACCCGATTGGAAGTGAACGCGGCGGCAAGCGAAGCGGTCGCGTCGGCGACCACCAGCGAGAGGTCCGGCGCTCCGCTGCGCTTCAACCCGCAGGAGGTGCCGCCGAATCGAAAGCCGCGGGGGAGTGAAAGCGTGCCGTCCATCGAACTAGGCCGGCGCGGGCTCGCGGCGGAAACCGCCGTGGCGGACCGGAGCAAGGACTGGAAGAAGCTGCGGCGCATCTGCCGGCGCGACCTGACGCGAGAGCGCCTGCAGCGTGCAGTCGGCAGCCTTTGGACACACAGCGCAATCGCGCGCCACCTTCTCCGCAGGCATGCCGCCGGAGACGCCCGCGAATCCATGGCGCTCGAAAAATTCCGGCGAGCGGGTCACCGCAAACACGCGCGCGATGCCCTCACGCCGCGCGTGTTTCACAGCGGCTTCCAGCAGACGGCCTCCCAAGCCCGCGCTGCGCGCTTCCTGTGCGACAGCGAGGGAACGGATTTCCGCAAGGCCATTGCGGCGCGCGCCGTAATACTCCAGCGCCACCGAGCCCACCACACAGCCGCCATCGCGCGCCACCAGAAAATCGCCGATCGCGGCGCGAATCTCCTCCGGCGCGCGCGGCAGGAGCAGGCCCTGCTGGGCGTACCTGGCGATGAGGGCAGCGATCCCCGGAGCATCGGACGGCCGTGCGCGGCGGATTCTCATGCCGCAGCCTCCAGGCGAGCGACCCTCGCTTCGGCGTCGAGGATGGCCTGGCGGACGCGTGCAGGAGCGGTGCCGCCCGGCACTTCGCGGCGCGCCAGTGCGGCTTCCAGTGTCAGGCACGCGCGCAGATCGCCCGTAAACAGAGGAGAGAAGCGGCGCATGCTTTCCAGCGGCAATTCCGTCCACGGCACGCCGGCGCGCTCCGCCTCGCGTACCACCCGGCCGGCGATTTCATGGGCTTGCCGGAAGGGCACTCCTTTGTGGACCAGGTAATCGGCGGCTTCGGTGGCGAGCAGTTCCGGACCGGCCGCGTCGCGCATACGATCTTCTCGGACGCGCGTGGCCGCCACGGCCCCAGCGGCGATGCGGAGCATGGCCAGAGTCTCCTCGTGGGCGGCGAACAGCGGCTCTTTATCTTCCTGAAGGTCGCGGTTGTAGCTGGAGGGCAGGCCTTTCAGCGCCGTCAGCAGGCCAAACAGTGCCGAATAGATCCGCCCTGTTTTCCCGCGGATCAGCTCCCAGCAATCGGGATTCTTTTTTTGCGGCATCAGGCTGCTCCCCGTGGAATAGGCATCGGGCAGCTCGATCCATCCGAATGCCGCGGAGGAAAACAGGATGAAGTCCTCCGCCAGCCGTGAAAGGTGAGCGGCGACCAGCGAGAGCGCGAAGAGATATGCGGCGGCGAAATCGCGGTCGCCCACGGCATCGAGGCTGTTGGCGGTGATCTGGCGGAAACCCAGTTCGCGGGCGATGGCGGATCGGTCGATGGAATACGCGGAACCCGAGAGCGCGCCGGAGCCCAGAACACACGCGTCCGCCTGCTGCGAGGCGTCCGCCACGCGCTCCGCATCGCGGAAAAAGGCTTCCGCATGCGCGAGCAGAAAGTGGGAAAAGAGGATGGGCTGCGCGGGCTGCATGTGCGTCATGCCCGGCATGACGGCGTGTTCGTGCCTCCGGGCCAGCTCGACGAGCGAACGGAGCAAAGCGGCAAGCGCGGTCCGCGCCTCGCGCGCCGCGTCGCGCAGATATAGGCGCAGGTCGGTGGCCACCTGCTCGTTGCGGCTCCGGCCCGTATGCAGCTTTGCGCCCAACTCTCCGGCGCGGGCGATGAGCGCCGATTCCACGTAGCTGTGCACGTCCTCGGAATCGGACGCGGTGACGCCGGCAGGGTCGCGCTTCGCGGTTCGGCCGATCTCTTCGAGCGCCGCACGGATCGTTTCCGCTTCCGCGGCAGTCAGTATCCCGGCCCCGGCCAGTGCCGAAGCCCAGGCGCGGCTGGCCGCGATCTCCTGCGGAAGAAGCGCGGCATCGAACCCCAGCGAACGCTGGAAGGCGTAAAACTCGCGGTCGGGCGGCTCGTCGAACCGGCCACCCCACATTTTTCCGGTGGGGGCGGTCACTTCTTCTCCCCGGAAGCGCTCCTGGCGGCCGGCGCGGGCATCGTCACCGGAAGCGCGAACAGGTTGATGAATCCTTCCGCAAACTGCGGGTTGTAGCGGCCCATGGTGAAGCTCGCCAGATCCTTCTGGTAAAGCGAGAGCGGGGATTGCCGCGAGACCACGGTCAGATTGCCTTTGTGCAGCTTCAGGCGGACGCTCCCGGTGACGCGCTGCTGCGCGCGGCGGAAAAACGCGTCGAGCGATTCGCGCAGCTCCGTGAACCACAGGCCGTAATACACCATCTCCGCGTAGCGAAGTGCCAGCAGCGAGGAGAAATGCGCGGTCTCCCGGTCCAGGCACAGCGCTTCCAGTTCGCGATGAGCGCGGACCAGCAGCGTGCCGCCGGGCGTCTCGTAGGCGCCGCGCGACTTCATGCCCACCAGCCGGTTCTCCACGATGTCCGCGCGGCCCACGCCGTGCGCCGCGGCGAGCGCGTTGAGTTGATCGATCAGCGCGGCGCCGCTCACGCGGCGGCCATCGATGGAGACGGGCGTGCCCTGCTCAAATCCGATTTCCACCTGTGCGGGAGCATCCGGCGCGCGCGTCGGCACCGCGATCCACTGCCACATCGCTTCTTCCGGCTCGTTGGCGGGATCTTCCAGCACTCCTCCCTCGTGGCTCAGGTGCCACAAGTTGCGATCGCGGCTG
>Ga0335077_10001727_pt1 | contig 25994 bp, 24 predicted proteins | sample Lox_Sample_31_FD_207151 | JGI IMG/M metagenome (GOLD analysis project Ga0335077, IMG submission 207151) | Soil microbial communities from Loxahatchee National Wildlife Refuge, Florida, United States - Lox_Sample_3.1 | ecosystem: Environmental > Terrestrial > Soil > Wetlands | place: USA... | reverse complement strand
GCGTACGCGCTGTGGCTCGACGTCGATCCGCGGCAGGTGGACGTCAACGTGCATCCCACCAAGATCGAGGTGCGTTTCCGCGAAAGCGGCGCCGTGCACCAGTTCGTGCGCTTCGCGGTGGAGAAGGCGCTCGCCGCGACCGCCGCCGAGCAGCCCGCGGTGTCCGCCGCCGAGCGCCTGGGCGTCGCCGCTGCGATGACGCCGCCGCTCGTGCCGCAGGGAGCGCATTCGGGCTTCGCGCAGGGCGCGATGGCGCTCGCGAGCCGCGAGCCTGGAGCCTTCTACGCCCGGCTCTTCGGCGAACGGCCGGCGGCGGCGCGCGACGGTCCCGATCTGCCGAACGACGACGAGCATCCGCTGGGCTTCGCGCTGGCGCAGCTGCACGGGATCTACGTGCTGGCCCAGAACCGCGATGGGCTCGTGCTGGTCGACATGCACGCCGCGCACGAGCGCATCCTCTACGAGCGGCTGAAAGCGGCCCAGGACCGTTCGCTGCCGATGCAGCCGCTGCTGGTACCGGTCAGCTTCGCCGCAGAATCCCTGGAGGTCGCCACCGCCGAGGAGCATGCGCAGGCGCTCGAGTCCCTCGGCTTTGCGCTGACCGTGCTCGGTCCCGCGACGCTCGCAGTGCGCGCCATCCCGGCGCTGCTGCGCGACGCCGACGCCGTGACCCTCGCGCGCGCCGTCCTCACCGAGGTGCACGAGTACGGCGCGAGCCGGGTGCTGACCGGGGAGCGCGACGAGCTGCTCTCGACGATGGCCTGCCACGGCGCGGTCCGCGCGCGGCGCCTTCTCACCGTGCCCGAGATGAACGCGCTCTTGCGCGAGATGGAAGCCACCGAGCGCTCTGGCCAGTGCAATCACGGGCGGCCGACGTGGTACATGCTCACGCTCGCTGACCTCGATCGGCTGTTCCTGCGCGGCAGGTGACGCTCCCGGCCGTTCTCCTGATGGGGCCGACGGCCACGGGCAAGAGCGCGCTCGCGCTCGCCCTGGCGGAGCGCTTCGGTGGCGAGATCGTCACGGTGGATTCGGCGCAGGTCTACCGCGGGCTGGACATCGGCAGCGCCAAGCCCGACGCGGCGACGCGAGCGCGGGTCCCGCATCATCTCGTCGATCTGATCGATCCGAGCGAGTCGTATTCGGCCGCGCGCTTCGCGCGCGACGCGCTCGCCGCAGTGGCCGCGATCCGCGCCCGGAACCGCGTGCCGATCCTCTGCGGCGGCACGATGCTCTATTTCAAGGCGCTATCCGAGGGGCTCTCCGAGCTGCCGGGCGCCGATCCGGCGCTGCGCACGGAGCTCGATCGCCGCGCGGCGCGCGAAGGCTGGCCGGCGCTGCACGCCGAGCTCGCGCGCGTCGATCCCGCGCTCGCGTCGCGGCTCGAGCCGAACGACGCGCAGCGCATCCAGCGCGCACTCGAGGTCTGGCATCTCGCCGGTGTCGCGCTGTCCTCGCTGCAGGGGCGTCGGAGACGGGGTGACGCGCTCGGGCCCACGCTGCGCATCGCGCTCCTCCCCGGTGACCGGGCGCTGCTCCACGCCGCGATCGCGCGCCGGTTCGACGCGATGCTCGCCGCGGGGCTGGTCGACGAGCTGCGCGGGCTCCGCCGCCGCTATCGGCTGGAGGCCGGGCTGCCGGCCATGCGCTGCATCGGCTATCGCCAGGCCTGGGCTTTCCTCGAAGGCGAGATCGACGCGACGGCGCTGCGCGAGCGCGGCATCGCCGCGACGCGCCAGCTCGCCAAGCGGCAGTTCACGTGGCTGCGCGCGACGCAGGCCGAGCGCATCGACCCCTACACCGAGGACGCTTTCGACGCGGCGGCCGCGAAGGCGTCCCGGGCGCTCGATCGCGCGGGACGCGCGCGGCGGCCGCGCTGAAGAGGCCGCGCGCCGATCTGCGAGCCGGCGCGCCTATTGCGGCGCGGACCGATTAACGCTAAGTTCTGCGGTTCGGCAGACGAATCTTCGCGACCCATGCCGCGCCTTACGCTCTACGACAAGCTCTGGAATTCCCACGTGGTGCGCGCCGAGCCCGACGGCACGACGCTGCTGTACATCGACCGCCACCTCGTGCACGAGGTGACCAGCCCGCAGGCCTTCGAGGGGTTGAAGCTGGCGGGTCGCAAGCCCTGGCGCATGGACTCGGTCATCGCCACCGCGGATCACAACACGCCCACACAGCACTGGGACCGAGGCATCGAGGATCCGACGTCTCGTGTCCAGGTCGACGCGCTCGATCGCAACATGCGCCAGTATCCCGCGAAGGCCTACTTTCCCTTTCGCGACCAGCGCCAGGGGATCGTGCACGTGATCGGACCCGAGAACGGCGCGACGCTGCCCGGCATGACGGTGGTATGCGGCGACTCGCACACGAGCACGCATGGAGCGTTCGGCTGTCTCGCGTTCGGGATCGGCACCTCCGAGGTTGAGCATGTGCTGGCGACGCAGTGCCTCGTCAGCAAGAAGTCGAAGTCGATGCGGGTGAGCGTCGAAGGCACGCTTCCGTTCGGCTGCCTCGCCAAGGACGTCGTGCTGGCGGTGATCGGCAGGATCGGCATCGGCGGGGGCACCGGCCACGCGATCGAGTACGCGGGCTCGACCATCCGCGGCTTGTCGATGGAAGGCCGCATGACGGTATGCAACATGTCGATCGAGGCCGGAGCGCGGGCGGGGATGGTCGCCGTGGATGACAAGACCATCGCGTACCTCGAGGGGCGTGCGTTCGCGCCGAAGGGCGAGCGCTGGCCGCGCGCGGTCGCCTACTGGCGCACGCTCGTCTCGGACCCCGACGCGCCCTTCGATCGCACCGTCGCGCTCGACGCGGCCAGCATCGCCCCGCAGGTGACCTGGGGCACATCGCCCGAGATGGTGACGACCATCGAGGGTCGCGTGCCCGATCCCGACCGTGAGCGCGATCCGCTGGTGCGCGAGGGCATCGAGCGTGCGCTCGCCTACATGGGACTGCGGCCGAACACCGCGATCTCCGACATCCGTGTCGACAAGGTGTTCATCGGCTCGTGCACGAACTCGCGCATCGAGGACCTGCGCGTCGTCGCTTCGGTGGTCAAGGGCCGGCGCAAGGCCGCCGGCGTGAAGCAGGTGCTGGTCGTCCCGGGCTCGGGGCTGGTGAAGGCGCAGGCCGAGCGCGAAGGCCTCGATCGGATCTTCACCTCGGCAGGATTCGAGTGGCGCGAGCCGGGATGCTCGATGTGCCTCGGGATGAACGACGACCGGCTCGATCCGGGCGAGCGCTGCGCCTCGACGTCGAATCGCAATTTCGAGGGCCGGCAAGGCACCGGCGGGCGCACGCACCTGGTGAGCCCCGCCATGGCCGCGGCCGCAGCGATCGAAGGACACTTCGTCGACGTGCGCCGGCTCGGATAAGAGAGGCCTTCGGACCATGACCCGGAAAAGGATCGGCGACTGATGCAGCCCTTCCGCCTGCTCACCGGAGTGGTCGCGCCGCTCGACCGCGCCAACGTCGATACCGACGTGATCATTCCGAAGCAGTTCCTCAAGTCGATCAATCGCTCGGGCTTCGGCCCGAACCTGTTCGACGGCTGGCGCTATCTCGACCGCGGCGAGCCTGGCGTCGATCCAGCGACGCGGCGCGAGAACCCGGACTTCGTGCTGAACCAGGCGCGCTACCGCGGGGCGCAGATCCTGCTCGCGCGCCGCAATTTCGGCTGCGGCAGCTCGCGCGAACACGCGCCCTGGGCGCTCCTCGACTACGGCTTTCGCGCGCTGATCGCGCCGTCCTTCGGCGACATCCTGGCCAGCAACTCGCTCAAGAACGGCCTGCTGCCGATCGTGCTGACCGAAGCCGAGGTCGACCGCCTGTTCCACGCCTGCGTGGCGACGCCCGGCTTTTCGCTGACCGTCGATCTCGAGCGGCAGACGGTCGCCACCGCCGACGGCTCGCAGCTGTTCGCCTTCGACATCGACGCCTTCCGTAAGCACTGCCTCCTTAACGGGCTGGACGAGATCGGCCTGACGCTGCAGCACGCGGACGAGATCCGTGCCTTCGAAGCCAGGCATCTCGCCGAGCAGCCGTGGCTCGTCTGATGCAAGCCCGGCGCACGGCGGCGCGCGGCCGAGAGTCCGCGAGGCTTGCGCGTCTGTCGGGCGCCGAAGACCTGCAGTGAAGATTGCGCTCCTTCCCGGCGACGGCATCGGTCGCGAGATCGTCGCCGAAGCGGTGAAGCTGCTCGAGGGGCTGCGCCGCGAGGGCGTGCCGATCGAAACGCAGTCCGCCCCGATCGGCGGCGCGGGCTACGAGGCGGCCGGCAAGCCGCTGCCCGACGCCACGCTCGAGCTCGCGCGCGCGGCGGACGCGGTGCTGCTGGGGGCCGTCGGCGGGCCGCAGTACGACGCGCTGCCGCGCGCAGTCCGGCCCGAGCAAGGCATCCTCGCCATCCGCAAGGCGCTGGGACTCTTCGCCAACCTGCGGCCGGCGCTGCTCTTTCCCGAGCTTGCCGGCGCGTCCACGCTCAAGCCCGAAGTCGTCGCGGGACTCGACCTGATGATCGTCCGCGAGCTCACGGGGGACGTCTACTTCGGCTCGCCGCGCGGCCGGCGGACGAACGACGCGGGCGAAGCCGAGGGCTTCGACACGATGCTCTACGCCGAATCGGAGATCCGCCGCATCGCCCGCGTCGGCTTCGAGGCGGCCCGCCGGCGCCGGCGCATGCTCTGCTCGGTCGACAAGGCGAACGTGCTCGACACCTCCATCCTGTGGCGCGAAGTCGTCAGCACGGTCGCCCGCGAGTATCCCGACGTCGCGCTGTCGCACATGTACGTCGACAACGCGGCTATGCAGCTCGTGCGTGCGCCCAGGCAGTTCGACGTCATCGTGACGGGGAACCTCTTCGGCGACATCCTCTCCGACGAGGCGTCGATGCTCGCCGGCTCGATCGGCATGCTGCCCTCGGCGTCCCTGGACGAGCGCGGCAAGGGACTCTACGAGCCAATCCACGGCTCCGCGCCCGACCTCGCCGGGAGGAACGCGGCGAATCCGCTGGCGACGATCCTTTCGCTCGCGATGATGTTCCGCTACAGCTTCGCCCGGGGCGAGATCGCCGAGCGCATCGAGGGGGCGGTCCGCGCGGTCCTCGCGCAGGGCCTTCGCACCGCCGACATCGCCGCGCCGGGCGAGCGCATGATCGGGACGCGGGAGATGGGCGACGCGGTGGCGGCTGCGCTTGCGGAGCGCCGGTGAGCGCCGGTCATCCGATCGTCGTCCGGCGCGCCGAACCGGGCGATGCCGAAGCGATCCACGAGACGTTCCTCGGCCCCAAGGCCATCGCGGGAACGCTGCAATTGCCGTATCCTTCGGTGGAGATGTGGCGCAAGCGCCTCGCCGACGCCGCCCCGGACGATTATCTTCTGGTGGCGACGATTGCCGGCGAGGTGGTCGGGAACGCGGGATTGCACGCCGCGGGCAAGTCGCCTCGCCGCAGGCATGCCGGTGCGGTCGGCATGACGGTGCGCGACGACCAGCAGGGGCGCGGGGTGGGCACCGCGCTGCTCGGCGCGGCGATCGGGCTGGCCGACGGCTGGATCAACTACCAGCGCCTCGAGCTCCTGGTGTACACGGACAACGCCGGCGCGCTGCATGTGTATCGCAAGTTCGGTTTTGTGATCGAGGGGACGTGCCGAGCGTACGCGTTTCGCGACGGCAGGTACGTCGATGCCTACCAGCTGGCGCGGCTCAACCCCGCGGCGCAGCTCGAACGAGGCGGTGAGCGATGAGCGATCAAGTCACGATGCAACCCGAAGTGTCGGCCCCCGCACGGCGGCCGAAGCGGGTCTTGCGCGTCGGGATCGTCGGCTGGCGCGGGATGGTCGGCTCGGTGCTGATGCAGCGCATGCTGGCCGAGGACGACTTCGCCCTGATCGAGCCGGCCTTCTTCACCACTTCCAACATCGGCGGCACGGGCCCGACCATCGCCGGTCGCGCCGCCGCGCTCGAGGACGGGCACGACATCGCGGCGCTCGAAGCCAACGACGTGATCCTGACCTGCCAGGGCGGCGACTACACGACCGAGGTCTACCCGAAGCTGCGATCGAGCGGCTGGGACGGCTACTGGATCGACGCGGCCAAGACCCTGCGCATGCAGGACGACGCGGTCATCATTCTCGACCCGGTCAACCGCGCGGTGATCGACTCGGCTCTCGAGCGCGGCGTGAAGAACTATATCGGCGGGAACTGCACGGTGAGCCTCATGATGATGGCGCTCGCCGGGCTGTTCCGGCACGACCTCGTCGAGTGGATGACCTGCATGACCTACCAGGCGGCGTCCGGAGCGGGGGCGCAGACAATGCGCGAGCTGCTGCAGCAGATGGGCGAAGCGCACCTCGCCGCCAAGACGCTGCTCGACGATCCGGGCTCGGCGATCCTCGATATCGATCGCGAGGTCGCCGGCATCCTTCGCGACGAGCGCTTCCCCACCGAGCACACCGGCGTGCCGCTCGCGGGCAGCCTGATTCCCTGGATCGACAAGGATATGGGCAACGGGATGAGCCTGGAGGAATGGAAAGGCGGCGCGGAGACGAACAAGATCCTCGGCCGCGGCGCCTCCGCTGCGCTTCCCGTGGAGTCGCTGTGCGTGCGGATCGGCGCGATGCGCTGCCACAGCCAGGCGCTCACGATCAAGCTGCGGCGCGACGTCGCCCTCCCCGACATCGAGCGCATGCTCGCCGCCGGCAATTCCTGGGTTCGGGTCGTGCCCAATACGCGTGCGGCCAGCGTCGAGCAACTCACGCCCGCGGCAGTGACGGGCTCACTCGAGGTGCCGATCGGCCGCCTGCGCAAGCTTGCGATGGGTCCTCAGTACCTCGGCGCATTCACGGTGGGCGACCAGCTCCTGTGGGGAGCGGCCGAGCCGCTGCGTCGAATGCTGCGCATCCTGCTCGAGCGCTAACCACCTTCAGTTGGCTTTATGGGCCGGATCGGCTGCGCGGGGCCCCAAGCGACGCCGTTACAACACGTCGGGCGCTTCAGCGCCGGCGGCGCGGAGCCACAACATCTAGTGAACGATACCGGGGCAAGGGCCACGGATGGGGCCAAACCCCGCAGGCGCTCGGGCGCGGCGGGAGTCCCGGGAAGTGCGGCTTTGCGATAAAAAAACAAGCTAATACCGAGGTTTAGCTTGCACCGCTAACTCCATGATGTTAAGTTAGCTTAGCTCATTCGCTTTTCGAGGTCGGCATGCGAGCCAAACCCTTAGTCCTGTGGGGCTTGTTGGGCGGCGTGTTCACGCTTCCCGCGACGACGCTTGCGCTTGGACTCGGCAAGCTCACGGTGGACTCGAGTCTCGGTCAGCCACTTTCCGCACACGTGGAGCTCACTGCTGCGCAAAAGGACGAGCTCGATTCGCTCTCGGCCAAAGTCGCCGACCCCTCCGTATATCGCGACAACAACGTGCAGTACCCCGGCGTGCTCTCCCGCGCCCGCGTCGTCGTCGAGCAGAACCCCAACGGTCCGCCGCAGCTCAAGGTGACGACGTCGCAGGCAGTCAACGAGCCGTATCTCGATCTCATCGTCGAAGTGAACTGGGCGACGGGACGCGTCGTCCGCAACTACACATTCCTGCTCGATCCGCCCGGCACCCTTCAGGCGCAAGCCGTCGCGCCCCCGGCGGTGGTCCGTGCGGAGGCGGCACCTCGTCCCGCGCGGTCCGAGCCCGCGCCGAGAGCGGCTCCTGCGGCGGCGCCAGCTCCCAGGGCGAGCGGCGACACCTACACCGTTCGTCGCGGCGACACGCTGTCGAAGATCGCCAAGGAATACAAGCCCGAGAACGTCAATCTCGAGCAGATGCTCGTGGCGCTGTTCCGCAGCAACGAAAGCGCGTTCGACGGCAGGAACATGAACCGTCTGCGCAGCGGCCAGATCCTGACAATCCCGCCCGCCGATCAGGCGGCGAGCGTCGCGCCCAAGGACGCGATGCAGGTCGTCAAGGTGCAGGCCGCCGATTGGCGCGCGTATCGCGATCGCGTCGCCGCCAATGCACCGGCGACGGAAGGCGCGCCGAGCCGCCAGGCGGCAGGAGGCAAGATCACCACGGCCGTCGAGGACAAGGCCGCGCCCACGCAGGCAGGCAAGGATCAGCTGCGCGTCTCTCGCGAAGCCGGCAAGGCTGCCGGAGGCGCGGCGGTTGCGCAGGCCGAGCAATCGACCGCCAACGAAAAGGCGCTGCGCGATGCGAACTCGCGCATCGCCGAGCTCGAAAAAACGCTGAAGGACATGCAGCGGGCGGTCGAGCTCAAGAATCAGGCGATGGCGGATCTGCAGAAGCAGGCCGAAGGCGCCAAGGTGAAAGCCGCCGAGCCGCCGAAGCAGATCGCGCAGGCGACGCAGGCTGCACCGAGCGCGCCCGCCGTGGCGCCGCCGCCCGCGGTCACGCCGCCGGCTGCGGTCGCGCCGCCGCCTGTGGTCACCAAGGCGCCGGAGGCCAAGGCGCCGGAGGTCAAGGCACCGGAGGCGAAGGCTCCGGAGTCGAAGCCGGCCGAGGCCAAGACGGAAACCAAGCCCGCGGAGCCGGTCGCCGTGGCGCCCAAGGCTGCGGAGCCCGCGAAGGCTTCGCCGCCGAAAGCGAAGGCCGCGGCGCCGAAGGCGGAGCCGTCCTTCTTCGAGGATCTGCTCGGCAGCACGCCCACCTGGGCCATCGGCGCGGCCGTGCTCGGCATCATCGCGCTGATCGCGGGGCTGTTCGCGGCTCGCCGGCGCACGACGACGAAGTTCGAGGACAGCATCATCTCGGGCACCGACATCAAGACCAACACCGTCTTCGGCTCGACCGGCGGCGGCGTCGTGAACACCGGAGACAACTCGCTCTCCAGCGATTTCAGCCGCGAAGGCCTCGGAAACATCGATACCGACGAGGTCGATCCGATCGCCGAAGCCGAGGTCTATCTTGCCTACGGCCGCGACGCGCAGGCCGAGGAGATCCTCAAGGAAGCGCTAAAGAAGGATGCGCAGCGCCAGGAGATCTATCTCAAGCTGCTCGAGATCCACGCCCAGCACAACAAGCCTTCGGCTTTCGAGACCGTCGCGACGGAGCTCTACTCGGTCTCCGGAGGGCAGGGCGAAGTCTGGCAGAAGGCGATGGCGCTGGGGCGCCAGCTTGATCCGGGCAACCCGTTGTTCGCGGAAGCGGGCAGCACGCCGGCCGTCGCGGTCGCGACCGGGACCGAGGACGCCATCGCCTCGGCGAAGCCCGAGCCCGCACCGGCGCCCGCGCAGCTCCTCTCGATGCCCTCGGAGCCCAAGGCGGAAGCCAAGCCGCCGAAGGAGCTCGACTTCAGCCTCGACGACGACATCTCACTGTCGCCGAGCTCCGGGCCGATCTCGGAGATGAAGACGCCGGCCGCGATCCTCGCCGGCGCCGCGCACGAGCTCGCGAAGTCCACGCGCGGGCCGGATTCGATCGTCAAGTCCGCGCCCGTGGCCGCAGACGAATCGATGACGCTGCCCGGTCCCGGCATATCTTTCGAGCAGGAGTCGGTTCCGAAATTCGATCTCGACTTCAACCTCGAGGACTCGCGCCCTGGGCCGACGCTCAAGCCGATCACGCCGTCGAAGCCGAGCGTGCCCAAGGAAGCCGAGCCCGTGCTGGCCGCGGTCGGTGCGACCGCGCCGGCCCCGCAGCTCGCCCGGCCCGCGGCCGCCATCGAGCTCGACAAGCTCGATCTCTCCTTCGACCCGCAGCGCTCCACGTTCGAGGATCCGACGCCGTCGGTGCTCGACGGACAGTGGCACGACGCGGCGACCAAGCTCGATCTGGCCAAGGCCTACCAGGAGATGGGAGACGTCGAGGGCGCGCGGGAAATCCTCCAGGAAGTCCTGCACGAAGGCGACGACCAGCAGAAGGCCGAGGCCCAGGCGCTCCTCTCCAAGCTCGCTTAAGCGAGCGCTTCGAGCCTGCAGCGGCGGCCCTCCGGGGCCGCCGTTTGTTTTGCCGCGCCGTCGCCGCTATCTTTGCGGGTGAGTTCAGCATGCGCATCGTTCTCGGCCTCGAATACGACGGCGGCCCGTTCCACGGCTGGCAATCCCAGCCCGACGGAACCGGGGTGCAGGACGCGCTCGAGCGCTCGCTCGCGGGCATCGCAGGGACGCCCGTGCGCAGCGTCGCCGCGGGGCGCACGGACGCGGGCGTGCACGCGACCGTCCAGGTCGTCCACTTCGACACCGATGCGCTGCGGCCCGACACGGCGTGGGTGCGCGGAGTCAACACGCTGCTGCCGGAGTCGGTCGCGGTGCGCTGGGCACAGCCGATCGCCGAGCCGTTTCACGCCCGGTTCAGCGCGACCGGGCGAAAGTACACCTATCTCCTGCTCGATCGGCCGGTTCGGCCCGCGCTCTGCGCCGGTCGCGTCGGCTGGTACCATCGACCCCTGGCCGTGGAGGCGATGCGCTCGGCCGCCGAGATGCTTCTGGGCAGCCACGATTTCTCCGCGTTCCGCGCCGCGGAGTGCCAGGCGAAATCGCCGGTCAAGAAGCTGGAGAGCATCTCGGTGACGCGCGACGACGACATGATCCGCTTCGAGTTCCACGCCGACGCGTTCCTGCAGCACATGGTGCGCAATATCGTCGGTGCGCTCGTCTGCGTCGGCGACGGGAGGCGGCCGGCGCGGTGGCTCGCCGAGCTGCTGGAAAGCCGCGACCGCACGCGCGGCGCGCCGACCTTCGCCGCGGCGGGCCTGTACCTCACCGGCATCGACTACCCGGCACGCTGGAATCTGCCGCCGACGCTGGTCGCGGTTCGCGTTCCGCTCTAGCCGGGCATCGCGATGCGCACGCGAGTGAAGATCTGCGGGATCACCCGCCCGGGCGACGGCATCGCGGCCGTCGAAGCCGGCGCCGATGCGATCGGCCTCGTGTTCTGGCGGGGCACTCCGCGCTGCGTCGAGCTCGAGCAGGCGCGCTCGATCGCGGCCGCGCTCCCTGCTTTCGTGAACATCGTCGGACTTTTCGTCGATCCCGCGCCGGAGCTCGTGCACTCCGTGCTGGCTGCGGTACCGCTCGACACGCTGCAATTTCACGGCGACGAGCCCCCGGCCTTGTGCGCGAGCTTCGGGCGCGGTTACGTGAAGGCCGTGCCGGTGCGGCCCGGGGTCGATTTGCTACAATACTCGGCGCGCTATCCGGAAGCGCTCGGACTGCTGTTCGATGCTTTTCAGCCCGGCGGGATGCCGGGCGGCACCGGGACGACATTCGACTGGACGCGCCTGCCGCAGCAGTTGACGGATTCCATGCCGCGACGACTGATCCTATCCGGGGGGCTCACGCCGCAGAACGTCGCGGCCGCCGTCCGCGCCGTGCGACCCTGGGCGGTCGACGTGTCGAGCGGGGTGGAGGAGACCGATGCCGAGGGCGCGCCGCGGCGCGGAATCAAGAGCGCGGCCAGGATCGCCGCTTTCATTCGGGAAGTGCGCCATGCAGATGGGTGATCTCACGTATTCGCTCCCCGACGAGCGCGGACACTTCGGGCCCTACGGCGGCGTGTTCGTCGCCGAGACGCTGATCCACGCGCTCGACGAGCTCCGCGAGGGCTACCTGCGCTATCGCGCGGACCCCGAGTTCGTGGCCGAGTTCGAGCGCGAGCTCAAGCACTACGTGGGACGCCCCAGCCCGGTCTACCACGCCCGCCGCTGGTCGGAGAAAATCGGCGGCGCGCAGATCTATCTAAAGCGCGAGGACTTGAATCACACCGGCGCGCACAAGATCAACAACTGCATCGGCCAGGCGCTGCTTGCGCGACGCCTCGGGAAGCCGCGGGTGATCGCCGAGACGGGCGCGGGTCAGCACGGCGTGGCGGCGGCCACCGTCGCGGCGCGCTTCGGCATGGAATGCGTCGTGTACATGGGCTCCGAGGACGTGCGGCGCCAGGCGCAGAACGTCTTCCGGATGAAGCTCCTCGGCGCCGAGCTCGTTCCCGTCGAGTCGGGCTCGAAGACGCTCAAGGACGCGCTCAACGAGGCGATGCGCGACTGGGTCACGAACGTCGAGTCGACCTTCTACATCATCGGCAGCGTCGCCGGGCCGCATCCCTATCCGATGATGGTGCGCGATTTTCAGAGCGTGATCGGCAAGGAATGCCTGACGCAGGTGCCGGAGCTCGCCGGCCGCGATCCCGACGTCGTGATCGCCTGCGTCGGCGGCGGCTCGAACGCGATGGGCATCTTCTATCCGTACCTCTCGCACGCGGCGGTGAAGCTGGTCGGCGTCGAGGCCGCGGGCGAAGGACTCGCGACCGGTCGCCATGCGGCGTCGCTGCTCGGCGGGCGTCCCGGCGTGCTTCACGGCAATCGCACCTATCTGCTGCAGAACGCCGACGGCCAGATCGTCGAGACGCATTCGGTGTCCGCGGGGCTCGACTATCCCGGTGTCGGACCGGAGCACGCCTGGCTCAAGGACAGCGGCCGCGCCAGCTATGTCGCGATCACCGACGAAGAGGCGGTAGCCGCGTTCAACCAATGCTGCCGCACCGAAGGCATCATCCCCGCGCTCGAGTCGAGCCACGCGCTCGCGCACGCGGCGAAGCTCGCCGCCACCCTGCCTCGCGACAAGATCCTGCTGGTGAATCTCTCGGGGCGTGGCGACAAGGACATGGCGACCGTCGCCGATCGGACAGGACTGAAGTTCTATTGCCGTCCCGAGTGCGACCCGTCGCGGCGATGACGGGCGGGGCGAACCGCATCGACGCGACCTTCGCGCGCCTGCGCGCCGCGGGCCGCACAGCGCTGATCCCTTACGTGACCGCGGGCGATCCATCGCCGAAGTCGACGGTCGACCTCCTGCGCGCGCTGGTCGCCGCCGGGGCCGACGCGATCGAGCTCGGTGTCCCGTTCTCCGACCCGATGGCGGACGGCCCCGTGATCCAGCGGGCCTCCGAGCGGGCGCTCGCCCAGGGCGTCGGGCTCGCCGACGTGCTGGCGATGGTGACGGAGTTCCGGGCCGGCAACGCCACGGCGCCGATCGTGCTGATGGGCTATGCCAATCCGATCGAGGCGATGGGCACGACCGCCTTCGCCGACCGCGCCCGGACCGCGGGCGTCGACGGCGTGATCGTCGTCGACTATCCGCCCGAGGAGGCACGCGAGTTCGCGGGCCTGCTCGACGAACGCGGCATCGCTCCGATCTTCCTGCTTTCGCCGACGACGCCCGAGGCGCGGATGAGCGCGGTCGGGCGCATCGGCCGCGGCTACGCGTACTATGTCTCGCTCAAGGGCGTGACCGGCGCGGGGCATCTCGACACCGCGGAGGTGGCGGCCAAGCTCGCCGAGATCCGCAAGCGCGTGGCGCTGCCCATCGGCGTGGGCTTCGGCATCCGCGACGCGGCGAGCGCGCAGGCTATCGCGGCGCACGCCGACGCGGTCGTGATCGGCAGCCGGATCATCCAGGAGATCGAGGCGGGGCCGCCGGAGAACGCGCCGCAGCGCGCCGGTGCGTGGCTCGCCGGCATTCGCGCCGCGGTCGACCAGGTCGCGAAGCGCGCCGCGTGACCGGACGCAGAGGGGGAGAGGGACCATGACCTGGCTGCAGAAGCTTCTTCCGCCGCGCATCAAGTCGACGCCGGGAGTCAGCAAGAAGTCGATGCCCGAGGGGCTCTGGGTCAAGTGCCCCGCATGCGAAGCGGTGCTCTATCGCACCGACCTCGACAAGAACCTGAACGTCTGCCCCAAGTGCGGTCACCATGGCCGGGTCAGCGCGCGCGAGCGCATCGAGCAGCTGCTCGATCCCGAGGGACGCTACGAGATCGGCTCCGAAGTCGTTCCCATCGACAGCCTCAAGTTCAGGGACACCAAGAAATACCCCGAGCGGCTGTCGGCGGCGCTGGAGCAGACGGGCGAAACCGACGCGATCGTCGTCATGCAGGGCAGCATCAAGTCGGTGGCCGTCGTGGCGGCGGTTTTCGAATTCGATTTTCTCGGCGGCTCGATGGGCTCGGTCGTGGGCGAACGATTCGTTCGCGGCGTGCGAGTGGCGTACGAGAATCGCATCGGCTTCGTATGCATCACGGCGAGCGGCGGCGCGCGCATGCAGGAGGGCGTGCAGTCGCTGTTCCAGATGGCCAAGACGACGGCCGTGCTCCAGGAGCTTTCCAAGGCGCGGCTGCCGTTCATATCGCTGCTGACGGACCCGACGATGGGCGGCGTCTCGGCGAGCTTCGCGATGCTGGGCGACGTCGTCGTTGCCGAACCCGGAGCGCTCATCGGCTTTGCCGGTCCACGCGTCATCGAACAGACCGTGCGGGAAAAGCTGCCCGAGCGATTCCAGCGCGCCGAATTCCTGCTGGAGAAGGGCGCCATCGACATGATCGTCGATCGACGCCAGCTGCGCGACGAGCTGCCGCGGCTGTTGACCCTGCTCCAGCGGGAACCCTTGCCGGTCGCCTGACCCCGGCCGGTTCCACTCGTCACTCGTCGATCGAGCTGCCCTCGCGTCGGCGCGGATCGCCTCCGTGATGAGTCGACCTGCCTCGCTGCCCGGCTGGCTGGCGTACCTGGAGACGCTGCATCCGAAGGCGATCGCGCTCGGCCTCGAGCGCGTGACCGAGGTCTACTCGCGGCTCGCGGTCAGGCCGGGTTGCCCGACCGTGATCGTGGGCGGCACCAACGGCAAGGGCTCGACCGCGACCTTCCTCGAGCGCATGCTCGGCGCGGGCGGCTATCGCGCCGGGCTCTACACCTCGCCGCACCTGCTCGCCTACAACGAGCGCGTGCGCGTCTCCGGGGCGCTCGCGACCGACGCGGAGCTTTGCGCCGCATTCGACGCGGTCGAATCGGCCCGCGGGGATACCCCGCTCACCTATTTCGAATTCGGCACACTGGCCGCGTTCTGGCTCTTCGAGCGCGCAGGCCTCGATGCCTGGGTGCTCGAGGTCGGTCTTGGCGGCCGGCTGGACGCGGTCAACGTGATCGATGCCGACGTCGCGGTGGTCACCACCGTGGCGATCGATCACACGGAGTACCTGGGACCGACGCGCGAGGACATCGGTCGCGAAAAGGCGGGAATCTTCCGCGCGGGTCGTCCCGCCATCTGCGCGGACCCCGATCCGCCGCAGTCGCTGCCCGCGCATGCGAGAAGCATCGGCGCGCGCCTGCTCGCAATCGGCGCCGATTTCGGCTACGCCGCGGAGGGCGCGCAGTGGCGCTACTACGGACCCGGCGGCTCGCGCTACGGGCTGCCGCATCCTGCGCTGCGCGGCGGCTACCAGCTCGCGAACGCCGCCGCGGCGCTGACCGCGCTCGATGCGCTGCGGGACCGCCTGCCGGTGGCGATGGGCGCCGTGCGCGAGGCGCTCGTCGGCATCGAGCTGCCCGGACGCTTCCAGGTGCTGCCGGGCAGACCGGTCACGGTCCTCGACGTCGCTCACAACCCGCAGGCGGCGCGCGCATTCAGCGACAGCCTCGCCTCGATGGGCTTCCACCCGCGAACCCTCGCCGTGTTCGGCATCATGTCCGACAAGGACGTCGACGCCGTCATCGCCGCGGTCGCGAAGCGCGTCGACCTGTGGCTGGTCGCGACGCTGCCGCCGCCGCGGGGCGCCGCCGCATCGTTCCTGGCGGAGCGCCTGTCGAGTGCCGGCGTTGCCGCCGAGGCGATCCGCGCGTTCGACAGCGCGGGCGAAGCTTTCGCGGCGGCGCAAGAGATCGCGGATGAAGCTGATAGAATCATAGTCTTTGGATCGTTTCTCACCGTTGCGGCGGCGCTCGCTTCCGTGCGCACGACCGGCTGAGACCCCAGCCCCGAGATGGCCCCACGCTCCGACACTCCCGAGCCCGCCGTCGACGAGCTTCGGCGCAAAGCGCGACGCAGACTCGTGGGCGCCATCGTGCTGGCGCTTGCCGCCGCCGTTGCCCTGCCGCTGCTTCTCGAGAACGAGCCCAGGCCGCTCGGCGAGGACGTGTCGATCCAGATTCCGCCGGTCGACAGCGGCAAGTTCGTCAATCCGCTCTCGCCGGGGGCGCCGGAAAACAAGGCCAAGGGCGACAAGGCGCCGGCCTTGCCGCCACCGGCGGCGAACGCGGCGCGCAGGATCGAGCCGCCGAAGGCGGATGCCTCCGCGCCCGCGCCGGAGGCGAAAGCTCCGTCGCCGCAGCCGCAACCGAGCGACGCCGCGTCGGCCGTGCCGGAAACGAAGGCGATGGCACCCGCGCCCTCCGAGCCGAAGCCGGTGACGGGAGAGACGAAGGCCGACGCGCCCGCGGCGGGAGGAGCCTTCGTCGTCCAGGTCGCGGCATTCTCCGACCGCTACGGCGCCCGTTCGCTGGTCGCCAAGCTCAAGAAGAGCGGCTTTCCCGGATTCACCGAGACCGTGACGACCGACAAGGGCACGCTGCATCGCGTTCGCGTGGGGCCGTACGCGTCGCGGGAAGTCGCCGACCTGGCACGCGCGAAGCTCAAGGCCGCAGGATTCGCTGGCGTGGTCGCGCGCAGCGGATGACCGCGTTCGACCTCGTCGTCGTCGCGCTCGTCGGTCTTTCCGCGCTGCTCGCTTTCTGGCAGGGCTTCATCCGGATGATGGTCTCGCTCGGCGCGCTGGTCGTGGGCTTGCTCGCCGCCGTGCGCTTCTCCGACATCCTGGGAACGCTGCTCCCGGATTTCGGCGAATCGGCCGCGATCCGCTACGTGATCGCCTTCGCCCTCATCCTGGTCGTGGTGCTGATCGTCGGCGCGATGCTGGGCTTCGCGCTGTCGCGGCTCGCGAAGGCGGTCGGCCTGCGCTTCCTCGATCGCGTGCTGGGCGCGATCGCCGGCATCGTGCGCGGCGTGCTGATCGCGGTGATCCTGGTGCTCTTCGCGGGGCTTACCACGCTGCCGAGCAGCGATTGGTGGCAGAATGCGATGTCGAGTCCCGCGCTCGTCGCCGCGGCGCTGAGCCTGCGGCCCTGGCTTCCCAAGGCCTGGGCGGATCGGCTCGACTACGGACGGGAACGGCGGCCCTCGAAATCGGTCGTAACGGCCTCCATATAAGCAAAAGCGGGGATCGAGACAATATGTGCGGCATCATCGGCGCGGTCGGCCATACGCCGGTCAACCAGCTCCTCTACGACGGCCTGCTGCTGCTGCAGCACCGGGGCCAGGACGCAGCCGGCATCGTCACGAGCGAGGGGCCGGTCTTCCACATGTACAAGGGCGCCGGCTACGTGCGCGACGTGTTCCGGACGCGCAACATGCGCGAGCTCTCCGGCAACGCGGGCATCGGCCACTGCCGCTATCCCACCGCGGGCTCGGCCTGGTCGGATCTGGAATCGCAGCCGTTCTACGTCAATTCCCCATTCGGGATCACGCTCGCGCACAACGGCAACCTTACCAACAGCCAGGCGCTCAAGCGCGAGCTCTTCCAGCTCGACTTCCGGCACGTCAACACCAACTCCGACTCGGAAGTGCTCTTGAACGTGCTCGCTCTCGAGCTCGAGCGCGCCGCGCATCATTCGCGCCTCGACGCGAACGCGATCTTCACTGCGGTAGCCGGCGTGCATCGCCGCTGCCGCGGTGCCTACGCCATCGTCGCGATGATCGCGGGCTACGGCATGCTCGCGTTTCGCGATCCGTTCGGGATCCGCCCTCTCATCATCGGCGTGAACGAGGCGATGGGCGGAACGGAGTACGTCGTGGCGAGCGAATCGGTCGCGCTCGAGGCGCTCGGCTTCTCGGTGCTGCGCGACGTGGCACCGGGCGAGGCGATCTTCGTCGACCAGTCGGGGCGCTTCCATGCCCGGCAGTGCGCCGAGGATCCACGGCTCTCGCCGTGCATCTTCGAGTTCGTCTACCTGGCGCGCCCGGACTCGGTGATCGACGGCGCATCGGTGTACGAGGCGCGGCTGCGGATGGGCGGCGAGCTCGCGCGCAAGATCTCCGCGATGCCTGCGGCGCAGGACATCGACGTCGTGATCCCGATCCCGGACTCGAGCCGGCCCTATGCGCTCGAGCTCGCCAACACGCTTGGGCTCAAATACCGGGAGGGCTTCGTCAAGAACCGCTACGTCGGCCGCACCTTCATCATGCCGGGACAGGCGATCCGCAAGAAGAGCGTGCGTCAGAAGCTCAATCCCATGGGCGTCGAGTTCAAGGACAAGGTCGTGCTGCTCGTCGACGATTCGATCGTGCGCGGAACGACCAGCCGCGAGATCGTGTCGATGGCGCGCGAGGCCGGCGCGCGCAAGGTGTACTTCGCCTCCGCGAGCCCGCCGGTGCGCTACCCGAACGTGTACGGCATCGACATGCCCAACCAGCGCGAGCTGATCGCCACCGGGCGCTCGGAGGCCGAGGTCGCGCACGAGATCGGGTCGGACCTGCTGATCTACCAGGACCTGATCGCGCTCAAGTCCGCGGTTCGCGCCGCCAATCCCCGCATCAGGGAGTTCGAGGCGTCGTGCTTCGACGGCTACTACGTCACCGGCGACGTCACGGCGGACTATCTTTCGCATCTCGCGAACGAGCGCAACGAAGCGCGCGGCGAAGCGGACGCCGATCTCGCGCTCGAGTCGCGAGCCGCGGGATAGCCTTTGACTGCAGCCGCCCGGACGGGTATAGTTCGAGTCGCGCCGATTTGAGCTTCAGCTTGCGGGCGCGTAACAAATTCCGCTAAAGCGAGGTAAAGCTCCAGCCTGGAGATACCAGGCGGGGCACACAAAACCCGTTTGGCGGAGGCCAGACGGGTTTTCTGTTTTGCAGGACGCAAAATCGAGATGAACGACTCATTGCCGCGCCGCGGGTTCACCACCGCGATTCTGCATTCCGATCGGGACGCCGCCATCGAGCACGGCTCGCTGCACAAGCCCCTGCATCTTTCGGTCGCCTACGGCTACCGGGACGCGCGGGATCTGGCGGCCGTCTTCCAGGGGCGCGAGCAGGGCTTCGCCTACGGCCGCCAGGGCAACCCGACGACCGCCGCGCTGGAGCAGAAGATGAACCGGATGGAGGGCGGGATCGCGAGCGCCTGCTTCTCCACCGGCATGGCGGCGATCGGCGCGATCATGGTCTCGCTGCTCCGCGAGGGCGATCACCTCGTCTCGAGCTCGTTCCTGTTCGGCAACACCAACAGCATGTTCGCCACGCTCGCCACCCAGGGCATTCGCGTCTCGTTCGTCGACGCGACCGACGTGCGCGAGGTGGAAGCCGCGCTTACGCCGGCGACCCGGCTTGTGTTCGTGGAAACGATCGCCAACCCGCGCACCCAGGTCGCCGACCTGAAGCGCATCGGCGAGCTGTGCGCGCAGCGCGGGCTCCTGTACGTCGTCGACAACACGATGACCTCGCCGTATCTCTTTCGGCCCGCCGCAGTCGGCGCGGGTCTCGTGGTGAACGCGCTCACCAAGTACATCGGCGGGCACGGCAATGCGCTGGGGGGTGCGGTGACCGACACCGGCCGCTTCGACTGGACGCGCTTCGCCAACATCTACGACAGCTACCGGGGCGCGAGGCCCGAGCTGTGGGGCATCACGCAGATCCGCAAGAAGGGGCTGCGCGATTGGGGCGGCACGCTCGCGCCGGAGCAGGCACACCATCTCGCGGTCGGCGCGGAAACGCTCGCGCTGCGCATGGAGCGCGCCTGCGCGAACGCCGGCGACCTGGCGGGATTCCTCGCCCGCCATCGCGGGGTTCGCGCGGTCTACTACCCTGGGCTGCCGGCTCATCCGCAGCACGCGCTCGCGCGCGAGCTCTTCTCCGGTTTCGGGGCGCTCCTCTCTTTCGAGCTCGACCCGGCGATCGACTGCTTCGATCTCCTGAACCGGCTCAGGAATGTCGTGCTGTCGTCGAACCTCGGCGACAACCGCACGCTCGCGATCCCGGTCGCGCACACGATCTACTGGGAGATGGGGCCCGAGCGCAGGAAGAGCATGGGCATCGCCGATTCGCTGATTCGCGTCTCGGTCGGCATCGAGGACCAGGACGACTTGATCGGTGACTTCGAGCAGGCGCTGTCGTAGCGCCGGTCGAAGCGCAAGGCGTCGACAGGCGGCGTTCGCTCGCGCGCAGCCCGCGCTGCGGCTCTACAGCTCGCACGCCGTGACGCCGCCGGGCTCCACGCGCAGATAGCTTGCGCGCGAGTACCAGTCGGCCAGCACGTAGCGCTCGCAGGCGCGGCCGTCGACCGTCAGCTCGTGGCGTGCGGGCCGGTGCGTGTGACCGTGGATCAGGCGCGTGACGTTGTGCGCGCGCAGCGCCTCGGCGACCGCGGAGGCGTTCACGTCCATGATCGATTCCGGCTTGTTCGCGGTCGCACGCTTGCTGGTCGCGCGGAAGAACGCCGCGATCCCGCGCCGGAAGAGGTAGGGGAGCGCGAGCAGGCGCCGGCGATGCACGGGGTCCTGCCAGTACGCGCGGAAGCGCTGGTAGTCGACGTCGTCGGTGCACAGCGCATCGCCGTGCATGACGAGCGTGCGCGTGCCCTGGATGTCGTGCACGACCGCATCGCCGAGCAGCGTCGCGCCGGCGGCGCGCGCGAAGCGCTCGCCCAGCAGGAAGTCGCGATTGCCGCGCTGGAGGTAGACCGGCGTGCCCGACGCAGCCAGGTTGGCGAACCCCCGCGCCACGCCGGCGGCGAGCGGCTCGCGCAGCTGGTCGTCGCCGAGCCACGCGTCGAAGATGTCGCCGGGAACGTAAAGCGCGGCTGCGCCCCGCGCCGGGCCGCCGAGGAACGCGTGGAGGGCTGCCACCAGCTGCGGCCGCTCCCGGGAAAGATGCAGGTCCGAGACGAACAGCGTCGGCGCCGTGGCCACTTAAAGCGCCTCGCGACGCCTATTCGATGATCTCGGCGCGCTCGATCACGACATCGTCGCGGGGCACGTTCTGATGCATCCCGCGGCCTCCGGTCGACACCGCCTTGATGCGGTCGACGACGTCGGTGCCCTTGACCACGCGCCCGAAGACGCAATAGCCCCAGCCCTTCGCGTCCGGCGACTTGTGGTTGAGGAAGTCGTTGTCGGCGACGTTGATGAAGAACTGCGCCGTCGCCGAATGGGGGTCGCTGGTGCGCGCCATCGCGACGCTATAGCGGGAGTTCCTCAGCCCGTTGCCGGCCTCGTTCTGCACCGGCGTGCGGGTCGCCTTCTGCTGGAACGCCGGCGTGAACCCGCCCCCCTGGATCATGAATCCGTCGATGACGCGGTGAAAGAGCGTGTTGTCGAAGTGACCCGAGCGCACGTATTCAAGGAAGTTGGCGACCGTCTTAGGCGCGCGCGTCGCGTCGAGCTCGAGCGTGACGTCGCCGTGATTCGTGTGGAGGACGACCATGGATGCCTCGCGCCTAGGATGCGCCGACGACCGTGGCGCTCTTGATCACGACGCGCTCGATCGGCACGTCCTTCGCAAAAGGGCCTCCTGCCGCCGTCGGCGTCTTGGCGATCTTCTCGACCACTTCCATGCCCTCGACCACCTTGCCGAAGACCGTGTAGCCGACGCCCGCGACGGAAGGATCGCGGTAGTTCAGGAACTTGTTGTCGCCGACGTTGATGAAGAACTGCGCGGTCGCGGAGTTCGGGTCGGCGGTCCGCGCCATCGCGATCGTCCCCAGCGCATTGAGCAGGCCCGCCTTGCTGCTCTTCTCGGCCTCGTTGACCACCGGAGGTCGGGTCGGCTTCTCGCGGAAGTCGGTCCCGTAGCCGCCGCCCTGGATCATGAAGCCCGCGATCACGCGGTGAAACTGCGTGCCGTCGTACTGCTTCGCCTTGACGTAGGCAAGGAAGTTCTCCACCGTCTTCGGCGCTGCATCGGGATAGAGCTCGACGCGGAACTTGCCCGCGCTCGTGTCGAACTCGACCTGCGGGTTGGCGGCGGCCGCGGACAGCGCGAAGCCGGCGCAGCCGAGGGCGATAAGAATCAGGGTTGAAAAGCGACGCAGCATCGTCGGGTCTCCTTGACGGTCGAAGGTTGAATGGGCCTGCGAGCTACTTCTTCGGCTTGGCGGCCGGTTTGGGCACCGGCACGGCCGGCTTGGGCGCCGTGCTGGAAGGTGCGACCGCGTAGAGCTCGCGCACCAGCGTGAGCTTGGTCTGGGCGCTCTTGTTGCCCTTGTCGAGCGCGACCGCGCGGTCGTATTCCAGGCCGGCGAGCCGGGCGTAGATGTCGCCTAGGTTCTCGTGAGCGATGCCGTAATCGGGACGCGTCAGCAGCGCCGTCTCGAGCGCCCTGCGCGCCTTCTCGTATTGTCCCTGCTCCGCCCAGATCACCGCCAGGTTGTTGTACGGCTCGGGCAGCTCGGGGTAGTCCTCGGTGAGCTGCTGGAAGGTCACGATCGCCGCTTCGGTTTCGTGCTGATCGGACTGCACGACGCCCTTGAGGAAGCGCGCCTGCGGATTCTTCGCATCGCCCGCGAGCACCGCGTCGATCTTCTCGAGCGCGCTGACGTACTGTCCTTCGCGGATCATCCCGGCGGCTTCCGCAAGGTCGGGCGAAAGCCCGGGAGTGCGCTGCGGCTGGAGCGTCGCCGAGGTCGGCGGCGGAGGCGGCGCCTGCTGCGCGACCGCCGGGGCGGCAAGCGCCGCGAACAGCCACGCGACGGCGCGGCGAGCGGAACGGGAAGTCATCGGTGCGATGTCGGCACGCCCGGGTCGGGCGGCCGCGTCGCGTATTCTATCAGCCCCGTCGGAGGCGCTCGATGGTCGAGTCGATCAGCGCGCGCGCGATGCTGACCGGGTTGGGCAGCTGCGGCAGGGCGTCGATGGTGAACCAGCGCGCGTCGACGATCTCCTCGTCGCAGGGACGCGCTTCCCCCGAGGCGTACTCCGCGTTGTAGGCGATCATCAGTGAATGCGGGAACGGCCAGGACTGGCTCGCGACGTAACGCAGGCCGGTCACCTCGATGCCGACCTCCTCGCGCACCTCGCGATGGATGCAGTCCTCGATCGACTCTCCCGCCTCGACGAAGCCGGCCAGCGCGCTATAGACCGCCTGGGGAAAGCGCCGCGAGCGCGCGAGCAGGAGCTCGTCGCCGCGCGTGACGAGGACCATCATCGCGGGGGACACTCGCGGCCACACGACGTGCCCGCAGGCCGGGCACAGCTTCGCGCGCTCGCCCGCCTTGTCGCGCGTCGCGGTGCCGCAGCGGCCGCAGAACTGGTGGCTGCGGTCCCATTCGACGATCTGCGAGGCGCGGCCCGCGACGGCCAGCCACGCGTCCGGAAGCTGCAGGAAGAGGCTGCGCAGGCCACGCCATTCCCAAGGGGCGCCCACGGAGGCGGAGGAGGGCGCTCGGATGGCGATGCAGTTGACGCCTTCGAGACGGCCGAGGTAGTGCCGCGGCCCCGCGATGCCGAGATCGGCGACGTCGCGCAGGGTCGGCAGCGCCGGCGGGTCGCCGGCCCGCGCGAGAATCCTGTCGTCGCGCCAGACGAAGCACACGGCGTCCGCGCCGGGATCGACCGGAGTGGCAAACGCCGGCTCGAAGCCGGCGGGGGTGTTCATCCGCACGAGAGACGCGGGAGCGCGCTGCGCCGCTATCGCAGGAAGCGCTCGTCTTTGCCGATGACGGTGAGCTCGACGAACTTCGATCCGCTGTGGTCGGTCGGCGAGAAGCTGACGGTGAAGCCGCCGACGTCGAAATCGCGGATCTGCTCCATCGCGTTGATGAACCTTTCGCGGGTGAGGTCGTTGCCAGTGCGCCGCAGCCCCTCGACGAGCACCTTGGCGGCGATGAAGCCTTCGAGGCTCGTGAACGAATAATTCTGCTTGCCGGTCGACGCCTCGATCATCTGCTGGTAATCCTTCACGATGCGGGCGGAAAGGTTCCAGGGAAACGGCACCACCTGGGACACGCCGACGCCGCGCCCCGACGCTCCCGCCTCGTGCGCCAGCGCCTTGCTGCCGACGAACGAGACGTTCATGAATTGCGGATTGCACCCGGCGTTGCGCATCGCCTTGATGAACGCCGCGCAGGACTTGTAGGCCGAGATCATCACCACGCCCTGCGGGTCGACCTTGCAGATCGACTTGACGGCCGCGCCGACGTCCACCGTGTTTCGTTCCACGGTGCCAGTAGCGATGATCTGCATGTTGCGCTTCTGCATCGCGCGCTCGACGCCCGTGAGGCCGGCCTTGCCGTAGTCGTCGTTCTGGTAGAACACCGCGATCCGGTCGAGCGTCTGGCCGACGAGCTGGCCGACCAGCTTGTCCGTCTCGTCGAAGTAGCTGGCGCGGATGTTGAACACGTAGCGGTTGACCGGGTTGCGCAGCGACTCGGCCCCGGTGAACGGGCCGACGAACGGGACCTTCGCCGCGGTGAAGATCGGCTTCGCGGCGTTCGACGTCGGCGTTCCGACGTAGCCGAAGAGCAGGAACACGCCGTCGTCGATGAGCTTCTTGGTGTTGGCGGCCGCGCGATCGGCTTCGTAGCCGTCGTCGAGCGACCTGAGTTCGATCTTGCGGCCGTTGACGCCGCCGGAGGCGTTGATCGCCTGGAAATACGCCATCGCCCCGGCCCGCATCTCGGTGCCCAGCTCGGAAGCGGGCCCGCTGAACGCCGCGGACTGCCCGATCAGAATGCTGTTGGACGTGACTCCCGGGTCCCCGGCCGCTGCGGACGCGACAGCCGCGAGCAGAATCCCGCCCAGCCATCTCCATGCGTTGACCATCGATTTCTCCTCGTCCTGCGTCTCCCGCCGCCCCGGTTCGCCGGACCTATCATAGGCGATTCCCGTCGGTGTGCAAACGCGATAGCAACTCTCGGACCACCCCGGGGCGCTGTGGCGCACAGGGTATAATGTCCAGCTACAACAATCGACTGCGAGACCATGGAAGCCGAACGCATCAACCAGATCGCCGGGACCCTGTCCGGATTGCAGCAACGGGCTGCCGATCTACGGAGGTATCTTTGACTTCGAGGTCAAGGCCGAGCGCCTTGGCGCGGTGACGCGCGCCTTGGAGGATCCCGGGGTCTGGAACGATCCCAAGCGGGCCCAGGAGCTCGGCAAGGAACGCAAGCAGCTCGAGTCCGTCGTCGGGACGCTGAACGACCTCGATGCGCGCCTGAAGGACAGCGGCGAGCTCTTCGAGCTGGCGCGCGGCGAGGCCGACGATGCGATGCTGGTCGCGGTGGCGAAGGACGTCGACGCGCTCGAGCACGCCGTCGGCGACATGGAGTTCCGCCGGATGTTTCACAATCCGATGGACCCCAACCCCTGCTTCATCGACATCCAGGCCGGGAGCGGCGGAACCGAGGCGCAGGACTGGGCGGCGATGCTGCTGCGGATGTACCTGCGCTACTGCGAGCGCAAGGGCTACCGGACCGAGATCCTGGAGCAGTCCGAGGGCGAAGTCGCCGGCATCAAGAGCGCGAGCGTGAAGGTCACCGGCGACTACGCCTACGGGCACCTACGCACGGAAACGGGGGTGCACCGCCTGGTGCGCAAGAGCCCCTTCGACGCCAACGCGCGGCGGCACACCTCGTTCGCGAGCGTCTTCGTCTATCCCGAGGTCGACGAGACGATCGAGGTCGAGATCAACCCCGCCGACATCCGCATCGACACGTTCCGGGCATCCGGCGCCGGCGGCCAGCACATCAACAAGACCGACTCCGCGGTGCGCATCACCCACGCGCCGAGCGGCATCGTGGTCCAGTGCCAGAACGATCGCTCGCAGCACCGCAACCGCGCCGAGGCGATGGCGATGCTCAAGTCGCGGCTCTACGAGCTGGAGCTGCGCAAGCGCCAGGCCGAGCAGCAGAAGCTCGAGGAGGCGAAGACCGACATCGGCTGGGGGCACCAGATCCGCTCGTACGTGCTCGATCAGTCCCGGATCAAGGACCTGCGCACCAACGTCGAGAGAGGCGACACGCAGTCGGTGCTCGACGGCGATCTCGACGACTTCATCGCAGCCAGCCTGAAGCAGGGGGTGTAGCGTGAGCGAGCCGCGGGAGCTGCCGCCCGACGACGAGAATCGGATCGTGGCCGAGCGGCGCGCGAAGCTCGACGCGCTTCGCGCCGGCGGGCAGGCGTACCCGAACGACTTCCGGCGCGACGCGCTCGCGGCCGATCTGCACGCCG
>Ga0335077_10001726_pt1 | contig 26003 bp, 23 predicted proteins | sample Lox_Sample_31_FD_207151 | JGI IMG/M metagenome (GOLD analysis project Ga0335077, IMG submission 207151) | Soil microbial communities from Loxahatchee National Wildlife Refuge, Florida, United States - Lox_Sample_3.1 | ecosystem: Environmental > Terrestrial > Soil > Wetlands | place: USA... | reverse complement strand
AAGACGACTTTGAGCAGACCCTTTCCCTGGCGCGCGAAGTGGAATTTGATCAGGCGTACATTTTCAAATATTCGCAACGCCGCGACACGCCTGCTGCTGAAATGCCGGAGCAAGTGCTGCCAAAAGTCCGCGAGGAACGCAACCAGCGATTGCTGGAAGTCATCAATGAAATCGCCGCCCGCAAATACAAACAATTTGTCGGACGGCAGACGCAGATTCTAGTGGAAGGGCCGAGTAAAAAAAATCCGGCGCGGATGACCGGCCGGACGCGCTGCAACAAAATTGTGGTGTTCGACGGCTCGGAACGCCATCGTGGCCAGCTCATGGACGTAAAAATCACCCGGGTCGGCTCCTTCACACTCTACGGCGACCCGGCGATTGTGAATTTCTAACCAGGGCGACGGGGTGACGCGCCTTACCGTAGGTCCAAAACCGCATTAATGTGGTGATAAGGATTCTTGCGGCGACTTTTCGTATACAACGAGTTGTTCCTGCGTCAGCTTTTCGACAGAAGTGACCTTGATGCCCGGTACCGCGGCAAGAGCCTTTCTAAGCTGGTCTGGATCATAGGCAAGAAATGAGCCTATCAGTCTGTCGCCTTGTTTTGTCGTTCTGAAGTATCCGATCTCCCCGTCTTGGCCCGAATACACGGGGATTCTCGCCAAAAATTCTCCAGGAGTCTTGGGCGAGAAATCACCAACCGGTTCAAATCTCACAGCCCACACACCTTTTGAGACGTCAAGTTCTTGGTTAAAGTCAATCAAGGATTCCTGCGGTGACTTTTCGTATTCGATAAGTTCTTCCTGCGTTAACTTTTCGACTGAAGTCACCTTGATGCCCGGTAACGCGGAAAGAGCCGCTTTAAGCTGGTCGGGATCATAGGCCAGAAATGAGCCTACTAACTTGTCACCTTGCTTCTTGGTCCTGAAGTAGCCGATTTCGCCGTGCTGACCTGAATACACAGGGATTCTCGCCAAAAACTCACTCGGGGTTTTGGGCGAGAAATCACCGACCGGCTCAAATCTTACCGCCCACACACCTTTTGTGGCGTCGGGCTCGCTGATTTTAGCCGGCTGGGGCTGTGTCTGATTCTGCGCCTCGATCGCGGCCTCCCTGACCATCTGCTTTTGTAACTCCTCGCTGGCACCCTGGGTCGTGAAATAAATGGCTGAGGGAGTGGCCGGCACCCCGGCGGCACTACGGAAATTCTGGAAACGGCGGGAATTGATGCCCACCCAGTAATAGTGTGCGGCTTCCAGCCTCACCGGGAGGACACACGTGCGTTTGTTGTGCCACTCCGGTTTGCCGACGGTGGGCGGATAGTCAGGCCCGCCGCCCACCCAGGAATACCCCTTGGCCATGTCGCGATCAAAGGTCACAGTGATTTCGGTAATCGCTGGGTCAACACCGGTCTCCCCAACAGTGGGCGAAGTAGCGACGATGTGTGGCGGGCTGTTGGGTTCGGACGCCGGTGTATTTTTACCGGTCTGCGCATCCGTCATGGTTATCAGCGTCAGGCCGACCAGAAGAGCAACGGCCAGCGCAAGTCCCCGGTCTGTTTTGTGGAATTTTGCAATCATATTTATCCTCTCTTTCATTTGTTGTTTGTTCTCCAGAATTCCGGCCAGGCTCGGTCCCCAGAGGGGTTGACCAAAGCCTTCCAGAAGCTTCACGATCGTCAGGCCGTAAGATTCGTTCTCGCCCGTCCGCGCGTAGGAGAGCGCCAGCGCATCGCACGCCAGTTCCCGATCCGCGCGCAGGCGATAAAAGGCCAGCCAGACCAGTGGGTTGAACCAGTGAACGATTTGCAATCCCAACGCCACCCAGCCAGTCAAAATGTCGTGGCGCTGGATGTGCGCCAATTCATGCAGGAAAACATGGCGGAGTTCTTCGCGTGTGAAACTGGAAACCAACCCCTTAGGCAAAAGCAAACGCGGACGCACAAAGCCAAACAAAGTCGGGCTGTTGATTGCCTCAGTCTCAACCAATGACACAGGTGTGCTGACGCCCATGAGTGCCTTGCAATCTTCGAGCAAACTGAGCGTTGTTCCGTCGGTCAACGGACGCAGCCGGCTCACGCGGCGACGGAATTTGCATTGGGTGATAACGGCGCAACCGGTCAGGAGAAGAGCGCCTATTGCCCACAGCCACGCAAGCCATTTTACGCTTGCCGAAGACGCCACAGTGGCAACCCCTTGGGCATCTTCAATGGGGGCGTTTATCGTTTCAACACGGATTGGTTCTGCTCGCACGTGTGGCGCGGCGGCGGGCATTTTCAAAATATTGAAAAGGCTGGCCGGAGAAGAAATTGTCCACGGCAAAGTCAGGCGCAGCAGCACCAGCAGCCACAGGGCGCAACGCCAGCGCGGTTTCAGAAGCCGCCCGCAAAGCCATTGCGCCGCCAGCACCAGCAAAATGAGTATAGAAGCCTCTCCCGACATTTTCAGCAGGACGGGAAGATGCGAGCAGATTTCTTGCATAAATTCGGGTTAATCGGGGTTCTTGAGCAGGCGCCGCAACTCGCGGATTTCATCGGCGGATAATTTGTCGCGCTGGATAAAATGAGCGAGCATGGGCTTCAACGATCCGCTAAAGACGCGCTCCAGAAACGACTCGCTGGCGGCATCAACACATTCCTCTCGCCGGACCAGCGGGCGATACACATAGGCGCGTCCTTCCTTGCTGAAACCCAGAATCTTCTTCTTGACCAGCCGGTTGAGAAAGGCTTTGGCAGTGCGGGGATGCCAGGAGGGATCGGTTTGTTGTAGGGCCGCAATGATTTGTCCCGCAGAACAGGGAGCTTGGGACCAAACGACTTTCATCAGCTCCCACTCGGTTTCCGAAATTCGAGGTATTTGTCTCATGCTTTTTTCATGCCTGATTTTTAGGATTACCTTTGTAATCGTATAATGATTACATTGATAATCTATGGCGGTCAACAAAATTCTTTCACCTTCTTTTGTCGTTCTGCGCGCCAACAAATGGCCGATTGTCAAATAGATGATAACGCGATCGCGTTATCTCAGCGACGAAGTAAAGGTTCCAAAAAGTTCATGGCCAGAGCAGCCACCTTGTTTGCGGCGTAAACGTGTGGGAAGTGGCCGGCGTCCGAAATCTGTTCAAGTTGGAGGTGTGGTATTAGGGCCATCGCTTCCTGAGAATCAAACCGCGGAGCGGCGCTGCCCACGTACAAAACCGGGGCGGTTACTAGGGGCAGAATGCGGTCTGCGTGCAACTCGTCAACCTGTTCGGGCAGGAAACGCAGGACAGCATCCGGCGCGGCGCACATCGTTCGCAGAATAGCTTCGCAGCGGGCATCGCGTTCGGTCGGCAGAAAAAAGGCCTCTCGCAGCAGTCTGATCAGCCGCTCTCGAAAATCGGGCTCGTTTAGCCAGTTACCAATCAATTTTAAACCGGACAGGCTTTCTTCCGTCGAGGGCAGACTGCCGTCGAGATTGATGACGGCCCTGGGTTGCAGCCGGCCTGAGGCTGCTGCCATCAGTGACAACACGCCGCCCATGCTGTGCCCGAGCAACACCGGATGCTCCAGCCCATGCTCAAGCGCAAAGTCCACGATTGTGTCGGCGTAATGCTCGAACGCGGGCACAAATCCGTTTAACGGAGTCCGCCCATGTCCGGGCAGGTCCGGGCAGAAGACACGGAAGCCCTTTGCCAGAAAGCTGCTCAACTCAATGAACTGTTCGCCACTGCAAGCCCAACCGTGGATACAAATCAACGGGATGTCGCCGGAACCGGAGACTTCAAAATGCAATTCCACCTTCCCTGATTTCATTCAGGCCACGCTACTTTCGTGCAACGGGTCGTCCAGATCGAATTTTAATTGTTAAAATTAAAGGCATCCAGCGCCGGCAAAGCGTGGCCGTCAAAGTCAAACAGGGTGGTGTTGTCCACCACATTAGGTTGTCCCAGCTCCCACCCTTCGCCCGGCACGCAGATGAAAATCGGGTCCCAATACAAATCCCCGATGCAATGGCCCTGGTCCACCATTTTGATGGCGTTAAGACAATTCAGCATGAACTCCTTTTGTCCCAACGGCGTGCTGGGGAACGGTTCCGGCCCGTTGTCGGAAAGCTGCCCCGGATACCCATCGCAGGTGTTGGTGCTCCAATTATATCCGGTTTCCATAATCAGCACCGGTTTGTTGAAGTTAGCGTACCAGGAATTAATCATGTCCCGGGCTTGTTCGGCCGTTACCTGGGCCCAAAAAGGATAAAACGAACACCCGATGATGTCCCAATTGACTCCATTTGCAACCGCGTTGTCGAAGAACCAAGTAACGGTATTGGAGCTGATATCAGAATTCAGGTGAAGGATGACCTGCGTGGAAGGAGAAACCGCCTTGACGCCCGCGTAGCCCATCTTGAGCAGTTGCGCCAATTGCGGCCAGTTGCCGCTGCTGCCATCGGGAAGCAAAATCCCTCCGTTGATTTCGTTGCCGAGCGAAACATATTCTGGGGTCGTGCCCTGGCTTTTCATTTCCGTCATGAAGTTCGTCGTGAAGTTGTACACCGCGTTGGTGAGCTGGGCGAAGGTATAATTTGTCCAGGCCTGCGGTATGGTATTGGCCCAGCCGTCACTGTAATAAAAGGTCAATTCGATTTGCAGTCCCAGCGCTTTTGCGCGGGCCGCCAGCGCCAGAATGTTCGTCGGGCTTTGGATGCCCGCCGGGAGATCGCTGTTGGATGGGCTCGGGTCATTGTACAGGCGGAGCCGGACGATGTTAAATCCATGATTCTTTAAAATCTGCAAACAATCCATCGGCACGCCGTTGGTTTCGTAAAAAACGCCGCCGCCTTGTTCCACATAAGTCAGCTCAGAGATGTCGCCGCCTTTCAAAAAATTGTAAGGAATGTCGTCCTTGATCAGTTGAATCAAATCCACCCTGCACCAATCGCCACCGGTGCCGTCGTCGGAATAAACGCTGACGAGGCATTGTCCGTTAGTGACGTTGATTCCCCTGACGATGGTGTTGGTCCATTGCGAATCAACCGGCAGACTGGTCATCCGATCATTGCCGCTGAGGTAACACGTATTTTGGCCGCCGCTGTTTTCAACCATTGCCGTCAGTTTGTAGTAGCCGTTGGGCAGATTGGTGACCAGTTGATACGTTGTCACCTGATAGGGAGTGGAATTGCTCTGTTGCAGGTAATAAGAACCGGAAAAAGCGCCGCCGGACTGAAGAGAATCCGCCGACGGATTGCCGGATGTCTGCCAGTCGGCAGAAAGGTTTCCTGATTCAAAATCGCCGTCCTGCAATCCGCCGAGAGGCAACGCAGCCAGCCGGAAGAAGGTCGGCGCGTTGTTCATCGGCAGCGTCACCGAGCTTTGTCCTGCGGTCTCCGGAAAAGTGTTCCAGGCGCCTGCGCTTAGATTCGTCGTGCTTTGAAGTCGGACGTTCAAGACGGCAGGCCACGAAAGCGAAACCATTCCGTTGGAGGTGGCGCCAACCGCCAAATTACCAGTATTGGCAGCGGTAATGAGAAAATTGTCGAAATTAAACGTTCCGCCGGTTCCGGTATGGATGAAGACCAGTCCGGCGCCGGTGATATTGCCGGTCAGATTGCCCGAGGCTGCGGCGCCAATGGTGGCGCCGTTGCCGGTCCCATTTCCGCTGACGGTCAATGAATCCCAGTGGGAAGCGGCGGGATTGAACACGTTGGAATAGGTGGCGAAAGGACCGGTGGTGGCCGGCACTGGCAGGATGTTCGTAGAGACAAACCAACTGCCACCGTTCATCTGCACCGCAAACCTCGCTCTAACGTTGGCTGGCGTATAATACGGCTGAATGTCGGCGGAAAATGTTATGCCGGAGTAAAGCGCCGGATTGATGCTCGGGAAAATCGCGCCGGTGGTCGCGGAAAGAGACGTGGAAGCGTAAAATGCGGTTGTGGCGGCGGCATTCTGATAGGCAAAAACGGCTCCATCCCCTCCGGAATTTTGATAAAGTCGTGCCGCTGCATTCGGGACATCATTGGCCCACCCCACGGAGCTGACGGGGAAATTACCCGATAGTCCCGGGTACGGAAACGTCTCCTGATAAAGAATTACCTGGCCTTGGGTTTGTACTATTACTGAAAGTGCCCCGACCAACCCGATTAGCATCTGATTTATTCTCATACCTTGAAGTAGGGGTATCCATATCTACAATTAAAGTTGTTGTGTGTCAAATTCAATCTGGTGGCGGGAAAGAGTTTTAATGCTGTTGAGCGAGACAATGCACGAACCATGGCAAGAGGCAAACCAATCAAAGCCTGTATTTTGAATTTTTTGTGTCTTTCCGTGTCAATCAATTTGCTCGCGATTCATCGGAGTTCGTGGTTAACTCCTCAAAATGAAATTGTCGTTGCTGTCCATTCTGCTCGGACTCGGCATGGCCGTGCCGCAGGTTTATGGCATCGCCAGGCCGCAGCAATTCACGGCGGCGGTTCGCAAATTTCCGCGCAACCTGCCCCTCGGCGTCGTGCTCATGCTGCTCGGCACGGCATGGTTTGTATGGAACGTCCACCAGGAGTCGGTCTCCGATTTTGCGGCGTTCAAACCGGCGATGATGGCTGCCTTTGCCGCCGTGGGCATTTTGTGTTGTTTTTTTGTCCAGGATTTTCTGGCCGTGCGCGGACTGGCTGTGTTGTTGTTGCTGCTGGCGAAATTGATGGTGGATACGGGCCGGCCGCATCTGGGCCAGACGCACTGGGTGCTGGTGATTCAGACGTGGGCCTACCTGCTCGTCATTGCGGGCATCTGGTTTACGGTCACGCCGTGGCGGCTGCGTGATTTGGTGAATTGGGGCACGGCCACCGAAGCGCGCATCCGTGTGACCAGCACCATACGACTGGCGTTCGCGGTGTTCATAGTGATTTTGGGGTTGACTGCGTTTCGCGCGATGTAATTCCGAGAATTTCCTCCGCGCCACTGTCTTCTATTTTCCTCTGTGTTTCCGGATTTTTTTCCGGCAAGGCATTCGCCACTGGCTCTGCCATCTGATTGTAACATGGTTTTCCCATAGTCGTGATAGGGTTGTTTTGTCACGAAATTGTAACATTGCCTCCATTTGATTGTAACAATGTTGCTTCAAGGTGCGCCCGCCTAGCAAACGACAACCATGAAAAAAACCATAAATCAAAAAGCTGCCAAGATGGCCATCTTTGCCGGTGCTGCGGCGCTGATGGCTTTGACCCCTCAAACTCACGCGCAATCCACTGTGGATGACCTGCTCAATAAATTGGAGCAGAAGGGCATTTTGACCGTGGACGAAGCGAATCAGTTGAAGGCCGAAAATGCGACGAATTCCGTCGCCGACTTCAACAAGGCGTTTAACACCAAATTCCCCATGCCGGACTGGATCACCAGCTACAAATTGTACGGCGATTTCCGCGGGCGATATGATGAACGGACGACATCGAACCCGGCGCAGGAAGACAATATCCGCCTGCGCTACCGCTTGCGCGTCGGATTGGACGTTAACATGGAGGACAATTTGCAGGTGGGTTTCCGGCTGGGTTCGAGCGATTACCCGTCGTCAAGCAACCCGACGGGCGGCAGCGCGTTGTCGAACAACACCACGCTCCAGGGCAATGGCAGCAAGAAATTCATCTATGTTGACGCGGCCTATGGCAAATGGACGCCGATCAACAACGGCACCTGGATGGTGGCCGGAACCATCGGCAAGATGGACCAGCCATTCCAACTGACGCCCATGGTGTTTGATCCGGACTACACGCCGGAAGGCGGGGCGCTACAGACCAGCTACAAAATCAACGATCAAAATTCAGTGGTGGTCAACGGCGCGGGCTTTATCCTGGATTATTCGGGCAGTTCCGCCCAAAATATGTCGTTCCTTTACGGGGCACAGGCGATGTGGAATGCGACCTGGACGGATCATCTTTCCAGTTCGCTCGGGGTTTCGGCCTTCGACATCGTGAACCGTGACCAGCTCACCACGGCCAACAACGCCAGCAACGGCAATAAGGGAAATGCGGTCAATGCCGCGGGCGCTCCCGTGTACAACCTGAATCCCATTGTGGTGGATGCCAGCTTAACCTACAAGCTGGACAGTTTCCCGCTTTACAAGGGCGCCTTCCCCATCAAGCTCTTTGGCGAATACTTGAATAACCCCGGCGCGCCCGGTTCCGGCGGGGCTTCCGTCGGTGGCGCACCCAGCGGCAACGAAGGATTCTATGGCGGTATTGCCTTTGGCCATGCCGGCAAGAAGGGCACATGGGACGTGGGCTATCGTTACGAATCGCTGGACGCGAACGCTTGGTATGCCCAAATCGTGAATGACGATAATCTGGTCTATAATGCGGGTTTCGCCGGTGGCACCAACATCAAAGGCCATCTGTTCACAGCGGACTACGCGTTCACGGACTCGTTGCTCTTTTCATTCACCTGTTACGTCAACAGCATGATCGGCAACACCCTTGGCGGCGCCAGTTCATCCGCCGTCCACGCCATGGCCGACCTGATGTGGAAATTTTAACCTGATTGTAACGTGAACAACCAACACGACATTGACTAAACTCCCTTAAATGAAAATGAAAAAAATTATTCTTTCTTTCCTTGGCTGCGGTTGCTTGCTCGCCGCGGGCAGCGGCCTGCAAGCCCAGACCCTTATCAACGGCGCTGGTTCCACGTTTGACTATCCGGCCTTCAGTAAATGGTTCGAGGTCTATAAAAGCGTGGACTCCAACGTGAGATTCAACTACCAGTCCATCGGCTCCGGCGGCGGGCAAAAGCAATTGCTCAACCAGACCGTTAACTTTGGCGCTTCCGACGCGCCGATGACCGACGAGGCCATGGCCAACGCGCCGGGTAAAATTCTGCACTTCCCCATCGTCGCCGGCGGCGTGGCCATCATGTATAATCTGCCGGGCAACCCGAAGCTAAAGTTGGACGGCGACACGCTGGCCAACATCTACCTTGGCAACATCAAGAAATGGAACGATCCCAAAATCGCCGCGCTCAATCCAGGCGTGGATTTGCCGAACCTGGACATCGCTCCCGTTCACCGTACTGAAGGCAGCGGCACGACGTTCATTTTCACTGATTACTTGACCAGCATCAGTCCGGTCTGGGCCGATACGGTGGGCAAAGGCACGTCGGTGAAATGGCCTGCCGACCTCGGGTTGGGCGCCAAAGGCACTGAAGGCGTCGCCGGAGAGGTCAAACAGATTTCCGGCGCGATTGGCTACGGCGAACTGGCTTACGCCGACCAGAGTAAAATCACCTACGCCGACATGAAGAATTCGTCGGGCAAATTTGTTTCACCCGCACCGGAATCCGTCAGTGCCGCCCTGGCGACCGCCCACATCCCGGACGATTTCCGTTTCTCGATGGTCAATCCGCCGGGCGCGGACGCCTATCCGATTGCCGGCGCCAGTTGGGTGCTGGTTTATCAACAACAAAAAGACGCCGTGGCCGGCAAGAAGTTGGTTGATTTCTTGAAATGGGCGATCACCGACGGCCAGAAAATTTCGGCGAAACTCGATTACGCGCCGCTGCCCGAAAACGTGCAGCAACGCGAGTTGAAGCTGTTGGACACAATTAAATACTGACTTCGTTCCAGCGCCCGCTATTTTTTGTGGGGCGTGAGCAGGACGAAGAGCGCAGTTCCTCCCGCTCTTCGTCCTTTCTGATTTTGGCGCGATGGAAGAATGGTGAACCAGACCGCGACAACGACAAAAATGAAAAGGGGCGGCAGCCACTTTGGCGACCGCATTTTCAAATGGCTGACGCTGCTCATGGCGCTGGCCGTCTTTGCGCTGATCGGTCTGATTGGCTACGAACTCGCAATCCACTCGCAACCCTCCATCCACAAATTCGGCTGGCACTTTCTGGTCAGCAGCGATTGGGACCCGACGAACGACATTTACGGCGCGCTGCCGTTTATTCTGGGCACGCTGGTTTCCTCGTTCATCGCGCTGCTCATCGCCGTGCCCATCAGCGTGGCCACGGCGGTGTATCTCACGGAACTCGCGCCGCTGTGGCTGCGCCAGCCGCTCATCATGTTCATCGAACTGCTCGCCGCCATTCCCAGCGTCATATTAGGTTTTTGGGGGTTGTTCGTGATGATCCCGTGGCTGCACGCCCACCTGTTTCCGTGGTTGCGCACCACGCTGGGCTTTCTCCCATTTTTCCAAGGACAGGATTATGGCCCCTGCATGTTGGCGGCGGGAATCATTCTCGCCATCATGGCGGTGCCGATCATCACCTCCGTCTCGCGGGAAATCCTGCGATCCGTGCCCGGTTTGCAGCGCGAAGCCGCCTATGCACTCGGTGCGACGCATTGGGAAGTTACGCGCATCGCCGTATTGAGTTATGCGAAAAAGGGGATTTTCGGCGCGGTCATCCTCGGACTTGGCCGCGCGCTGGGCGAAACGATGGCCGTGACGATGGTCATCGGCAACCAGCCCCAATTTTCCCTCTCGCTCTTCCAGCCCAGCAGCACGCTGGCCAGTTGGATTGCCACTCAATTCACCGAGGCCATCAGCCCTTTGTTTTACAGTTCGCTGTTTGAACTGGGGCTGGTCCTGCTCGGCGTGACCGTGCTTGTCAACATCGTCGCGCAACTGCTCCTGAAAACCTTCGCCGGCCCGGGCGTCAAACCACAACACTGACATGCCATTTATGATTTACGATTTACGATTTACGATTGGGCTGATACGGAGTGGCACCCGCCCAACTTGGTTGAAATCATCAATCATCAATCATCAATCATCAATTTTGTGACCGCCCCGAACCACAATTGGCGCCAGTTCAAAAACCGGCTGATGCAGGTGGTCACACTGACGTGCGCCGTCCTGGTCGTGGCGCCGCTCATTTTGGTTTTTTATCATCTGGTAACGGAAGGGTTCAGTTCCATCAACCTCGCCTTCTTCACGCAATTGCCCAAGGCGCTTGGTGAAAAAGGCGGTGGCATGGCTAATGCCATCGTTGGAACCTTTATTTTGATCGGTGAAGCCGCGCTGGTCGGCGTGCCCATCGGCGTCCTCGGTGGCGTTTACCTTTCCGAATACGGCGGCTCCAAATTCAACTGGTCGGTCCGTTTTGCGGCCGACATTCTCAACGGCGTGCCGTCTATCACCTGGGGCGTGGTCGTTTATGGCTTGATGGTCATCCCCATGCACACGCCTTCCGCGCTGGCCGGCGGCGTCGTGCTGGGTTTTATGATGATCCCGCTGGTGATGCGCACGACGGAAGAAGTCTTGCAATTGGTCCCGGGGGGTTATCGCGAGGCGTCCCTGGCTTTGGGAATTTCAAAATGGCGGACCATCGTGCAAATCGTGATCCGCACCGCGCTCAAGGGGATTGTCACCGGGGTTCTGCTCGCGCTGGCGCGCGTGGCCGGCGAAACCGCGCCGCTGCTGTTCACCGCATTTGGCAATCTCGGCTGGGCGCACAGTTTGAAGGAACCCATCGCCGCCATGCCGCTGCTCATTTACAATTACGCCGTCTCGCCCTACGAAGACTGGCACCGGCAGGCCTGGGCCGGCGCGCTGATATTGCTGTTGCTGGTTTTGTGCATTAACATCGGCGTGCGTTTTATGACGCGCGACCGGTTCAAAAGTAATATTTAACCCATGGCCGAGACCCAAAACAATTCCGCCGCGCTGAACGTGAAAAACCTTTCCGTTTATTTCGGCAAAAATCACGCGGTCAAAAACGTTTCGCTCGACGTCGCCGCGCGCGCTGTTACCGCCATCATCGGCCCCAGCGGCTGCGGCAAATCCACCTTTCTGCGCGCGTTGAACCGGATGCACGAACTGAATCCCGAAGCGCGCATGGAAGGCGAAATCCACCTGTTCGGCGACGACATTTACTCGCGCAACGTCGGGTCGGTTACCGTCCGCCGCCGCATCGGCATGGTGTTTCAAAAATCCAATCCGTTTCCGACCATGTCTATCGTCGAGAACGTCACGGTCGGTCTGCGCCTGAACGGCATCCACAACCGCAAACTGCTCGCCGAACGCACCGAACAAACCCTCCGCATGGCCGCGTTATGGGATGAGGTGAAGGACCGCCTGCACGCGCCGGCCATCAGCCTGTCTGGCGGCCAGCAACAACGGCTGTGCATCGCGCGGGCGCTGGCGGTGGAACCGGAAGTGTTGCTCATGGACGAGCCAGCGTCCGCGCTTGACCCGCTGGCCACGTCCAAAATTGAGGACTTGATTGTACAGTTGAAAAAGAATTACACGATAGTGATTGTGACGCACAACATGCAACAGGCCGCGCGCGCGTCGGATTTCACCGCGTTCTTTTATCTCGGCGAATTAATCGAGTTCGGTCCGACGACCAAGATCTTCACCAGTCCGTCGCAAAAACGCACGGAAGATTATGTGACAGGACGATTCGGCTGAGTTATTGTTGAAATAATAGTTTATGGAAAATTATTTTGAAGCGGGACTGGACGGTTTGCGGCAGAAATTGCTGACGATGGCCAGCCACGCTGAAACGGCGGTGAACCAGGCGTTGCAGGCGCTGCTCCAGCGCGACCACGATCTCGCCATCCGCGTCAAGGAAAACGACCGCATCCTCGACCAGTTTGAAGTGGAGATAGACGAACTGGTCATCCAACTGCTTACCAAGGCGCCCCTGGCCACCAATCTGCGTCTCGTCACCGTGGCGATGAAAATTTCCCAGAACCTCGAACGCATCGGCGACGAGGCGACCAAAATCGCCAAGCGCGCGCGCGATTTGAGCCAGGAACCACCCGTGAAAATCACCCTCGACCTGCCGCGCCTGGCCCGGATGGCGCTCGACATGCTTAAGGCCGCCCTGGATTCCTTTGTGAACCACGACTCCGCCGCCGCCCGCGCCTTGGTCCCGCGCGACAAGGAAGTGGATGCGCTCAACAAGGAAATTCATCAGACTCTGGCACAGCACATGGTGGAACACCCCGACACCATTGGCCGCTGCCTGCATCTGATGGTTGTTTCCAAAAGCCTTGAACGCATCGCCGACCATGCCAAAAACATGGCCGAGGACGTCGTATATCTCTACGAAGCGCAGGACATCCGGCACACCGGAAAAAACCAGACCGCTCCCGCCACTCCTGCTGGCGGCGTATAAGGCGCAAAATATTTTACCCCAGAACACTTGACCCGGGAAGCGGTGCGTGATAACATTTCGTTGTTTGGCGAAATGACAAAACATGCGCGCGATCATGAACATTACCAAGGCACTGGCGGATGAAAACCGCATCCGCATTCTGATGGCTTTGCGCGAAGGCGAATTGTGTGTCTGCCAGATCACCGAATTGTTTGGCTTGGCCCCCTCCACCATGTCCAAACATCTGTCCGTTTTGCAACAAGCGGGGCTGGTGGAGTCCCGGAAAGCGGGCCGCTGGAATTATTACCGGCTGCCGAGCATCGAGGTGGCGGACGTTATCCGGTGGGCCATTGATTGGGTGGACAAGTTCGTTGAAAAAGAACCACGCGTCCGGAAAGACGCAAAACGGATCAAACAAATCGTAAAACTGGACGCCAGTGAATTGTGCAGGCGCCAATGTCGGAAATAAAATTTTATAGCCGACTCCAAAGATAAAATCCATGAGTGCGAAACTCACCGAAAAACGAAAAGCAACCATTCACGAAATAGTACGCCAAGGCTACGCCGCCATCGCGGCTGATGAAAGCTCCTGCTGCCCGCCGCGCTCCTCCTGCTGCGGCGGTTCCAAAAAAGAAGTGACGCCCGACGAACTGGCCCGTCAGATCGGCTACTCCACCGAGGAACTGGCTGCCTTGCCCGACGGCGCGAATTTGGGTCTGTCCTGCGGCAATCCTGCTGCGCTGGCCGCGTTGAAACCCGGCGAGGTCGTGCTGGACCTCGGCAGCGGCGGCGGTTTTGACGTGTTCATTGCCGGACGCAAAGTCGGCGCGACCGGACACGCCATCGGCGTGGACATGACTCCGGAAATGCTGGCCAAGGCCCGGCGCAACGCCGTTATCTATCGCGAGCAAACCGGCTTCGACAATGTCGAGTTTCGCCTCGGAGAAATCGAGCATCTGCCTGTGGCCGACCATGCCGTGGATGTTATCATCTCGAACTGCGTCATCAATCTTTCGCCGGACAAACCGCAGGTCTGGCGCGAAATTGCGCGCGTGCTCAAGCCGGGCGGGCGCGTTGCCGTTTCCGATCTGGCGTTGTTGCGTCCGCTGCCTCAGGCCGTCCGGGAGATGGTGGAAGCGGTCATCGGTTGTGTGGCCGGCGCGGTGTTGGTGGATGAAACCGAACACCTGGCGCGGGAAGCGGGATTGACGGACATTGTGCTGGCAAAAAAATCCGATTTCCTCAAAGCCAAGGCGGATTGGAACGATCCGCTCTACCGTAAAATCGCCGAGCATCTGCCGGCAGGAACCGAAGCCGCTGATTTCGTCACCAGCCTGGAAGTCCAGGCGCGCAAGCCGCAAGCGTGACAGGTAACAAGACCAGAATGAGCAACGCCTTTATGTCTGAAATCGTAAATCGTAAATCGCAAATCGCAAATCCGAGGCGGCTGGCGTTTTTTGAACGGTATCTGACCGTCTGGGTTTTTCTGTGCATGGTGGCCGGCGTTGCGCTCGGCAAGCTGGCGCCCGGTTTCACCGCCCAATTGAGCCGGTTGCAATTCGGCCAGGGTTCGCAGGTGAATGTGGCCATCGGCGTCCTGCTCTGGCTGATGATTTATCCGATGATGCTCAAGGTGGACTTCAGCGCCATCGGCGGCATCGCGCGCAAACCCAAGGGCCTGGCGGTGACGTTGTTTGTCAATTGGCTGATCAAACCATTCAGCATGGCGTTTCTGGCCTGGCTCTTCATGCAACATATTTTCGCCGGATGGATTGAGCCGGAGACGGCAAAAAATTATACCGCCGGTCTCATTATCCTCGCCGCCGCGCCGTGCACGGCCATGGTGTTTGTGTGGAGTTACCTCACCGACGGCGACCCGGCTTACACGCTCGTGCAGGTGGCCGTGAACGACCTCATCATGCTGTTCGCGTTCGCGCCCATCGTGATGTTTCTGTGCGGTGTGGCGCACGTCATCGTGCCGGCCAAAGTGCTCATTACTTCGGTCGTAGTGTTCATTGTCATTCCGCTGACCGCCGGCTGGTTGACGCGTACCGCCCTTCTGAAATCGCACGGCAAGGATTGGTTTGAGCAAAACTTCCTGCCGAAATTCCATCCGGTGATGATTGGGGCGCTCCTGCTGACGCTGGTGCTCATCTTCGCGTTCCAGGCGGAGAACCTTACCACGCGCTGGTTTGCGGTGTTGTTGCTGGCCGTGCCGATCGTCATCCAGGTCTATTTCAATTCATCGCTGGCCTACCTGCTGATGCACCGGTTCAAGGTGCCGCACAACGTTGCCTCGCCTGGCGCGCTCATCGGCGCGAGCAACTTTTTTGAACTGGCCGTGGCGGTGGCCATCACGCTGTTTGGGCCCGGCTCCGGCGCGGCGCTGGCCACGGTCGTCGGCGTGCTCGTGGAAGTGCCGGTGATGCTGTCCGTCTGCCATGTCTGCAACCAGTCGCGCACTTGGTATCAGACGCAAATTGCGGAAGGCTCAATCACGAGCTCCGAAAAATCGCGGGTGAATTGACACGCATGAATACAAATTCCAAACCCACCGTTCTCATCCTTTGCACCGGCAACTCCTGCCGCAGTCACATGGGCGAAGGCTTTCTCCGCGCGGCGGCGGGCGATTTGGTAAACGTCCAAAGCGCCGGTTCAAACCCGACCGGCTACGTTCATCCGCTGGCCATCAAGGTCATGGCCGAGGTGGGGATTGACCTTTCCGGCCACCGCTCGAAGCACCTGAAGGAATTTCTCGGCCAGCCGATCCGCACCGTCGTCACTGTTTGCGGCAATCTGGACCAGGGCTGCCCGGTTTTTCCCGGCCAGGTGCAGCGGCATCACTGGCCGTTTCTTGACCCGGCCAAGGCGACCGGCAGCGAAGAGGAAATTTTGAATTCGTTCCGCCAGGTCCGCGACGAAATGCGCCGCGTGTTTGAGGCGTATGCGGCGGGGCTGAAAGATGCCGCAATTTTACGGTAGTACCCGCGTCCCGCGGGTGGCGTCGGGCGTCGCGCCCGACGCCGGGGCGGAATCAGACAACGCGGCCAGAAAAATCCAAACATCCGGCCTGCGCGACAGCGAAGCTGGCTTCCTCGATTCAAACATCCTTGGCATGTTGCGCCAGACTGTGCCGGGCGTGACGCCCGGCACCACCCGCCGGAGGCGGGTGCTACAACAAAAACTTGTCGCCGGTCTTCAACGGATGCCCCGCCAGAAATTCCGCCGCGCTCATGCGCCGGCCGCCTTCGCGTTGCAATTCCAATATCCGCAGCGCGTTGTGGCCGCAGGCGACCACGATACCGTTTTTGTCCGCTAACAAAATTTCGCCCGGCCTCTGCTCCAAGTAGGGTCGCCTCGCCGAGACGACCGGCGGACGGCCCGGCGGGCCGTCCCTACCATCGGATTCTTGAACCACCTCCGCCTTCCAGATTTTCACAAGGGTTGAACGCGCCGCGTTCGGAGTTCCGCCTTCAGGCGGTTCTTTCGTCAGAGTGGCGCTGCCGCCTTCAGGCGGAACTCCCAGCCAGAACGTGAATGCCCCCGGCCACGGCGTGAACGCACGGAGCCGGTTTTCAATCGTTTTCGCGGGCAGGTTCCAGTCAATGTGCCCGTCTTCCTTTTTGATTTTCGGCGCGTGGCTGACGCCTTCGGCGGGTTGCGGCACCGGCTGGATTTTTCCGGCGGCATAATCAGGGATGGTTTGGGCGAGCAGCTCCGTGCCCAGTTGCGCCAGCCGCTCATGCAGCGTGGCGGAGTCGTCATCCGGCAAAATCGGCGTGCGTCGTTGCGCGACAATGGGGCCGGTATCCAGACCCGCGTCCATTTTCATGATTGTGACACCGGTCTCGGTGTCGCCGCCGGCGATGGCCCATTGGATGGGTGCCGCGCCGCGGTATTTCGGGAGCAACGATGTGTGAACGTTCACGCAGCCGTGTTGCGGCAAATCCAGAATGCTCTGCGGCAAAATCTGCCCGTACGCGGCGACGACAATCAAATCCGGCTTCAACGCGCGCAGTTCGGCAATGAATTTTTCGTCGCGGGCGCGCGCCGGCTGGAGCACGGGCAAACCGAGTTGCAACGCCAGGGTTTTGACCGGTGACGGTCGCGGTTTGAGTTCGCGGCCCTTGGGCCGGTCCGGCTGCGTGACGACGGCGGCAATGTGAAATTGGTTGTCGCGCGCCAGGGCTGCGAGGCTGGCGCAGGACAATTCCGCCGTGCCCATGAAAACAATCCTCATTTACGATTTACGATGTATGATTTACGCGCGGGTTCGTCTGCTGGCGCCAATCGTAAATCGTAAATCGTAAATCGTAAATCCTTCAGCGGAGTTTCACGACGTGTTTGAGGATGTCCAAAAACGTCTTCACTGGCGGCTGGTCGGTGTTGACCCGATGGACGAGTTTCCGGCCGTAGAAGTTGATGACGGGTTTGGTTTCCTTTTCGTAGATTTTGAGCCGCTGGCGGATGACATCGAGGTTCGCGTCGTCGAGGCGGTTGTCCTTGATGGCGCGGCGCTGCATGCGGGCAACCAGATTTTCCCGGCTGGACGTGAGATAAAACATGGCCACCACGTCGAGCGTGTCGCTCAACATCTCAGCCTGTGGCGCGTTGCGGGGAATGCCGTCGAGCACCAGCGTGTCTTCGCCGGGATGGAACCGCCCGATTTTCGTGCTGGAGTCAATGAAATGCCGCCAGAGTTCAATCGTGGGCCGGTCCGGCACCAGTTCGCCGCGGCTGGAATGTTTGAGAAAAGTTTTGCCGAGCGGACTGTCGTGGCGCAGGCTGCGAAAGACGTCGCCGCAGGCGCAGTGGAAAAATCCCGGGATGACCCCGAGATTCCGGCCATGCGTGCCCTTGCCCGAGCCGGGCGCGCCAAACATCAAAATGGTGCGGTATTTCATGGTTTGGTCGGGGGTGGAGAGTCGGGCGTCAGGCAACTTCCGGCCTTCGACTCTGGTCCCTCGTCTCTCGGCTGATGTTCACGCGTCCTTGTGCTTCAGTTGAATTTCCTGGATGTCGGCGAACGGCACCATGACCTCCTGCCGCGTCCCGCCTTGCAGGACCTCGAAATGCGCTTCGTTGGTAGTGATGCGGCTGATGCGCTGCACGATCAACTGGGCGCGCGCGGTTTTGAGCACCAGCACCAAATCCTTTTCCGCGGGCCGCCGGATCATGCTGAAGAAACCGGAAAATTTCGTTTCAAAAAAGCGGCGGTTGAACATGTACTGGCCCCGCTGGAAAATTTGGGCTTCCGGATGCGCCGCGCGGGCCCCCGTTGCCGGAGTGATGTGGATTCCCGCGGCGGCGACGCTTTCCGCCACCGGCGCCGCGGCGCCCGGCACCGTGAAAGCATGTTGCTCGCCCAGCGATGGTGCTTCCTCCGGCTCGGTTTCCTGGCGCACGGGCAGGCAGAGAAAAAGGACCGGCCCCAAAACCGGCAGCACCGCCGCCACCCCCATCGCCAGCGCGATCGGCCGCGCGCGCAAGAGCGCAATTTCATAGGCGGAATAGACATTGGCCGCGTAAATCAACAGCAGCGCAATGAATCCCACCGACGAGGATACCAGAGCCGCCAGTAACGATTCCTTCCGGGGTAATCCCAGGCGCGACACCTCCTGTACGGTTACATTCTCGCTTTTGGGCTGCGCCGGCGGCGTTTCGATGAACAACTCGGCGAGCGGTTTGATTCTCGGATCTTGCGCCAGTTGCTTGAGCGCGTCCTGTGAAAACATCGGCCACACGATGTTGGTATAACTGTCGCTGGGCGTGTGCAGCGTGACCCCGGTGTCGTTGAACATAATAATGTCGCCGGAGACCGACGTGCCGCCGGTCAATTGAAACGTGCCGGCGCGGGCGGCGACGGGCCCGCCGCAGAGTCCCAAACTCAAAATGGTCCAAAACAGTGTGCGCACGGGCTTTCTTTAACAAAGGCGGACGGACGGCGAAAGCAAATTTACGGGGCGGATCATAAGTCAAGGTATTCCGCGCGGATGCCCTTTCCATCACAATGCAAAATGGCGATGCTCCGTTTGCCGCCAAACTTCGGCCGGCCCGCATAGCCGGGGTTGAAGTACAGCACACCGCCCCGCGTCTCGCAAAAACGCTGGTGCGTGTGGCCGAACACCACCGCGTCCGGCCGTTCGCGCGCCCGGCGCGGTTGCCGGTTTTCCTTTAAATCATGCGGCTGGACGATGTGCTGGATGAAAAATTTCTGGCCGGCGAGTTCGACGGTTTTGGCCGGAGCGTAGCGCAGCGCCGGATCGTCCGTGTTGCCCCCCACCGCCGTCACCGGCGCGACCAGTTCCAACTCCGTCAGGATCCACGGCAGCCCGATGTCACCCGCGTGCAGAATATGTCCGACGCCCGCAAATAACTCCGGAATTTTCGGGTCCAAAAAATTATGCGTGTCCGAAAGAACGCCGATTTTCATCAAAAAAGGTGTCAAGTGTCAGGTGCCGCGTGTCAAGTGATTCGCAGGCAGCCGTTCATGGCACTTGGCACTTGAAACGTGATGCGTCCGTCACGCCTTGGCCTCCTCCGGCGTTTCTTCCGCCTCCGGTTCTTCCTGGCGCGCGCCCGCCGCCTTTTCCACGGGCGATTCCGCCGGCGCGGTCAGCTTCATCGCGGCGACAAACAAGGCGGTGAACAGCCCGCTGCTCAGGAGGGTGTTGCGGAAAAATTCCCACGTCTGCGGCCAGCCGCTGGTGCCCTTGATCAAGGCGATCAGCCAGCCGGCCAGGTTTTTGGTGTATTCCGGGTCCTGAAACGGATTGAACAGCCACGACGCGGTGTTGGTAATCAGGTAAAACAACAGGGCGCCCAGCAGGCCGCCGCCAAGCAATCCGGCAAACGACGATTGCGGCTTGAAGCGCCGGCCCAGCCAGATCAGCAACGCGTAACCGGCGTAGTTGACCAGTTGATATTTCAGGACGGAAACATCCCAGACCGGCCAGCCGTGCCGCCAATAATAGACGTTGAGCGCCAGGTCTGTGAGCGCCACCGTTCCCAGTGGCAGCCACCACGCCCTGCGCCCGGTGAAAAACACCCCGGCGCAAAACATCAGCGCATACACCGCGCTGAAACTTGGCGGAAACAGCCCCGGCCAGCGGCTTAACGCCACCAGCGCCACAAACACCAACGGCAGCCAGCGATGCCATTTTTGGTTCACCGCCCCGAAGGATAATCCGGCGGGGAAAAATGACAAGCTGTTCACGAAAGGGGCGCCTGAAAATCGGGTGACGGGTGGCGAGTGACGGTTAACCGGCAGGTGTTGCCGGTTGAGGGTTTTCCTGATTTGAACGCAGAGACGCAAAGACGCAGAGGGCCGCAAAGAAGAATTTGAGATTTTCCACTCTGCGTCTCCGTGTCTCTGCGTTAAAAAATCCACGTCATCCGCGGCCAAACCTTTCGCAAGTTCATTGAATTGGATTTGCGAACGGCCGTCGGTTTTGGCATAAAACGGCGCATCATGGACATGCGACGGGTAGCACTTGTTCTGTTTGCCGCAACTATTTCGTTGACCGGATGCCGGCCGGCCAAATCCACCGAAAATGCAGCTTCGGCTTCACCCCCGGCTCAGAAGCCGGCGCCGCCTTCCCTGCAGACCATTGCCCGGATTCATTGGTTGGGGATGAAACAGCTTTCCGGCGAAACCAGTGCCTCTCATTTAATGGAGATTTGGAATCTGCCCGAAAGCCGGAAGCTCGAACAACAGACGTTGGACAAACTTGCTCTCGCGCCCTGGCGATTGCTGCATCGCAACCTGAACCCCAACGCCGCCGCTCTTTTGCGACCCTTGCTGGATGACGTGGTGTCGAATGAATCCTGCCTGGAAATCCGCCAGGCCGCCAATCAGCCCGGTGAACTGGTTTTCGCCATCCGCCTGAACGATCAACGCGCCGCTTTGTGGCAAACCAATCTCACCCGGGTCTTGGAATCATTGACCGGCATTCATCCGGTTCCCGCGCCGGACAATCAATCCGGCTGGTCGCTCAAAAAACATCATGTTCCCAACCTCATTGAGCTGACCCGTGTTGGGGAATGGACCGTCGTGGGCGCGGCCCAGGATCACAATGGCATGGTGGACGAACTGCGTGCCCGGATTCGGCATGGCCGGACTCCACTGCTGACGCAGAATACCAATGACTGGCTCGAAGCCGACCTTAATCCGGCGCAGCTCGTTCCCGGTCTGACAACTCTCAACTCTCAACTTTCAACCTTCAACTATTTCCACCTGGCCGTGACGGGTGACGGCACAAACGTGTTGATGCAAGGCACGGCTGATTTTTCCCGGCCGCTGGCGCTCGATTGGCAACCCTGGAACATCCCGACCAATCTGATTGACGAACCGCTCTCCAGCTTCACGCTGATCCGCGGATTCAAACCCTGGCTGGAATCCTTGAAAGCCTGGAACAATCTTCAAATCGGTCCGCCGCCGGATCAGATTTGTTTTTGGGCGCAGCAAGGTCTGGGAATGTTAAGTTATTTCGCGGCCCCGCTCCCCGGCGCCAGCAACGAAGTGGACCGGCTCACGGACTGGGTGTTGCAAAATCAACATCGTTGGTTTCCCACCAACGGCCTCGCAAAATTTGGAAGATCAACCGAATTCAACGGGTTGCGGTGGCAAGGCATTCCCTATATGACACCGTTTCTGCGTTCCATCACCATCAGCAACCAGGGTTTTGTTTATGGCGGCGGCATGCCGAATGCAGCCGCAGCCAGCCCGTTGCCGTTAAACACCCTGCCAGCAGTCTTGAGCCGCACCAACCTGCTCTATCACGATTGGGAAATCACCGGCCCGCGGATTGGACAATGGCTTTACATGGGGCAGTTTGCCCGCTTTGTCCTGTACAAAGCTCAAATGCCATCCCAATCACCAGGCCTGCTCTGGCTCAAGGCCATTGCCCCCAGACTCGAGGTCAGCCAGACCGACATCACCCAGACCGGGCCAAGCCGGCTCTCCTTTGCCCGCAAATCCAGTATTGGTTGGACTGCCATCGAACTGCATCTTCTGGCCGATTGGCTGGAGTCGCCGCAATTCCCGCGCGGCCTGCATACTGTTCTGGCCCCGCCACCGCCTGGGTAGCGGTTGAAAGTTGAATGTTGAAGGTTCGATGTTTCATCGGTCTTTGCGTCTCCGCGCCCTTGCAAAAAAAATCTGTGTCCGTCTGTGTTCATCTATTGGCTAAAACCTTCGCCGCCTTCGCGTCCTTCGCGCGAACCGGCGGGCTTTGGCGTTAAAAAATCCGTGTTTCATCTGTGGTTTATCTGTGGCTAAATCATACCCGTGTTCACCGTCCCCCAAACCATGCGCGCGGTCGTCTATCGCGGCGTGAACGATTTGCGCCTCGAAACCGTGCCCGTCCCGCGCCTCGGCGCCCGTGAACTCCTCGTCAAGGTCGCCGTCTGCGGCGTTTGCCCCACCGACATCAAAAAAATCCAGCACGGCGCCGTCCCGCCCCCGCGCATCTTCGGCCACGAAACCGCCGGCACCATCGTTCAGATTGGAAGGCAGAAGGCAGAAGGCAGAAGGCGGAAATCACATTCCGCACTCCGCACTCCGCACTCCGAATTCAGGCTTGGCGACCGCGTGGCGCTGCACCATCACGTGCCCTGCGGCGACTGCCATTTCTGCCGGCATGCTTCCTTTGCCCAATGCGCCGCCTACAAACGCACCGGCATCACCGCCGGGTTCGAACCGGCGGGCGGCGGCTATGCCGAATATGTCCGCGTGATGCCCTTTGTTTTGCCCGGCGTCGTGAAAATCCCCGATAAAAATTCCTTTGAAGAGGGCGCGATGCTCGAGCCCGTCAACACGGTGCTCAAGGCCGTCCGCCGGCTGAACCTGTTGCGCGGCGACGTCGTGCTCGTGGCGGGGCAGGGGCCGATTGGCCTGATGTTCACCCGCCTGTTGCAGCTCGCCGGCGCCCGCGTCCTGGCCACCGATTTGCTCGAAGCGCGATTGCAGCTTGCCAAAAAATTCGGCGCGAAATGGACGCGTTTGGTAGGGTCGGCGCGCTGCGCCGACCGGACGCCGCAGCGCGGCGTCCCTACCGCTCTCGATGCGGCAGTCATCGCCGTTCCCTCCGATGCCGCCGTGCACCAGGCGCTCCGGCTTGTCCGCAACGGCGGCCAGGTGCTGCTTTTTGCCCACACCCGGCGCTCCGCGCCGGTCGAGCGTCGAGCGACGAGCGTCGAGAGCGAAAACCTGCGCGCGAAGCGCGGAAGAGAAAAAGCCCTCGACCCTCGACCCTCGACTCTCGACTTTTCATCCATTTGCCTGGACGAGAAGGACCTTATCGGCAGTTACTCCTCCGATTTCACGCTGCAAAGAGAAGTGGCGCGCCTGGTTTTTTCCCGCCGGCTCGACGTGCGCCGGCTGATCACGCATTATTTTCCGCTGGCGGAAACGGCCAGGGCCGTTGCCTTGGCCGCGCAACCAACGCCGGATTCGTTGAAAGTGATGGTTCGTGCCGATACGTGAGAAATCAGAGGTGTTGAGAGTTGAACGTTGAAATTGGAATTTTCAAACACGCTCCTAGAGCATCCTTGATGCCTTGGCCTGTTACGTTAGTATCGGGGTCATGTCACGTTCGCGCGTCGTGTGCGTCCTGCTCGTGTTGATCACGTTGCTGGTCTATCTGCCGGTGCGGCATTACGCCTTCGTCAACTACGACGATGAAATGTATGTGACCGGGAACCCGATGGTCCAGGCCGGGTTGACGTGGCCAGGCGTCCAATGGGCGTTCACCGCCACGGTCGGAGGCAACTGGCATCCGCTCACCTGGTTGTCCCTCATGCTGGATTGCCAGTTATTCGGCGTGAATGCCGGTGGGTATCATCTCGTCAACGTCCTTCTTCACGCCGCCAGCGCCGCCCTGTTGTTCATATTATTGCTGCGCCTGACCGGCGCGCTTTGGCAAAGCGCGTTCATCGCCGCCCTGTTTGCCTGGCATCCCCTGCACGTGGAATCGGTGGCGTGGATTGCCGAACGCAAAGACGTGCTGTGCGCCTTCTTTGGGTTGCTGGCTCTGCTGGCTTACGCGCGCTACGCGCAGAAACGGTCGAAAGTCCAGAGTCCAGAGCCGGGCATTAAAGACGGTGCGCCAGGCTCTGAACGGAAACGGCCCCCGACCAATTTGGCCCTCGACTCTCGACTCTCGACTCTCGACTATTCCCTGGCCCTGTTTTTCTTCGCCCTGAGTCTGATGAGCAAGCCCATGCTGGTTACGTTGCCGTTTGTGTTTCTGTTGTTGGATTATTGGCCGCTGCAACGGGCGCCCGATTTTGAACTGCGACCGGCGCGTTGGTTCCGGCTGGCCTGGGAGAAGTGGCCGTTCTTTGTCCTGGCGGCGGCGTCTTGTGCGGTGACGTTTGTCGCGCAAAGGCACAACGATGCGGTTTTCCCGTTGCAAACCTATCCGTTGTCCTCGCGCCTCGGCCATGCGGCGGTGTCGTATGTGGAATATCTTTTCAAGAGCGTTTGGCCGGCGAACCTGGCCGTGATTTATCCGCTGCACGGGGAGGTCGCGTGGGGGAAAGTCGCCGGAGCCGTCCTGTTTTTGGCGGTGGTGACGGGGCTGATTTGGCGGGTGCGGCGGCCATGCCCGTATTTGTTCACCGGCTGGTTTTGGTATTTGGGGATGCTGGTGCCGGTGATTGGACTGGTGCAGGTGGGTGTTCAAGCCATCGCCGATCGCTACATGTACCTGCCGCTGATCGGCGTGTCCATCGGAGCGGTCTTCGGCCTGGGAGAACTGGCTAAAAGATTGCGGCTGAGACCGGGAATGATGACTTTGGCCGGGGGCATTGTTTTGGTGGGCTGTTTGTGGGGGACGGCCCGGCAACTCCGGTACTGGCGGAACAGCGAAACCTTGTTTGAACACGCCGTGGCGGTGACAACGGACAATCCCGTCGCCCAGGGCAATCTGGGCAGCGCCCTGGACGCGGCGTGTCATCTCCGGGAAGCGATGGAACACTTTCAGGAGTCGTTGCGGCTTCATCCTGACGCCAAGACCTACAACAACGTAGGCTCCGCCCTGGCCCAGACCGGCCATCTGCCGGAAGCCATGAAATACTTTGAAGAGGCGTTGCGGCTTGACCCTCATTTCGCCCTGGCCCGCAACAATCTGGGCCTGGCCTTGGCCCGGACTGGTCACCTGCCGGAGGCCATCGAACAATTTCGGGAGGCGTTGCAATTTGAACCGGACTACGCCCCGGCCCACAGCAATCTGGGCCTGGTCCTGGCCCAGACCGGTCAACTGCCGGAAGCCATCCAGCAATTTCGGGAGGCGTTGCAATTTGAACCCGCTTCGGCCCCGGCCCAAAGTAATCTGGGCAAGGCCCTGCTCCAGACCGGCCAGTTGCCGGAGGCCATCCAGCACTTTCAGCAAGCGCTGCGGCTGCAACCCGGTTTGCCCGAAGCGCTCTACGATCTCGGCGTCGCGCTGACCCAGGCCGGCCGGCCGGCGGAAGCCGTCCCCCGCTTTGAACAGGCATTGCAATTGGAGCCGGACAACCCGGCAATCTATAACGGTCTGGGTCTGGCATTGCTCAACCTGGGGCAGGCGAAGCAGGCCGTCGCGCAGTTCCGAACCGCCCTGCAGCTTCAACCCGGCCTGGCCGCCGCGCGCGATAATCTTGGCATCGCGCTGTTTCGTCAAGGCCAGGCGCTGTTCCGAGATGGACAATTGAGTCAGGCGCTCGCCGATTTGCAGGAGAGTCTGCAAATCAATCCGGGCAACGTGGAGGCGCAGGTTGATCTGGCCTGGGCCTGGGCAACCTGTCCGGACGCTTCGTTGCGCAACGGCGCGCAGGCGGTGAAGCTGGCGCAACAGGCCAATGAACTTTCCGGCGGCCAAAATCCGGCCGTGCTGGGCACGCTCGCGGCCGCTGATGCCGAAGTGGGGCAGTTTTCCGAAGCCGCCGCCACCGCC
>Ga0335077_10001725_pt1 | contig 26004 bp, 15 predicted proteins | sample Lox_Sample_31_FD_207151 | JGI IMG/M metagenome (GOLD analysis project Ga0335077, IMG submission 207151) | Soil microbial communities from Loxahatchee National Wildlife Refuge, Florida, United States - Lox_Sample_3.1 | ecosystem: Environmental > Terrestrial > Soil > Wetlands | place: USA... | reverse complement strand
CAAGCTTTGCCGTGTAGTTGTTCAAGCCGGTAATCGGATCGCCCGTCGTATTCGGCTCCGGATAGAGATTGATCAGATTCTTCCCGATCTTGTCCATCATGCTCAACGGCACAACGTTGCCGGAGAAAGGCGTGCGCGTGCACACTTGATCGGGCGTGCAGTTCTGATTGAAGGGATTGAAGATCGTTTCCAGGCTTCCGTCCGGGTTAAACGTCTGTGAGAAGTTTCCGTTCTTCTGCGAATCGGTAGGCACGCTCGCAATCTTGGTCGAAGGGTAAGTGTTGCGGTCCTTCTCATAGTCGAAAAAGAAGAAGGTCTTGTTCTTCTTGATCGGCCCGCCTATGGTGCCGCCCCACTGGTCGATGTCATAGGGTCCGATAGGCTGGCCGGACGCATTCGAAAAGAAATCGTTTGCGTCCAATTCCGGCCGCCGGAAAAACCAATAACCGCTGCCGTGGAACTGGTTCGAGCCGGACTTCATGAGCAGACTGACCACGGTGCCGCCGTTGCTGCCGTACTCCGCCGAGAAGCTGTTATTTTGCAGCTTGAACTCCTGGATGGCTTCCACCACCGGCTTGTACTGCAGATTCGTCGTGCCGCCTTCTCCACCTTCGGGGTTGGTTTGTAGACCGCCGTCCAGCCGGAACTCCGCGGTCGCATAACGCTGGCCGTTGGAAGCGAAACCCGTGCCCCCTAGAGAGATACCGCCGGCGCCGGCCACCTCGGTCGTTCCAGGGGCCAGAAAGACGAGCGGTGAATAGTCTCGCCCTTCGAGCGGCATGTTCGCCATGTACTGCCCGGTCACTTCAGTGCCCAACGCCCCGCTGACGGTGTTCAAAAGCGGCGCTTCCGCGCTCACCTCAACCCTCTGGCTGATCTCACCGACTTCGAGCGTAAGATCGAGATCGGTCTGCTGGCCTACACGGAGGACGACGTTCTCGCGGATCAGAGTTTTGAAACCGGTCGCCTCCACCGTCGCCCGATAAGCCGCGGGCTTGAGGTCGGTGAAAAGATACCGGCCCGACGAATCCGTCGGCCGCTTTTCCGACACACCCGTAGCCACGTTGGTCATCGTGACCGTGACATTCGGAACTACGGCGCCGCTCGCATCCGTCACCGTGCCGCGCAAAAGGGCGGTGTCGCTTCCCTGCGCCATAAGAAAAGCTGGAAATAAGGCGGCTATGAGTGCCGCCAAAATGGTCACACGCTGCATGCCCCACCTCCGAACCCGTGCCTAGTATCTAAATACTAGAAAATAGTGTTTCGGGCATGCTATATCCGCATAAAGCGGCTTGTCAAGGAAACAGGTGAAAAAACTCAAGTCGGGGGCCACGGATCGCTCCGGATTTTGAGGTCCGGCTTCGCTTTTTGGAGTGTGGCGCTGAACACTCGGCGGCCGCTCCGGCTTCTGATCTGGGGGCGGTTCTCATCTATCTGCGCGGGTGAGGCGTGGCGGAAGGTGCGGAGAATTCTTGGCTAGGACATCGAGTTCGACTCGAACGGGCCCATATCGACCTATTCACCTGCCACCTGCCGCAGGACTCCGACGAGCCCGGCTGACCGGCACAAGATCCGGACGGCCTATCGGCGGACCCAAGCTGGTTGAGTGGGCGCCAAATCGCACGACGGCTCGGTGTTTCGGTCGCATCGGCCCGCCGTGCCCATCAGACCTTGGGGACTGGTCATCCCAACTTAATCGGCGCCACGCCGGCACTGTAGAGCCCGGGCATGCGCCGCCTCTACAATAGAACCTCAGGAGTTCACCCTTATGCGTCGAAATCAACTGACCTTTCTGCCCTCTGCGCTTTTGCTTGTAGGCGTGGTTGCCGCCCAAACCTCCGACAACCGCTTCGTCATCGTCCTGATCGGACCTACCGGCAGCGGTAAGACCACACAATCGGAGTTCATCAAACGCGAATTTGGAATTTCTACCATCGGCGTGGACGACCTCATCAAAGAAAACCCGGCAGCGCTCGAAAAGTACCGGACCGCAGGGATCGATCCAGGACCTCCGCAAACGAGTCCTGCTCTGAATGAGCTGGTCCGCGTGCGCGTGACCAAGATGGACCTGAAAAAGGGGATCGTGCTTGATGGCTACCCTGCAACCAAGAACCAGGCAGACCACCTCGCAACCCTGGTGAGGGAACTGGGCCTTCCCTCCCCTGTGGTCATTCAAATCGACGTTCCGGATGAAATCGTTCGCAAGCGGCTGCAGAAACGGAAAGGTCCAGAGGATACGCCGGAGCAGATCGAGCGGCGACTGAAGGACTATCATCGGGAGTTGGACATGATCCGCGACTACTACCCGCGGGCAAATATATGGACCATTGACGGCACGCGTTCGCCCGTTGATGTCTCGCAAACGATTCAGGTGATCCTCACAGACGAGCTCCCACGCAGGCGCTAGTGGGGCATTTCTTCGCATCGCGCCGGCGTCCAATGTAGCCCGCCGCATTCAACGCCACGCGAAATTACCCGAATAGCGACCGGCTCTACGGGATTTGTTTACTAATGTCATATCCTCTACGGCAGTATTGTGCCATTTCGACTGACCCGGTTAATATGATCGGCGTACGTCCCTCACCCGGCGATCGTCGGGCCGACTACGCCTCTAAGGCCGCGGGAACGGAATCGCGAATCGCAATTCGTGGACCGTATTCCGGCGGATGTTGGGTCAGAATGCGCGCACGCCTGATTCATTCCATCATCACGGCCGTTTTCACTATATTGCTCGCAGGGTTTGTGACCAGCACTCTTGTAAGGCGGGCTCCCGGCTTTGGCGTGGATGAACGCGAATTCGATCCACGTCTGAGTGAGGAAAGCATTCGACACATCCGTGAGGAGTCCAGGCAGCTCAATTCGGGGACCTCAGGCTATTACCTGCAATGCCTGATCCGAGTTCTACACGGCGATTTAGGCGATTCTTTGAGTTTTCAGCGGCCGATTGTCGAACTCATCCGTCAACGCCTTCCGGAGACAGCGCGCTCCATAGGGAGCGGCCTGGCGTGCGGATGGGTGCTAGGTCTGGTGATCGCGGTAACTGCCGCGTCCATTGCACGGCCCGGCTTCGATCTCTTCACCAGCGCCACGGCGCTGTTGTTCTTATGCCTGCCATCTTCGGTATGGGCGCTGGTGCTTGTGCTGACAGGGAAATGGGAAGCGAGATCCGCAGCGGCCTGGGTGATCGCCATCGTTATTTTCCCCCGGGTTCTCCGGTACGCTCGCGCCATCCTGGCCACAACCATGACAAGCCCTCACGTGCTCATGGCGCGGGCCAAAGGGTTGGGACGTTTGCGACTGACGTGGGCACACGTGTTACGGCCCGCGGCTCCAGCCCTGATGGCGCTGCTAGGAGCCTCTGTGAGCGTGGCTTTTGGCGCCTCGATTCCTATCGAGGTTATCTGTGATTCTCCGGGGCTCGGCCAGCTCGCCTGGCAGGCGGCAATGAAGCGCGACCTGCCGCTGCTCATCGACATCACACTGCTTGTGTCGCTGCTGGCTACTATTTCGGGACTCGCAGCCGACATCGCGCAGCCGCGGCTCGCAGCGGAAGAAAACGGATGAAACCACTCCGCCGAGTCACCATGACCATCCTTATGGCCGTCTACCTGGCGGGCCTTGCCGCCGGGCGGCTGGCCCCAGCAGGCTACGCCAGGCAGTTCCGGAACGCTCCCGCGGCTCCGCCCTCGCGCCAGTTTCCTCTCGGAACGGACGAACTGGGCCGCGATTCCTTCGCACGTTTGTTGTATGGGAGCCTGGTGTCTCTGTCCCTCGCTCCTGCGGCCGCGGCATTAGCCACGATTGTGGGCGCTGCTATCGGCGTGAGCGCAGGATATCTGGGTGGCTGGGCGGACATCTGCCTGGCGCGTCTGATTGACTTGTTCCTTTCCGTTCCCTGGCTCTTCCTCCTCATGAGCGCGCGTGCAGCGCTGCCGTTGAACGTGGGCCCGCTCGAATCGGTGACGATCACATTTCTGTTGTTGGGATTGCTTGGTTGGGCCGCTCCGGCTCGCGTTCTGCGCGCCGCTACGAAGAATCTCAAGGACCAGGATTTCATCACACAGGCCAAAGCGCGCGGGTGCCGCCCGCTACGCGTCCTGGCCACGCACCTGCTTCCGAACATAAGACCGGTACTGGCGGCGCAGTATTGTATGTCGATTCCGATTTTCATTCTCAGCGAAGCAAATCTCGGATTTCTAGGATTGGGCGTCGCTGAGCCGCTGCCATCGTGGGGCGGGTTGCTTGCAGGGTTACAGAATATCGATGCCGTGGTGAATTGTCCCTGGCGGCTAGCGCCCCTGGCTCTCTTGCTTTTAGTCATGATTTGTTTCCAGATCCTGGTTCCGGTGGAGGACGCGAAATGAAACCGGCGGCACTGTTGGTTACTCTCCTCGCGGCGCAGAGTCTTGGGGGCGCTCCAAGCATTTCCGAGCCGGTTCGCGGCAGCGAACTGCGCTTTTGCCTGCACAGCGAGCCTAAGACATTCAATCCGCTGATGGCTTCGGAAGACTCCGACGAGGCCATCAGGTACATGACCGCCGGTGTACTCATCCGAATCAACCGGTTGACTCAGGTGTTTGAACCGGAGATCGCCGAATCGTGGCGCATTCTGGATTCCGGCCGCAAAATAGAATTCAAGTTACGCGAAGGGGTGCGCTTTTCTGACGGCACGCCGCTGACGCCGGCAGATGTGCGGTTCACGCTGCGCGCCATTTTCGATCCGACCACGCATTCGCCGGCGGGTGACCCATTTCAAATCGGTAAGCAACAACCTACCGTGACCGAACTCAGCGGACGGCGAATTCTGGTATCTTTCCCGGCCCCGATGGCCGGAGTCGAGCGCTTGTTTGATCAGATAGCCGTGGTGAGCCAGCGGTCGCTCGAACTGTCAAATCGGCCGGGCGAAATGCCGTCCCTCGGTTCGTTCCACGTCGCCGAATACCGGCCGGGTTCCTACGTTCTGCTGGTGCGGAATCCCTATTACTGGAAGAAGGACACGGCCGGCCGGCAGCTCCCGTATCTCGATTCGGTGCGACTGTTGATTCAGCAGAATCGCGATCTCGAGCTGATGCACTTCCTGCGGGGAGAGACTCATATGATCGACAGTATGAACGCGGAATTGTTCGAGCGGCTTTCGGCAAAGCGGCCCGACGAAGCGCACGATGCCGGCCGTTCCCTGGAAAGTGAACAGATGTGGTTCAACCAGGTAGCCGGGGCGCCCATCCCTGAATACCGCAAGGAGTGGTTCCACTCGCGCGAGTTTCGGCAAGCGATTTCCAAGGCCATCAATCGCGCCGATCTGGCCAGAATGGTTTACTGGAACCGTGCTGTTCCCTCCATCGGTCCCATCTCGCCCGCGAATCTCTTTTGGTTCAACGGGAATCTGCCGGCGCCTGCGTGCGATCCGAAAGCGGCGTTGAAGTTGCTTCAGACAGCCGGGTTTTCTTTCTCCGGCTCGAAACTGAGCGATCGTCAGGGAAATCGGGTCGAGTTCTCGCTCATTACGAACTCCGGCAATAAATCGCGCGAACAAATAGCGGCCATGATCCAGCAGGACCTGGATCGCGTGGGCATACGGCTCAATGTTGTGACGCTGGATTTCACCTCCCTGATTGAGCGCATCAGCCGGACCTTCAATTATGAAAGCTGCCTGCTTGGCCTCGTGAATGTGGATCTTGACCCGAATGCGCAGACGAATATCTGGCTGAGCTCCGCGAGCAACCACCCGTGGAACCCTTCACAGGCTGCTCCCGAAACCGAGTGGGAGGCCGAGATCGACCACCTGATTCAGGCGCAAGCTACTGAGGTCTCGCCCCGTCAACGTAAGGCGCTGTTCGACCGTGTACAAAAGATTGTCGTCAAAGAGTCTCCTGTCCTCTACCTGGTGGACAAGAACTCCTTATCTGCCGTGTCCTCGTTGCTGGGCAATGCTTCGCCGGCCATGTTGCATCCCCAAACTTTCTGGAATATTGAGCGATTATATCTGCGAAAGAGACCAGAGGCCCCGGGACAATGATTTCTTCGGCCCCGGCCATTGGCCTTGCAACGGCGTCCGACGGTGGCGCCACGTTGCTTCGATTGTGCATTTCGGTCAGCTACCCTGGCGCCGGACTCGTGCTGGAGGATGTCGAGCTCACCATTTCGGAAGGCGAGGTCCTCGGGTTGGTGGGTCGTTCGGGGGAGGGCAAGAGCACGATTGCACTGGGGATTTTGAGGCTCCTCTCCATGAAGGGAGCCGTGGTGCGCGGAGAAATCCGCTTTCGAAACCGGGAGTTGCTCACAACCCCGGAGCGCGAGATGCGCAGCATTCGCGGCCGTGAGATAGCCTTGGTCCCGCAGAGCCCAATTGCATCTTTGAACCCCGCACTTACGATTGGAGCGCAATTCCGCGAGGCATGGAAGGCTCACTCCAGGGTCCCATTTGCCGATTTTGAGCCGCGTCTCATGGAACTGCTCGATGATGTAAGCCTGCCGCCCGAACCGGGATTCCTGCGGCGATATCCGCGTGAATTGAGTGTGGGGCTTGCGCAACGTGTGCTCATTGCGATGGCCCTGACTCACAGCCCCGCATTAATTCTGGCCGATGAGCCCACGAGCGCGCTGGATACCATCACCCAGGCGGAGATCCTGCAACTGCTCGCACGGCTCAATCGCAAGCACAGAACAGCGATCCTCTACATCTCACATGATCTTGTGTCGGTCGCCACACTTTGCCATCGAATTGCGATCCTGCATCAGAAGCGAATCGTGGAGTGCCGTTCCACGCCAGAGATTTTTACGGATTTTCAACACCCTTACACCCAGCGCCTGATTGAAGCAATTCCTAAGAATCCGTACTCGACGATTCCGGGAAAACCCGATGAGTGTGAGCGGGAGCGTCTTTAGGCGGGAACCAGAGCCCGAGCCCCGGGAGCGACTGCGACGCGAGAAGCGTGAGACGTCGGTGTGCCCTGCGTGTTTTGCCACAGATTCCCCAGAATTGAGCTGAGGGGCGTGAGCTGCTGCAAATCGTCTGCTGAAAACGCGTCTGCCTTCTTGTGAAAGAGGGTTAGAACTCCTGTGATGGTTTGATCAACCGCGAGCGGAATGGCGAGGGCCGATTTCAAACCGGCTGTCTCCCCGACATCTACGGAAGGATTTCCGTTCAGAATCGCTTTGCCATTTCCCGCGACCCAGCCAGAGAGACCCTCGCCGACCCGAAGCTCCAGGGACGACAAGATCTCGATATGCTCTCCTGCGGCGGATTCGGGTACGAGCACGTCTAGGTTCCGAACATAAAGCACCAGGCCATCGAACGAAATCAGCTCCTGCAGCCGGCTTGCCAATATCGCAACCAAGTCTCTCGGCGAAAGAATTCCAATCAGGCCGTCAATCACGTCGATCAGGGTATCCCAGCCTTCCGTCGACACATAGGATTTCCTGGACGCCGGCTGGGGATTGCCGGCTTGTTCGAAGCCGGCATCCGGGGCCGCTCCTCTTTCGATCCTGATATCGGTCGACAAGCTGAACGTTTCGAGATGGGAGCTTCTAGCCAGTTGTTCAAGCTCCACGTAGCGCTCCCGAAGAATACGCACCACCTCCGGATCAAATGCTCTGCCTGACTGCTCGGCCACCATTTCCATGGCTTGAGCTAACGGCAACGCGCGGCGGTACTGCCGGTCGCTAGCCAGGGCGTCGAGACAGTCGACAGCCGAAAGGATGCGGGCACCGATGGGAATCTCCGTCCCCATTAAACCGTCCGGATATCCGGAACCGTCCCACTTCTCGTGATGGCTGCGCACAATCGGCGCTACCGGATATGGGAATTGTGCGCGCATCAGAATTTCCGCGCCGACGACGGGGTGGATCTTCATTTTCTCGAACTCTTCCGGTGTCAGCTTGCCGGGTTTGCAGATAATATGCTCCGGCACGGCGATCTTACCGATGTCGTGTAACAGTGACGCCGCGCGCACAGCTTGCAGCTCCCTGTCCGTAAGGTTGAGTTCTCTGGCGATCCCGATTGCGTAGACTTGCACTCTCTGCAGATGATCGTGAGTGGTGTGGTCCTTGGCTTCGATCGCGAGTGCCAGCGACTCAATGGTTCGCAGGTGGAGAGCGGCTGTCTCCTCAGCATGCTTTTTCCCGTCTTCCAAGCGGCCGAGATAAAGCCGGTAGGAGCGGTAGACCAGGTACGTGACCGGCGCCACCAGCATAGATGTCTGCCACCCGAGACGCTGTCTGGCTATCTCAAATAAACCGGCAGTTGCGGCCCCAAGCAGATAGTAGGGAAACGACCACAGGTACGTCGCTCGCCACACTCCAGCGATGGACTTGCCTTCCGTCAGCGCAATGACAGCCGCTACCAGGATCGTCGTGCAACAGAAGTATATGCACGCCAGAATTCCCAACATTACCGATAATTCCAGCGGAAGCTTTCGCAGCCACTCGGAATGGTACGTGTAATACGAGACGCTGATCGCGAAAGAGACGCTGGCCAGGTTAAACAACACTTGGATGATCCGCGGCCGTTTCGCAGATTGCCAGAAGTACTGCACCAAGATGGAAGAGCAGCCCACCACCAGGACCTGAGACAGGTTGAGCGATGCGATACCAATGAAAACGAAAACAAAAGAGACCGATATCGTTCCCGTAACTCCGGGCAGCGGCAGCTTCATACCGGAAGCGAGCAGAGCGATGATCAGGTAGATGGCAAAGGTGGCGAGGTTATCCGAACGCCATTGGAGAAGGCCGCTCACCAGATCCCAGCAGCCCGCGGCAATGACAATTGCAATAAAAGTTTTGGCTTTGGAAGACATGCTAATTTTGGGGCGGAGCCATCAATCGGAAATGGTCAGTTTTCTCCGTTTCCGGCGGTGCTGCCCCACACGACGTTGCTACCCCAGACTACGTTGGTCCCCCAAATATCGCTGCTGCCCCAGACGACGTTGCTGCCCCAAACAACATTTGTGCCGTTGACAAGCACGGTACTGCCCCAGACCACGTTGGTGCCCCAGACGTTGCCGCTGCCCCACACAACGTTGCGGCTCTGGCCCCAGATGGAATTGGAGGGGGTGGTTAGATACGCTTGTTGAATGAACGGATTGTACACAACACTCGGCGAGGCGGCGCTTCCATACGCAATGTCGGTGCTCAAGAGTGCCGCTTGGATATCCAGGTAACCGGCGCCGATGGTGAAAATGTCATAAGTGTCTACGTAGGTTGTTCCAGTGGTTGGATCGGTGGCTGTGCTATAAGCAGGAAAGTTCTTGGTTGCGGTCTTCATCAGCCGCGCCTTGACTGTGTCGGGGCTCAAGCCCGGGTTTTGCTGAAGCATCAGGGCTGCGGCGCCGGAGACCACCGGGGTCGCCATGCTTGTACCGCTAAGGCGAAAATATTCGGCCGGGCCGGTATTGGCAGAGCTCGTATAGTACGAAGGCGGGACCACATTCGCAGGGTACTCCGATGCCAACGTGGATCCCGGGGCGAGCAGTGAGACGACCAGATTACCAGGCGCCACCAAGTCCGGTTTGACCGTGAGATCGACGTAGGTGGGGCCCCTCGAGCTGTAACTGGCGATCAGGTCGTCGCTCCTCGGATAAGTCTCCAGCGTTTTCATACATCCCACAGTCACGGCATGCGGGCTGTTCCCCGGTGACGTGACTGTGGCATAGCCGTTTCGTCCCAGGTTGCCGGCGGCGGTTACCACCACAATTCCGTTCTTCCAAGCTGCTTCCACTGCCTGGCAGAGCGGATCCAGGTTGCAGCTTTCGTAAATGGGGCGGCCTAAGGACAAGTTGATCACGCGCACGTTGTATTTGTTTTTGAGTTGGACAGCTTGCTGGAGTGCCGCGATCACCGCGCTGTCGGTCGAAACGCCGTTCCTATCCAGCACGCGCAGATCAAGAAGATTGGCGTTCGGAGCGATTCCCCTAAGCACGTGTAGGGAGCCGGGCATGGACGACATGTTCGCGTTTCCTGCCGCGATACCGGCGACGTGAGTTCCATGGCCGTAATCGTCGTACTGGATAGTGCCGCTGATGAAGCTTTTACGATAAACCACGCGGGACTGCCCGAAACGTGACTTGAGATCGGGATGCGGATAGATGCCGCTATCAATTATGGCGATACCGATACCCGTTCCATCCAAACCGGAATTCCAGGCATCAGGAGCGTACACTGCATCAGCGGCGTAGTCGAGCGAAGCGTTCACTGAGCGATCCAGTGAAATGTAAGTTACGTTCGGTTGATTCGATAACGCGATGATGTCGCTCGGCTGCAATGTCGCGGCTACGGCGTTGATCAAACTAAACACCACATTCGCTACACCGTCGACGACATTGACTGCCGTGCAGGTCACCGCGCCCAGGAAGCCGCTGCTGGCGCAGGTTTGCGGAGCGCTGTTGTATTGCACGATGACGTTCACCGTTTGAGACGGGTTCGAGAGCACAGGCAAGAGATCCGGTGAAATTTTGGAATTATCAGCGAATGCAGACCCGGATGCAAGCAAAACGAGCCACAGAAAGGCGGGTGTTGCGAGTTGTCTCACGTATCTCACGATGGCTTCCCTATCCACTTTGAATCAACCTCAATCCGGCGTTGCCTTCCAAAGGCAGTGTTCAACGCAAGCCCATATTGGGGCACGCTGATAACTCCGGTCAAGACCACCTTGGTCATAATGGATGCAATGGAGCGAAGACTATCCCTAGGTTGCAATTGCCTGAAGATGTGACCGGTTAGCTGGTGCCGGGCGGTAACGTTCCAAGGAGGCGAACGACGTAAAACGGCGCTTCCGGCTATTTAGCTGGCTTTCGGGCCAGGTCGAGGCCGAGGAAGTAGAGGGCGCGAAACAATCCTGTTTGTCCCGGTAGCCTCAGGCTGCGTACTTCACTCATTGAATCTTGTCACACAGTCAAGTCCAACAAATCCCAAACTAATCCAAAATCACCTCTGCGGCGTGTCTAAAGGAAATCCTTTGGCATACCTGCAGGTCTACGTGCTCTTCGCGGAGGTAATCGGGAATGCGTTCACGCCGAGCCGATCTCCTGAGTCGCCTGCTTATACTCAGTGCGGATTCAGACCGGCTTCTCATCTCTCTGTCGGCCAACTTTCTGATGCGTATGCGGGTTGCAACGAGAAAACGACGTAACCCTTGCGCGGAGTAAAGCAGAACCCGGCGGCAACAATGACTTAGCGTCGATTTGCCGCTGTAAATCTCGATCCACGCGCGAGGGCGGGCGTCACCCCGTCGATTTATACATCGATGTCCGTTGCCGTCATTCTTCGTTACACACGTTTGTAACTGAATGTGCACACGTTTGCAATATCGTAAAAACACTTGACAGCGAGCGCCCCCTTCGGACATAATGCCGCCCATGACGCAACGCGCTTTCGCTTTGGCCGCGATCCTTCTGGCTCTGGCTTCAGTTCCAGCCTTTGCACAAAAGGATTCCGGAACTCTGCTCGGCACTGTTCGCGACGCAAGCGGCGCGGTGGTGCCGCAAGCCAAAGTTGCCGCGCGAAACCTGACGACCAGCGTTCAGACCAACACCGTCACGAATCAAGACGGCGAATATGTGGTGACCCCTCTGCACGTCGGCGAGTACAGCCTGACAATTGAGGCTCCCGGCTTTGCCCCAAGCTTCTTCGAACGCATTGTGCTGGATGTGGATCAACGGCTCCGCGTTGACGTGGTCCTGAAAGTCGGAAGCAACGAACAGCGCGTCACTGTAACCGGTGTTCCGCCACCACTCAACACCGAAGATATGACCGTTGGCCAGGTCATCCAGAACCGGCAGATTCAGGACATGCCCCTGAACGGCCGCAACTTCCAGCAACTGGCGTCGCTGGTCCCGGGCGCCATTCCGAGCTACGGAGCTCGCGACTCGGGTCAGGGCGGCGTGAGCCTCAGCGGAACGCGGTCGTTCGACAACTCCTTCCTGCTCGACGGTGTCAACAACGCCACCAATACGGCAGAGATGCCCACGCGGGTGAATGTGGCCGTTTCGCCGAACCTCGACGCGATTCAGGAGTTCAAAATCCAGAGCAGCACCTACGACGCGCAATACGGCGGCACGGCGGCAGGCACCATCAACATCGTCACCAAGTCCGGCACGAATCAACTGCATGGCACGCTTTACGATTACTGGCGGAACTCGGATCTGAACGCCAATTCGTGGGAAAACAATCGCCAGGGGATCGCGCGCGGGTTCCGCAATCGCAATCAGTTCGGCGGCGTTGTGGGCGGGCCGGTCTTGATCCCAAAAGTCTATGACGGCCGGAATAAAACCTTTTTCTTCTTTGATTACGAAGGCGTTCGCGACATCATGCCACCGGGCTTGCTGAACCTCACCGTGCCCGACGACAAAATGCGTGTTGGCGATTTCTCGGAGTTCCTCCCCGGCTCAACTTCGAATCCCACTGGGTCTACCTTCGTTCTCGGAGCGCCGTATGTCAACAATGTGTTACCGCAGAGTCTTCTAGACCCTGTAGCTAAAGGCTTGGCGGCTTTATATCCATCTCCCAACGTTCCGGGCACCTTGCAGTATGTTGTGGACGTGCCCAATACATTCGATTCCGCCAATTACGGTGCGCGGCTCGATCACCGCATCTCGCAGAATGATTCGTTTTTCGCGCGGTACACCGGCAACGGGCTCACTACGAAGACTGGTACCTGGAACAACCTGATCGGTCCCGTGAATCAAAACAAGACCGACGGAACGGTGCTGGTGTTGAGTGAAACCCACACCTTCTCTCCCAGCGTAGTCAACGAGTTCCGCTTCGGCTTTTCGCACGCCAGGCCCTACCGTCTGCCGACAGCCCCAGATACGGACTTGTATGCGCAACTTGGCCTCACAGGCATTCCGCCGATCACTGGTATGCCGACCGGCCTGCTTCGCTTCAACGGACTTCTCGGAATTCAGTCGATCGGACAACGCTCCGGCTATTACAACGACAGCGGCATCGTCAAGGATTACAACGACAATCTGAGCTTCATCATCGGCAAGCACAGTTTCCACGCAGGCGCCAGCCTCCGGCCGATCCGCTGGTCGCACTACGAATCGCAGGCCCCACGCGGCGATTTTCAGTTCTTCGCCAGCGACAATGCCGTCGACGCCCAAGGAAATTCCACGGGAGTCGGTTTCGCGCAGTTCCTCACCGGAATGCCCTCGCGGATTTCGTTTTCCACGGCAAACGACATCATCTACCGGCAGTGGAATACCTCGTACTACCTGCAAGACACCTACCGGATTGCCAAGAATCTCACATTCAATCTCGGTTTGCGCTACGAATTCTTCACGGCCCCGAATGAGCGTCACAACAACCAGGCCAATTTCGATCTCGATCGCGGTGTATTCGTCCTGCCAAGCGTGCGCACCTACACGCTTCCAGCCAGCTTCACGGGGATTCCCGTTGATACGCACGGCTCACCCGGGCTGGTGCAGACGGACAAGAACAACTGGGCCCCCAGGCTGGGCTTCGCCTACTCACTTAATCAGAAGACGGTAGTGCGCGGCGGCTTTGGCGTCTATTACGGCTTCCAGGAAATCGGCCCCTGGAGCTATCCCAGCCTGGGCTATAATCCGCCCTTCAATGTCGTCTACAGCCCGCCAAACCAGCCGCTGCATTCCGCATTTTCGCTGGACCCGTTCACCGACCCCAACGCGCAATTTCAGATCGCCAGCTTGCCCGCGCATCTGCACACCCCGCGGGTCGAGCAGTGGAACTTCTCGGTGCAGCGCGTGCTTGCCAAAGACCTGACATTCGAGGCCGGTTACAGCGGCGCGGCTGGCCACAACCTGTATACCCTGATCTACTTTAACCAGGCATATCCCGGCACGACCTTTGACGATCTCAGTTCCCGCCTGCCCTACCCTGACTTGCAAGACACGTCTCAGCAGACGAACAACGACGGTTACTCGCGGTATAACGCACTGCTGGTGAAACTCGAAAAACGATTTAGCTCCGGCATGTCTTTTCTTGCCTCCTATACGTACGGCCACGCACTGGACAATGCGTCGGACGCCAATCTCGGCAGCGCCCATGCCGGCGACACCTTTCGCGATCCTCGGCACGAGAGTTGGGAATATGGTAATTCGGATTTCGATGTTCGCCAGCGCTTCGTGTTCAGTGGAATCTACGACCTGCCGTTTGGCCGGGGCCGCCAATTCGCTTCCAGCGCGCCCGCCTTCGCGAACGCCGTGATCGGCGGCTGGCAGCTTAACGGCATCTTGTCCGCGCAGACGGGATATTGGTTCACTCCATTCGGCGTCAACGATTCGTGCTTCTGCGAAGACGGCAACGCAAACTCACTGCGGCCCGACGTGGTTCCCGGTCAAGATCCCAATGCCGGTCCGAAGACTGCGGCTCAGTGGTTCAATCTTGCAGCCTTTGATATCAATGTCCCAGCAGGCCTCCACGGAAATGCCGGCCGGAACAACATCCTCGGCCCGGGGTTGGTCAACCTCGACCTTGGATTGCACAAAGATTTCTCCCTGCGTGAGAGTGTACGTTTGCAGTTCCGCAGTGACTTTTTCAACACCGTTAACCATGTGAATTTCAACGCACCCGACACGAACTACGGCCACGCTACTGTAGGACAGATTCTCACCAGCACCGGAGGCCGCCAGTTGCAGCTGGCCTTGAAGTTGATCTTCTAGTGGCCTGTCGGAGCCAGAACGTTACCTCCGCTTCCTTCGGTCGCGGCTCAGTAAAGTTCACCGAAACTGAGCCGTAACCAAAGGGAGCGGTTGCGTGATGCTAATGGACTCACTGCGACAGTTCACTACACTCTAGATATAGTGAACCAACAGCCTAGAACCTATGACGTCATCGTAGTCGGATCTGGAGCCAGCGGCGGCTGGGTCGCCAAGGTTCTGTGCGAGAACGGTGCGCAGGTGCTGATGCTCGAAGCCGGGCCGCCGCGCATCCCGGAACGCGACTTTACCGAGCACCTCTGGCCCTACCGTCTCCGCTTTCGAGGCTTCGGCGACACCAAGGCCTTTCTCGAAAAGCAGCCTGTGCAGCGGCTTTGTGATGCGTGCGATGAATACACCCACCATTTCTTCGTCGACGACACCGAGCATCCGTACACCTCCGATCCCGACAAGCCCTTTATGTGGATTCGCGGCCGGCAAGTCGGTGGAAAGTCGTTGCTATGGGGCCGCGTCAGCTACCGCTATTCGGATTTTGAGTTCCAGGCAGCTTCGCACGATGGATACGGCGAGAACTGGCCGATCACCTACCGCGACATCGAACCTTATTACGACAGGATCGAGTCGTACATCGGAGTAAGCGGCAGCCGGGAGGGCTTGCCGCAATTTCCGGACGGGAAATTTCTTCCCCCGATGCGCCTCTCCTGCGGCGAGGTTTACGCGCGAGACATCGTCGCCAGGCAGTTCGGATGGCGCCTGACGCCGGATCGCAGCGCCAATCTCACCGTCCCGCTCAACGGCCGTCCCGCGTGCCACTATTGCGAGCAGTGTCACCGGGGCTGTTTTACTGCCTCGTACTTCAACAGCCCGGCGGTAACGCTTCCCGACGCCGCCCGCACGGGCCGGTTTACGCTGATCAGCGATGCCGTCGTCAGCCATTTGGTAATGAATGATCAAGGCAAAGCGGGGGGTGTGGTGTTTCTCGACCGCAACACACGCGCCGAGCGCCAGGCGCGAGGCCGGGTCGTGGTGTTGGCGGCGAGCGCGCTCGAATCTACACGCATCCTGATGAACTCCCGATCGCCGCGGTTCCCGCAGGGTGTGGGCGGATCCTCAGGCGTGCTCGGCCGCTATCTGATGGATCACTTCACGCTCGAAAGCGCGAGCGGAATCATCCCTTCGCTGAAATCCTCGCGCCGACAGCCGGTTGGCCGACCGATGGGGTTCATTATTCCCAAATACACGAACGCCGATCCGCGCTTTTCCGACAAACGGTTCTTGCGAGGCTACTATCTGGCGGGCGACAGCAGGCAACAACTCTATGAGCACGCGTTCGCCATGCGCGGCTTCGGTCGCGAGTTGCGCGAAAGAATTCGCCAGGAGATCCCTTACATGTTTACCATCTACGCGCAAGGAGAACCTTTGCCTCGCTACGACAACCACGTCGCGCTCGACCCCGTGGTGAAGGATGCCTGGGGAATCCCCGTTCTGCGTTTCCATGCCCGCTATGGCGAGAATGAGTTGGCCATGGCTAAGGGCATGCGCGAGAAGCTTGGCGAGATCGTGGATGCGCTCAAACTCGAGAACCGGTCGCCGCTTCCGGAGGGCCTGAGTATTTTCGGCAAAAATATACATGAGGCGGGTACGGCGCGCATGGGCGATGATCCAAAAAAGAGCGTAGTCAATCGTTTCAATCAGGTTCATGAGGCTCCCAATGTATTCGTCACCGACGGCGCCTGCTTCGTCACGCAGGGTTGTTATGAGCCGACCTTGACGATCATGGCCCTGTCCGCGCGGGCAGCTGACTACATCGCGTCTGAATACCTCAGGAAAAAGATATGAGCCCCGACGCGCTCAGCCGGCGAGGCTGGATTCTCCGTTTGGGCGGCGCGGCCGTACTGCAGGGCATCAGCGCCACCGACCTCGCCGCGGCGCAACGTCCTCCGTTGCCGCCGGGCTTGTACGAACCATCCCTTCAGCACCTCGCGCATTCTCTGAAGGCCAACATCGAGCCCGCGGCGGCGCCGCTCGCACCGCGTTATTTTGGCCCGGATGACTTTTCGCTCGCGCGGACCATCATCACACTGATCCTCGGCGAGGAACCTTCGGCTCCCGCCGTCCTCGAGATCGCAGTTTGGATCGACATGATCGTGGAACGCTCGGAAGAGGTTCGCAATGCGGCTCGGTCGCTCTCGCCCGCGCATCGCCGGCTGGCGGTCGACTACTATGGGGAAGACACCGTGCGCGAACTGGAATCAGAAAGCCCGGAGGCGATTTGCCGGGACGGCCTGGCGGCCCTCAGGCATGTCGGCTTCGTGGCGCTCGACCACGCAGCACAATTGGCGTATCTGGTGAACCTGGAGAACGCGAACGACCCGTTTATTGCATGGATGAAGCGCCGTGCTCTGGACGGCTTCTACACCTCCCGCCAGGGACTCCAGGAACTGGACTATAAGGGCAACGCATTCTACTCCCAGTCGCCGGGTTGTGATCACGAGAACAACAACCAGTGACCAAGATCGTTTCGATTAAAGATATTGCTCGCCTCGTGGGAGTGTCCCACTCGACGGTTTCCCGCGCACTTCGTGCCAGTCCCGTCGTTAACGCGGAAACCGCGGGCCGCATTCGTCAGGTTGCGCAGCAGCAGGGTTACCGTGCCAGCTTGATCGGACGCAGCCTGGTGTTGCGCCGCTCGATGGCCCTTGGCTGTGTGGCCACAGATATTGCTGATCCTTTTGTGGCCGGCGTGGTGGCTGGCATCGAAGAAGTGGCCAACCAACAGGGCTACGCGGTTTTTCTGGCCAGCTCTCACGCCGATCCTCAGCGCGAGCTGGATGTCGTTCGTTCCTTTCACGAACGCCGCGTGGATGGTGTCATTGTCCCGGCATCGCGGGTTGGCTCGCTCTACTTGCCCCAGTTGGCAAAGTTGCGCATTCCCATCGTTCTGATCAATAACGAGCATCCCGGCTCCTACACATACTCCGTCAGTATCGACAACATCGGCGCAGCCCGGCTGGTCACGCGCCACCTGTTGAAGCTGGGACACCAGCGCATCGCCTATATCGGTAAGCGTTCCGGCGGCCAGGTGGATACCGATCGCCTGAGTGGATTGCGCGCCGAGCTTCGCCATGCCAAGGCGCCGTTTCTTTCCGATCTGGTGATGCACGCCGACGCAACTCCGGAAGGCGGGCGCGCGGTGATGCAACGTCTGCTTGCACGCCGCCGCCGGCCCACGGCGGTCTTCTGCTACGACGATCTCACCGCTCTGGGCGCGTTGGCCGCGGCCCGCTCCGCGGGCATTTCGGTGCCCGGTGATCTGTCGGTATCGGGTTTCGACGATCTCTTTGTGGCCTCTTATACAGCGCCGCCGCTCACTACCATTCGCCAGCCCATGAAGCAAATGGGCCGTCAAGCCGCAGAGATCCTGCTGGCATTGCTTCGCGGTGAAGCCACGAAAAAGAGTGTAAAGTTCTCAGGAGAGTTGATTGTTCGTGAATCTACGGCCTCTCTCAGGAACTCGAGGCGTCCGCGATCGTGATGCGCACCGTTTTCGCCTGTGTGGTCTTCGCGGTATGTACGGGTTTAGCCTCGGCGCAGGATCGTTCCGCCGCCACTCGCGTCGCCGGAGGAGACTACCCTCTTAACCTGCTCGAAGTGGCCGGCCGATACCTGGTCAGCACGAACAATGGATACGGTTCCCAGTATTTGCAGGCCTATGACGTCACGCGCCACGCAGTCACCGGCAAACTGGGGTTGCCCAGCTTGTGGTACGGGCTGGCTTATGAGCCCGGCAGCAGCATGCTGCTTGCGTCTGATGGCAAAAACAGCGTATACAGGGTACCCTTTCACGAAGGCTCCTTCGGGCAGCCGGAATCGGTTGAGATCAGTGGATGTAGATTCACCGCGGGCCTGGTGGTCCAGGATCGCGACACGGCTGTCGTTGCATGCAATCAAAATCATGAAATCGTGCAATTCGACCCGGGTACCGGCGCCGTTCGCGCGCGGCTGCGTGTAGGTGAATTCCCATTCGGCCTGACCATGCTCCCGGAAAATCGCCTTGCTGTGTCCAATTGGGGGCAGTCTTCAATCACCGTTGTTGAGCTCTCGAAATTGGCCAAAGTAGCCGACATTCCGGTCGGCAGTCATCCCAACCAGATGCTGGTTCTGCCCGATACCCGGCATCTGGCTGTGAGCTGCTCCGATTCCGATTCGGTTTCACTCATCAGTTTGCAGAACCTGCGTGAGATCCGGCGTATCGATCTCCGTCCACCTGGCGGCAAACTTACAGGAGTTCAGCCGGATGCACTGGCGTACGGTCATGGCCGGCTGTTTGTTGCCCTTGCCGCCGTAAGCGGCGTGGCTGTATTCCAGGCGGAACAAGACAGGGATTTCGATATTCGATTCGAAGGCGTGATTCCGGTCGGCTCCTTCCCCACGGCGTTGTTTTATTCAAACGAAGCCAAAATGCTGTACGTTGCTGATGGACGCAATGACATCACCGGCCCTAACGCTCCAGTCCACTCGGGTGTCCGGCCGTTTCGATACATCGGCGAAATTCTGGGAGGCGGTATTGAAGCCCTGACGGACGGCGAGTTCGATCGATCTCACCACCGCTTGCAGACACTCGCTGAGCGGATTTACGGCGGCAAGGCAACGGCTCCTCATGTCCCGGAGCACCGCCCTCCTATCAAGTACGTTTTCTATGTGATCAAGGAGAACCGAACGTACGATCAGGTCCTCGGCGACATGCCTGAAGGCAACGGGAGTCGGGAACTGGTTCTCTTCGGCCAGAATGTTACGCCCAATCATCACGCGCTCGCACGCGATTACATTTTGTTCGATAACTTTTACGTGAACGGCGATGTCAGCGCCGATGGTCACCTGTGGTCGACGGCCGGTACGAGCACAGAGTACGTCAATAAAGTCTGGCCCATGGAGTACTCGAAAAGAGCGCCGGGATCCCTCGATGCGCCGTACGATGGAGATGCCGGCCATGACCGTCCGGTCGCGGTTCCGCAATCCGGATTTCTTTGGGACCGTCTGCTCAAGGCCGGTATCAGTTTCCGGAATTACGGCGAATGGTATTCGCACGAAGACGAAGATCCATCGAAGATGCATGTTTATCTGACCGGCCTCAGAGATCACTCCGACATGAATTTCCGTGATGACATCGGCGAGATCACCGACCAGCAGCGCGTGGACGAATGGGAACGGGAGTTCACCGGGTTTGAGTCGAACGGTCAGCTCCCTCGTTTCTCGCTCATTTACTTACCCAATGACCACACGGTTGGTACCAGGCCGGGATATCACACTCCGACGGCCATGGTGGCGGATAATGACTTGGCGCTTGGGCGCGTCGTCGAGCGGATTTCGAGAAGCCGCTATTGGTCTCAAAGCGCCATTCTTGTATTGGAGGATGATGCCCAGGATGGCCCCGATCACGTGGACGCCCACCGGTCGCTGTTTCTCATGATCTCGCCGTACACGCGGCGGCATGCTGTGTCGCACAGATCCTATTCAACGGTTTCAGTTCTGAAAACGATGGCTCAGTTGCTGGGAATCGGGAGCCTGACTTACTTTGACGACCGCGCTCCCAGCCTTCTGAGCGAATGTAGCAGGACGCCGTCTACCCAAGCTTACGTCTGTCTTCATCCCGGGGTTTCGATGGACGAACTGAACTCACCGAACGCACCGGGCTCTAAAGAATCGGCTCAGTGGAACTTTCACGGTCCCGACCGCGCGCCGCCGCTGGAGCTGAACCGTGTCATCTGGCAATCGGTCAAAGGATCAACCTCTGAACCGCCGCCTCCGCGGCTCCGGGTCGCCATTCCGTGAGGTTGCGACTGCATACCTGCTCACACTGGCCTCGCCGATGTCGATGCCGAGCTTCAGTAGCTCACCGTGAATCCGCGGAGGACCCCACATCGGATTCTCGCGGCTCATTCTGCGAATCAAATCCCTGACCTCCCTGGCTACGGCGCGTCGGCCCAAAGAAAGAAACCGCACCAGCAATGATGAGTACCAACCCAACTTCGCCGCTCAGCTCGCAGCGCCGTCCACAAATATATACCGCTGACGGAAACGAAGAACAGAAAATAGACTGTCGCATCAGCCAACCAACGCCAGATCCCCATAGGTAACCAGTTCATCCGAATGGCCACGAGGTGCGGGCCGGGGGCTTTGTGAAGAACTATCAGCGCATCCCAGATGCCCGTGGTGCGCTGGGTAACTCTTCCGAGGTTCAAGAGCGATCTCAACGATTGTCTCGCGGCCCGGAACAGAAATTGGCACGACGAGCGAGTGCACTTTCACAAGGCGTGGCGGGCTCGGGAGGTCTGCTCCCGGGGTCCAAGCATGCACGAGGAAGAAGACGCTGATACTGAAGACCAAAAAACGGCGAAAAGAACAGTCCCAGGTAGAGATGCAGGTCACGCGTGGTTGTATAAAGGCGTTGGCCCATTCTTTTTCGAGCTGCTCACCATGTCAAGTAGCTCACTCTAGACTCCGCCAGCAGTGCGTCGTTCAACCGGATCGGCCAAATGTTGAGGCACGAACGAGGAGTCGAGGCCTGAAACGCCAATCGTTAGTGGCTGAATGCGGCGGCCACTTCGCTGAAGGACAGAACTTCCCCGCCGTGTTCCCGTACGAACTGCATGGCCTCGCTCCGTTTGGCAAATGCAATCAGGCTTGGAGAACATCGGTCATAGTGAAGATCCGCTGGCCGCTTATCTGCATCCATCAGCTCGCGCGTTCGCACGCACATGTTGACGTCGCTTCCCCTTACAATGAAAGCGTCATTTGGCGAGAGCCTCGCTCCCGAAGGGAACGCACTCAAATCCGTCACCCGCACGGGCTTGCCCTCCTGTTCATGCTCGGAAAGAGCGCAAGCAGGGCAACAGAACGTCCTCGCCTTGCCGCGAAAGATCGCAACCGTCCGTGAATGCGCGTGAACTGCCCTTTGGCACGCGTAACACTGCTCAGTTTGTGAGCTATGGTACGTGTTGAAAGCGGCATATCCGATGCCGATTGCAACCGCCACCACCGCGAGCACTCCCAGCCAGCGCTTGCTTGTCATTTACGTCCTTCTCTTTCATTCTAAAGCGACGCGAATGCGACGGCGTGCTGCCGTCATCGCGGTCCGTCTGCCCCAGTCTCCCGATACAAACTCGGGATCTGGAGCCCCTTCGATTGATTCAAGCGCAGCCACAAATCGTTGTACCGAGCCTCTTCCAGCCGCTGTTTTAGCTGAAAATTGAATTGCCTCTGGCTGCCGTAATCCAGCTTGGCCCGCTCAAAGGTCGTGAGCGTAAGTAAAAATGGCCCGGAGCTGCTGATATTATCGATGTCCTGATAGCGCCACGTGCGCGTTTCGCCTTTCTTGGCTGATTTGTAGGCGATCTCGCTCGTGCCCACTTGTAGCACTCCCTCGTCGCCACCGAACGCGCTCAGATGCTTGGCAGGCATCTCCCACAGAGTGTGCGCCGGGCCGTCTGCGATCACCGCCACGAATCGCTGATCCAGGCGCGTCTTGAGGAACCGGTACGCGTCCTCAAAGCTATTGTCCGAGACGAGATCAAAATCGTACTGCCGGTCGGCGCCCAGTTTCCACTTGTTGTCCTTGTACGTTACTACCGACAGCGATCTTGGAGAGGTCTTCAACTGCTCGATATTCGGGTAATCCCAATGCCACGCCCGAGGATGCTTCTTTCCCTTTTCGGACTTTTGTTCGAAGGAAACGCCGGCTTCGTTGATAGTCAATGTCCCGAGGGCGCCGGCTTTTTTTACGTGCGGCGGCATGGAGTACAACCGTGAGTGTCCCCACCATGCCTCGTACTGGAAGCTCTGCTGAGCAAACAGCGCCGGCGAAAACAACAGGGCGCCTATCCATGCGATAGTTCTTTTTTCAGCTCGAAATGCCATTTCCATACCTCGTAAATTGACGGGTAAACCACCAGTTCCAGAATGAAAGAAGTGAAAATGCCGCCGATCATCGGGGCCGCGATGCGCTTCATGACATCAGCTCCCGTCCCTGCGGACCACATAATCGGCACCAGACCCATGAACATCGTGGCCACCGTCATGAATTTGGGACGAATGCGCTTTACCGCGCCGTGCATGATCGCCTCCTGCAAATCGCGCAGGCTGCGCAGGCGGCCCTCCGCTTTCGCCTGGTCGTGTGCCAGGTCCAAATACAGCATCATGAAGACACCGGTTTCCGCGTCTACGCCGAGCAATGCAATCAGCCCAACCCAAACCCCGATGCTCATGTTGTAGTCGAGCAGATGCAGCAGCCACACCGCGCCGACAGCCGAGAATGGCACTGCCAGGATGATGATCAGCGTTTTGGTGATGGATTTCGTGTTGACATACAGCAGCATGATGATCAGGAACAGAGTCAGAGGAAGAACGACGGTCAGCTTTTCTCGAACCCGCTGCATGGCCTCATACTGCCCGCTCCATACCAGCGAATATCCGGGAGGAAGCTGGATATTCTTCCTGACGCTGGCCTTCGCCTCTTCGACGTACCCGCCCACATCCCGACCGGACACGTCGACATAGACGTAGCCGTTCAGCATGCCATTCTCGTCGCGAAGCATTCCGGGGCCGCTCACTGTGCGAATCAGCGCCAGTTGGGAGAGAGGTATCTGCGCTGGGCCATCCATCGCCGGCACGAGCACCCTAGCGAGTTTGTCCGGATCGCTGCGGTAATCCCGCAGATACCGGACATTCACCGGATAACGCTCGCGGCCCTCGACGGTTGTGGTCACGTTCTCGCCGCCGATCGCGCTCATCACGACGTCCTGCGCCGAGTCGATGCTCAAACCGTAACGGGCCAATTCGTCGCGATTCCATTTGAAGTCGAGAAAGTACCCGCCGCTGGTGCGCTCGGCGAAGACGCTGCGCGTGCCTTGTACTCTAGGCAGTAAGGCCTCAATTTGCGTGCCGATGTTTTCAATTTGCTTAATGTCCGCGCCGTAGATCTTGATTCCCACCGGTGTCCGCACGCCCGTCGTCAACATGTCCACCCGGCCTTTGATCGGCATGGTCCAGGCGTTCGAGGTGCCTGGAATTTTGAGGGCTTCATTCATCTCCTCCACCAACTGGTCGGTGGAAATGTAGTCGGGTGTGAATCGCCTGAAGATACTTCTCGCCCATTCCGGCGCCCAGGCCGAGTACCATGTGTCGACCTTGCGCCATTGCTCCTCAGGCTTCAGAACGATCACCGTTTCCATCATGGAGAATGGTGCCGGGTCAGTAGAAGTCTCGGCCCGTCCGGCCTTCCCGAGCACCGTCTGCACCTCCGGGAAGCGTCTGATCACCCGGTCCTGCACCTGCAACAGTTGCTGTGCCTGCGTAACGGAGATCCCCGGTAAAGTCGAGGGCATGTAGAGCAGCGTGCCCTCATCGAGGGGCGGCATGAACTCTGACCCCAACTTCTCGAATACGGGTACCGTCACCATCACCAGGGCAATCGCAGACGCAATGACAAACCACTTCCATCGGAGAGACCACGCACAAATCGGCTCGTACAGCCGGATCAGAATCTTGCTGACCGGATGACTCTCCTCCGAATGGATTTTACCGACCAGCACAGCGTTGACAGCGCACGCCAGCCACTGCGGGCGAAATTCGAAGTTCTTCATGTGCGTGAAAATGAGCCGCATCGCCGGATCGAGCGTGATCGCCAGTACTGCCGCGATGATCATCGAGAAGTTCTTCGTGTACGCCAGCGGCTTGAACAGCCGGCCTTCCTGCGCTTCGAGCGTCAGCACTGGCAGGAACGAGACGGCAATGACCAGGAGCGCAAAAAAGCTGGGGCCACCAACCTCTTTGATGGCGTTGACCACCACACGGTGGTAATCTTCTTTGCGCCCTGTCCGCTCCCACTCCTCCAGCTTCTTGTGCGTCTGCTCGACCACCACGATCGCGGCATCAACCATCGCCCCCACGGCGATCGCGATTCCGCCGAGCGACATGATGTTCGACGTAAGCCCCATGGCCTTCATTGGGATGAACGAGATAACCACAGCCACCGGAATCGTGATGATCGGGATGATCGCGCTTGGAACGTGCCACAGAAAAATCAGGATGACGATCGCCACGATGATCAGTTCCTCGGTCAATGTGTGCTTCAAGTTTTCTATGGAGCGAAAAATCAGCTCGGAACGGTCGTACGCCGTAACGACCTTGACACCCGGCGGCAACCCGCCTTCTAGGTCGTGCAGCTTTTGTTTGACCCGATCGACAACTCGGAGGGCGTTCTCGCCCTGGCGCATCACGACGATGCCCGCAACGGTATCCCCGGTTCCGTTCCAATCGGCAACGCCGCGGCGGATATCGGGACCGAGCGTCACGTCTCCAACATCGGCGACCCGAATGGGAACGCCGCTCTGATTTTTCGCCAGCACAATCTTCGCGATGTCGTCTGTGGATTCGGCGTAGCCTCGCCCCCGGACCATATACTCCGCCCCGGTGAATTCGACGACCCTTCCGCCAACGTCGTTGTTCCCGCTGCGCACCGCATCGACGACCTTGCCGATCGGAATGTTGAACGCCTGGAGTTTGTTCGGATCGACATTGACCTGATACTGCCGGACGAATCCGCCTAGCGGAGCTACCTCAGCAACACCGGGAACGGACTTCAAGTAGTAGCGCAAATACCAGTCCTGGTAGCTGCGCAGATCAGCCAGGCTCTGCTTGCCGGTCGTGTCGATCAGAGCGTATTGGAAGACCCAGCCGATTCCCGTGGCATCCGGCCCCAGTTCGGTTTTGACGCCTTGTGGAAGCCGCGGCAAAACCGAAGACAGGTACTCCAGCGTCCGCGATCGCGCCCAGTAGATATCCGTTCCCTCGTCGAAAATAATGTACACGTACGAATAGCCGAAATCCGAGAACCCGCGGACGTCTTTTACTTTTGGAGCGCCTAGCATGGCAGTGACGATTGGGTACGTGACTTGGTCCTCCATGATGTCCGGGCTGCGGTCCCAGCGCGAATAGACGATAACCTGCGTATCGCTGAGGTCCGGAAGCGCGTCCAGAGGCACATTCTTCATCGACCAGATCCCGCCCATGACGGCCGCACCGATCAAAATGAACACAATGAACTTGTTGTGTGCCGAGAATTCGATGATCGCGTTGATCATGGCTTCTTCTTTTGCATGCCCGGCATGTCAGGCATCTCTGGCATGGCTTTCTCCGCGGGCTTGGCTTTCTTGCTGGTCGGCGGCTTCGTGGGCTCGTTGGTCATCCCTGGCATTCCTGCCATTCCTCCCATGCCCTCCGCAGCCGCTTTCATTTGGCTTTCGGAGTCGATCAGAAAATTCCCGGACGTTACGACCCGCTCACCTCCCGTGAGTCCGGAAAGGATCTGAAT
>Ga0335077_10001723_pt1 | contig 26023 bp, 16 predicted proteins | sample Lox_Sample_31_FD_207151 | JGI IMG/M metagenome (GOLD analysis project Ga0335077, IMG submission 207151) | Soil microbial communities from Loxahatchee National Wildlife Refuge, Florida, United States - Lox_Sample_3.1 | ecosystem: Environmental > Terrestrial > Soil > Wetlands | place: USA... | reverse complement strand
CGCGCTGCAGGGCTGGGCGGCCGGAACGGCAGCCGACGCCGAGGACACCTTGCAATTCTCTGAACTAACCGGTATTCGTCCCATGATCGAAACCTACCCGCTCGAAAAAGCCGCGGAAGGCTACGCGTGCATGATAAGCGGGCAAGCTCGGTTCCGCGTCGTGCTGACCATGTAGAACGGAAGCATGTCGGAGGGACAGCAAACACGAACGGCAGTCCAAGCCACTACGATCGACGTCCTGGGCACGCGGATACTGGATGAAATCGGTTTTATCTTCGCCGACCCACTCCTAATCCTTCAGTGTCGAAGAAACAGATCCCCTTCCGGCTGGAGTAAAGCAGTGCGCTGGTTCGGGTGGAGTAGCTGACCTGACGCCAGCAAACTTCAACCTCGCCCAGATTCGTCTTTTATGCCAGCGATGACAACCCGTTCACGCGCGGACTTTCGATGCAATCCTCTTCTCGGCGAAACTTCTTCAGAAGCGCACGGATTTAATAACACAAGGCACCCTTGACTCCGCGTGTGAGACCGGCCGTAAGCCGATCCGCGTGCTCTATAAGGGAGGATCGAGTCTGTGGTCGCAAAGGTCAGCGCTTTTTCGGTCGCAACCAATTATTGGATCATCGCCATCTGGTAATGGATACTGTCGCGTCAGTTCGATTCGGATTCCGACTATCGTGTGAGGCTGAAATATGGCCTTCAATCTGCCAAGAGCGGATCACATATAGCGATCGTTTCCAAATCGTGCGCCGGCAGGCAGTCGCGCTCTATCGCCGCTGGATTCAAACTAGCTGAGAAAACGCTCCCGTGGGACTTCGCGGTGCAACCTGATCGTGAACACTTTTGAGCACACTCAGCAATATCAGAGTACTTCGTCAGGGAAAGAATTATCGATTGACTATGATGGCCCAATAGTCACCGATAGAAACGAGTTAGCTGGTCGGGCCGCCGGGATTTGAACCCGGGACCTCTTGCACCCCAAGCAAGCGCGCTAGCCAGGCTGCGCCACGGCCCGATAAAAACGATAAACTTACACGGACGCGCGCACCAGAAGGGGTCTCACCGACTTCAAGAGCTTGCTCCCGTGCTCGAACGTCTCTACCAGTCTAGCGCAGAACTCAAAAAACAGAGGCCCTGACACGCTGGGCACAGGCGCCTGAACAACTGAATCTATTCCGCCAGCGTGTCGTCGCTCGGTGTCGGTTCTTCCGAAAGACCGCCCGCGTATAGCGGGCGCGTCTCTTCGTCGTAGCCCGGAATCGCGTCGAGTGGCACTGCCTCCTGCTCGGCCGCGATCTCTTCTTCGATGTCCTCGCCCGCGATCTTCACGTTACGGTAGTATTCCATTCCCGTTCCGGCCGGAATCAGCCGTCCCATGATGACGTTTTCCTTCAACCCGCGCAGATAATCGACCTTGCCGTTGATGGCGGCTTCGGTCAGCACGCGCGTAGTCTCCTGGAAACTCGCGGCCGAGATGAACGAGTCGGTCGAAAGCGATGCCTTGGTGATTCCCAGCAGCACCGTTTTGCCCTTGGCCGGACGTCCGCCCGCCTCGATCACGCGGCTGTTCTCTTCGCGGAACTTGAACTTGTCGACGACTTCTTCCGGAAGGAATTCGGTGTCGCCGATATCCTCCACCTTCACCCAGCGCATCATCTGACGCGCGATTACTTCGAGGTGCTTGTCGTTGATATTCACGCCCTGGAGCCGGTACACTTCCTGGATCTCGTTCACCAGGTATTTTTGCAGCTCCTTTTCGCCTAGCACGGCCATGATGTCGTGCGGATTGCGCGGACCGTCCATCAGCGGATCGCCCGCGCGCACGCGCTCGCCTTCTTGCACGTTAATGTGAACGCCGCGAGGAATCGAGTATTCGCGCTGCTCGCCGTCGTCGCCGACGATGTACAGTTTGCGCATGCCTTTGGAAATTTCGCCGTACTTCACGGTTCCGTTGATCTCGCTGATCACCGCGGTTTCCCTCGGCTTGCGAGCTTCGAACAGTTCCACCACGCGAGGCAGACCGCCGGTGATGTCCTTGGTTCGCGTCGTCGCGCGCGGGATCTTGGCGAGAACGTCGCCCGCGTGGACCTCGTCGCCGTCGGCGACGGTCAAGTGCGCGTGCATCGGCATCAGGTAGCGTTTTTCATCCGCCTTTCCGCCGTGCGCCGGCCGCACCAGGATCGCGGGAACCCGCTTCTCATCGTGCGAATCCATCACCACCCACTGCGACCGTCCGGTGATCTCGTCCACCTGCTCCTGCATAGTCAAGCCTTCCTGCAGGTCCTTGAAATGCACCGTGCCGCTGACCTCGGTGAGAATCGAGAACGTGTACGGGTCCCATTCGAGCAGAACGTCGTTAGCCTTGACCTTGGCGCCGTCCGAGAACAGGATCTTCGCGCCGTAGACCACCTGGTAGCGCTCTTTTTCGCGCTGTTTTTCGTCCATGATCGCGATAATTCCGTTGCGATTCATGGCCACCAGCTCACCCTTGGCGTTTTTCACCGTGACGATGTTGAGGAACTTCACGAAGCCGTCCGATTTGGCATCTTGCTTGGATTGCTCCGCCGTGCCCGTCGCCGCGCCGCCGATGTGGAACGTACGCATGGTGAGCTGCGTTCCCGGCTCGCCGATCGACTGCGCCGAAATGATGCCCACCGCTTCACCGCGCTCCACCAACCGGCCCGTGGCGAGGTTGCGCCCGTAGCACAGCCGGCAGACGCCGCGCTTCGATTCGCACGTCAGCACGGAGCGGATTTTCACCCGCTCTTTACCGGCAGCCTGAATCGCCGCGGCCAGATCTTCCGTGATCTCCTGGTTCACGCCGACAATCAGGTTGCCTTCGTAATCGAGCTGATCTTCGAGCGTGACGCGCCCCACGATGCGGTCGCGCAGCGGCTCGATGATTTCGCCCGATTCGATAATCGGCTCGACCTCGATGCCGTCCGTGGTTCCGCAGTCGTGCTCGGTGACGATCACGTCCTGCGCCACGTCGCACAAACGCCGCGTGAGGTAACCGGAGTCCGCCGTCTTGAGAGCGGTGTCGGCCAGTCCCTTGCGCGCGCCGTGCGTCGAGATGAAGTATTGCAGCACGTCGAGGCCTTCACGGAAGTTGGCTTTAATCGGCGTCTCCATGATTTCGCCCGACGGCTTGGCCATCAGGCCGCGCATGCCGGAAAGCTGGCGGATCTGCTGTTTCGATCCGCGCGCGCCGGAGTCGGCCATGATGTAAATCGGATTGAGGTAGCGGCCGGTGCGGTCGTCTTCCTCCATCACCTTGAACATCTCCTCGGAAACGCGCTCGGTGACGGTGGACCAGATCTCGATGATCTTGTTGATGCGCTCGCCGTGCGTGATCGCGCCTTCTTCGTACTGCTGCTCGACCTCGATCACCTGTTTTTCGGCGTCGCGCACCAGCCCGGCTTTCTGTCCCGGCACCACCATGTCGTCGATGCCGATCGAGATTCCCGCGCGCGTGGCGTACAGGAACCCCAGCGATTTGACCTGATCGAGCATGGTGACCGTGATCGGCAGGCCGAATTTCAGGTAGCAGTATTGCACCAGTTGCGAGAGGCCCTTTTTCTTGAGCAGCCCATTGATGAAAGGCATCTCGTCCGGCAGAACGTCATTCAAGATGACGCGCCCGACGGTGGTGTCCATGTACTGTTTCGAGAATTCGATCGGCTCGGTGTGCATGACGTTCTGGTTGTCGAACGCCTTCACCAGGTCGATCACTTTCCCCGTGTAGCGCAGCTTGATCGGGGTGAGCGTTTCCACCTCGCCCATCTCGAGCGCGATCAGAACGTCGTCAATCGAAGCGAACGTGCGCCCCTCGCCCTTGGTTCCGGGCCGCGCCTTGGTCAAGTAATACAGACCCAGCACCATGTCCTGCGTGGGGACCGCGATGGGCGATCCGTGTGCGGGCGACAGAATATTGTTCGCCGAGAGCATCAGCGTGGAGGCTTCGATCTGCGCTTCAGGCGACAGCGGAATGTGAACGGCCATCTGGTCGCCGTCGAAGTCCGCATTGAATGCAGTGCAGGTCAGCGGATGCAGCTTGATCGCTTTGCCTTCCACCAGCACCGGCTCGAACGCCTGAATTCCCAGGCGGTGCAGCGTGGGAGCGCGATTCAAAAGAATCGGATGGTCCTTGATGACCTCTTCCAGGATGTCCCAGACCACCGCGTCCTGCTGCTCGACCAACTCCTTGGCCTGCTTGATGGTGGTGCAATGCCCGCGCTGCTCCAGCCGATGATAAATGAACGGCTTGAACAGCTCAAGAGCCATCTTCTTGGGAAGGCCGCACTGATGCAGCTTCAGCTCGGGGCCGACCACAATTACCGAGCGACCGGAGTAATCCACGCGCTTTCCGAGCAGGTTCTGGCGGAAACGTCCCTGCTTGCCCTTAAGCGTGTCGGACAGCGATTTGAGCGGCCGATTGTTCGCCCCGCGCAGCACGCGCCCGCGGCGTCCGTTATCGAACAGCGCATCCACGGCTTCCTGCAACATGCGCTTTTCATTGCGCACGATTACATCGGGAGCATGCAGCTCGATCAGCTTTTTCAGACGATTGTTGCGGTTGATGACGCGGCGGTACAGATCGTTCAGATCCGAAGTCGCAAATCGTCCGCCATCGAGCGGAACCAGCGGACGCAGCTCCGGCGGAATCACCGGAATCACATCCAGAATCATCCATTCCGGTTTGTTGCCCGATTTACGGAAACTTTCCGCGACGCGCAGCCGCTTGGCGTATTTGAGCTTTTTCTGCTGCGAAACCTCGGTCTTCATGCGCTCGCGAATCTCGAGGCTCAAGGCATCCACGTCGATCTTCTTGAGCAGCTCCTTGATTCCCTCGGCGCCCATCATGGCCACGAATTTTCCGGGGAATTCCTGGTCGAGCTGCCGCTTGCGCTCGTCGCTGATCACTTCGCCCTTTTTGAGCTCCGGAACCTCACCCGGATCCACCACCACGAAGGCCTCGAAATACAGCACGCGCTCCAGTTCGCGCAGCGTGATGTCGAGCAGGTAACCGATGCGTGAAGGCAGTCCCTTAAAAAACCACACATGCGAGCAAGGGCTCGCGAGTTCAATATGGCCGAGACGCTCGCGCCGCACGCGCGACAGCGTCACTTCGACGCCGCACTTGTCGCAGATCACTCCGCGATGCTTCATGCGCTTGTACTTTCCGCACAGGCACTCCCAGTCGGCAATCGGCCCAAAAATACGCGCGCAGAACAATCCATCGCGCTCCGGCTTGAAGGTCCGGTAGTTGATGGTCTCCGGCTTGGTGACCTCGCCGTGCGACCAGCTCCGGATTTTTTCCGGGCTGGCGAGTGAGATGCGGATCGAATCGAAATCGGCGATCAGATTCGCACGATCGTACGGAGAAGAACGATACATATGATCTGCCATTTATATCTCCTAGCGGTCAGTGGCCGGTGGCCAGTGGCCAGTTAAAACCCACAGACAATTTCTTTACTGGCCACTGATCACTGACCACTGGCCACTGCTTCTTCAGTCCGCCGCCAGCGCCGTCTCCAGCGCCTCGCGCGGCTTCTTCATCAACTCCACGTCCAGACACAGCGACTGCAACTCGCGAATCAGGACGTTGAAGCTCTCGGGCACGCCCGGCTCCGCCGCGGCTTCGCCCTTGACGATCGCTTCATAAATCTTGGCCCGCCCGTACACGTCGTCGGACTTGGCCGTCAGGAGTTCCTGCAAAACGTAGGCGGCGCCGTAGGCTTCGAGCGCCCAAACTTCCATTTCGCCGAAGCGCTGTCCGCCGAACTGGGCCTTGCCTCCCAGCGGCTGCTGCGTGATCAGCGAGTACGGACCAATCGAGCGCGCGTGGATCTTGTCGTCCACCAGGTGCGACAGCTTCAACATGTAGATGTAGCCCACCGTCACCGGCTGCTCGAACGGCTGACCGCTGATACCGTCCCAAAGCTGAACCTTGCCCGACGCCGGGAGGCTCGCCGCCTTGAGCTGGCTCTTGATGTCCTTCTCGGTGGCGCCGTCGAACACCGGCGTAGCGAATTTCACGCCCAGCGCGTGCGCCGCCCACCCCAGGTGGGTCTCCAGAATCTGGCCCACGTTCATGCGGCTGGGAACGCCCAGCGGATTCAGAACGATCTCCACCGGAGTCCCGTCGGGCAAATACGGCATGTCTTCTTCAGGAACGATGCGCGCGATCACGCCCTTGTTGCCGTGCCGGCCGGCCATCTTGTCGCCCACCGACAGCTTGCGCTTCATCGCGATGTAACACTTCACCTGCTTGATCACGCCGGGAGGAAGCTCGTCGCCCTTGCGGAGCTTGCCGATCCGCTCCTCGGTGATTTTTTCGAGCACCGCGATCTGGCGCGAGGTCATCTCCTCGATTTCGTCCACCACCTCGTTCAATCGAGGATCCTTGTCCTTGAGCTTCATGCGCTTGATGTCTCGCGCGCGCAGCTTTTCAATCAAATCGCGGGAAAGGAATGTGCCCTTCGACAGCAGCTTCTTGTTGGTCTTCTCGTCGTGCAGATCGGCCAGCAGCTCTTTGCCGTCGAAGTGAACCGCGAGGCGCTTGGCGCGCTCGTCATTCAAGATGCGCTTCTCGTCTTCGAGATTGCGCCGCAGCCGCTCCTCCGCGCCTTCCAGAATGAGCTTGGACCGCTCATCGAGTTCCGCGCCCTTGCGCGAAAACACCTTGCAATCGACCACCGTGCCTTCGATTCCCGGCGGGCAGTATAGCGACGCGTCCTTCACGTCACCGGCTTTTTCACCGAAAATCGCGCGCAGCAGTTTTTCTTCAGGCGTCAGTTGCGTCTCGCCCTTGGGCGTGACTTTGCCCACCAGAATATCGCCCGGCTTCACCGTCGCCCCAATCCGGATAATCCCGCTCTCGTCCAGATTGCGCAAAAATCCTTCGGCGATATTGGGAATATCGCGAGTAATTTCCTCCGGCCCGAGCTTGGTGTCGCGCGCGTCCACCTCGAACTCCTCGATGTGGATCGAGGTGTAGTAATCTTCCTTGACCAGCTTCTCGCTGACCACAATCGCGTCTTCGAAGTTGTATCCGCGCCAGGGCATGAACGCCACCAGCACGTTCCTGCCGAGAGCCAGCTCGCCCGCCTCGGTGCACGGACCGTCGGCCAGCACGTCGCCCTTCTTCACCCGCTGCCCCTGCGCCACAATCGGCTTCTGGTTGATGCACGTGTTCTGGTTGGACCTCTTGAACTTGGTCATCTGATAGATGTCCGCGCCCACCTCGCGTGAAAGCTGCCCTTCGAGCGTGCTGCCTTCGACGCGCACGATGATGCGCTCGCTATCCACCGAATCCACCACGCCCGAGCGCTTGCACAGCACTACCGCTCCGGAATCGCGAGCCGTTACCCGCTCCATTCCGGTGCCCACGTACGGAGATTCCGCGCGCAGCAGCGGAACCGCCTGGCGCTGCATGTTTGATCCCATCAGCGCGCGGTTGGCGTCGTCGTTTTCAAGGAACGGAATCAAACTCGCCGCTACCGACACGAGCTGCTTGGGGCTCACGTCCATGTACTCGATTTCGCCGACATGCTTCAAGACAAAGTTGCCCGCCTGGCGCGCGTTCACCAGGTCGTCCGTAATCTTGCCCTTGTCGTCCAGGTGAACGTTGGCCTGAGCGATGATGTATTTGTCTTCTTCCCAAGCCGAAAGATAATCGCAGTGCGCTTCGAACTCGGCCGTCTGCTTTTTCGCGTTGCGGTTGGCTTTCTCGATCTCCGCACGCAGCAGAACCTGGTTGACCTTGAAATCGGTCTCGCCCGGATTCAGGATCTTGACTTCATCCACCACCAGGCCGTCCTTGACGCGCCGGTACGGGCTCTCGATGAATCCGTATTCGTTGATCCGCGCAAAGCACGATAGCGAGCTGATCAGTCCAATATTCGGACCTTCCGGCGTCTCGATCGGGCAAATTCGCCCGTAGTGCGTGGGATGCACGTCGCGCACTTCAAATCCGGCGCGTTCACGCGACAATCCGCCTGGCCCAAGGGCCGAAAGCCGACGCTTGTGAGTGATCTCGGAGAGCGGATTGGTCTGATCCATGAACTGCGAGAGCTGAGAGGATCCGAAAAATTCGCGGATCGCCGCCATTACCGGCTTCGCGTTCACCAGGTCGTGCGGCATCGCCGTGGACATCTCCTGGTACACGCTCATCTTTTCCTTGATCGCGCGCTCCATGCGGACCAGGCCAATCCGGAATTGGTTTTCCAGAAGTTCGCCCACCGCGCGTACGCGGCGATTGCCCAGGTGATCGATATCATCGACCGCTCCAATGCCCTTGCGAAGCTTGAGCAGGTATTGGATGGTGTCGATAAAGTCTTTGTGATCGAGCGTGCGCTTGTCGAGCGGGGTCGCGTCCGCCTTGTCGTACAGCTTGATGTTGAACTTCATGCGGCCCACGCGCGAGAAATCGTATTTGCGCGGGTCGAAGAACATGCCCTGGAAAAGCTGCGTCGCCGTATCCACCGTCGGCGGATCGCCAGGCCGCAATTTGCGATAGATTTCAAGCAGCGCGTCGTTCTGCTGTTTCACCCCATCTTTGCGCAGCGTCGCCGAAATCACGTTGCCCACGTCATCGAGCTCAGGGAAGAAGATGTCGAACGTCTTGATGCCGGCTTCGATCAGCTTCTGACTGATCGTCGGCGTCAGTTCGTGATTGGCTTCGATCAGAACTTCGCCGGTATCCATGTCCACCACGTCGGCGGCGACGTAGGCGCCCTCGAGATCGTTGGGCGCGACCTCCACCTGCTCGATTTTGGATTTCTGGATTTCCTTGAATACGCTGTTGGTGATCTTGCGCCCCTGCGGCACCACGGTTTCGCCGCCCTTGTTGATGGCGTGCGAAAGCTTGTGCCCCACCAGGCCGTCGGAAACCTTCCAGTACAGCTTTTTGTCCTTGATCACGATATCGCTGGTCTTATAGAACGCCCGCAGGATCTCCGCGTCGGTCTTCAGTCCCAGCGCGCGCAGGAACACGGTTCCATAGAACTTGCGCTTGCGGTCGATGCGGACATGCAACAGATTCTTGTTGTCGTATTCGAACTCGACCCAGCTCCCGCGATAGGGAATGATCTTTCCCAGGAAGTAGCCCTGAGCCGGTTGTCTTTCAAAAAACACGCCGGGCGAGCGGTGCAGCTGCGACACGATCACGCGCTCGGTTCCATTGATAATGAAGGTCCCGTTCTCGGTCATCAGCGGGATTTCACCGAAGAAAACTTCCTGCTCCTTGATATCGCGAATGGTCTTGTTGCCCGTTTCGGGGTCTTTATCGAACACGGTGAGCCGGATGGTGACCTTCAGCGGAGCCGCATACGTCATGCCGCGCTCTTCGCACTCGGGCACGTCGTACTTGAGCTGCAATCCCACCGGATCGCCGCAGCGATTGCAAAACGTCACAATATTCTTGTTGAACGTCCCGCAGCGCGGGCACAGTACGTCGCCCAAGTGGAACGGATCGGTTTTGATGGTGGCGCCGCATTGCGGATTGCGGCAGGTGGAGCGCAAATGATGCAGGCCTTTCAGGTTTCCGCACTTGCACTCCCAGTTGCCGATGGCGTAATCGACAAATTCAAGCTGGCTCAGGCCGCGAAAATCGGAGATGGGGAATACGCTCTTAAAAACGCTTTCGAGTCCGGTATCGTCGCGCTCGCTCGGCAGCAGGTCCATTTGCAGGAACCGCTCGTAAGATTTCTTCTGGACCTCGATCAGGTTGGGGATCGGGATGGAAGTCTTGATTTTCGAAAAATCCTGTCTTTCTCGGAACGCGCCATTTTGCGGGGTTTGCATGATTTTCAAAGTCCTCGAGCAATGAGAGCGGCATCTAATCGGGCGAGCCTCTAAGACTCGCGATCAAGACAAAAATGCCCGACGGTGCAGCGACACCTCGGGCTGATAATCACGACGCAGTACACACGAACTGCCCAGCAGATCGCGGGGTAAAAAAATCACTGTGCCAAGTCTCTAAACTGGGTCCGGCGCTCTCTTCCCGGTTAGTCCAACTATAGCAAACGTGGTACCACTCGTCAAATGGGTTGGACGACTTATTTCGCCTCTACGATAAGCGCCACTGGATCAGTAAGATACGGAACATTTGTGATGACGATCCGGCTGCTCGACCCCTCTGCGCTGATCGCCACGAAGGTGCGTTCAACATCGAAAGTCGCCGCGATTTCTCCTGTCTCGGGGATGCGGACGAGGCTGGTCAGCCACTTTGCCAGCGTGCGCGAATTGGTTCTCGATGTCATGCGGAGTGACGCGAAGAACGAAGCCAGCGCGCGCGCCGTAAATGTAATTTTCGGACATACGGACCCAACGCGCTCCATGACCGTTCGCGCCTCAATCTAACAGGTTTGATGAGACGCGGCATTCATGTCGCGCGTTGGTCGGATTTTTCACCGTCGGCCGTGAGCGCAAGTCAACACTGTTTCATCAGAAAGCACGGACTGCTATCCTCTTACAAGGTGATTTTCGTGTTGAAGCGCAGCGTTCGCCTGGCCTGGATCGGCGCGCTGGGCGCGAGGTCGCTTGTGTTGGCGCAATCCCTCGCGCCGGTCACCTTCGCCCGCGACGTCGCTCCCATTTTTCAGGCAAAGTGCGAGATCTGTCATCGCCCCGGCCAGGGCGCTCCCATGAACCTTCAGACCTACCAGGAGGTCCGCCCTTGGGCGCGAGACATCAGGGAGCGCGTGATCACGCGCAACATGCCTCCCTGGCATCTCGACAAGAGCATCGGCATCCAGCACTACGCCAACGACCGTTCCCTTTCCGACAAACAGATCCGCACCATCGTTCAGTGGGTGGATGAAGGCGCGCCCTTGGGCGACAAGAAGGATCTTCCGCGGCCCAAGGTGTGGCCGGACGACTCAGGCTGGCAGTACGCCAGAGTCATCGGCCATGAGCCGGATCTGGTGGTGACCTCAGCGCCGGTGACGATTCAGGCCGTCGGCCAGGACGAATGGTGGAAGCCGATCTCGGACGTGCCGCTCTCCGAGCCGCGCTGGATTCGCGCGATCGAGATGCGCCCGGCGACCGTCGCCGGCCGCCGCATCACGCATCACGCCGTCACCACGCTGGTGCAGTACGAAACGGCATCTGCCGGCGACCCCGGCGGCGGCAACGAAGGGCTGCTGATGGAATGGTCCATCGGCAAAAGCTACGACGCGTATCGTCCGGATACCGGCAAGCTACTGGTTCCCGGCGCCAAGATTCGCTGGGACATTCATTATCACTCCGTCGGCCAACAGATCACCGATCATCTCGAGTTGGGAATTTATTTTTATCCGAAAGGGCAAAAGCCGACGCACCGCACGCGGCTTTCTTCTCCGCTCGCGTTTTTCCGCAGGGACGAGCTGGATATCCCGCCCAATTCGATTGCCGTGACCCAGGGGTACACGCTGCTGCGCTCGGCCGCGCGCATCGAGAATTTCCAGCCGCACATGCATCTCCGCGGCAAGGCGATGGCCATGCAGGCGATCCTGCCCGACGGCACCGAGGAGATGCTCAGCTACGTCGACCGCTTCGACTTCAACTGGATGAACAACTACATCTACGCCGACGATTCGGCGCCGGTAGTGCCCAAAGGCACCGTTCTGCACATCACCGCCTGGTACGACAACACCACCGCCAACAAATTCAATCCCGATCCGAATCAGTGGGTCGGCTACGGCGAGCGCACCATCGATGAGATGGGAGAAGCATTCGTCAACATCACCAACATCAGCGACGAGGAGTACGCCGAGTGGGCCGCCACGCACAAATCCGCGGCGCATACCACACGCGGCGGCCAGCGATGATGAAGGCGCGTGCCGCAATGCTCCCCGCCATCGCCGTGATCGCGTTCTTCGCGCCGCTCGCCCGCGCGCAATCCTCGTTCAAGTTCAAAGAAGTGCCTCTCGAGCGCCCTAAGGAAAGCGGTCAGAGCGTCACGCCATCTTACGAAGGCTGGTGGCAAAATCCTGACGGCAGCTTCAATCTTCTGTTCGGCTATTACAATCGCAACACCAAGGAGACGCTCGACCTTCCTGTCGGGCCGGACAACCACATGGAGCCTGGTCCGCCGGATCAGGGTCAGCCCACCCATTTCCTCCCGCGCCGTCACAAGGGTGTCTTCACCGTGACCGTGCCGAAGGACTTCGGCGACAAGACGCTCACCTGGACCCTCGTGGCGCACGGCCACCGTCTCTCGGTTCCCGGCCATCTGGGCGCGCCGTGGATCATCAGCCCGCTGCAGGAGGTCGGCATCGGCAACACTCCGCCGACCATCAGCTTTGACGAAAAAGGTCCAGCCGGCCAGGGACCCGGTCCGGTGGTGGTGGAACGCGCCGCACGTGCGGGCGAGCCGCTGACGCTTGACGTGTTTGCGGCTGACGATGGGAAAAGTCTGGGCGTCGAGGTTCTGAGAGTAACGCTCCAGGTCGCGATCAGCGCGAACAAAGACAAACCCGGCGCGGACACGCTGCTCGACGCCGTACAACCGGCGCGTCCTGAGGACGAAGCCGTCGCCTCGCCCCAACTTCTGGCGGCAGCGGCCGCGGTCGGAATGGATGCGAAAACCATCGATCTGTTCACCGGAGGTCCCGCTGTGACGCTGACTTTCGAGAAGTATCGCGGAGTGGGCGACGTCATATTCTCCGATCCGCAGCCGAAGGTGACTGAAGATCCGGCGAGCGATCTCCCGGTCAAGCAGGCGTTCAACGGCCGCGCGACCACCACCGCGACCTTCAGCCAACCGGGCGATTACATTCTGCGCGTCATCGCCAACGACTCCTCGGGTTCGGACGGCGGGGATTTCATGTGCTGCTGGACCAACGGAGAAGTGAAGGTCACGGTGCGCTAGCCGCGCGAACCGCTCCGTGACCGTCGCGGCTCCGTTAGTGTGCTGTCTCTGAAATCGCTTGCCTATCCCGATCGGACGCGACGCGCTTCGGACGGCGGGATTTATCCCGCGCGGAGCTTCAGCTCCGCCCTCCGCCGTCGCCGGTATTGTTCAGAAACAGCACGCTAGCGGCACGCCGCCGGGGCGCGTAAAGCGGAGCCGCGCGCGTCAGCGAGCGGTCTCGGCGCGCGAGGCAAATCGCCGCGGTGGTCCACTAACGATAGAATCGTACTCATGACGGTTCTGCGAATCACCCTCCCGATCCTGGCGAGCGCCGGATTGCTGTGCGCCGCGAATTGCGACGATTTGAGCGCTCTCAAGCTTCCCTCGACCACCATCCATTCCGCCAAGACCGTCGAAGCCGGCGCGTTCACGCCGCCTTCGGGTGCGGTGGGCACGCGGTTCAAAACTCTCCCGGCATTCTGCCGCGTCGCGGGAGTGATCGCGCCCACCCAGGATTCGCAAATCGAATTCGAAGTGTGGTTGCCGGCATCGAACTGGAACGGACGCCTGCTGGGCGTCGGCAACGGAGGGTTCGCCGGGTCGATCGCCTATGCGGAGATGGCGATGGCCATCGCCGCGGGCTATGCCGTTTCGAGCACGGACACAGGCCACGAAGCCGGCGTCACCGACGCCCAGTGGGCGCTGGGACATTTCGAAAAAATCGTGGATTACGGCTATCGCGGAGTGCATGAGACGGCGCTCCAGTCGAAAGCCGTAGTGAAGGCGTTTTACGGCAATGACGCGAAGCACTCCTATTTCAACGGCTGTTCCAACGGAGGCCGGCAGGCGCTGATGGAAGCGGAGCGCTATCCCGACGATTACGACGGCATCATCGCCGGCGCGCCGGCGAACGATTTCACCCATATCGGCGTGGGTTTCGTGTGGAACGGGCAGGCGCTCGACGAAAATCCCGCGGCCTTCATTCCGCCGAAAAAGCTGGCGGCGATCGAGGCGGCGGCGCTCGCGCAGTGCGACGCGCGCGACGGCGTGAGGGATGGCGTGATCGACGATCCTCCGCGCTGCCACTTCGATCCCGACGTGCTGGCGTGCACGGGGGCGGAAACCGACGCGTGCCTGACCGCGCCGCAGCTCGCCGCGCTCAAAAAGGTTTACGAAGGTCCCCACAACGCGAAAGGCGAGCAGCTTTACCCCGGCTTCCAGCCGGGCGCCGAAACCGGCCTCGGCGGGTGGGGCGCGTGGATCACCGGATTTCAGCAGGGCCGCAGCCTGGAGCACGCCTTCGCCCACGGATTCTTCGCCGACATGGCGTTTCAGAACGCCGACTGGGATTACAAGACGTTCAACTTCGATCACGACGTGAAGCTCAGCGACGATAAAATGGGCCAGATTTTAAACGCCGTTGATCCGAATCTGAAGCGCTTCAAGAGCCGCGGCGGAAAGCTGATCCTGTATCACGGCTGGAGCGACCCGGCGCTCGCGCCCACCAACACCATCCACTATTACCAGAGCGTCGCCCAAAAACTCGGACCCAAACAGACCGCCGAGTTTGTCGAGCTATACATGGTCCCGGGCATGCAGCACTGCGCCGGCGGTCCCGGCGCGACCGAATTCGGCGCCGACGCGCCCGCCGACGAGCACGGAATTTCGGCCGCGCTGGTGCGTTGGGTGGAAAACAAGACGCCGCCGTCGCAGATCGTCGCGGCGAAATATAAAACCGAGGGGAATCGCTCGAGCGGCATCATCCGTACCCGTCCGCTCTGCGCCTATCCGCAGGTTGCGCAGTATAAAGGATCGGGCAGCACCGACGACGCCGCGAATTTCGCCTGTGTGAAACCGAAGAATTGAGGGCTACTCGCGGCGGAGACCGGCACCCTGCACGATTCCATTCGGCCCCAACACGATGGTGTACTCTAGCGAGCCGTGCTCGAATTTGACTTCATAGACATCGGCGCCGTTCTGCAAAACCCGCTTGAACGTCACCGACTGTAGCGCGCCAAGCTCGGCCAGCATCGACTGGATCCCGGCGAGTTGTTGCCGCGTCGCCGCGGCCAGACCAGGGCTCATGCGATTGTATTCCACGTTCCCGCTGCGCAGCTCCTCCATCGCCTTCCGCACCGAGGCTTCGCTGCCCGGCTCCGGAGTCTGATCCTTGAACCGCTTCGCGACCTCGGCTTTGTGCGCCTCGATCTCCGCGTTAGCGCGTTCGATCTCCTCGCCGGTCAGCCTTTTCGCGACGGTGTTCGCTCCGTTCTGATGCAGCGTCACCCCTGTCGCGGCGCCCTGCGCGTCCACATCGAAGGTGAGCTGCGCGTCCACCACTTTCACGAAAAAGCTCCGCTCGCTTTCTGCAAAAATCGGGATCTTCTGTGGGCCGAGCCGCATGGAAAGACGCTCCCCGTCGCGCGACACGAGGAGCAGCGTGTACGGCGAGAGCCGGTACGTTCCCACGTAGCGGCCGAGGATTTTCGAATCGAGCGTGATCTCGGTGTGCTCCGCGGGCGGAGCTACTTTCGAAAGCGGATACGCCGGATTCAGCAGGTGCCTGCCAAGATCATCGGCGCCCTCCACTGTCGAAATGTTCGTCAGCGCGACCACTCCCACCCGCGCCTTGGGGTCGTAGCCCATGTAACTGCGGTATCCGCCGGTGCCGCCGTTGTGCCATAGGATCGAGCTTCCATCCTTCGCGTTCTGAATGTGCCACGCATAGGCTATCTGCGTATCCGGGATAGTGGTGGGACGGCGAATGGAAACTTCATCGGCCATGTCCTGCGCGAGCGGCGTTTTGACGTACCCCAGGTTCGCCGCGAGAAACGTCAGCATGTCGTTGGCGGTCGAGCGCAGCGCGCCCGCGCCGGCGAGCGTGGGAAGGTCCCAGTTGGGAACGGGCGTGCCCGCCCCGCTATGACCCTCCGCCAGCCGTGCTTTCATTTCCGGAGTCAGCGTCACCCGCGTGTCCTTCATGCCCAGCGGATCGCAGATGCGCGACCGCACCATCGCCTCATAGCTCATCCCCGCGCGAAGCGAAAGCACGTGACCCAGCAGTCCCACGGCCAGGTTCGAATATTCGTACTGCGCGCCGGGGTCGCGCGTGAGCTCGTAGCCGGAAAGAAAATCGTACATCTGCTGCACGCTGTAATCCGCATACGGATTGTCGGGATCTTTGGGATGGAAATTGGTGGGCATGCGCGGCAGGCCCGAGCTTTGGGTGGAAAGATCGGCCAGCGTGATCTTGCGCCCGTCGCGCTCGGGAACTTTCACATTCGCCGGCAGATATTTCGATACAGGATCTGTGACCGACACCTCGCCGTGCCGCGCCATGTCCATCAGCACCAGCGAGGTGAACACTTTGGTCATGGAGCCGATCTCGAAAACCGTGTTGCCGTCGAGCTTGCGCGGATCGTTGCGCGCGAGGCTGCCGTAGGAGATCACGCGCCGTCCGTTCTGGTCGACGATGCCCACCACAATCGCGATGCCGCGATTCTCCGCGCCCACGCGCTCGGCCAGAATCTTGCGAATTTCAATATCGGAGGGAAGCTGGGCGAACATGAGTGCGGACGCCGCGATCCACACACCGAGAACGGCGGCTGCGCGAGCGCTCATAAAATCTCCTTTCTGTCATGATACGATTGCTGAAATCGCGGCAGCGCAACAAGCAGCCGTAAATCGCGGGAATCAATTCATCCGAGCCATGCGGCCAGGGACGACGACGGGTGTTTAGCGAATTCGACCCCGGTTGGAGCGGCTGGTTTGCGCTGTCGTTCGCCGTACTGGTGTGCCTTGAGCTGGCGCGCGCGTTGTGGAATTTCCGGTCGATCCCGCGGCTCAAACCCGTGGCCGGTTCTAAGCCGCCGGATTTGATGACAGTGATTCCCGCACGCGACGAAGAGCGGGTCATCGCGCGCGCCGTCGCCAGCCTCCCGCACGACTCGGTGATCGTGGTGGACGATCATTCCGCGGACGGCACCGCCGAAGCGGCGCGAAAAGCGGGGGCGGGAGTGATTCAGGCGCCCGCGCTGCCGCGCGGCGCGGTCGGCAAGAGCCATGCGTGCATGGCCGGCGCCAAAACTCTCGAATCGCGCTGGATTCTGTTCGCCGACGCGGACACCTGGTTCGAGAAAGGGTTTCTGGATGCCGCCGTCGCCGCGGCCGAGGCGCGCGAGCTCGCGTTCCTTTCCATTCACCTCGAAACGCGGCCCCGCTCCTGGCGTGATGCGCTGGTCGCGCCGCTCGTCCAGGCGCTCTATTACGCGAGCATCCGCCCGCGCGCCGATCCGGCCGGCGCCTTCGACGGGCAGTGCGTCCTGGTGCGTCGCGACGCCTACGAATTCGCCGGCGGGCACGGGGCGATACTGAACTCCATTGCCGACGGCCTGAAGCTGGCGGGACTGGCGGCGCGGCACCGGCTCAAATTCGGCGCCGCGCGCTCGGGCCGGTTGGGACATGCGGAGTTTCGCGACGCGGCCCGCTCCATGCGCCGCCGCGGCTACCGGCTGCTGCTGCTCGAAGGCGCGAGCGCGGCCATGTCCATCGTCTTCGTGAGCGCCCTGGCGTGGTGGCCCTTGTCGGCGGTCTGGGCGGGAATCGACGGCGGCTGGAGCATGACCGCGCCGCTGATCGTCGCGCCGATGCTGTTCGCGCTTCCCTGGTATCGCAGCCTTGCGCTGCTACTGATGCCGCTTGCCGTCTGCGACCTCGCCGCGAGCACCTGGAGCGGCCTGGTCTCCGCGCTCGGCGGCGGCGGAATCGAGTGGAAAGGCCGCCGTGTCTGACAGCGCCGGTTTACGCCGCCCCTTCATCTGCATCTGCGGCTTTCAATGCGATGTGGCATAGTAATCCTTGATGCGATTCCTGCCGCTGTTCGCGCTGGCGCTCCTCGCTCAGGATCGGCCCATTGAAAAACTCGCGCCGTATTACCCCACGCCCGAAACCGTGGTCGAGCGCATGCTCCAGCTGGGCGAGCTCAAGACCGGCGAAAAAATGTTCGATCTCGGCTCCGGCGACGGACGCATCGTCATCATGGCCGCGCAGAAATTCAAGGCCGACGCGACCGGCGTCGAGTTCGACGATTCCCTATATAAACAGAGCACCGAAAAAATCAGCTCCCTGGGCCTCTCCGCGACCGCCCGCATCATCCACGGCGACCTGTTAAAGCAAGACTATTCTTCGGCCGATCTGTTAACCGTATACCTGCTTCCCATGTCCAACGATAAAGTCACGCCGATGCTTGAAAAGCAGCTTCGCAAGGGCACGCGCGTGGTGGCGCACGATTTCGAGTTTTCGGCATGGAAGCCGGAAAAAATCGTGGATATCGGCGACGACGGCGAGGGCCGCGCGCATCGCCTGTATCTGTACAGGCGTTGATCCGATGGTGCCTTACCGCGGGCGCCTGGCGCTCCGCATTACGCGATTGCTGCTGGCGGCTTCCTGTCTCACCTGGTACGCGCTGCGCGCCGAGGAGCGCTTCGCCTCCATTCTCGCCGTCATCGCCGCCTACCTGGTCTATGCCGCCGGAGCGCTGTTCGAGCTGCGCTTCGACTCCACCATCCGCGCGCGCATCGCGCTCATCGCCGATACGACGTTTTTCGGATTCTGGATGTGGCTGGTCGGCTCGGGCTGGGCGGGGTGGCCGTCGTCGGGATGGATTTCATCGCTGCTGTGCGGCTACGTCCTGGCCTCCGCGCTGCTGCTCCACGACGTGCTGCGCGCCTCGGTCGCGTCCGCCGTGGTGGTGATTCTGACTGTTGTGTTCGCACCCCGCGGCGAAATGCCGCTGGTGTGGGTCGCGCTGGCCTGTGGAGCGGTGACCGTCGCGCTGTCGTTTGAAAAAATGTACCTGGACCGGCGCCTGTCCCACACTCTGCGCCACAACGTGATCATCCGCTCCCAGGCGCAGGGCGCGCGCGAGGCTGAGCGCCAGCGCATGGCCGCCGACTTCCACGACGGCCCGCTGCAAAGCTTCATCAGCTTCCAGGTGCGCCTGGAGGTCGTTAAGAAGCTGCTGGCCCGCGACGCGGCCGCCGCGGCCGAGGAGCTGCGCCAGCTTCAGGATCTGTGTAAGAGCCAGGTGAACGATCTGCGCGGCTTCGTCCGCAGCATGCGCCCGTCCGACGATGGCGTCAGCCTGCCCGCTTCCCTCAGCCGCATGGTGGATCAGTTCCAGCGCGAAACCGGAATCACCGCGAGTTTTTCCTCCGGCGATCTTCACGACCCGGCGGAAACCGAGGTGTCGCTCGAGCTGCTGCAGATCGTCCGCGAGACGCTCAACAACGTCCAGAAACACTCCGGCGCCACGCGCCTGGCGCTCTCGGTGAGCATGTTCGAGCACAAGGTGGAGATCAAGGCGGAAGACAACGGCAGCGGATTCCCCTTCAGCGGCGCGTTTACGCTGGACGAGCTGGAGCTGCTGCGCCTGGGTCCGGCGAGCATCAAGCGCCGCGTGCGCATGCTCGGCGGCGAGTTGCAACTCGAATCGCGTCCCGGCCACGGCGCCAGCCTGGAGATCCGCATTCCGGTTTGAAATCGCCACGAATGCACACGAATGCTCACAGATGTCTCCGTAGAATTCGTGTTTATTCGTGTTCCTTCGCGGTCATATTTGTTTCCTCGTGCGGCGGCTACGCCGATTTCACGCTCGCGACGCCGGATGCTGGCGGCCCGCGTCCGCCGTTTCACTGGCAGGCCGATCCTGATCCCGTGATCCGGCGCAGCAGCGCCACCGACGTTCTGAATCCCTCCGTCATCCGCTGGCACGATGCGTATCTAAATTTGTACTCCGAGTACGACGGCAAGACCTGGCACACCGCGCTCGCGACGTCCAAAGACGGCGTGCACTGGGAGAAACACGGCCTCGTGCTTTCGCCCTCCGGATGGGAAGGCGATTACATCGCCGCGAACGGCAGCGCGCTAGCCTCGAACGATCGCATCCTGTGCTGGTATCAGGCCGGCGATCCGCCGCGGATCGCGTTGGCAGAATCGAAAGACGGCGAGCATTGGCAAAAAAATCCCGCGCCCGTCGTAGACCTCGGCCCGCGCGGATCGTTCGATGAGCGTGGCGTCTCCGACCCATACGTGATCCGCGCCGGCGAATTTTTTTATCTTTTCTACACCGGTCTCGATCGCGCCCGCCGCCAGCGCCTCGGCGTCGCGCGATCCGCCGACGGTGAGCATTGGGGAAAATTGCGCTCCAATCCGATCCTCGAAATGGGCGCGCCCGGCGCCTTCGATGAAAACGGACTGGGCGAACCCGCGGTCTGGTCAAGCGCCGGCCAATGGTGGTTGCTGTACACCGGCCGAGCCGTAAACGAGCAGCGCCGCATCGGCCTGGCGAAATCTTCCGACGGCGTGAATTGGGAGCGTGACACCTCTTTCGCTCCCATCTCCGGCGATCAGCCCTGGGATCGCGAGGTCATCTGCGACCCGTCGGTCGAAGTCGCGCCAGAAGAAATCCGCGTCTGGTTCGGCGCCGGCGACAAGCGCAGCCCGGATCAAAATCTGGACGGCCAGATCGGCCTCGGCCGGCTCATTCCCGCCCGCTAATCCGCGCGCAGCGTCTTTCTGGCGATCGCCGCCGTGGTTGCCTTCGCGGCTCGAATATAATCCGCCGGCGCCAGCAGAATTTGCGTGCCGCGCACTCCCGCCGAAACTGAAATCACCTCGAACCCCTGCGCCGACTCGTCGATATACACGGGAAAATCGCGCTTGGCCGCGAGGGCGGTGACTCCTCCACGCACGTAGCCGGTCAGCGGCTGGACTTCCTTGAGCGGGACCATTTCCACGCGCCGGTCGCCGGTCAGCCGCGCGAGCGCTTTTTCGTCCACCTCGGAGCCCGCCGGAACCACGGCCAGGCAAGCGCCATGCCGATCGCCGCGCAGCACCAGCGTCTTGAAAACCTGCGCCGGCGGAAGGCCGATTTTGGCCGCGACCGTTTCCGCCGCAAGGTCGTTCGGATCCACCGCGTATTCGCGCAGCTCGTAACGAATCCCCAGCGAGTCGAGCGCGCGCGCGGCGTTGGTCTTCATTCCGCCGGCGCTTTTTTCTTCAGCTGGGCGTCGTTTTCGCGGATGAACTCGCGGATCTGATCGGTCATGCCCAGCAGCTTTTCCCACTGCTCGCGATACAGCGTCACGGGAAACCGGCCCAGGCCGTACACCGACAGCGCGCCCTTTTCGCTGACCTTCAGCGACATTTGTCCGCGCACGGGTTTTTTCAGTTTCTCGATTTCCTGGCGCAGCCGCTCATTTTCCGCGCGCAGTTCTTCATCAGAAGCCATATCTGAACAGAGATACCACAAATGCGCGCTGGAACTGGGGACTGGGAACTGGGGACTGAGTGGTTGGAAGTGCTCCATGACAGTTTCCCAATGCCCAGTGCCCAGTCCCCAATACCCACTCCCCGCCGTGCTCACTTCGGCATCGGCCCGCGGACCACCTGGACGAAATCGCCGACGCGTACCCATTTGGCGAAGGCCGCGCGCACCTGGTCTGCGGTCATGTCGCGGTAGCGCTGCGCGGCGGTCAGCGGCTCATCGAGCGGAAGTCCGATGACGGCGCGTCCCAGAAGGCCTCCGCCGACCGCGTCCGCGCTCGACTCCGACAGCGGAATCTGGCGGATCAGCAGCGCCTTGGCCTGCTCCAGCTCGCCCGGCGTGACGTTCTCTTTCTGCATCGAGGTCAGGTCGCGAATCACGATCGCGCGCGCTTTTTCGACATTCGCCGGATCGCAGCCGTAGGTCACGGCGTAGGTGGCGCGCGTCTTGGTCGCCGACAGTGAATCGTCGACGTTGTAGACCAGGCCGGCGGTCTGGCGCAGGTCATGATACAGGCGTGTCGCGTAAAAACCGCCGCCCAGCACGTGATTGCCGGTCTGGATGGCGTAGTAATCCGGACTGAAGCGATTGATGTCGATCATTTCCGCCAGCGCCACCGAATCCTGCACCGCCTCCGGATCGGGAACGTGCACCGCGGAGGGCAGGTTCGGCTTCACCGGCGGCAGCGTCACGTCCGGCTTGGGGCCCGAAGCTTTCCACGCGCCGAAATATTTTTCCACCTGCGCCCGCGCCTCTTCCGGCGTCACGTCACCCACCACGACGATCGTGGTCAGGTCGGGGCGGAAAGTCGAGTTGTAATACGAGTGCACGTCGTCCAGTGTTACGTTGCCGATCGACTTAGGAGTAGCCTCGCGCAGATCGGGATCGCCGGCAGGAACCAGCCCCATCAACATCGCGCGCGACGCCTTATATTCCGGACTCTGCATGCGTCCCGCGACATACTGCGCAGTCTGCTGCTTGACGATCTGAAACGCGTCCTGCGGCAGCGCCGGATTCAGCTCGTTCTCGGCGAGCAGTTCCATGCCGCGCGCGAAGTTCGACTTGAGCACGCGCAGCGAGAAGTTCGCTCCGGCCGATTCGTTGCCGGCGATATCGTCCAGCGCCTTGCGCAGCGCGATGCGATCGAGCGTCTTGGTCCCGTAAGAGAACAACCCGTCGAGAATATCCGAGACGCCCTCCTGGCCTGCCGGTGTCTCAAGATCGGCTTCGTGGTGAATTTCGCCCAGCACGATGACGGTGGGGCTCATGGTTTCGGTCTGCACGATGAGCCGAATGCCGTTGGGGAGCTTCATATCGGCGGGCTTGAGGTCCCACCGGGGAACCGGCAGCGATTTGAGCGAGGCTTCGGCCCACTCCGGCAGCACCACGGGCTTGGTGGGCGCAACCGTGACCGATTCTGCGCCGCCGAAGCCCTTGGTGGATGCCGCCTCGCCGGACGCGGACGGTTTCAGCACCGCCGTGACCGCGTTCTCATTTTTCAAATACTGATGCGCCACGCGATTCACATCGGCGACCGTCACCTTGCGGATCGCGTCGATATCTTCCTCGGGCGAGTTGCGGTGCTCGGAGGCGAGCGCTTCAGACCAGGCGCCGGCGAGCCCTTCAATCGAGTTGCGCTCGAATTCCGCCGAGGCGACCTCCAGGCGCTTGGATGCTTCCACCAGTTCCGCGGGCAGTCCCTTGGCGACGTAATCCGCGTCGATGGCCTTCAGCTTCCCGATCAGCGCGCCGGAGTCGGCGCTATTGGGAATTGCGGCCACGGCGAAGGCCGCGCTCGCTTCGGGATACTCCTCGGCCAGCGCGAATTCGGTGCCGAGCGCGGTTCCGTTGGCGGTCAGCTCGAACAGATTGGCGCGCTCGCTTGAAAGCACGTCGGAAAGCACGCGCGCGGCGGCATAATCCGGACTGTCTGTGCCGGGCATGCGGTAGGCCAGGAACACCAGTTGATACGGCAGATTGCTCGGCATCGTGAAGGATTCCACGTTCACCGGTTGAAGTTTCACTGCGGGTCGCGCCGGCGTCGCGTGACGCGGAATCGAGCCGTAGAACTGTTTCACCTTGGCGATGGTCGCGGCGGGATCGACGTTCCCGGTGATCACCAGGATCGCGTTATTGGGCGCGTACCATTCGTGGTAGAACTTCTGGAGCATCTCCGCGGTGGTCTTGTCGAAGGACTCCTTGGTCCCCAGCGCGTCGTGCGCATAGGGCGTATCGGCGAACAAATCCGTATTGACACGCGTGAGGAATTTGTACGTCGGATTGGAGAGATCCCGCGCGACCTCCTGCTCGATCGCTCCGCGCTCCTGGTCCCACTGCGTCTGCGAATCGTCGATGTGCTGCATGCAGGCCGCGTCCAGACGCAGCACCACGTCGAGATTGTCAGCGGGGATAGTTGCGAAATATTGCGTGATGTTCTGCTGCGTGTCGGCGTTGTTGCGGCCGCCGAGCTGCGCGTAGATCGCGGCGATCTGGTCGGCGCTGACGCCGCCGCATCCGCGGAAAGCCATGTGCTCCTGCGCGTGCGCCATTCCAGGAAATCCGGAGGGCGTTTCGTCGCCTCCGGCCAGATAATTTTCTTCAACCGTTACCACCGGCGCCAGCGGATCGCGCACGATCACCACGCGCAATCCGTTATCGAGCGTGGCCCGGGTGGTGTTGGACGGTGGCGTCGCGCTCGGTAACGCGAACGCAAGCAACAGCAGCACACCTATACGTCGATCCATATCCGTCTGCCCCTCCAAATTGAGACGCTCCAGCGTCGGAATTCGTTTGCGAACTGATTTTGCGCGCGCTTCCGCGCTTGTCGGGAACTTTTACTGATTTGCGTAGGTCTCATTCCAATTTTTGAAATCCGCGGGCCGCGCTTGACTCAATTATTTCGAGGGCCAACGGTTTGCACTCCGATCCTCGAAAATTGTCTGCGCATCATGAAATTCACCGTAAACTTAATTCTGCTCGCTGCCGCGTTTCCCGCTCTGGCGGGCGAAAATGAAACGAATTTTCAGGTCGACGTCCGCATGGTGCAGTTGCGCGCCACCGTCACCGACAGTCTCGGCCAGCATGTCCGTAATCTTAGCAAAGATGATTTCGAGGTCTTTGAGAACGGCGTGCGCCAGAACATCCGCATGGTGGTGACGCCGGAACAAAAGGAAGCCGCGCCGACCACCGTGTTCGTCCTGTTCGACACCAGCAACCGCATGTACGACGACTTTCCTTACGCCGAGGACTGCGTAGCCGATTTCGTCCGCGAGCTGAGTCCGTCCGACGCGGTCGCGGTTTACAGCTTCACGCGCAATCTGGCGCGGCTGGCCCCGGCCTCGCGCGATCGCCTGCTCACGCTCTCCGGGCTGCGCGAGGCGGTGGTTGGCGACGCCACCGCGCTGTACGATGCGCTGATGCTCACGCTGCGCGACGCCGACCGCGTCGTGGGGAGCAAGGTGATCGTGGTTTTCTCGAACGGCGCCGACAACGCCAGCATGCTCTCCTCCGACGACGTCCGCCGACTGGCTGAGGACGAGGGCGTACCCATTTACGTGCTCTCCACCAAGACCTCCAGCAAGCAGGAGAACGAAATTTTCAACGAGCTCACCTCAAGCACCGCGGCAAAACGTATTTCGCGACGGACTGGCAACGCCAGAAGCTGGCATTCGAAGCCATCAGCGACGATCTGAAATCGTCCTACCTGATTACCTACTACCCAGAAAGCCACGACCCCTCGTTTCGCAGGATCGACGTGCGCATCGCCAGTGATCCGGGCCATGCCTTTCGCGTGCGCGCCCGCGCAGGCTACCGCCCGGTGATCAGCTCCGCGATCCCGGTCAACCCATGATCTCGGCCGCGATGCGCGCCGCGGTGAGCGGAGCGAGCAGAATTCCGTTCCGGAAATGTCCATAGGCGAGCCACACGTTTGAGCCTTCCACGCGGCGGATGTGCGGCCCATCCGTCGAAAACGGGCGGAACCCTATCCAGCACGCGCGCGGCGACAGAGATTCGAGCGTGGGCCACAGAGCCGCGGCCTGACGATGAATTTCCGCGCAGGCCGCCGGGTTCACGTCTCGATCGAAGCCCGCGTGCTCCTCCGTCGAGCCGGCGATGGTGAATCCGCTCGATCGCTGCAATACGTACGTATGGCCCCGCCGGCGCATCGCGCCAAGCGACCCGGGCTCGAGATCGAATCCGACCAGGTGCCCCTTAACCGGCTCGACCGGAGGAAGTTCCAACGGAAATCCGCCGTGCAGCACGCGGATTCGTGACGACCACGCGCCTGCGGCGATCACCACGGCCCCGCTCTCGCCCGCGTCGATCTGCGCCACCGGGCGATCTTCCAGAATCCGGACGCCGCGCGTTTCGCACACCCGGCGCAGCGCGCGCAGCAGGTGTGTCGGATCGACGAAACCGTCACGCGGGTAGAAAAGCATGTCGGGGCGCAGCTCGACCGCGATTCCGGCGCGCGACTGCAGCTCCGCGCGGCGGCCGCGGCTTTCGCCGTCGGCGAAGTTGAGGCACCCGCATTGCGCGAAGTCGATGGACAGTCCGGATTCACTCGCAAGCTCGGCCACGAAATCGGGGTACAGGCGCATGGATTCGACGCCCAGATCGAGCCAGTGAGAAGGCTCCTCGAATTCACCGCCGGGGGTAAGCATTCCGGCTCCCGCGCTGCTGCACTCGCCGCCGAATGCACCGGCGTCGGTGAGCGTGACGACGTGGCCGGCTTGCGCCAGGCGCCACGCGATCGCGCTTCCAATCAGGCCAGCGCCGATGATGGTCACGTCCATGTCTCAATTGTCGCCCGCCGGATGCGCACGCGTGAAGTGTCTGTGTGGAAACTCGGCTCTCCA
>Ga0335077_10001721_pt1 | contig 26028 bp, 17 predicted proteins | sample Lox_Sample_31_FD_207151 | JGI IMG/M metagenome (GOLD analysis project Ga0335077, IMG submission 207151) | Soil microbial communities from Loxahatchee National Wildlife Refuge, Florida, United States - Lox_Sample_3.1 | ecosystem: Environmental > Terrestrial > Soil > Wetlands | place: USA... | reverse complement strand
GGCCTCACCGCGCGGCGCTCCCTCGATCTGTTGGGGCTCAAGCCCGGGCAGGCGGTCGCCGTCACCGGCGCGGCCGGCGCCTATGGCGGCTATGTCGTGCAGCTCGCCAAGGCCGATGGGCTGACGGTGATCGCCGACGCTTCGGAGAAAGACGAGGCGCTGGTCAAATCCTTGGGCGCCGATATCGTCGTCCGCCGCGGCGACGATGTCGCGCAGCGCATTCGTCAGCACTTCCCGAACGGAGTCGACGGACTCGCCGACGGCGCAGTGCTGAAGGAAAAGGTAATCCCGGCAGTCAAGGACGGCGGCGCCTTCACCTCGGTGCGCGGCTTCGAAGGCGTGCCGACGCGCGGCATCCGCTTCAGCGCCACATTTGTGCGCGATTACACCTTCGAGCACGACAAGCTCGACCGCCTAAGGCAGTTGGTGGATGAGGGCAAGATCACCCTGCGTGTCGCCGCGACCTACAAGCCCGAAGAAGCACCCGAAGCGCATCGCCGCCTCGAGGCACACGGCACGCGGGGAAGGATCGTGATTACCTTCTGAATGACGAACCGACCAAGAGCGCAGTGACGGCGCCGCTCGGGACATGGCACGCGTCCAAAAGGAACCCGTGTTTGGCCGTTTTCTCAGCGGGCGGCCGGTTTGGGGGCTGCTGACAACTTGCCTGGGCACGCTGCTGGTGCCGTTTGATGCGGCGGTCAATGTCGCTTTTGCACCGATCGTTCACGCCTTCGCGCTGCCGATTCCGGCGATCCAGTGGGTCGTGATCTCCTACACGCTGACCTACGCGTCGCTCATGCTGGTGTTCGGTCGAATCGGCGACATGCTCGGCTATCGGCGGCTCTTTCTGATCGGGACTGGATGGAGCGCTGCGGCATTTGCGCTGTGCGCGGCAGCACCGTCCTACGGCTGGCTGTTGGCGGCGCGCGTTCTGCAAGGCGTCGGCGCAGCTCTCGTGCTCAGCTGCGGTCCCGCACTCGCCACCAGCCTCTATGAAGAAGAGTTACGCCCGCGCGTCCTCGGTCTCTACACGATGGTGTTCGGCATCGGTGGCGCGTTGGGACCGGTTCTGGCCGGCCCGTTGGTGGAGTACTGTGGTTGGCCGGCCGTGTTCGCGTTTCGCGTTCCAATCGCGCTTGTTGCCTTCGCGTTGGCCTGGGGAATACCCGTCGTCGCGCGGCCCGCAATACGCGAGAGTTTCGATGCCGTGGGCGCAGGCTTGCTGGTGTTGGCGATCGGGATGCTGCTGGTGGCGCTGAACCAGTTGCAGCACCTGGAGCAGCCTGTGGTGTGGCTGATGCTCCTCGGGACGGCGAGCACTCTCGCCGCGACTGGATTCGTCGCACAAGAGCGACGGGCGCCCCGTCCAATCATCGACATGCGGTTCTTTCGCGATGTGGATTTTGCGCTGCTCAATCTCGCACACGCGTTGTTGAACCTGGCCGGGTTCGCCGTAATGCTGCTCGTGCCGTTCTTTCTCGCTCGCGTTGGCGCTCTGAGTATCACTGCTTCCGGTTTTATGCTCGCGGCATCGCCGTTCGGGATCACCCTCGCAGCGCCTATCGCTGGGCGGTTGGCAGGACATATCTCACAGTGGCGCCTCGCCGTGATCGGCGCCGCAGCGATGGCGGTTGGCGAGACGGCGATCGGCATGGTCGGTGCCGAGCCGACTTTCTCGATGCTGCTGAGCGCGATGGCGCTTCAAGGCATTGGGCTGGGGCTATTTCAGGTGGCTTATTTCGACATCGCCACGGTGACGATCCCGCGACAGAACCGCGGCGTGGCGGGCAGCTTGGTCATGATGACCCGTACGCTCGGCATCGTCATCGGCGCGACGACGCTGATGCTCATCTTTCACGGGCGGCAGGTGGCCGCGGCAGATGGCGGTGCAACGGAAGCGCAGGCTTTTCTCGCCGGCTTTCAAGGCGCCTTCCGCTTCGCCGCTGCGATCCCAGTCCTGGCCATCGCTTGCGCGCTGCTTCGGCGCTGGTGGGGCCTTCCGAGACCAGAAACTCAACGTGACATTTCCGCCTGAGGTCGCACAAGTATCGGGGACGAGTACGCGAACAATGTCGCACTTGGCCGAAAGTGGGTGCGAATCCGCTTCGATCAGTCTCCCTGGAACCTGTAATACTGCGCCCATTTAAGCAGCGGCTCGTCGGACATCGAGAAGATTTGCGCGTCCGTCTCGACGTGGTGCTCGATCCAGCGCCAAGTTGGCGCGACGAAGATATCGCCGAAGCCCCATTCGATTTCTTGTCCGTCGATAAAAGAAACGCCGCTGCCGCCCATGATGCAGAACGAAGTGTTCGCGTTGGTCCGCCACCGTCGCGTCTTTTGTCCTCCCTCCAAGCGCTGAACGGTGAGACCAAGGGTCGGCATGGTGGTCGCTTCGAGACGGATGCGAACGCCGAAATAACCATCGAGGTCGGGCTTGGCCATGTCGAGGCGGCGCTGGATGGTTGCGCGCGAGAAGCGCATCGGCGTGTCCTCGACGACTGCTTTGACCTCCTCGTATCGGTTGGGATGCGGCTCCCATGTCGCGAGCTGCAACGCGTTGACCAAAGGCGCATCGAGACCGTCGATCCAACAAGCGGTTTCGTCGCCGTCATGGGCATGGCTGTGCCACGTACCGCCCGGCGTCAGGACCACGTCGCCGGTCTCCATCAAAGTCTTTTCGCCGTTGACGACCGAGTACATCTTCCTTCCGTCGAGGATGACGCGGAGCGCATGCGCGGTGTGGCGATGTGACGGCGCGGTCTCGCCCGGAAGAACAAGCTGATACGCATGGAGCAATGTGCGCGTCGCGCCAAGCTGATTGCCCGGCGTCGGATTGCGGAAGTTGAGGATGCGCCGCCCGGCCTCTTCCGAGCTGATGAGCTTCGAAGCCGCCTCGAGAGCCGCGCGGCACTCCTTGTATCGCCAGACATAGGTCAAATAGGGCGAGTTCGGCTCGGCCGAGCGCGCATGGCGGCTGGGATTCCAGCCTGTGACGACGTTCAGCGGATCGATCAGTTCCTGCAGCTCGTCGAGCGTCTTGGCTCGGCCAAAATGGGCCGCGTGGTCCCGCGCCATTGGTTCCGCGAGCTCAGCCATCGTCGTCTCCTTAACAAGAGCGTGCCGACGCAGCGGAGCCTAGCGGGGCTTATGGCTACCCGCCAGCGCGCTGGCGCCTCCGGCGCGTGCGTGCGCAAGCATCCGAGGCACTTACTCGGCGGCGGCGCGGCGGCCCGTCGTGACTGTCTCCACGGGATTTCGGCCGACGGAGAAATCCTTGTCGGGCGAATCCGTCGGCTTGAGCCCGGACCGCGTCAGCCCGGTGCGCAGCATGTTCATCTGCTGGCCGTGGATTTTCATCGTCGGCTGGCGCAGCGGTCCGCCGTTGTAGCCCATGAGCCATCCCTGATAAGCCCAGGCCATGCGATTGAGGAAATGCCCGCCCGCCGAGGAGGCGTTGACCTGTCCGGCCGCAGCGCGCGCCGGCTGCGTCTTCCAGTAGATCTCGGTCGCCTCGTCGAAGCGCTTCTCTTGCAGCATCTGAAACACTTTCGGCACGAGATCGCCGTACATGTGCGTGTTCGAGGTGCCGGTGAACTGGATCGGCACCAGCTGCGCCAGTGGCACGAGGTCGCCGAAGAGCGGGCTCTCGACAATCACCTCCTTGCCGAAGAGCCGATAACATTCGACGAAACCCATGATCGACGGCATGCCGCCCTCGGCCTTGATCGCGACGATGTTCCTGCAATTGTCGAGAAGCTTGCGGATGACCGCGGACGGAATGTCCGCCGGATGGAGGCGCGAAAAACCCCAGAGCGGCACGGGGAAGAGCAGGATCGCGAGATTCGTCGCGTCGCAGAAGGCCTTGGTGTAGTCGTAAATCTCGTCGAGCGTCTCGGGATAGAAATTCGCGGGATACGAGAGCAGCACCAGCTCGCATCCGTTCGCCTCGGCGACCTTCGCCGCCGCGATGTTCTCTTCAAGCGTGTTGAACGATGCGTGCAGGATGAGCTTCAGGCGGCCTTTCGATTCGTCGTTTGCCCATTCGAAGAACTGCTCGTGCTCGCCGAAAGTGAGGGCGGTCTCCGAGACCAAGAGCGTGCCGGCGAAGCCGTGCTCGAGGCTCTTGCGCACATCATGGCGGATGCCACGCTCGTTCAAGCCCTTCAAGTCGGCGGTGTAGGACGGGATGATCACGTTGGCGCATCCCTTCAAGTGCTGCCACGCCCATTCGCGCGCTTCGGTCTTGCGATAGCTCGGCATTTCATCCTCCTCGCCAGTTCGCCGTCACCATGATCTCAAAACGGGCCAATACGGCCGCAAATCGCGGCAGGCCCATGCCACCTGCCGAGGCCCCGACGCTGCCACGCGCCCCCGCAGGTTACAAGAACGCCCTGTCCCGCCTGCTCGCTCTCGATTTTACTCCGCCGGCGCGTCTGCCAAGCTCTCTTGCAGGCCCTTGCTCATGCCAAGCGCATAGCCGACGCCGTCCTGCTTCGTCTCCATCATGCTCGACTTCTGCGGGAAGTCGATCTTCTGTTTCGCGGGATCCCGGATGACGTGCAGCGGATCTTTCCCCTGCTCGATCAAGGTGAGCGATTCGCGCATCATCCGGCGCATCAGCACGATGCCGCCGTCCGAGACGCCCAGATGCTCGTTGGGGCGATCGGCGATGACACCCTGCTGCTCCACCGCCATCCGATCCTGATCGTTGACGTTGATGCCCCACCAGTCCTTTTCCAAAGGCGTGTAGACCCCGAGCTTCACCTCGGTGCGCGACGCCGTCCGGGTCCGCTTGTCGCACGGATAGAAGCGGAAAAAGTACAGCAAGGTTGAGGCGTCGTCGACCGGCACGCGCCAGATGAGCGAGCGCACCAGCTCGCCATTCTTGTCGATCGCCGGCAGCGCGAAGCGGTTCACCGTCGGATAGCCGTAACAGGAAATGTGATCGTCCTCGACGCCCTCGATCAGCATCACATTGTTCGCACCGAAATCAGTGCGCTCCCAGTGATAGGTGACCTTTCGCGCGCCATAGACGGGGAAGGTGTAGCCATGCAGCCAGGCCAGGTGGCTGATATCGACGATGTTCTCGACATGGTTGAGCCAGTTGGCGTTGACGTTCTGGACCGTCAGGTCCTTCACGCCATCCTCCCAGCGCAGCACGTCATAGAGCGGCAAGAGCGGCGCCGGTTCCGGCCCCATATAGGCGAACACCGCCCCGCTGAATTCCTGCGTCTTGTAGCTCGTGAGCTTGATTTCGTTCTTGTACTTGCTGCCTTCGGGCTCCGCCGGCTGGTCGAGACACTGGCCAGAGCCGTCATAGATCCAGCCGTGATAGGGGCAGCGTATGCAGTCGCCCTCGACGCGCCCGTAATCCAACGCGACCGAACGATGCGCACAGCGCAGCTGCATGAGGTGCGTCTCGCCGCTTTGGCCGCGATAGAGCACAAGCTCCTCGCCCAGCACCTTCACGCGCTGCGGCTTCGACGTGACGTGCTGGGAAATGCCTACCGGATGCCAATAGCGCCGCAAGAGCGCACCCGTCGGCGTCCCAGGACCGATGCTCGTCAAGAGCTTGTTCTCTTCCGCGCTGAGCATGCCGAGCTCCTTCCCTCCGAAAGCCATGGCGCGTCTACCGCGCAGGCACCAGGAGAGATCGTAGACAACAACAACGAATGTGTCTATTGGGCAGGTCGCCACGCCGCCATGATCATCCAGAGAGAAAAGCGTATTGGCGAAGGCACACCGCATCGATGCCCACCACGTATGACCGCCGCGGTGGCTTGAGGCGCCACCACGTTGTTCACATCGTTGTAAAGTTCAACCATATCGGTAGGGCAAAGCAGTTGATCGAAACCGCCGAGCATCCCCGCGCGAAACGCGCTCCTCCTCAATATGTATTTGGGCGCTGTAGAGCGCGAGACGTCCCGCGAGCAGATCCGGCGTTTGGGACGCGAGATTTTGCCGCGGCTTCAGGCTGCTAGTGGCCGCCGCCGAGATTTGATCCCATCACCTCTGCGCCGAAGCGGTTCTTCCTGCATGTCGCGCAATCGGCCCTCAAGCGCGCGCAGCATGGCGAAGAATTCGCTTAGCTTGGAGCGGTTATAGCCCTTGAAGAGCCGCTCCTGAATAACGCCGATTCGCTGTACCACGGCCTGGAACGTGCGCCGGCCGGCGGCGGTCAGTTCGAGCGTGATCTTGCGCCCATCCTGATCATGGAGGCTGCGCTTCAAGAGGTTCTTGCCGAGACGGGAGCGAACCGCGCGCGACACAGCGGCTTTGTCCACCGTCGCCCACCGTGATACCTGTGCGGCCTCGATGGGCCCCCAAACGGCGACGGCCGCAAGCACCCGCCATTGATGGGTGTTGAGTCCGAAATGGTCCGAATAGACCGCGCCAACGGCTCGGCTCAGCAGTAATTCCAGCATGCTGATCCGGTAAGTCAGAACCTCGTCGAGCGATTTCGAACGTGACATCGACTTTTCTTTCCTTCGCGGCAAGATGCCGCGCGAACATCGGCATTGCAACTGCTTGCTTCGATGTGCGAGCCGCGGAAAGCGCTTGGTAGCTATCAGCATCGAATTGGTACAATCTACGTAAATCCGGTTCGAACAGCAGAAAGGCGCGCGGCCCCAAGATGGTCTGAAACGCGCGTTGCCGGGTGAGTTGTTCAAACGTCACCGACATCCCCGCGGATATTGCGACGGCCGCATCGCCGCCAGTCCAAGATCGTCGAGCAAAGGATCCAAGCCCGAAGGAATTTCGCCATGGCCAACACGGTCTTCGTATCCGACGACACGGTGCAGCAGGTGCTCGACTGGAAGGAGATGGTCGACAAGCTGGCCGAGGCGCATGCGGCGGAACTGCACGCCGATTTCGCGCCGCCACGCACCCTGGCGCGCGGGCTGACGGGCGAATGGACGCGCGCGTTGTGTGCCGTGCCCGCGGGACCGATCATGGGCACCAAGTTCTTCGCGTTGGCGGCCAAGGGCGGCGGCATCCGCTACTGCGTCGCGCTCTTCCAAAAGACGGACTCCGCGCTCGTCGCTTTGGTCGACGCCAACACGGTGACGGCGCGGCGCACGGCTGGCGCGACGGCGGTGGCGCTCGACAAGCTGGCACCGCAGAGGGCGCTGTCGCTCGGTATCCTCGGCTCCGGCCATGAGGCCTCGGCGCACGTACATGCCATCGGCACGCGGCGCAAGTTCACCTCGATCAAGGTATTCTCGCCCACCCTGGCGAACCGCGAAGCCTTTGCCGCGAAATTCGCCAGAGAGCTTGGCATTCCATGCACGCCGGTCGCCAGTCCACGCGAGGCGATCGAAGGCATGGACATGGTGCTCGGCACCACCTCGACGCGTGGCGAGCCCTCACTGAGGGGCGAATACCTGACCAGGGGCCAGTGTATCGGCGCCATCGGCTCCACCCTGCCGGAACAGTGGGAGTGCGATCCGCAAGCGATGGACAGGGCAGACCTGATCGTGTGCGACAACGCCGAAGAGGTGCAGCACGGCACGGGCGATTTCATCAACGCTCGCAAGGCGGGCGTGAAGTTCGACGGCAAGGTATTCGATCTGCCGGACCTGGTGAAGGGAAAGCTGAACGCCAAGGTCAAAGCGGCGGGCATCACGATGTATCGTTCTGCCGGCACCGGTCTCCAGGATGTCGTGGTGGCAGAGCTCGCCTGGCGTCGCGCGGTAGAGAAAGGTCTCGCCGTCGAGTTGCCGATGCAGCTCTTCCACAAAACCGGCGGCGGCCGCGCTCCCGCGCCGTAGCCCGCTACCTGAGTGGCACGCGCGCATCAGCCATAGGGGTCACTGGAGGCGGCGCGCCGCCTCCTCGACCAGGCTCAAATCGGCGTAGTTTTTGACATCGAGGTCGGCCTTAATGAAGCCGAGTTGGCGCTCTGTCTCGATATTGTGCTGCAACGCGTCGAGGTCAGGAACGCCATTTGGGTCATGATAGAAATCACCGGGTTTGCTGAGGAGCCAGCCCGCATAGGTGCTCGCCGGCCTCTTCGTGAATTTAGCGAAGATTTCGACTGCCTCGTCGTGATGGGCCGGGTCCTCGAACCAGCGAAGCGCGCGCAACTCGTCCTCGAGGTAGTCAATGATCGCGGCGCGGTCCTTGGCGATTGTCGAGGTACGCGCGCACAGCATCGCCATCTGCGTGCGGCCAAGCGCGTCCGCCTGGGTGAAGATCGCACGGGTATAGGCCTGGACGTCGGGATCGGAGACGGCCTCGTGCAGCGCGGCGGTGACGTCGACCTTGTGGTCCTTAAGCATCGCGAGCATGTTCGGAAACGCGACCTCGACGATGGTCACGTCTCGGTTCGGCTCGAGGCCATTCTTTTTAAGGAGAGCGCGGAGCGTCATATCGATCGCGCTCCCGGCAGCGTTGGTTGCGGCGCTATGGCCCTTCAAGTCCGCAACTGTGCGGAGCGGACTGTCCTTCAGCACCAGGAAGACATTCGAGTAATAGCCGGGCACACCATCCTGGAACTGATCGGCGATGATGCGGATGTCCTGCATGCCGGCGTTCTCGACCGCGAGCGGCAGACTAGAAAAGCCGAACCCGACGAGGTCGACCTCGTCAGTCGCGAGCGCGGTGATCATCGGTGGCGAGCCTTGGAAATGGATAAGGTCGAGCGAGTAGGTGACGCCCTCGTGCTGCGCCAATCCCGTCATGCCGTACATGAGGAGCGGCGCGTCCGCGATCGTCACCCAGCCGACGCGAAGCGTCACGGGCGCCGCCCAGGCAGAAACGGCGGCAACGAGCACGATCGTGCAGGCAAGAACGAAGCTACGCATCGTGATTTCCCTTCAGGCCTGGTGGAGGAGCACCCATCGTCTGCCTACTGCGATCGGGAAAGCGCAGCTCATTTCAGCTTTAAACGCCGATGCCGAGCAGCCGCAGTGCCGTACCGCCGAGGATCGCGACGCGCTCCTCGTCCGTGAGGCCGGGCGTCGAGAGAATGTGGTCGACGGAAGTGCTCGTCCACGGATAGGGATAATCCGTCCCCATGACGATCTGGCTCGAGCCCGTCTCGGCGACGAGATGGCGCAATGCCTCGGGGGTGAAAACGAGCGAATCGAAATAGAGCTGCCGCAGATATTCCGTCGGCTTCTTCTTGAGCGGCCTCACGCGCTCCGGGAAGGTGACGCCGATCGCGTCCGAGCGCGCCGCGTAGGAGGGCAGATACCCGCCGCCGTGCGCGGAGCAGAGCTTGAGGCCCGGATATCGGTCGAGCGTCCCCTCGAAAATGAGATGCGAGAGGGCGATCGTCGTTTCGAGCGGGTTGCCGATCGCATTGTCGAGCCCGCCATTGCCGGTGACACGCTTTGCGAGCTCGGCCGTTCCCTGCGGATGGAGAAAGACGAGCGCGCCCAGTTCCTCGGCCTTGGCCCAGAAAGGATTGAATTTCTCGGCCGCCAGTTCTTCGCCGTTGACGCTGCCGCCGACCGACACTCCGCGCAAGCCGAGCTTCCTCACACCATAGACGAGCTGCTCGACGGCAAGATCAGGATGCTGCAGCGCCGCCGTTGCGAACGCGACAAAGCGCTCGCTATGAGTGTTGCAGAACTCGGCAAGCGCCTCGTTCTGGATTTTGATGAGCTCGGCCGCGAGGTCGCGTTCCGCCGTGTACCAGAAGGGATTGATGCTGAGTGCTTCCACATCGATTCCCTGCGCATCCATCGCCGCCACGCGCTCTTCGACCTTCGAGAAGAGCAATGTCGCGGGACCGGGCCGCGGGGACGACATGAGCGCCATGGCCTCCGGCACCGAGCAATGCGCGTGAACGTCGACTGTCTTGATGCGCTTGCCCTTGATCACGACCTCGCGCCTGCGCGCCGGCACGGTTCCTTGGCCCGTCGCGGCCGCGGCGGCCTGGGCTGCTCGAGGTTCGCGATGGGCAGATTGCGAGGAGGCCTGTGCCTGGGCCTGTGCCGGTGCTGGCGCTGCGCCGGTGACGTCGCAGCCGACGAATACGATGCCCTGCGCCGCGCCGCGCCCTATTTCCGTTACCGTTTGTTGAATTGCCATCGCTGTTCCTCCGCACGTGCCTTAAAGACGCTGGTTTCTAAGCCCGGTTCACCGACGCGATATCGGCGCCGGTGAGCTGCATGAAGCGCTCGAGGATCGCCGCGCGTTCCTCGGGGCTGATCACGTCATCAAGTCGCTCGAACGGCTTGCCGTTTGTGCGCTTCTCCACGGTTTCGATGACGAAGTCAGGGGGGCTTGAGCGCGCGGCGAGCACGATCTTGTTGGCTTTCTCGAGCCGGTCGGCCTCGTACGCTTTGAGTGCCGCCTCCGGCTCGTGCGCGCGCAGGCATTGCACCAGTACGGAGGCGTCGATGATCGATTGCGCGGCACCGTTGCCGCTGCGCGGATACATCGGATGCGCCGCATCGCCGAGCAAGGTCACGCGACCGAAGCTCCAGCGCGAAATGGGATCCCGGTCGACCATCGGATATTCGAGCAGCATGTCCGCCCGCCGCATCAGCTCGGCAACATCGAGCCACTCGAAGCGCGATTTTTCATAGCGCCAGATGAAGTCTTCAATCCGGCCGTTCTTGTTCCACTGGTTGGGGCCGGCGACCTCCGAATGGACCTCGACGTTCCAATTGATGAGATGCGTGCCGTCCCCGTAGTCATGCATCGGATAGATCACGAGCTTTCCGGAGCTCAACGCCCCGGCAAGGATCACGCTGCGGCCATCGAGAATCGGGCGGTACCGCGAGGAACCGCGCCACATGTTGATGCCGCCGAACGCGAATTCGCCCTCGTCGGGATAGAACTGCTTACGAACCGCCGAGTGGACGCCGTCGCAGCCGATCGCCACAGTTGCATCAGTTGACGGTAACGCCGTGCCATCAGGCGCCTGCCAAGCGATGCGCACGCCGGATGTCGTCTCCTCGATGCGAGTGCAGCGATGACCCATCCGGATCGTGTCAGCGCCGAGCCGCGCGCGCACGGCGGATAAGAGCGCATCGTGCAAATGGCCACGGTGGATGGAGAAGTGCGGCCAGTTGTAGCCGGCGGTGCGGCCCAGCGGTAGCGTATGGATAAGCTGACCGTGCCGGTTGAAAAAGCACGTGGCGCGCGGCTCGATCGATACTTTTGCAAGCGCATCGCCGAGACCAAGTTCGGACAGGAGGCGCACCGCATGCGGCATCAGATTGATGCCGACGGCGAGTTGGCTGAAGGTCGGGGTCGCCTCGTAGATCGTGCAGTCGATACCGGCGCGCTCGAGATAAAGCGCCGCCGCCAGGCCCCCGATGCCGCCACCGATCAACGCTACGTGCATGCTTTCCCTCGCGGCAGCATTTATGCTGTCTTATGCGAGACGGCACAAGGGCAGCCGTCTCGAAGTCGAAGGGGCACGCAACGCCTCGAAGGCTTTAGGACCGGGGATTGGCAAAGTGAGGAGCGCGCGGTATCAAATTGAGGTGCGCGGAGCGCATTCTGTCTCAGGCGCCGCTGCAGCGAACCGGGGAGGTCGATCGTGTATAACGGCATCAAGGTTCTCGACATCCATGGCCACTATTCCGCGCCCGTGAATGGCGGCGCGGCCGTCGCCCTGATGATGGCCAGCAACACGCCGCTCTCCGATGATCCGCGCAAGGATTTGCCGCGCTTCGGCATGAGCGAGCAGGCCTGGGCCGGCGCGTTGAAGCGCCATCTCGACATGATGGACGACCACAATATCGACGCGCAGCTCATCGGCCCGCGCCCGTTCCTCATGCTCGGCTGGATGCAGAAGCATCTCCTTGGCAGCTGGTGCCGCTTCATCAATCACATGATCGCGCGGCAATGCGCGACGCATCCGACGCGGTTCTCGGGCGCGGCCTGCCTGCCGCAGAATCCGAAGGCGGACGATTTGAGCGATTGTCTGCCGGAGCTTGAATATTGCCACCGTGAGCTCGGCTTCACCGGCTGCTACCTGACGCCCGATCCCGCCGGCGACCGCTCCTCACCCGGCATGGACGATAAATATTGGGACCCGGTCTACGCCTATTGCGAGCGGCATCAGCTGCCGATCATCGTGCACGGTACCAACTGCACCGATCCGCGGCTCAAGACCATTCCGCACAATTACCAGATCGGATTCGTGTGGGAGCAATATCTTGCGACCCAGCTTCTTTCGCACGGCGACGTGTTCAAGCGCTTCCCCGGCCTCAAGGTCGTGGTCTGTCATTGCGGCGGTTCGCTCGACCGCTTCATCAAGAGCGATCACCATCTTGCGCAGAAGGATCTGAGCAAGAATCTGTTCTTCGACACGTGCGCGCTTGACCTCGATTTCCTCGAGGCGGCGATCAAGCAGCGCACGCCGAAGCGCATCCTCTTCGGTACCGAGACGCCGGGCTCCGGCGGCGCGATCCGGCCCGAGACCGGCCGGCCCGGCGACGATCTTGTCCCGGTCATCGGCAAGATGAGCTTCCTCAACGAGGATCAGAAGGTCGACATCTTCCATAACAACTGCAAAGTCGTCGCACCGGCATTCGCGAAGTTGGGCTAGCATGGCGCGAATAGTTCTGGGCCTCGGCACCTCGCACACGCCGCTCTTGGCCATCGAGCCGAAGAAGTGGAACGAATACATCGTCCGCGACTACACGTCGCGACGGCTCAACCTGTCCGACGGAAGCTGGCTGAGCTATGACGAACTCAACCAGAGGCGCAACGGGCGCTACGCCGACATCACCGATGTCGGGACCTTCACCAAGAAGAGCGACATCTGCCAGCGCACGCTCGATCGCCTCGGCGGCGAGATCGCCGCCGCCAATCCCGACGTGGTCGTCATCGTTACCGACGACGAGACCGAATTGTTCGATCGGATGAACACGCCCGCCGTGTCGATCTATTACGGCGAGACGATCATCACCCGGCCGCGCAAGACGTCCGATCCAGTGCCGAGCTTCATGCCGGATTTGCTGCGAACCTATGCCTTGGACAAGCCGCACAACTTCCCCGCGATGGCCGGTTTTGCGCGCGAGCTGATCGAAGGCTTCATCGATCATGACGTCGATATCGGCGCCGCCGCGCAGATCGAGAGGCCGCTGGACTCCGGCTTCGGCCACGGTATCGGCTTCGTCGAGACGCGCATATTCGGGGGCAAGACGATTCCGGTCATTCCGCTGCTGATCAATACCTATTACCCGCCCAACGCGCCGCGCCCGTCGCGCTGCCACGACATCGGCCGCGTGTTGCGCCGGTGCATCGAAAGCAGCAAGGAAGATCTGCGCGTCGCGGTGATGGCCTCGGGTGGGCTCAGCCATTTCGTTGTCGACGAGGAGTTGGACCGTCGCGTGATCGAAGGGTTTGGGGCCGGGCAGTCCGAGCTGCTGCGCAGTCTCCCGGTCGCGGCACTCAATTCCGGCTCGTCCGAGATCCGCAACTGGATCGTCGTCGCCGGCGCGATCGAGGGCATGGAGCGCCGCTGGGTCGAATACCAGCCGCTCTATCGCACCCCCGCCGGCACCGGGATCGGTGTCGCGTTCGGCGTCTGGGCCTAGCGTGATGGAGACGCGTTCGCAGGAGACGGGCGGCATCGCCAACCAGTCCCGGCGTTCGTAGACCTTAGACGGACATCACGAGAATGGTCGCCATTGCGGCCTCTTTCGCATCAAGAGGCGGACCAGAGACACGCGTTTTCAGCGCTCGCAGATCGCCAAGTCGCAATTTCCTCCAAAGCTCGGGCTGCGGTTCGGCCTAATAGTTAATTTATGTCACGCGGATTTTACGCATAAGAGGCGAAAATACCGGCCGAATGAGGTAAAATCCGCGAGCGAAACAACGAGTGGGACGCGGCACCGCCCATGTTGGAACCAACAGGCCCGATCTTTCCGCCGCCGGATGCCGCAGCTGCAGAGGCGAAGATGGATTCGCCGGCGCAGGACGGCAGCTCGCTCGTCGGCGCAGACCCGCAGGACTCTAGCGCGGAACCACAAGACGGTCCGGATCGTCCGCACCATCCCTTTGCCTATACCGCAGATGCGAATGCAGTCGCCGCGTCCGATTCCCAGCCGCAGGCATGCGAACTGGCATCCGCAACGGACGACACCGCCGCCATCTCCGTCCCGCAGATCGTAAGCGGCGCCGCGCCTATCGCACCTTCCGACGTGACGCCCGCCCTTGCCCCCTCGAGCGGTAGCAGTCTGATCGCGCCCGACATCGTATTCCAGACCGATCCGGTCTCGAACCAAGCCGACATTGTCGTTGGGGGACAGTCGGCGACCAATTCCTACGGCGTCACTGGCCTCGGCATCAGCGTCGGCGTCATCTCCGACAGCTTCAACGTCCACGGCGGCGCGGCTGCAGCCGAGGCGGACGGGGCGCTGCCCCCTGCGGCGGACGTGCACATTCTGCAGGACGCGACGACCGGCACCGATGAAGGCCAGGCGATGGCCGAGATCGTGCATTCGATCGCGCCCAACGCACAGATCTATTTCTACGACTCCGGCGCCTCCGACACCAACATGGCGACGGCGATCGCGGCGCTCCAGGCCGCGGGCTGTCAGATCATCGTCGACGACGTGGCTTATCTCGACGAGCCCTATTTCCAGGAAGGCGGCACGATCTCGCAGTCGGTCGACCAGGTCGTGGCCGACGGCTCGGCCTATTTCACCGCCGCCAACAATTTCGGGCAGTCCTATTACCAGGGCTCGTTCACGCCGATCCTGAACGGCGGCACGGCGTTCGAGGATTTCAACGTCGCCGGCGCTCCGCACGCTTATTACGAGCCGATCACGATTCCCCAAGGCGCCTCCGTCCTCATCGACCTGCAATGGGCGCAGCCGTTCAAGACGGGCGACGGGGCGGGCAACGGCGCCGGCTCGAACTATAGCCTCGCCTTCCGGTTGCTCAACGCTGCGGGGACGACGGTCAATATCGGCAACGCGCTCGACAAGGGCGGCGACCCGGTGCAGTTCAGCCAATACACCAACCGGTCCGCGAGCACGACTTTCTATCTCGAGGTATACGAGAACCAGACCGGCACGGTGAGCCCCGGCACGTTCAAGATCGTCGCCGAGGACGATTCCTTCTCGCCCGTCGTGTTCAACGATCCGAACGCGGCCACGGGCTCGGGCACGGTATTCGGCCACGAAGAGGACCCGAGCGCGATCACCGTGGGCGCGGTGCCGGAGAGCGATCCCTCGACGCTCGAACCCTTTAGCGGCAGCGGCCCCGGTCAGTTCTATTACGATTCGACCGGCACTGCGCTCCCATCTCCGGTTACCGCCGGCAAGGTCAACCTCCTCGCGCCTGACGGCAACACGACCACCATCTTCAACCCGTTCTATGGCACCTCGGCGGCCGCGCCGGCGGCCGCGGCGGTGGGTGCGCTTGTGCTCGAGGCAAACGGCGCGCTCGATCCGGCCGACATCGGCAACGTGCTCGAGGATTCAGCCTCGCCCACCGTCCCCGGCACGGCCGCGCAAACGGGCGCAGGGCTTGTCGACGCCTATCTCGCCGTGGGCGAGGCCGAGACGCTCACCTTCAGCGAGACGGCCTCGACCGGCACGCTGCTCGGCACGCACCTCGACGATACTTTTCTCGGCGGCCCGGGCAGCCACACGATCAATGGCGAGGGCGGCACCGACACGCTCGACTATGCCGCAGCGACCGCTGCGGTCGCGGTCAATTTCGCGACTGGAACCGCAACCAACGGCTTCGGCGGAAGCGACAGCTTCTCGAACATAGAGACCGTCGACGGCTCCGCCTTCAACGACAGCTTCGTCTCGGGTAACGCCGGCGAGACGATCTATGGCGGCGGCGGTACTGACAGCCTCGATTTCAACGGTCTCGGCGCCAGCGGCCTCGTGGCGCTCGCGGGCGGCAGTTTCGCCGCCGATTCCGCAAGCCAGAGCGGCAGCAACGCCGGCACGCTCGACCTCACCGGCGGCACCGCGCTCGAGATCTTCGGCACGCTCGCCAATGCCGGCAGCCTCATCGCCGACGGCGCCGATCTCGCCATCACGGGCGCGCTCACGGGGGCGGGCTCGGCGCTCGTTGAGAATGGCGGCCTGCTCGAGCTGGGCGCCGGCGACGCGGCCGGCATGGCGTTCGGGAGCGGCACGAGCATGCTGAAGCTCGACAATCCCTTGAGCTTCGCCGGAGACGCCATCTCGGGTCTGGCCCTCGGCGATATCCTCGATCTTACCGGCATCACGGTGGCGAGCGCGACCATCATCGGTTCCGCGCTGAGCATTGTCGAAAGCGGCGGCACGAACTTCGCCTATGCGATCTCTGGCGCGCTCGCCGGCGATCATTTCGGCACGACCGGCGACGGCTCGACCGGCACCGATCTCATCCTCGAAAGCGGCGGCGGCATCACCTACGCGATGGCGCAGGCGACGCTCAACACGCCCGGCCCGCTCGCGCTCGGCAACACGCGCGTCGGCGGCACGCTGGCGCAAGCGCTCAGCATCACCAACAGCGCGGCGCCGCCGGCCGAAGCGCTCGACGTGTCGTTCGGCGGCACGAGCGGCGACGCGACCGCCGCGGGCACGATCTCGCTCCTCGCCGCCGGCGCCACCAATGCGACAAGCCTCGTCGCCGGCCTCGGCACCGCCACCGCGGGCGCGCAGAGCGGCACGGTCACGCTCGATTACTACACCGACGGCACCGGCACCGACGGCAACGGCCAAAGCCTCATCGGCATCGGCGCGGTGCTGGTCAGCGGCGCCGTCTATCGCGAGGCGACGGGCACGGCCGCGGCGCCCGCGACACCCCTCGTCTTCCATGTCGGCGACAGCGGCGCGGTGGCGATCACGGTCACCAACACCGCCGCCAACGACGGCTATTCCGAGGACCTGGTCGCGAACGTCGGCCAGGCGAGCGGGGTCGGCGCGAGCGGCGCGACCGGCGACATCGCGGCGCAGGGTTCCTCAAGCGCCATCACCGCCACCGTTTCGACCGCGAGCGCGGGCACGATCAACGGCAGCGTCACGCTGAACCTCCAGTCGGACGGAACCGGGATCGACGGCTTCGGCCCGACCTCGATCGGCACGACGGGCGTCGCCGTCAACGCCACGGTCGACAATTATGCCGTCGCCACGTTCGAGAAGCTGTCGGGCCGCGGAACCTTGAGCCAGAGCGGCACGAGCTACACGTTGAGTCTCGGCACTGTCGCAGCGGGTACTGCGCCGATAACGGTCGGGCTCGGCGTCCTCAACAACGTGACGGGGCCGGCCGATCTCCTCTCCGGCAGCTTCACGACCTCGGGATCGAGCGCCTTCACGCTCGCGGGGTTCGGCGCCTTCTCCAGCGTCAGCGCGGGCCAAGCCGACAGCGCGCCAAGCGTCACGCTCGCGACAAGCACCGCCGGAACTTTCTCCGAGACGATCACGCTTGCCTCCACCGGCTCGAATTCGAGCGGTTATGCCGCCGCGCTCGCGCCCGAGACGCTCACCATCACCGGCACGATCGTCGCGAGCATCAAATGGAACGGGCCGAGCACGTCGAACCGTACGGGCTCGTTCAACACCGCCGCCGATTGGTCGCCGGCGTTGGTGCCGGCGAGCAAGACGACCGCCGTCATCAGCAATGCCGGAACCTATACCGTCACGAGCAGCCAGAGCAACAGCATCGGCGCGCTCACGCTGAGCGACGCCCAAGCGACGCTCGCGGTGAGCGGCGGCACTTTCGCCATCCTCGGCACGTCGACCAATTCCGGGCACATCTCCGTGGGCGATGCGGCATCGTTGCAGCTGACAGGGACGATGACGGATTCGAGCGGAAGCGCCATGACGCTCGGCTCGACCGGCGACGCCACCGACCTCGTCATCGCCGGCAGCGCTGCGCTCAAGGGTGCGGGACCGCTCGACCTTTCCGATAATGCGGGCAACGCCATCGTCAGCAATGGCGCGACGGCGACGCTGACCAACATGTCGACGATCGCCGGTTCGGGCACGATCGGCGACGCGTTTCTCACTGTCGTCAATTCAACGGGCGGCGTGATCGATGCAACGGGGTCCGCAGCGGCGCTGACCCTCACGGGCGCGGCCATCAAGAATACCGGCGCGCTCATCGAGGCGACGGGCAGCGCCGGGCTCGTCATCGCCAACACGACCGTGACGGCGGGCACGCTCTCGGCCTCGGGCGGCAATGTCGTTCTCTCCGGCGCGACGATGTTGGGCGGAACGCTCGCGAGCTCGGCCGGCAGCGTCATCGCGACCGAGGGCGCGGCCGACGTGGTGAGCGGCACGACCACGACCGGCACGGTGACGGTGAGCGACGGTACCAACCTGACGCTCAAAGGCACGATTACCAACAACGGTGGCATCGCGCTGGACTCGAGCGGCGATGCGACCGACCTCGTCATCGCCGTTACGGCGACGCTCAAGGGCCCAGGCCAGCTCGACCTGTCCGACAATGCCGACAATGCTCTTGTCAGCAACGGCGCCACCGCGACGCTGACCAACATGTCGACCATCGCCGGCTCGGGCACGATCGGCGACGCGTTTCTCACCCTCTTCAACTCGACCGGCGGCGTCATCGACGCGACCGGCAGCGCCGAGACGCTGACACTGACGGGCACGCCCGGATTCAGGAATACAGGCGGCCTCATCGAGGCGACGGGAAGCGCCGGCCTCGTCATCGCCAACACGAGCGTCACGGGCGGCACTGTCTCGGCCGCGGGCGGCAACGTCGATCTCGTCGGCGCATCGATCCTCGGCGCGACGCTCACGAGCTCGCCCGGCAGCGTCTTCGCGACCTCGGGCATGGCGGATGTCGTAAGTGGTGCGACGAGCACCGGCACGGTGTCGGTAAGCGACGGCACGGCCCTGACACTCAAAAGCACGATCACCAACAACGGCGTGATCGCGCTCGCTTCGAGCGGCGATGCGACCGACCTCGTCGTGGCCGGGACCGTTGCGCTCAAGGGCACGGGCGTGGTCACGATGTCTGACAACGCCGACAATGCCGTCGTCAGCAACGGCACCTCCGCGACTTTCCAAAATTTCGAGACCATCGCCGGGGCGGGGACGATCGGCGACAGCACGCTGACGCTCTACAACGAAGCGGGCGGCACGATCGACGCAAGCGACGGCGATGCTCTCGCCATCGCGACCGGCACGCGCACCGTGACGAATGGCGGCCTCATCGAGGCGACCGGCGCCGGCGGCCTGACGATCGCCAACCTGCTCACCAACAGCGGAACCCTCGCGGCGAGCGGCGGCAACCTCACCGTGAGCAACCAAGTCTCGGGCACCGGCGTTGCGACCATCGCGAACGGCACGCTCACCTTCGGCAACAAGGTCGCCGCAACCCAGGCCGTGAGTTTCGCCGCGGACACGACGGGCACGCTTGCGCTTGGCCTCGCGCAGAGCTTCGCCGGCACCGTCGCCGGTTTCACCGGCAGCGACGCGATCGATCTCACGAATTTCGCCTTCTCGGGCACGCCGTCGATCACATCGGTGAGCGCGATCACTCTCGGCAGCAGCGGCGGGGTCGCGGTGAAGATCAAGGACGGATCGCTCACGGCAACGGTCGACTTGCTCAATCAGGCGAGCATCACCTACTCGACGAGCCCGTCGGCCTATGTGCTGGCGAGCGACGGCAACGGCGCGCATCCGGGCACGCTGTTGCAGCTGGCACCACCCGCCGCGTAACGGCGATCCGACGCCAAAGCGCGGGCCTAGCCGCCCGCAAACTCCGGCCGCCGCGACAGATCGCACCCTAAGAAAGTGCTTCGAGATACTTCAGAGTGAGGCCACGGCTGCGGATCCGCCTTGACGCAGGTCACCGCTTGGACACGCAGAACGCCAAGCTTTCTCAGCAACGAGTGCTCGGCCTAATCGAGCGATTTGCGGAAGCGCAGAACGCTCAACGCGAGAAGCGCCGCGCCCAGAACGGCCATGCTTGCCATGTACGGCCAGAGATCAGCCAATCCCACGCCCTTCAAAAACGTGGCGCGGATCACCACCAGGTAAAAGCGCAACGGATCGAGCGCCGTGATCCACTGTAGCGCCATGGGCATGCTCGAGATGGGAAAGGCGAAGCCGGAAAGAATGTACAAGGGATTCAGCACGAGGAAATTGGCCGCGAAGGCTTGCTGTTGCGTGCGGCAGACGGTCGAGATGAGGAGGCCCAACGCCAAGGCGCAAAGGAGAAAAAGCGCCGTGCCGAGCAGCAGCACGAATGGGTTGCCGGTGAACGGCACATCGAACCAGACGATTCCGGTTCCGGCGATGAGCGCGACGATCCCGAGGCCGACAAGAAAGAAGGGAACCGTCTTGCCGAGAATGAATTCGCTCGATCGGATGGGCGTCACCATGATCTGCTCGAGCGTCCCCATCTCGCGCTCGCGCACGACGGCGAAGGCGCAGAGATTTACCACCATGACGATGGTGATTGTTGCAATGACGCCGGGCACGAAAAACCACCGACTGTTGAGATCTGGATTGAACCACGGTCGCGGCTCGAGCGAGACCGTTACCGCACGGGCCGACGATGTTTCCCTTGCGCTCGTCTTAGCGGCGTAGTCGGCCGAGAACTGGCTCGTGATCGCGCCGACATAGCCCAGGGCGACGAGAGCCGTGTTGGAGTTGGTGCCGTCTACCACGACCTCGACCGGCGCACTGCCGCCCTTGGTGAGTGCCTTGGCGAAGCCCGCATGGATGACGAGCGCGAGCGGTACCTCTCCGCTCTCGATCGTGTCCGCGACGGTACTGTCGCGCCCCGCAATCCGCTGCAAATGAAAATAAGGGCTGAAGGCGAAGCGCGAGACGAGCTCGCGGCTTTCCTGGGTGTGATCGAAATCCAGGACCGCCATTTGGACGTTGTAGATCTCAAACGTCGCGGCATAGCCGAACACCAGCATCTGCAGAAGCGGCGGCACGATGAGCCGGAAACGGCCCCATTTGTCGCGCCAGAGCTGGATGAATTCCTTGACCGTGATATGGGCGATTCGCTCGAACATGATGGGTCAATCGATGGTCTTGCGGAAGGCGCGTGCGGCAAGCGCCGCAATGACGCACGCCCACACCCCGAGTGCCGCGAGCGGCACTGCGAGCTCGGGAAGGCCGGAGCCTTTAAGGAACACGGCTTTCAGGATCGTCACGTAGTAGCGCGCGAAAATGGCATAGCTCAGGCCTTGGATCGCGGCCGGCATCTGGTCGATCGGAAACGACATGCCGGAGAGGATCGTCGTCGGCAGCATTGTGACGAGGAGCGCGATCTGGCTCGCGCCGATCTGGTTCCTGATGCCGACCGAAATGAGATAGCCAATGCCGAGGATGACCAAGAGGAAAAGCGACGTGGCTATGAAAAGCGCGAAGACCGTGCCGCGGAACGGCACGCCGAACCAGAGCGCCGCGATGGCGAGACAGAAGGCCGCATCCGTGAGACCGATGACGAAATAAGGGGCGAGTTTCCCGAACATCAGCTCCATCGGCGTGACCGGCGTCGAGACCAGAAGTTCCATCGTCCCGCGCTCCCATTCACGCGCGATCGTGAGCGAGGTGAGCTGTGCGCCAATGAGCGCCATGATGAGCGCGACCGCCCCCGGTATGATGAAGTTCCGGCTGTCGAGATCCTCGTTGAACCAGACGCGGGACTGCACCGCGACGCTCCCCGCCGGACGGGCATTGGGCGTATGGCGCGCGTCCCATCGCAGCGCGACGTCGCGCTGGAAGCCCGACACGACCGCCTGGGCATAGCCCATCGCAAGCGTGGCGATGTTTTCGTCGGTGCCGTCGAGAATCGCCTGAACCGAGCCCATGCCGGTCTCGGCCAAACGCTGCGAGAAATCGTTGGGGACGACAAGCGCCATCGTGCAGGTGCCGCGGTCGATCGCATCCTTCACCGCGTCATAGGACGCGAGCACGCCGGCGATCTGAAAATAGATCGAGGCCTGGAACCGCTTGAGCAATGCCTGGCTCGTCTGCGAGCCTTCCCGGTCGAAGACGCAGACCGGCAGGTGCTTCACGTCGAGGCTCATCCCGTAGCCGAGGAGCGCCATCTGCAGGAATGGCATGAGGAGCGCCATCACGAGGCTGAACGGGTCGCGGATGATCTGCAGCACTTCCTTGCGCGCGATGGCGCGTATGCGACGGACCTTCATGCCGCGGCCTTTTTGCGACTGCTGCCGACAAGGCGCACGAAAACGTCTTCGAGTGACGGTGCGATAGGCGCAATTCGCCGAATCCCGAGGCCCGCGCCGCGAAGGGCCTGCGCGAGCTCATCCCCGGTCCGCTCATGGTCGAGCAGAACATGAACCGAGTTGCCGAACGGGGCCGCGTCGAGCACCCAGGGCAACCGCGACACTGTTTCGAGCGCGGGTCCCGGTCGGTCACATTCCACGAGCAGCAGCACGCCCCCGAGCGCAGTCTCCTTGAGTTCGCTCGGACGGCCCAGCGCTACCAGGCGTCCGGCGTCGATCAGCGCGATACGGTTGCAATACTCCGCCTCGTCCATGTAATGGGTCGTCACCAGCACGCTGACGCCGTCCCCCGCCATGGCGTGGATGAGATCCCAGAAGCGGCGTCGCGATTCCGGATCGACGCCCGAGGTCGGCTCGTCAAGAAACACGACGGGCGGCCGGTGAAGAATGGCGCAGCCCAAGGCGAGACGCTGCTTCCAGCCGCCGGCAAGCGTCTCAACGAGCGCGTTCTCGCGGCCCCTCAATCCCGCCATTTCGACGGCAAACCGCATGCGCTCGCCGCGGACGTCGCGCGGAACGCGATAAATTCCGGCGAAGAAGCGCAGATTCTCGGCAACCGTGAGATCGGCATAAAGCGAGAATTTTTGTGACATGTAGCCGATCCGCTGGCGCACGCCCTCGGGGTCACGCGCGACATCGATACCCGCCACCACGGCGGTCCCTCCGGTCGGCCGCAGCAAGCCGCACAACATACGGATCGTCGTCGACTTGCCGGCACCATTGGGCCCGATGAAACCCATCACTTCGCCCGCCGAAATCGTGAAGCTGACGGCATCAAGCGCGGTGAAGGTACCGAAGCGCTTGGTGAGGGAATTGGCGATGATCGCATCGGCGCTCATGCCGGCTCCTTGAGGAGAGCCATGAACGCATCCTCGACGCTGGGCTCGGCGGGCTCGATGCCGCTAAACGGCACCTCCGCTGCCGTCAGTGCGCGTCTCAGCTCGGCGATGCGCTGGTCGCCATCGGCGACGGCATGCACGCCATCTCCCACCATGATAGCGCTGCGGATCCCGGGCAGCTCCTTGATGACATCTCTCACCGCGCGCGGCGCCGGCGAGAAAACGACAATCAACGCACCGCTCATTTGTCGCTTCAGCGCTGCGGGCGTGTCACAGTAGCGGAGCCGGCCCTGGTGCAGCAGCGCCAGGCGGTTGCAGCGCTCCGCCTCGTCGAGATAAGCCGTCGCAATGACGAGGGTGACGCCGGCTTCCCTTAGATCAAACAGGATGCGCCAGAAATCGCGCCGCGACACCGGATCGACGCCGGTCGTGGGCTCGTCGAGAAGAAGGACCCGCGGCGCGTGGATGAGCGAGCAGGTAAGGCCAAGCTTCTGCTTCATGCCGCCTGACAGCTGCCCGGCGAGACGCTTGCGGAACGCGGTCATGCCGGAAGCGTCGAGCAGCGGGCGCGCGCGCGCTTCGCGCGTTGCCGCATCGATCCCGAAGAGGTCGGAATAGAACCGGATGTTTTCGTCAACGGTGAGGTCCTCGTAAAGACCAAATCGCTGCGGCATGTAGCTGACATGCTCTTTGACCCGGTCCGGATCGACCACGACATCGACGCCATCGAGAGCGATCGTGCCGCGATCGGGCTTCATCACGCCCGCAAGCATGCGGAGAATGGTGCTTTTGCCGGCGCCGTCGGGACCGACGAGCCCGAAGACCTCGCCCGGCGCAACGGTAAAGCTCACGTCCAAGACCGCCGTCGTCGTCCCGAAACGCTTCGTGAGATGTTCGACAGCGATTTCGCTTGTCATGGCGGCAGGGCGTCAATCACGGCGTCGGCCGGCATGCCCGGTACCAGTTCGTGCGTCGGATTGTCGATGTCGATGCGGATGCGATAGACGAGCGTGACCCGTTCCGCGTGGGTCTCGACGCTCTTGGGCGTGAACTCGGCCTCCGACGAGATGAAGGAGATGCGCCCCTGATACTTTTTCCCGGGATAGGTGTCGGTCGTGACGGTCGCCCCCTCCCCCAGCCGGATACGCGAGATGTCGGTCTCGTTGATGTAGGCCCGCAGCCAGATATGATCGAGATCAGCCAACGTCGCGATCGGCGTGCCGGGCACGGCGATTTCGCCCAATTCGGCTTGCCGGACCGTAATCACGCCGTCGAAGGGCGCGACCAGCGTGGTGTACCCAAGGACGATGTCGGCCATACCGAGCGAGGCCTGCGCGTTGTCGATATTGGCCTGAGCGAGCGCGACGGAGTGCTGTGCCGCCAGCGCCAAAGCTTGATCACGCTGCAGCATTGCGGCCGATTGCTTGGCTGCGGTCGCTGCCTGGTCGCGCGCCTGGGTCGATACCGTGCCCTCTTTCCAGAGCTTCAGCGCGCGATCGGCATCGCTTTTCTTTTGCGCGAGGTCGGCCTCATCGCTCAGGAGCGTGGACCGCGCTGCATCCCAGTTCTGCTCCGCCGCTTCGAATTGACGCTTCTGAACCTCGAGCACCGAGCTCGCGATCGCCACTTGCTGTCGATAATCCGTGCCGTCGACTCGGGCGATGACCGTTCCCGCCTTTACCGATGCGCCTTCGTCGAATGGCAGATCGATGATGCGCGACTGCACGGTCTTGAAGGCGAGGATGCTCTCGTGCGCCTCGATGTTGCCGGAGACGGTGACGGTCCGGGGAGGCACCGCCGGGCCGAACCAGTGCCGCGCGTCGCTCCAGTAAACGCCGGCCCCCAATCCCACGACGGCAACGAATGCGATCACGGCGATCAGGCCCACGCGGCGCGGCGGAGGCAAACCTGCGCGGACCTCGGCCGAAGCGGGAGGCGACGGGCTCTCAACCTCCGGAAGGCTGTCCATCGAACGCGACCTCAAGGAGCAGACGGTCGCAGCAAAGCAGGCGCCAGCTCGTCTCGCCTTGATCCAAGTCAGGGGTACGGCCCGCGGAGGCGCCGATTGGCACGATATCCGGGCGTCCCTGCCGCTGGGCCATCACATGCCGTATTCCGGTTCCGCGGCCTTGTCCTTCTTCTCGTCGACGATCTCCGTCATGGTCGCCTCGGTCAGCAGCAGCACGCTTGCCACCGACACCGCGTTCTCAAGCGCCACGCGGACGACCTTCGTCGGATCGATGATGCCCGCCTCGACGAGGTCGACATACTCCTTGCGGGCGGCATCGAAGCCGAGATTGCCTTCGCCCGACGCCATGCGGGCGACGACCACGCCGGCGTCCACAGCCGAGTTCTCGGCGATCTGGCGGGCAGGCGCCTCGAGCGCCCGCTTCAACACCTGAACCCCGGTCCGCTCGTCGCCTTCGCAGGCGGCCTCCTCGCGTGCGACCGCGGCGACGGAGCGCAGGAGCGCGAGCCCGCCGCCTGGCACGATGCCTTCGGCGACCGCAGCCTTGGTCGCGCTGATGGCGTCGTCGAGCGCCTCCTTCTTCGCCTTCATTTCCGCTTCCGTGGGAGCGCCGACGCGAACTACGGCCACGCCGCCTGCCAGCTTCGCGAGCCGCTCTTGGAGCTTCTCCTTGTCGTAGTCGCTCGTGGTCTTCTCGATCTCCCGCCGAATTTGCTGGATCCGGCCATCGATCTCGGCGCGCTCGCCCTGGCCGCCAATGATCGTGGTGTTGTCCTTGTCGACGACCACGCGCTTCGCATGACCAAGCTGCTCGGTCCCGACGTTTTCGAGCTTCAAACCCACATCCTCGGAAACCACCATGCCGCCGGTCAGGACCGCCATGTCCTCGAGCATCGCCTTGCGGCGATCACCGAAGCCCGGCGCCTTGACGGCGCAGCTCTTGAGCGCGCTTCTGAGCTGGTTGACGATGAGCGTCGCGAGCGCCTCGCCCTCGACATCTTCGGCTACAACGAGCAGCGGACGGCCCGATTTCGCCACCTGCTCGAGAAGCG
>Ga0335077_10001720_pt1 | contig 26031 bp, 19 predicted proteins | sample Lox_Sample_31_FD_207151 | JGI IMG/M metagenome (GOLD analysis project Ga0335077, IMG submission 207151) | Soil microbial communities from Loxahatchee National Wildlife Refuge, Florida, United States - Lox_Sample_3.1 | ecosystem: Environmental > Terrestrial > Soil > Wetlands | place: USA... | reverse complement strand
GGTGTACACCTGGGCGAGTGTCGGCGGCATCCATTTCGAGATCGGCTTTCTGATCGATCCGCTATCCGCGCTGATGATGCTGGTCGTGAGCTTCGTCTCGCTCATGGTGCATGTCTACACGATCGGCTACATGGCCGAGGATCCGGGCTATGCCCGCTTCTTCAGCTACATCTCGCTCTTCAGCTTCTCGATGCTGATGTTGGTGATGTCCAACAACTTTCTCCAGCTCTTCTTCGGCTGGGAAGCGGTCGGGTTGCTCTCGTATCTGCTGATCGGCTTCTGGTATACGCGGCCCTCGGCGATCTCCGCCAATCTGAAGGCCTTCCTGGTCAACCGGGTGGGCGACTTCGGTTTTCTGCTGGGCACCGCTCTGATCCTCACCTACGCCGGCAGCTTCGACTACGCGCAGGTCTTCGGCAAGGCCGCGGAGCTGGCGCACCAGAGCATCCAGATCTTCCCCGGCGTGCAGTGGACGCTGGTGAGCGTCATCTGCATCCTGCTGTTCGTGGGCGCCATGGGCAAGTCCGCGCAGTTCCCGTTGCACGTCTGGCTGCCCGATTCGATGGAAGGTCCGACCCCGATTTCCGCGCTGATCCATGCCGCGACCATGGTGACCGCCGGCATCTTCATGGTGGCGCGCATGTCGCCGCTGTACGAGCTGTCCACCGCAGCGCTGTCGTTTGTCCTGGTGATCGGGGCGATCACCGCTTTCTTCATGGGGCTGGTGGCCGTGGTGCAGAACGACATCAAGCGCGTGGTGGCCTACTCCACGCTTTCCCAGCTCGGTTACATGGCGGTGGGGCTGGGCGCTTCGGCCTACGCGGCCAGCATCTTCCACCTGATGACGCACGCGTTCTTCAAGGCGCTGCTGTTCCTGGCCGCCGGTTCGGTGATCATCGCCTTGCATCACGAGCAAGACATGCGTCACATGGGCGGATTGCGTAAGTTCATGCCGATTACCTACTGGACCGCGGTGATCGGCTCGCTGGCCTTATGCGGGGTTCCGCCGTTCGCCGGCTTCTTCTCCAAGGATAGCCTGATCGAGGCGGTGGGGCTGTCCACGACCCCCGGGGCGGGGATCGCCTACCTGTCCGTCTTGTGCAGCGTGTTCGTCACCGCGTTGTATACGTTCCGCATGCTGTTCATGACCTTCCACGGGGAGGAGCGCTTCCGCGACCACGCGCAGGACCATGGGGACGAGCACGGACCGCACGGCCCTCCGCACGAGTCTCCCTGGGTCGTGACGCTCCCGCTGATCGCCCTGGCCGTGCCCTCGGTGTACGCCGGCTGGGCGTACATCGAACCGCTTCTGTTCGGTGGCTTCTTCGGCGATTCGATCCGCGTCGCGCAGGCGCACAACGTCCTCGCCAGCCTGGCCGAGGAGTTTCACGGGGCGGCGGCCATGGCCGCGCACGCGCTCGCGACAACGCCATTCTGGTTCGCGCTCGCGGGGATCGTCGTCGCCTGGTACCTGTACCTGCGCCGCCCCGAGCTGCCCGAGCGGATCGCCGCGCGCATCAGGCCCGTCTACACGCTGCTAGTGAACAAGTACTGGTTCGACGAGCTCTATCAGTTCGTCTTCGCCGGCGGTGCCCGCAGGCTGGGCGAGTGGTTCTGGAAGATCGGCGATGTCGCGATCATCGACGGCTTGTTCGTGAACGGCACGGCCCGCGTCGTGGGATGGGGCGCCCTCATCGTGCGCCAATTCCAGTCCGGATACATCTATCACTATGCGTTCATGATGATCATCGGGGTGTTCGTGCTCCTCACCCTGTGGCTGGCGCGCGCATGAGGCGCCAGAGGCGATAGCGGACGCGCTCCATGCTATTGGGCTTCCCTCTGTTGAGCCTCGCGATCTGGGTGCCGATCGTGGCCGGGGTCGTGGTGATAGCCACCGGCTCCGACCGCAGCGCTTCGGCCGCGCGCTGGCTTGCGCTCGCCGGCTCGGTCCTCGGATTTCTCGTGACCCTGCCGCTGTATGCGCAGTTCGATCCCCAGGCCCACGGGATGCAGTTCCAGGAGGTGGTCCCCTGGGTCCCGCGTTTCAACATCTACTACCGCCTCGGGATCGACGGTGTATCGCTGCTGCTGATCCTGCTCAACGCCTTCACCACGGTCCTGGTGGTGATCGCCGGCTGGCGGGTGATCCAGTCGCGCGTCTCGCAGTACATGGCCGCATTCCTGCTGATGTCGGGGCTGATGAACGGCGTGTTCAGCGCCCTGGACGGGGCCTTGTTCTACGTCTTCTTCGAAGGCACCCTGATCCCGATGTTCATCGTGATCGGCGTATGGGGCGGCCCCAACCGCGTCTACGCTGCCATCAAGTTCTTCCTGTATACGCTGCTCGGTTCTCTGCTCACTCTGGTCGCCTTCATCTACCTGTACAACGTCGCCGACGGCAGCTTCAGCCTGCTCGACTGGTACAAGCTCAAGATCGGCATGACCGCGCAGGTGCTGATCTTCATCGCCTTCATGCTGGCCTTCGCGGTCAAGGTGCCGATGTGGCCGGTGCACACCTGGCTGCCGGACGCGCATGTGGAGGCGCCCACCGGCGGCTCCGTCGTGCTCGCCGCCATCATGCTCAAGCTCGGCGGCTACGGCTTCATCCGCTTGTCCTTGCCGGTGGTGCCGGATGCCAGCCATGCGCTCGCCGGCTTCGTCATCGCGCTGTCGCTCATCGCGGTGATCTACATCGGGCTCGTGGCGCTGGTGCAGACGGACATGAAGAAGCTGATCGCGTATTCGTCCATCTCGCACATGGGGTTCGTGACGATGGGCCTCTTCCTGTTCAACCCGTTAGGGTTGCAGGGCGCCGTCCTGCAGATGGTGTCCCACGGCTTCGTCTCGGGCGCGCTGTTCCTGTGCGTAGGCGTGCTCTATGACCGCATGCACTCGCGCCTCATCACGGACTACGGCGGCGTGGTCAACACCATGCCGGTGTTCGCATCGTTCTTCATGCTGTTTGCGATGGCCAACTCCGGGCTGCCCGGCACCAGCGGGTTCGTCGGCGAGCTGCTCGTGACGCTGGGCGCCATGAGCGTGAACTTCTGGTATGCCGCCTTGGTCGCCACCAGTCTCGTATTCGGCGCAGCCTACACGCTCTGGATGTACAAGCGGGTGGTCTTCGGTGCAGTGGCCAATGGCCACGTCGCGGCGCTGCAGGACATTGGTGCGCGCGAAGCGCTGTTCCTCGTCTTGCTCGCCATCGCCGTGCTCGGCATGGGCGTGTGGCCCCAGCCGATGAGCGCGGTGCTGAACAACTCGATCCAGGATCTGCTGGGTTACGCGGCGCAGAGCAAGCTCTGATGGCGACTTGCGTTCCGCACCCGGAGGCAGGAGAGCGCGATGAGCGGCGATAGCGCGGTGTGTCGTCCGGCATTCAGGAGCGAGCGACGATGAACCCCGCCGATCTGAACCTCGCTCCCGCGGCTGCCGAGATTTTCGTCTTGGCGATGGCTTGCGCCATCCTCGTGATCGACCTGTTCCTGAACGAGGCGCGTCGCCACGTGAGCTATGTCCTCACGATCCTCACGCTCGTGGCGGCCGCGCTGTGGGCGCTGCACGGCGGCCCCGAACCACGACGCGCGTTCAACGGCATGTTCGTCGACGACCCCATGGCCCGCGTGCTGAAGGCGTTCGTGTGCTTCACGGTGGCGGCGATGCTGGTGTACGCGCGCGCCTACGTGCGGGCGCGGGAGATGTTCCGCGGTGAATTCTTCGTGCTCAGTCTGTTCGCCACGCTGGGCATGATGGTGATGGTGTCGGCGAGCCACTTCCTCACGCTCTACCTCGGGCTGGAGCTGCTCAGCCTGAGCCTGTATTCCATGGTCGCGGTGCAGCGCGACTCGGGTCCCGCGATCGAGGCCGCGATGAAGTACTTCGTGCTGGGTGCGCTCGCTTCGGGGATGCTGCTGTACGGGTTCTCGATGATCTATGGGGCGACCGGCAGCCTGCAGATCGCGGAGGTGGCCGCGCGAATCGCGGGTGGCCACGTGAGCTCCACGCTGCTGGTGTTCGGGCTCGTGTTCGTGGTGGCCGGGCTGGCGTTCAAGCTCGGCGCCGTCCCGTTCCATATGTGGGTGCCGGATGTCTACCAGGGCGCGCCTACCGCGGTGACGCTGCTGATCGGCAGCGCGCCCAAGCTGGCCGCCTTCGCTTTCGTCCTGCGCGTGCTCGCCGCCGCCCTCGGCGCGCCGGCCTTGCTCACGCAGTGGCAGCAGATGTTGATCCTGCTCGCCGTGCTGTCCATGGGCATCGGCAACGTGAGTGCGATCGCGCAGACCAGCATCAAGCGCATGCTCGCCTATTCGACCATCTCGCACATGGGCTTCATGCTGCTCGGCATTCTGAGCGGGTCGCTGAACGGGTACGGTTCGGCCATGTTCTATGTCGTGGTGTACGTCCTGACGGCGGCCGGCGCCTTTGCCATGGTGATGGTGCTGTCCCGGCGCGGCTTCGAGGCGGACGATCTCGACGACTTGAAGGGGTTGAACCAGCGCGATCCCTGGCTCGCGTTCCTGCTGCTGCTGCTGATGTTCTCGCTCGCGGGCATCCCGCCCACAGTGGGCTTCTACGCGAAGCTGGCGGTGCTGCAGGCGGTGATCGGCGCCGGCTTCGTCTGGCTGGCCGTGGTTGCGGTTGCGTTCGCGCTGATCGGCGCCTTCTATTACCTGCGCGTGGTCAAGCTGATGTATTTCGATGATCCACAGGATGCGACGCCGCTGCCTGCCACCGGCGACGTGCGCGCGTTGCTCAGCGTCAACGCTCTGCTGGTCTTGGCGCTGGGCCTGCTTCCCGGCGGCCTGATGGATCTGTGCCAGCGCGCCATCCAGGGCTCCCTGTAAGCGCGCCCGCTTCGCTTCGAGGTTTCACATGCCCGCCGATTACACCGAACAGACGCTCTCCTCGCGCGTCGCGCACCAAGGCAAGCTCCTCACGCTCAAGGACGACGAGGTCCGGCTTCCCGACGGCCGCATCGCCCGGCGCGAGTATGTGCTGCACCAGGGAGCGGTCATGGTGATCCCGCTGTTCGAGGACGGCAGCGTGCTGCTCGAGCGGCAGTACCGCTATGCGCTGCGGGAGCATTTTCTGGAGCTGCCGGCCGGCAAGGTCGATCCGGGCGAGGCGCCGCTCGCCACCGCCCAGCGCGAGCTGCTCGAGGAGACGGGCTATCGCGCGCGCGATTGGCGCCACCTCATCACGCTGCACCCCTGCGTGGGCTACTGCAACGAGAAGGTCGAGCTGTATCTCGCCCGGCAGCTCACGCACGAGGGGCACCCGGGCGAGGACGGGGAGTTCATCGAGTGCATCCGGATGAGCCTGCCGGAAGCGCTCGAGCGCTCCCGGCGCGGCGAGATCACCGAGGCGAAGACGATCGTCGGCCTGCTCTGGGCCGAGAAGCTGCAGACCGGGCAGTGGGAGTGAGAGGCAGGAGGGAAGCGAGCGCCGCGCGGATTATTCCGCGGCCGACAGCGCGAGCTTCTCGGCCAGCACTTCGTACAGGGGCGCGGGCCGGTGGAACAGGTACCCTTGAGCGTAGACCGTCCCCATCTCGGTGAGGATCTTCATCACCGCGCGCTCCTCGACGCCCTCGGCAATCACCTGCTTGCCCAGCCCCTGGGCCACATCGCAAAGGGCCTTGACGAAAATCCGGTTGCCCTCGTCCCTGCCGAGATCGCGGATGAACCCCGCGTCGATCTTCAGATAATCGACGTCGAAGCGCTTTAGGTAATAGAAGGAGCTGAAGCCGGCGCCGAAGTCGTCCAGCGCGAAACGGCAGCCCATCTGTTTCAGTTCCCGGATGAACTGCTGGGTGACATCCACGTCGGACATCGCCGCAGTCTCGGTGATTTCGAACACGAGCTGGTTGTGCGAGACAGCGCTCGCGCCCAGCATTTTGCAAAACTTCCGCACCCAATGCTGGTCGGAGATCGATACCCGGGACAGGTTCACGAAGTAGCGGATCTTTTGTGCCTGGTTGTCGGGTTGGGTCAGGTAGTCGAGCAAGCCTTCGACCACGCGCATGTCGATTTCCTGCACCATCCCCAACGCCTCCGCGTACTCGATGAACTGGCTGGGCAGCACGATGTTGCCGTTCTCGTCGCGGATGCGCACCAGCACCTCGCGATGCACGGTGCGCATGTCGGTGAGTCGTACCACCGGCTGGCTGTAGAGCACGAGCCGGTCCTCCTCCAGGACCTCGCGCAGCTTGTTGGCCCACTGCACACGATGGTGTGTGCGGCGCAGACTCTGCGCATCCTGGTCGTAGAGCACGTAGCGGTTGCGCCCGCCGTCCTTGGCCTGGTACATCGCGATGTCGGCATTCGATAGCAGTCCGGTCACGTCGCTGCCGTGGAACGGGTACAGCGCGATGCCGATCGAAGCCGTCAGGCCCGACACGCGCTGCTGCTGGTTGGCCGATTGGAACCGGTAATGGTGCAAGGCCTCGAGCAGGTGCTCGGCGACTTTCATCGCATGTGCGCGCAGCGAATCCGGCAGGTGCACAGCATACTCGTCGCCGCCGAGGCGGAAGACCTGGCCATTGAACTGCTTGCTGGCCTCCTTGAGCACGCCGCTCATGCCCACGATGAGCATGTCGCCGGAACGATGGCCGAAGTTGTCGTTGACGTACTTGAAGTGGTCGACGTCGATGAAAAGCACCGCACCCACGTCGCCGACCGCTAGCGCCTGCTCGAGCGTGCGCTGCAGGCTCACCCGGTTCGGCAGGCCGGTGAGCGGGTCGTGGGTTGCCAGGTACTCGATCTGCAGCGCCGCCTGGTGCTGCTCGGTGACGTTGCGGGCGGTGCCGCGAATGCCGGAAATCTGGCCGCTCTCGTCGTGCGAGACGCGGGCGTTGATCCCCACCCAGCGGTCGCTGCCGTCGGCCGAGATCAGGTGGGTGAGGTAGTTCTTGACCTCGCCATGCCGTCGCAGGGTGGACAGGAAGCGGCGGTTGGAGATGTGCGAGGGCCGTGCCTCGAAGTCGAAGAAGCAGCGGCTGAGCAGGTCCTTGGGCTGCAGCCCGAAGATCGCTACGGCGCCGTTGTTCAGGTAGGTGAAGCGTCCGAGCGCGTCGGTGGTCCAGATCAGATCGTGCGAGGTCTCCACCAGATCGCGGTAGCGGCTCTCGCTTTCGAGCAGGAGCTGGATGATGCGCCGTTTCTCGCGCAGCGCGCGCCGCGCCGTGGCCAGCTCGTCTTCGTATTTGTCGCTGACCGTGCCCAGGCTCGAGCCGGCGAGTCCGTCGATGATCTCACGCGCGTAGCGCCGGTGCCCTCCGTCCGTGCGTCGGGCCACCAGCACGCCCTGGCTGTCCCAGCGGCGCAGTTTCTGCACCGGCACGCCCAGCTTGGCCGAGGCTTCCTGGATCGAATACTCCGACGCGAGCCGAGACATGCACGATCCTCATTCGAGCCGGGCGCGGGGCCCGGGACCCTCTAATGTACCCGAGTGCAAGCCAGGATGTCGGTCTGCCGTGCCACCAGGCGCTGCATGAGTTTGATGTCACGGGGGGTGAGGCGCAAGGCCGCGTCCACCCACAACTGGACTACGTCCAGCAACTCCTCGTAACTCACGCCGTTCACGCGTCGCCGCACCCGGGCGATTCCCGCCAGCCCGTTGCGGCTGCGACTGCTGCGCTTGGCCAGTACGGACACCTCTGCTTCGCCCTGCCCGGTGTCTACCACGCGGTCGATCACCCCCATGGCAAGCATAGCATCGGCGGAATAGATTCTTCCAGTGCCGAGAAGCTCTTCGGTGAGGCGGCGGCCTACCCGCCGGTCGAGGAACGAGTAGGCGCCCATGCCCGGAAAGAGGTTGAACAGGATCTCCGGGAAACCGAAGCGGGCGTGGCGCTCGGCGATGATGATGTCACTGGAGAGGGCCGCCTCGAATCCCCCGCCCAGACATTCCCCTTGCACCAGCGAGATCGTGGTGACCGGCAAGCCGAAGCCGACATAGTTTCGGTAGAGGACATCCACACAAGCCTTCCCGTACTGGAGCAGCGCGCCAGCATCCTGACGCTCGATCAGCTGAACGAACAGATCCAGATCGCCGCCCAAGTTGAACACCCCGGGCACGCCCGATGCCAGGACGCTGTACTCGATCGGCAGGCTTTCGCCGCGCCATCGGACTACGCCCCGCGTGGCGGTAACGAAGCTGCAATACTCGGCCAAGTCGTCGAGAAGGTCCGGGTTGAAGCTGGGTCGCGGAGTCGGGGTCCAGCGCGACCAGATCGCATTTGCACTCGGATCGTAAGCCGCGCTCAGCTGGTCCGAGAAGAAGAGTTCCGATTGTTCAATGTTCCTGCATAGCTGCGTGTTGCCTGTGACTTCGAGCAGAGCGGGGGGAAGGTGCATGTCCATGTGGTGCGCTCCTGGATCGGGCGTAGGAAGTAGAAGAACCTGTTGGAGAACCCCTGTCTTGCCAGGTCTCGAGCCTGACTCTAAGGGAAGCAACGAAGCGGCGGCAAATCTCACGTTCTGGTAGATTTTTGCATAGGCCCTTGCTAAGGTTTCGAAGTGAAGCAGTGCGTATTCTGCCCGCGGCGCAGGTCGGCACTCAGGCTCGACCAAGCCATGATGCCGGTATGCGTCATCGAGCGGCGACATGCGTGAGGCCGCACGGGGGCGATGTGCTCGAATTCTGCGTCGGATGACCGACTACTCACGATACCGAATGCGAGTGAGCGCAGGCCATCGGGAAAAACCTGAGTTGCAACTCGGCAGGGTTCACCGGAGGCGCACGTGATCCGTTGGCTGCTGGCGCCGCTGCTCCGTGCGCTGCTGCGCGTGCGCATCGAGGGGCGCCTTGGGACGGGCGCCGGCCCGATGCTGTTCGTCGCCAATCACCCGGCGCTGCTCGACAGCCTGCTGTTGTCGGTGTTGCTTCCGGCCGACATCGTCGTGCTGCCGCGCGAGGACCGGGGAGCGCCCTGGCTGCGGCTTGCTTTGCGCGGGCTGCCGCATCTCGCGGCCGACGTCGGCAACCCCGCAATGCTCAGGAAGCTCGTGCGCCTGCTCGCCGCAGGCAAATCGGTTGTCATATTCCCGGAGGGCCAGGTCAATCCCACGCGCTGCGTGGCGAAGATCTACGACGTGCCGGCGCTCGCGGCGTCGAAGGCGGGCACTACGGTGATCCCGGTGTGGATCCGCTACGGACCGGGACGTCTCCCGCGCGTGCACATACGCCTGCTCGCGCCCGCCACGATCCCCGCTTCGGGCCAATCCCTGTCCAGGGCGCGCCGGGCGCATGCGGTCTGCGAGCTGCGACGGCTCATGCAGGCCGCCGCCTTCGAGGACCGCCCGAGAACGACGCTGTTCGCGGCCTTCCTCGACGCGCTGGAGCAGCAGGGCCGGCACGCTCCGATCATCGAGGACCTGACAGAGCAACCGCGCACGTATCACGACCTGCTGCAGGGCTCGCTCGCCATCGGACGCTGGTCCCTGCGCCACACGCAATTCGGGGACAACGTCGGGGTGCTGCTGCCCAACACGATCCCGTCCGTGTGCGCGGTGCTGGGCCTCACCGCCTTCGGACGCGTTCCGGCGATGCTCAACTACACGGCTGGCGCGGCGGCCGTGCAAAGCGCCTGCATCGCCGCGCGCGTGCGCGTGGTGCTGACGTCGCGGTCGTTCATCGAACAGGCGCGGCTCACCTGCGTCGTGGCGGCGATCTCCGACCGGCGCTTGCTCTACCTCGAGGACTTGCGCGGGCAGCTGCGGCTCCTCGACAAGCTCTGGCTCAAGGCGTACGCCCTGTGGTGGCCGCGGCGAGCGATTACGCCGGGGCGCAGCGAAGGGCCTGGCGTGGTGTTGTTCACCTCGGGCTCCGAGGCGCGCCCCAAGGGGGTGGTCCTCAGCCACGAGGCGGTGCTCGCCAACATCGTCCAAGTTGCGAGCGTCATCGACTTTTCGCCGCGCGACAAAGTCCTCAACCCGCTGCCCATCTATCACAGTTATGGCTTCACGGCCGGATTGATGTTATGTCTGGTGACCGGCACACAGCTGTTCCTGGCGGTGTCGCCGCTGCGCTACCGGGAGATCCCGGAGATCGCTTATCGGCACGGCTGCACTTTCGTCTGCGGCACCAGCACGTTCCTGAGCTACTACGCGAAGAACGCCAACCCGCAGGACTTCCGCTCGATCCGCTACGTCATCTCCGGAGGTGAGAAGCTCGGTGCGGACGTCGCGCGCGTCTGGCAGGAGAAGTTCGGCCTGCGCATCTATCAAGGTTATGGCGCGACCGAGTGTGCGCCCGTGGTCTCGTTGTCCGCACCGTACTGCTTCCGCACCGGGACGGTCGGGGGGCTGTTGCCGCGGCTCGAGTGGCGCATTCAGAAAGTGCCCGGTATCGAGCGCGGCGGGGTGCTCCACCTGCGCGGCGTGCAGGTGATGCTCGGCTACTATCTCCGGGACAACCCGGGCGTGCTCGTGCCGCCGCGCTCGATTTACGGCGAGGGTTGGTACAACACGGGAGATGTGGTGGACATGGACCGCGACGGCGTCCTGACCGTCGTGGGTCGCGTCAAGCGCTTCGCGAAGGTCGCCGGCGAGATGGTCTCGCTCGATATGATCGAGGAGGTCGCGCGCGAGGCCTCGCCGCAGCACGCCCACGCCGTGGTGGTGCGCACCGAGGCCGCAAGCGGAGAGATCGTCGTCTTGTTCACGAGCGATCCCAACCTGGACCGCCCGGCCATGGTGCGCGCGGCGCGCCATCTCGGCCGGCCTGACTTCGGTGTCGCGAAGAGGGTCGTGTGGACGCCCGAGATCCCGCTGCTGTACACGGGGAAGACCGACTATGTCGCGCTCGAAACGCTGAGCGATGCCGCCAACGCGCCGGAGATGGAGGCGCCGCCGGCCGAGCACAGGCCGACACCTCGAAGCGGCACGACCTGATTCGAAAGCAACTCCCTAGGAGCGCGCAGTCGCCACCAGGGCCGGCGCTCACGACCCTGGCTTCTCGACGAGCGATCGGCCCGCCTAAGGCTTCTTGTAGGCCACACGGTAGATCACGTTGGCGTAGTCGTCCGAGATCAGCAGGCTGCCGTCGCGCAGCACCAGCAAGTCGACGGGACGGCCCCAGAAGTGCTCGTTCTCCATCCAGCCCTCGGCGAACACCTCCGAGCTCTCGACCTGGTTGTTCTTCAGCGTCACCGTGATGACCCGGTAGCCGCTCTTATGGCTGCGGTTCCACGATCCGTGCTGGGCGATGAAGATCCTGCCGCGGTATTCGGCGGGGAACATGGTGCCGGTATAGAACTTGAGCCCATCTGGGGCCACATGTCCGCCTTGCTTCAGCGCCGGAGGGGTGAACTCCTCGCAGCGGCGCTTGCCGCCAAATTCGGGATCGGGTGAGTCGCCTTGGTGGCAATACGGATACCCGAAGTGCAGGCCGGCCCTGGGCGCGTGATTCAGCTCGTCGGATGGGAGATCATCGCCGAGGAGATCGCGGCCATGGTCGTTGAACCACAGCTCGTGCGTGGCCGGGTCCCAGTCGAAGCCCACCGTGTTGCGCACACCGCGCGCGAAGACTTCGTACCCGGTGCCGTCGGGCCGGATGCGCGAGATCAACGCGTAGCGGTCGGGGTCTGGCTCGCAGATGTTGCACGGTGCGCCCACCGGCACGTACAGCCAGCCGTCCGGACCGAAGGCGATGTACTTCCACCCGTGGTGGGCATCGCGCGGGAAGCGCTCGGTGACCACGACAGGGGCGGGCGGATCGTGGAGCCTCGCTTCGATGTCGTCGAAGCGCAGGATGCGATTCACTTCGGCCACATACAATGCGCCGTTGCGGAATGCGACGCCATTGGGGCTGTTCAGGCCAGAGGCGAGCGTGATGACCTCGGGTCTGCCAGGCTCGTGAGCGACGACGGCATACACGTTTCCAGGCGCGTTCGTGCCCACGAAGACCGTGCCCCGGTCCCCCAGGGCCAGCGAGCGCGGGTGCGGGAGCTCGGCATAGGTCGCGATCTCGAAACCCGGCGGCAGCTTGATCCTGTCCAGGGGCAGCGACCCTGCGCAGGCGGCGCCGGCCCAGGCCACCAAGGCCAGAACGAGCCTGCCCCGGCCTGTTCTCGATCCTGAAGCGCTTGGTTCCATCCGCAGATGCTCGCGGCCGAGCGGCCCGATGCGTTGGCGCCCTCTTGAATTCCCCTTCACGGGCAATAACTATAGCGGTTGTCCAGATCAGGAGCCAATGGAAAAGATGGAAGCAGCTACCAAGGAGACACTCGGCTTCCAGGCCGAGGTCAGACAGCTTCTGCACCTGATGGTGCACTCCTTGTACAGCAACAAGGAGATTTTTCTGCGCGAGCTCATCTCGAACGCCTCGGACGCGTGCGACAAGCTGCGGTTCGAGGCCCTGGCGGATCAGGGGCTGTGGGAGGAGTCGCCGGAGTTGAAGATCCGCGTGAGCTTCGACAAGACCGCCCGTACGATCACGGTGTCGGACAACGGCGTAGGCATGTCGCGAGACGAGGTGGTCGCCAACATCGGGACGATCGCCAAGTCCGGCACCCAGGAATTCTTCCGCAGCCTGACCGGCGACCAGGCGAAAGACGCCCACCTGATCGGACAGTTCGGCGTGGGCTTCTACTCTTCCTTCATCGTCGCGGACAAGGTGACGCTGATCACGCGCCGCGCCGGCTTGGGTGCCGGCCACGGCGTGCGCTGGGAAAGCGACGGTCAAGGCGACTACACGCTGGAGACGGTGAACAAGGAGGCGCGGGGCACGGATGTCATCCTGCACCTGCGCGAGGGCGAAGACGAGCTCGCATCCGGCTTCCGGCTACGCGAAATCCTGCGCAAGTACTCGGATCACATCACGCTGCCGATCCTGATGCGCAAGGAGGAGTGGGACAAGGACCGCAACGAGCACGTGCTGAAGGACGAGGAAGAGCAGGTGAACCAGGCCTCGGCGCTATGGGCGCGGCCGAAGTCCGAGATCCAGGACGAGCAGTACCAGGAGTTCTACAAGCACGTCGGCCACGACTTCGAACCCCCGCTCGCCTGGACCCACGCCAAGGTCGAAGGCAAACAGGAGTACACGCTGCTGCTGTACCTGCCGGCGCACGCGCCCTTCGACCTGTGGGACCGCGAGCACCGCCACGGCGTGAAGCTGTATGTGCAGCGCGTGTTCATCATGGACGATGCGCAGCAGTTGATGCCGGTGTATCTGCGCTTCGTCCGCGGCGTGGTGGACTCGAGCGACCTGCCGCTCAACGTCTCCCGCGAGATCCTGCAGGAGTCCAAGGTGGTCGAGGCGATCCGCGCCGGCTCGGTGAAGCGCGTGCTCTCCCTGCTGGAAGATCTGGCGGAGAACGACAAGGACAAGTACGCCAAGTTCTGGAGCGAGTTCGGGCGCGCCTTCAAGGAGGGCGTGGGGGAGGACTACGCGAACAAGGAGCGCATCGCCAAGCTCGCGCGTTTCGCCTCCACGCATGCGGACACGGACGAACAGAGCGTGTCGCTCGTGGATTACGTCTCCCGCATGAAGCAGGGCCAGAGCAAGATCTACTACATCACCGCCGATTCCTTCGCCGCCGCCAAGAACAGCCCGCATCTGGAGATCTTCCGCAACAAGGGCGTCGAAGTGCTGCTGCTGTTCGACCGCGTCGATGAATGGGTCGTATCCAACTTCACCGAGTTCGAGGGCAAGACGTTGCAGTCTGTGGCCAAGGGCGATCTCGACCTCGGCGAGTTGCAGGACGAGTCGGAAAAGAAGGAGCGCGAGAAGGAGGCCGGCGAGTTCAAGGACCTCACCGACAAGATCCAGAAGACGCTGGGCGAGAAGGTCAAGGAGGTGCGCATCACGCACCGTTTGACGGGCTCCCCGGCTTGTCTGGTTTCGGACCAGTGGGGGATGAGCATGAACCTGGAGCGGCTGCTCAAGGCGGCCGGCCAGAAGGTCTCCGGCGTGAAGCCCATCCTCGAGATCAATCCGCACCATCCGATCGTACAAGGCCTGAAGTACGAGGCGAACGAGGCGCGCTTCGGTGACTGGAGCCACATCCTGTTCGACCAGGCGTTGCTCGCCGAGGGTGGCCAGCTCGATGACCCGGCGAGCTTCGTAAAGCGGCTGAACGAGCTGATGCTCGCGCTCGCAGGAGGCTCCGCGCCCAAGAGCTAAGCGGGTGCCGAGCATGGATCACGCGCCGGCCGCGAGAGCTCCGGTGCGGGTGCTCCGGCGCCGTCAGCGCACGCGCAGCAGGAGCGCTTCGCGCAGCGCGTCCGGATCGCCCAGCAGCCGCTCTGCGTTTGCGAGATCGGCATCGAGCGCGACCTGCGCATCGATCTGCTCTTCGTGGCTCCAAAGCCGAGCCTGTCCGTCGTCGATGAGGCGGCGTGCCTCTTTTTCCGAGATCAGCCCCTCGCGGAACGACGCAACGCCGGCCAGCTCGTCGGAGGGGACCAGCGCGGGGGCGCGGCGGACCTTGAGCCGGCCCAACTCATACCAGGCTTCCGCGAGACGGGGATTGGCCCGCACGCTCTCTTCGAGCAGCCGCAGGGCCTCCGCGTCGTCCTTCGCGGCCAGCTCGGCAAGCGCCTCGCGGTAGGTTTTTACACCCGGAGCTTCGACGCGCGGCGTGCGCTTCACGGCTGGCGCGGCTGCTGCCTTGGCACGGTGCTTGTCCTCGCCGCAGCCGGCTAGCAGTGCAATGCAGAGCGCGGCCAAGGCTGCGCCACGAAGCCGGGTACCTGACCTGGCGCTGAGCCTCATCAGCGGGCGTAGCTCTTCAACGCGGCGACCGTGACGCGTCGGTCGGCCAGCACTTCGTCCACGCCGCGCAACGCCTCCTGCACGTCGGCCCAGGCCCGCTTGCGCTGCTCAGCGTCCCACACGTAGCACTTGCCGAGACGCATCAGATGCAGGGCCTGCTTTTTTGCTTCGACTCCTTCGCGGAACAGCTGGACCGCCGCGGCCTCATCCGAGCGTACTTCCTGGATTGCGAGATTGGCTTTCGCCGCGCCGAGCTGGTACCAGGCCTCGGCAAATTCCGGGTTTGCCTCGATCGCCCGCTGCAGCGACTGGATGGCGGCGCGCAGGTCGCGTTGGCGGATAAGGCCTTTCGCCTCCTGGTACGCAGATTGGCCCGGGAACGCTTCGGCCGTGCTGGCGGCCCCAGTGTAGATCGACGCCGCGGAGGGAGCGGCCGGCGGCGGATGCGGAGACTCGCGGCGGCAAGCTACGAGCAGGCCCAACATCAGACCCAGGCAGACGGACGTCCGCAGCCACACGGCAAGCTCGCGCACGAGCGCACCGAGAACGACCAGAAGCCGCTCCGGTCCAGTAGCCGGCAGCGGCGGGTCGATCGCGACTGGCTTAGGGCGGAGCGACCGCTCACCGGCGGACGCGCCCCGGGGCGAACTCCAGGCACGATTGCCGTAGCTGTACGGGCGATCGGTGTGGTACCTGACGCCAGGCCAGGACCGTGGCGCTCCGGTCGGCTCGCGGGGAAACCCCGGCGTCATTCCGGGCATCCGGGCCGATCCAGGGCGAGGAAACAGCGGCATGGGGCCAGAGCGGTGCGGATTGCGGCGTCGTTCGGCGCGTCGTGTCGATGTCGCGCCCGGCGCGGCAACGCCTCTTCCGCTGCCCGGCAGCCGAGGTCGGACACGACCCAGGCGTTGAACAAGTCTCCCATTCGGACCACAGGAAACGGACCGCCTTCGGCAGACCGAGGTGCCGCTCGCGCGGCGCCGGCTCACTGCGAGTCGGCTTGCTCCCGCTCGCGGCGCGCCTGGTCGGCCTGCATCAACGTGTCGTTCACGGTCTTGGCTTTCTCTAGGGCGCCGCGTTGCGTGTCGAAGATCCGGTCCTGCTTCGCCGCGCGCGGCTCGCCGTCGGATTGGCGTCCACATGCCGCCAAGAACAGTGCCAGCAGCAGGATCGAGATCGTCGTGCGCATCAGTGCCTCCGTGGCGAACTGGCCCGGAGCATGCAGGTTCCGTGCCGCGGTGAAGCAGGAGGAGAGGGTGCGCATCCGGGCTGAGCGCCCCGGCTGATCTGTGCGGTCGCCAGCCGTGCTTCCTGACCCCGCTTCCCCGCCGGCGCCCTGCCTAGGCTCACGGGGGCGAGCGCGTCGCACGCTCACGACCGTCCGTCATCATCCGTATGACCTTCGCGAAAGCTCTTACCATCGCCGTGAGCCGGGATGCGTCTACTCCCGACGGCGGCGAAGGGGGCAAGACCGCTCGCAGTTCGCGAACGGCGCGCCACGGCTGGCGCTGTACGCGGCGGCAACCGGCAACGAAGCCGCGATGCAGCGGGTCAAAGCAGTGCGGGCGGAGTGCGTCGGCTCCAGGGGTGGATCCTTCGCGGACGCGTCCACGCACCACCGCGGTTCCCGTCGGAGCGGGATGGCGAGGCGAGTTGTTGTAACGTCATGTGACAGGGGCAGCCGGCGTCAAACAGGGTTACGTTTTGGTTCACACGGGACGGCCGCCGCACGGTATAAGACCAGCAGCACCGATGAATATCCAGGATCATATTCTGATCGTCGACGACGATCGCGAGATCCGTTCGCTGCTGAGCGACTATCTGCAGAAGAACGGCTTTCGCGTGTCTGCAGTGGCCGATGGCCGCGGCATGTGGAACGTGCTGGACGGCGGCCGCGTCGACTTGGTCATCCTCGACGTGATGCTGCCCGGGGACGACGGCTTCGTGCTCTGCCGGACCTTGCGCTCGCGTGGCAACTGGCCCGTGGTCATGCTCACCGCCAAAGGCGAGGAGACGGACCGTATCGTCGGATTGGAGCTGGGCGCCGACGACTACCTGGCGAAGCCGTTCAATCCGCGCGAGCTGCTCGCCCGCATCAAGTCCGTGCTGCGCCGTCACCGCAGCGTTCCGGACAACCTCCAACCCGAGGTAGCGCGGTCGCTGCGCTTCGCAGGCTGGACGCTCGACCTCGCCTCCCGCAACCTCATCTCACCCGAGCAGGTGGTGGTCGCGCTGTCGGGTGCGGAGTTCCGGTTGCTGCGCGTATTTCTGTCCTACCCGAACCGGGTGCTGTCCCGGGACCAGCTCATGGACCTGACCGTGGGGCGAGAAGCCGAGCCGCTGGACCGCAGCATCGATGTCCAGGTGAGCCGGCTGCGCCAGCGGTTGCGCGACGACGCGCGCGAGCCGGCGATCATCAAGACCGTGCGTGGCGAAGGCTACGTGCTGGCGGCGGCCGTGCAGGCGGCATGATGCGTGACTCGTGACTGGCCGATGCCGTATGGACATGCCATGGCCCTGCCCGATCCGCGCGCACGCAAGAGCGCGAAAATACTGCGTTGCTGAGTGGCTGCCACGTTCCACGAGTCACGGATCACGAATCACGAGTCACCGCTCCCCATGCCCCGCCTCTCGCTCGACACGCTCTACGCCCGGTTAGTGCTGACCTTCACGCTGGGTTTCCTGGTCACTGCGATTGCCACGTTCCTGCTACAGCTTCCGGAGCGCTCGGCGTTCGTGTTTCGCATCACGGCGGGCCAGCCGGCCCACCGGGTGGCAGACCTGATCAAGCTGATCGACCGCTTGCCGCCGGGCAACCGAGAGAAGCTGACGGAGGTTGCGGCTGCTGCGGGCGTGCGGGTCAGCCTGGGACCCGTGGAGCATGAGATGGCACCAACGGAGCCCGGAACCTATGCGGCCGCCTTTCGCGACCTGGTCGCTGAGGATCTGGGCCGGGACTGGCCGCTCGAAGTCCAAGTGGCGCCGGCGCAGCTGCCGCCTGAGGCCGGCCAGCGGGAGCCGCGCGACGGGTTTGCTTTCAAGTTGCGCTCGCAGCTCACCGACGGCAGCGGGGTGAGCTTCGAGTTTCAGGAGCCGCGACGCGTCCCGCTCTGGCCGCGCCGCGTGCTGCAGAACATGCTCATCATGATGGCGGTGATGGCCCTGCTCTCGCTCGTCGCGGTGCGCTGGGTCACGCGCCCGCTCGATCGGCTGGCACAGGCGGCCGAGGCGCTGGGACGCGATATCAACCGTCCTCCGCTCTCGGAAAGGGGGCCGCAGGAGGTGCAACGTGCCGCGCGCGCCTTCAACACCATGCAGGAGCGCCTTTCGCGCTACATCCGCACGCGCATAGGGATTCTCACGGCGATGTCGCACGACCTGAAGACGCCGATCACCCGCTTGCGCCTGCGCGCGGAGTTGCTGGAGCAACCCGAGCTGCGCGACAAGTTCGTACGCGACCTCGGCGAGATGGAGGACATGGTCACCGCGACGCTGGGCTATATGCGCGGACTGGACGACCGCGAGCCGCTGCGGCCGATCGACGTGCGGGCGATGGTCGACGCCATGCAGTCGGACTCGGAGGAACTGCGGCGGCCGGTCCGAGTGACCGGACAGCCGCTCGGCCCATTCCTGGGGAAACCCGAGGGACTCAAGCGTTGCCTGCAGAACCTGCTGGACAATGCGCTGCGCTACGGACAAGACCCTGAGATCGTCATCGAGGACGGTGTCGAAGCCCTCACGGTGTACGTTCGCGACCGTGGGGCCGGCATCCCGGAGCATCAGCTCGAGCGCGTGTTCGAGCCCTTCTACCGGCTCGAGTCGTCCCGCAACCAAGCGACCGGCGGAAGCGGGCTTGGTCTATCCATCGCACGCAACATCGCCCAGTCCATGGGTGGAGACGTCTCGTTGCGCAACCGCGAGTCCGGAGGCCTGGAGGCGAAGCTCGTGCTTCCGCGTCTCAAGCCCCGCTCCGCCGGCACCGACGTCGGCCATGCCGATACGCGCAGCGCTACGACGGTGGGTCAGCCGGGCTCCTGAGTCGGCGGCACGAATCCGCGCCGCCTATTCGACCATCCCCAGGTGTGCGCCGTCTGAGCCCATGTACCAGAGCTTGCCCCGGGCGTCGACGATCATCCTTCGGATCCCGGTGTTCTCGGTCGGCAGCTTCACGGTGCGCAGTTCGCTGGACGCCGGATCGAGACGCACCACCAGGTCCGTGTTGATCTCGCTCGTCCATACGACGCCGGCGCCGTCCACCGTCACAGCATACGGGCCGCCCCGCTTGCCGCCAGGAAGATCGTATTCGCGGATCTTCTTGCCGGCGACCGGATCGAAGCGCAGGAGCTTGCCGTTGCCGAATAAGGTCACCCATAGCGACCCATCCGGAGCCGTTGCCATCCGGCGCGGGGCGCTACCCTGCCCCGTGTCGAACTCGCTGATCCTGCCGCTCTTGGGATCGATCCGGGCGAGCTTGTCGGCCGCCATGCGGCACACCCACACGTTGCCGGACTTGTCCAACGACATGCCATAGGCGCGGCCATCGATCTTGTACTGCGTGAACTTGCCGCCAACGGTGTCGAAACGCCCTACTTTCCCTGCGTTCTGGGCCGTGAACCAGATGTTGCCCTTCCCATCGCTCGCCAGCATGTGCGGGTCGCTTCCGAGCGGCGTCTTATGTTCCGTGACCTTACCGCTGGTCGGGTCGAGATGGCCGATCGTGCCGTTGCCGGCGTACCAAACCGTGCCGTCCTCGGCTACCAGCAAGGCGTGCGGCCGCGCTCCGCGCGGGAGGTCCCACTCCTTGAAGGTCTGTGTCTTGGGGTCGAAGCGCGCGATCTTGTCGCCGTACATCACCGAAATGAAGATGCCGCCATCGGGCGCGGCGGCGTGATCGCGTGCGAACTCGGGAGTGGGAACCGTCCATTCCTCGACCTTGCCCTGAAAGGGCGGATCCTTCCTGACATCGGCGGATGGATGGGAACCAGCCGCCCAGGCGATGCCCGCGAGCATCGCGAGCAGCAGGAAAGAGGCGCGTAGCACCGCTGACATGGTTTTCCTCCCTAGGCCGTGGAACTGCCGCGACCGGTAGCGAGGACCGTACCAGGGTCGTCTGAAAACCACCTTACGACCGGGGAGGTGCCACACTCGGCGATGTGGCCACGCAGGCGCGCGGCCGGCCTGGGTAGACTATCTGTGTCTCCACTGGGGTGAACGCTTCTGGGCGAACGCGTCGATGCCTTCGCCCGCGTCGTCGGCCATCATGTTGCAGGCCATCGTTTCCGCCGCGTACTGATAGGCGGCATCCAGCCCCATCTCGAGCTGCTTGTAGAACATCCGCTTCCCGGTGGACACCGCGACCATCGACTTCGCGAGGATCTTTTGCGTGAGATCGCTCACTGCCGCATCCAACTCTGCCGCCGGCACCGCGCGGTTCACAAGCCCGCGCTGCACGGCGGTGTGGGCGTCGATGAAGTCCCCCGTCAGCAGCATCTCCATCGCCTGTTTGCGCGAAACGTTGCGCGACAGCGGCACGCTCGGCGTCGAGCAGAAAAGACCGACGTTGATGCCCGAGACGGCGAACCGCGCACTGTCCGAAGCAACCGCAAGGTCGCATTGCGCGACCAGTTGGCAGCCCGCTGCGGTGGCGATCCCGTGCACCCGCGCGATCACCGGCTGCGGGATGCGCACGATCGCGGTCATCACGCTGCTGCACTGGGCGAAGAGCTTCTGGTAGTAGTCCTTGCGCGGGTTGGCACGCATCTGCTTGAGATCATGTCCCGCGCAGAACGCCGTTCCGCTTCCGGCGAGCACGACCACGCGCACCGACTCGTCCTTGCCGATCGCCTCCAGCGCCGACTGCAACTCCCCCAACAGCTCCTCGGAGAGCGCGTTGTACTGCTTGGGCCGATTGAGCGTGAGGGTGGCGACCCCACCGGCGTCCTGGCGCAACAGCGTCTTCTCCTCCACGGAAGCGGCGACGGCGGCGGTCATGATCGAAATCTCCAATAGGAAGACGGCCCATTATAGGCGCCGCGTGGCGGCCCCGCCATGCTGCGACGGCGCGGGCCGGTGACCGCTCCTTCCACGCCGCCCCGCTCGCACCCGAACCCGTCTAGAATGCTGGCTGCGCCGTCTGAACACAGCTTCTGCGACATGACCACCAGCACGATGACGGATTACTTCGCCTGCGGGCACGCGGGCAGCGCGAGCTGGCGCGCGGCGGCTGAGGCCGCGCTCGCGCAATGCGGCTCCGGCGTGCGTGGCGCAACGCTCGGTTTCCTCTACGCCACGGATGCGTTCGCGGAGAGTTACGCGGACATCGTGGAGTTCCTGCGGCGACGCACGGGCATCCCGCACTGGGTTGGGACCGTCGGCCTCGGCATCTGCGCGAGCGGGCAGGAATACCTCGACGAGCCCGCGCTCGCCGTGCTGTGCTGCAGCTTCAAGGAGGACAGCTTTCGCGTGTTCTCGGGCCTGATGGCGCCGCGCGACGTTGCGCGCGCGCGGGTCGATTGCGGCGGCGCGCAGCCGAGCTTCGGTGTGGTGCATGCCAATCCGGCGACCCCGTCGCTCACTTCGATGGTGCGCGAGCTCGCCGCACGCACCGAGAGCGGCTTCATCGTAGGGGGGCTCACCAGCTCGCGCGACCGTTCGGTCCAGTATGCCGATGGATTGGCCGAGGGCGGCCTCTCCGGCGTCATGTTCTCGGAGGACATCGTGGTCGCGACTCGCTTGACGCAGGGCTGCGCTCCGCTCGGCGTGAGGCACGTGGTCACCGACGTCCGCCAGCATATCCTCGTCAGCCTGGACGGGCGGCCGGCGCTGGACGTCTTGCGCGAGGAGATCGGCCCGGACTTCTCCGGCAACCTGGACCTGGTGGCGGGCCGCATCTTCGTGGGGCTGCCCATCGAGGGCAGCGATACCGGGGACTACGTCGTGCGCAACCTGGTCGGGTTGGACACCACCCACCGGCTGGTGGCGATCGGCGAGAACGTGCGACCCGGCACGACCCTCCTCTTCTGCAAGCGCGACCGCGGGAGCGCAGCCGAGGATCTCAACCGCATGTTGGGCAGCATCCGCAGCGGACTGTATCGCCAGCCCAGAGGAGGCGTGTACTTCTCCTGTCTCGGGAGAGGTGCCAGCCTGTTCGGCGACAACTCGGAAGAGCTGCGCATCGTTCGCGACCAACTCGGGGACGTGCCGCTGGTGGGCTTCTTCTGCAACGGCGAGATCTCGCACAACCGGCTCTACGGGTACACCGGCGTGCTCACACTCTTCCTCTGAGGCATGCGGCGAACGCGCGTCCCGCTGGTTCGACCCACTGGCGCCCGGGCGGAGCGTCGCGTGGCCGGCCGCGGTCCCCGAGTCTTGCGGATTGCCATTCGCGGATGACGAGTCGCTGACCTCCGGCCCGTCTTCTCCTCATGCCAAACAGACCATCGTCTCTCCAAGAGTTGCTGCGCGCATCGGCCGAATCCCGCCGCTATCCCTTCCCCGAGCGTGCCGCATTCTGGGAGGAGCGACTGGCCTCGCATCTGCCAGACCTGAACAACCTGCTGGACGCTCCGGCCGCCGGGGATATGTTGATCCTGCCGCCTCGGGCCAAGCTGGAGGTGGTCCCTCCTGTGCCGTCGCCCTCCGCCTCCGGCGCACTGAGCGATCCGTGCTTCGCCGGCGCGGCCGACATCGCCGCCGCCGTCCGGGCCCGCCAGCTCTCGCCCTTCGAGGTTGCGCGCGCATTCGTCGAGCGGACCGACGCGCACCGCTCGCTCAACGCCTTCATCACGCTGCGGCCGGAGACGGTGCTGCGCGATGCACGCCAACTCGAGACACGGGTGCAAGCGGGCGAGGAGCTCGGACCGCTCGCGGGCGTGCCGGTGGCCGTGAAGGACCTGATGCACGTGAAGGGCTATCCGTTCACGTGCGGCACGAAGGCGATGGAAGCGCAGGAAGCCACCGCCGATGCCGATGTCGTAGCCAAGCTACGCCAGGCAGGCGCGCTCATCATCGGCACCACGAACCTGCACGAGCTGGCGTATGGCGTCACCAGCGCGAACGCGCACTTTGGGCCGGTGCACAACCCCGCCGCCCCAGGGCATGTTCCCGGCGGGTCGAGCGGCGGCTCGGGGGCGGCTGTCGCCGCGGGGCTCGCGACGCTTGCCGTCGGCACCGACACCGGAGGCTCGATCCGCATCCCCGCCGCATGCTGCGGAATCGTAGGCTTCAAAGGCACGCACGAGGCGGTCAGCCGCGCGGGGGTCTGGCCGCTCGCCGATACGCTCGATCACATCGGACCGCTCGCGCGCAGCGTAAGCGATGCTGGACTGGCGTTCGAGGTGATGACCGGCTTGCCGACAGGGTGCCTGGGCGGGAAACAGATCGAGCGCCCGCGCCTGATCCGGCCCACGCCGTATTTCGACGAGCACCTCGAACCCGGGATCCGCGCGGCCATCGAGGCCGCGATCAAGCGGCTCGGGGCCGCGGGCGCGGTGCTCGAGCAGCAGCACGTGGAGGGCATGCGCTACGTCGGGGCCGCCCAGTTCATGACGCTGTGCTCCGAGGCCTGCCAGGCGAACTGGAAGCTGCTCACCGAGCGCGGCGAGGGCATCGGCCCCGACGTCCGCCTGCGCCTGGAGATCGGCCAGTTCATCGCCGCGATCGACTACGTCAAGGCGCAACGGCTGCGCCGCGCGATCCGGGAAAACATGATCGCGGCGCTCAAGCATGCGGACGTACTGGTGCTGCCGACGCTGCCCGTGTCCATTCCCAAGCAGGGTGTGAGCGTCATGGAGTTCGCCGGACGCAAAGTGCCGCTGCCGGCCGCGATGACGCGGCTCACCGCTCCATTCAACTTCTCGGGCCTACCCGCACTCAGTCTGCCTTGCGGCCGGGATGACAAGGGCTTACCGGTTTCGCTGCAACTCGTCGGCCGGCCCGGCGCGGACTCCACCGTGCTCGCCGTGGGAAGATGGGCCGAGACGGTCCTCGGCCTTTGAGAGCGGCACTGCACGCGTGAAGATCACGAGCCTGCAATCCCAGGTTGTCCGCCTGCCGGCCGATGAGCCGCTCGCCGGCGGACCCGCCTTTCCGGGCCCCTGGCGCGAATTCGTCACGCTACAGCTGCGGACCGATGCCGGCATCGAAGGCGTGGGCGTCACCTTCTTCGGCGCAGCGCTCACCGCCACGCTGAAACACGCCGTCGACCAGCTCGGCGCGCTGGCGGTCGGCGAAGATCCGCTGCGGATCGAGGCAATCGGAGCGAAGCTGCGCGAGGCGGCCTCTGGCTCTGCGGGACCCGGAGGGATCTTCACGCTGGCATATTCCGCGATCGACATGGCGCTGTGGGACATCAAGGGCAAGGCGCTCGACCAGCCGCTCGCCACCCTGCTCGGCGGGCTTCGCAGCAGCGTGTCCACGTACGCGAGCGGTGCGCTGATGCGCACGTTTCCGCTGGAGCATGTCGTGAAGGCGGCGCCGGCGCTGATCGAGAAGGGTTTCCGGCAGATGAAGATGCAGCTCGCGCTGCCCGGTGAGACCACGCCCGCGCGCGAGGTCGAGCGCGCGCGTGCGATCCGAGGAGCGATCGGTCCGGACATCGACCTCATGTGCGACATCAACCAGCGCTGGAGCGTGCACCAGGCGATCGACATCGGCCGGCGGATCGAGGATGTCCACCTGTATTGGCTCGAGGATGTGACGGCGCATGACGACTTCGCCGGGCTCGCACGTGTGAGCGATGCGCTCGCGACCCCTGTGGCCGGCGGAGAGTACGTGTATGGCATCGCGCCGTTCCGCCACATGCTCGAGGCCCGCTCCGTCGACATCGTGATGATCGATCTGCTGCGGGTCGGTGGGATCGCCAACTGGCTCAAAGTCGCCGGCATGGCGGAGGCATTCAACCTGCCCGTGGTGAGTCACCTGCTCCCGGAGATCCACGTGCATCTCGTCGCGGCCGTTCCCAACGGGCTGACCGTCGAGTACATGCCGTGGACGATGAAGCTGTTTCAGGAAGCGCCCGCCGCACAGAACGGGCAGCTCACGGTGCCGTCGCGTCCCGGCCTCGGCCTGGCGTTCGACAGCGACGTGATTCGCCGTTACAGCGTGGGGTGAGCGGGCGCGCGAAGCGGCCGCTACTTCCGGCGCGCCGCTAGCGCGACGGCGACGAGGAACAGGAGGAATGCGGCAAACGCCCACTCCGACCCCGCGACCCCGATGAGCTTCCAGCCCGCCCTCTCGCATTCGCCGGAACCCAAGAAGTATCGCGGCAACGCATCGGAGAGAGGCAAGGCGCGGATCAGCGGGTCGACATGCGGCTCGACCATGGCCATGTTGAGCGGGAGTTGTCGCGGCCAAGACTGGTGCGCGGCCGCCGCTGCTCCGATCAAGGCGATGACGCCGATACACGCGCTCAGCACGGTGCGAGTGAGCCTGCCTGCACCGATGGCCACGGCGAGCAGCGCGATCATCGCGGCGAACACCAGCATGTACCGGATCACCGCCTGCGGCGTGCAAGAGTGCAGGCGCAGCGCATGCTGGAAGTAGATGCCGAGTCCGAGCAGTAGTGCAGCGGCGAGCAGCACGAACAGGTAGCACAGGCGAGCGAGCATAGACCAAGCCTCGAAACGGGGGCGGCGAGGCGAGTGCCAGCAAGCTTCGTGCTAGCTTGTGCGATTCCGTGCTCCGCTTCACCGGGAGGATCGCGCGAGCGCGGCCCATCCGCCGATGCTCCCAGGAGGGTTTCCGGCCCGGCACCGATGGTCGCGCGCCACTGGTTGGCGCCGCTTGCCGGCAGCGGGCGCGCCCCGACCTGCCGCGCGCCCTAAGCGGTACGGTGTCGCAGCGCGAGCTCAAGCGCTTCGCGAAGGGTTCGAGCCAGTACGAGCACGCAGGGGGATGCACTCATGGCCAGCATCTTCGACGACAAGCAGTCCCGCCGCATCGAAGCGGTATACCTCACGCCGGACATCGTCCAGCAGCGCGGGCAATTGCTCGAAGCGCTGGCGCTACAGCCGGGCGAGTGCGTGGTGGATCTCGGTTGCGGTCCGGGGTTGCTGGCGCTGCAGATGGCGCGCAGCGTAGGGGCGGAAGGCGCGGTGCACTGCATCGACTCCAGCGACAGCATGCTCGCGCTCGCCAAGCGCCGCTGCGACGGGCTGCCGCATGTTCACGTGCGCGATGGCGATGTCGCCGCGCTGCCCTATCCCGACTGCAGCTTCGACGCCGCCGTGTGCACGCAGGTGTACGAGTATGTCCCGCACGTGGACCGCGCTCTGGCGGAGCTGCACCGTGTGCTGAAACCCGGTGCGCGCGCAG
>Ga0335077_10001719_pt1 | contig 26039 bp, 30 predicted proteins | sample Lox_Sample_31_FD_207151 | JGI IMG/M metagenome (GOLD analysis project Ga0335077, IMG submission 207151) | Soil microbial communities from Loxahatchee National Wildlife Refuge, Florida, United States - Lox_Sample_3.1 | ecosystem: Environmental > Terrestrial > Soil > Wetlands | place: USA... | reverse complement strand
CGGAATCCAAGGAGCGATTCGCCAGGGCAGACCCCTCGAGGTCAAACAGAACCTGCTCGCGCAGATCGTCGACTCCTGGTCTGAGATCACCGGCCAGCCCAAGAAGCAAGTCCTCGCCGGCCTGACTGAGATCGAATCCGACATCACGATGGAATACGGACTCATCCTCCCGCCGCCGGGAAGGGAACCCGAATGGTTCGAGGACAACGCTGACGCACTCGACGGAATCTCGGGAACGGGCCTTTAGCGTCCGCCGCGCTCTCGAGCAGCGCACCACAGGCGAGTTACGACCGTGAGCACCTGAATTGACCACCAACTGATGGCCGGCGACGCAGGGATCACCTCCAGCGATGAACAAGGGGGCCAACCCGACGTGAAGGAGACCAGATGTCGCAGAGGACGCACATGGTCGAGGTGACCGGCAGCGGCGATGCCCGCCAGGTCGAGGCGCGGCTTCAGGAGGCGCTCGACGCGCACGGCCTTCAGCTGTTCGCGCGCATAGACCATGCGGCCGGCGCCCGCAAGGCCGATGTCGAGCTGGGACCCAACGTCCTGTTCATCTTCGGCAACACGCGCGTCGGCACCCCGCTGATGCAGGCCGACCCCCGCGTCGGCATCGAGCTGCCGCTGCGCATGCTGATCTGGGAGGACCCCGACGGGACGCATGTCGGCTACCTCGATCCCCGCGAACTGGCCGGCCGCTATGCCCTCGACGGCCACCAGCAGACGCTCGACCGGCAGGCCGCGGTGCTCACCAAGCTGGCCGCGGCGGCGGCCGGCTGAGCCCCCTGGTGCCAGTGACCCGCACCAGGGTGTCGCCGGAGGCGACGCGGGGGCCCCGCGAACACACTCGTCCCAATCAATCTGAAAGGAGGCCACGTGTCTGCGATCGCCGACATGACGGCAACCCCCGCAATCCGCGCCTTCCAGATCGACGTTCCGGACGAGCTCGTCGCCGATCTCCGCCGGCGCGTCGCAGCGACGCGCTGGCCCGACAAGGAGACCGTCGCCGATCAGTCGCAGGGCGCCCAGCTCGCGAAGATGCAGGAGCTCGTCAGCTACTGGGGCACCGGCTACGACTGGCGCAAGCTCGAGGCGAAGCTGAACGCGCTTCCGCAGTTCATGACCGAGGTCGACGGGGTCGACATCCACTTCATCCACGTTCGCTCGCGCCACGAGGATGCGATGCCGCTGATCATCAGCCACGGCTGGCCGGGATCGAGCGTCGAGCTGCTCAAGGTGATCGAGCCCCTGACCGACCCGACCGCACACGGCGGCGACGCCGCAGACGCCTTCCACCTCGTCATCCCGTCGCTTCCCGGCTACGGCTTCTCGGGTCGGCCCACCGAGCCCGGCTGGGGCCCCGACCGGATCGCGCAGGCCTGGGGCACGTTGATGGATCGGCTCGGCTACGACCGCTACGTCGCGCAGGGCGGCGACTGGGGTGCGGTCATCTCGGAGGCGATGGCGCGCCAGGCACCGGCCGGACTCGCGGGGATCCACGTCAACCTGCCGGCGGCGGTGCCGGCCGACATCGAGGCAGCGCTTGCGGGCACCGGTCCCCTGCCGGAGATGACCGAGCAGGAGCGCGCGGTGTTCGACTCCCTGATCGCCTACCGCAAAGCCGGATATGCCGGCTACTTCATCGCGCTCACCTCGCGCCCACAGGCGGTCGGGTACGGCCTGACCGACTCCCCGGCCGGGCTCGCTGCGTTTTTCCTCTGGCATCCGGGGTTCGCGAACTGGTCCTACGGCGACGATCCGGACGCATCCCCGACGAAGGACGACGTCCTCGACAACTTCTCCCTCTACTGGCTCACGAACACGGCCGCGTCGGCGGGGCGAATCTACTGGGAGAACCACGGTGCACAGCCGACCAGTGCCTCCGCACTCAAGAGCGCCGAGATCTCGGTCCCCGTCGCGATCACCGTCTTCCCCGACGACGTCTACCGGGCTCCCGAGAGCTGGGCCCGCCGCGCCTACCCCAACCTGGTCTACTTCAACGAGGTCGACAGAGGCGGCCACTTCGCAGCCTGGGAGCAGCCGCAACTCTTCACCGAGGAACTGCGGGCCGCGTTCAGAGTCCTTCGGTAAACCGATCGCGGAACAGCACTGTGTTCGGATCCGACGGCGGGGCCGGTGGTCTCAAGCCACGCGGCCCCGCGCAGGGACCGGTGCGTCAGTGCCCCCGGCCGGAATCGAACCAGCTCACGCGGTTTGGGAAGCCGCTGGTTTGAGTCCCAGGGAGTCCCGGTGTGTTCGAGGAGTCCCTTCCTGTACGGGCTCGGTTTCCCTGGGAGTACCCGGAAGTACGCCTGAGTCCGAGGAGTCCCGGCCTGTCCCGGTAGACGGCTGGTGGAGGGAGGCCCGCCTGAGGAAAGGAGCTCGCCTGGCGACGCGACGATCGGGCGTGGCCCGGTCTGGTTCCTATCTCAGCTCGAGCTGGTCGACTAGGACGTCCCAGTACGGGTTGTGCTCGAAGTTGCGGACGTGCGGCGAGACGAAGTCGACCTGGCGTTCGTTCACGAGCGGCACCGACGCGGCCTGGTCGACCAGCGCGTGGTCGACGCGCGTCCAGAGGGCCGCCGCGGCGCGCGGGTTCGTGTTCTCGAGGTCGAGCGCTCGTCGCATCAAGGTGTCGTCGTGGCGGTTGCAGAAGTAGCCGCCGCTGTTGGGGCTGTCGCAGGCAAACCAAGTCCAGAGGAAGCCGTAGGGCGTCGAGTCCTCGATACCGGTCGGGATCAGCTGGACGCTGTGCTGGACCGCCGGCGGTAGGGCGTCGAAGGCTTCGTGGGAGATCAACCGGACCCGAGCGCGATAGCCGAGGCGATCGAGCACGCGGGCGGTGTAGGCGCTGAGCGCCCGCCCGAGTAACGGGTCGCCGCTCCAGCCCCAGACGGTGATCTTGTCGCCGCGCGTTCCCGACTCGGCCACGAGGCGCTCGGCGCGGACGAGATCGGGCGCGCTCGTGTAGGGGCAGTAGTGGCGATAACCGCGAACGCCCGCGGGGAGCATCTGGCAGGTCGGAGTCGCGACCAATGTGCCGCCGACGATGCGCTCGATTGTGCGCCGGTCGATCGCGAGGTTCAGCGCCCGCCGCGCCCGGACGCTGTTGAACGGCGGCAGGCCAGCATTGAGCTGGAAGAAGTCGGTCTCGGTCGTCTGGAAACTGTGGAGCTCGCTCGACCGGCGTGCCTTCACGCTGGGGATGAGCGACGCCGGGATGGGGTCGGCCATCCAGTCGGCGCGTCCCTGCTCGATCAGGCGAACCTCGGCCGCTGCAGAGAGCCCGAATCGCCAGATGATCTGATCGGGATTGCCCGCGGGCTGGGCGGCATGCGACCACTCGTGGAAGTAGGGGTTCCGGACGTAGCGGATCTCGCGCTTGCCCACGAACGCGACCTCGTATGGACCGGTGCCAGGGATCGGCGTGCGTGGGCTTCGGTGCATCGGCGTTCCGGGCGGAACCGGTGCAGCGAGCCCACCGTTGGTGAGCTTGAGGAGGAAGTACGGATCGGCCTGGGCGAGATGAATCGTGACGGTGCCTGCCGCGTTGTTCGTGACGATCCCACCCGCAAGGTTGCAGTCGATCGGCCGGCGGCCGTGTGGGAGACACGCCGCCGATCCTCGGATGCCGTCGAGGAGGTCGGTGCCGTACGAGCGGAGGTCGAAGTCCCGCTCGATCGCTCGCCGGAAGTCGCCGGCTCGCACGAGTCGCCCGTCCGAGTACCGGACTCCGCGGAGCAGCCGGAACGTGTACGTCGTGTCGCCATCGGTCGGCGTCGGCACCTTGAGCGCGAGATCGGGAACGAGTTGGACGCCGGCCGCACCGCCGACGTGGTTGAACGTCACGAGCACATCCCTCGTCAGGCCGTCCGACTGGGGAGGCGTGATGTCGCCTTGCAGCGCGGGGTCGAGCAGCACAGGACGCGTGTGGAGCAGGACGAGCGTCCCGCCCCTGTGCTCCACGGCCGGGGTGATGCCGATCCAGAGACGGCCGGCCGCGGCCGCGAGCGCCGTCGGCTGTCCGCCAATCGGGATCGTGCGCGTGACGACGTTCCGGGCGGGATCGATGCGCCACACGTCGTACGACCACCGGTTCGCGACCCAGACACCGCCGGGCGTCAGCGCGAGCGCGGCGGGCGAGTTTCCGACACGAATCGTGAAGGCGACCGAGCCTTTGGTGGGGTCGATGCGGGTCACCGTCGAGTCGAGCGTGTTGGCGACCCACACGGCGCCGGGTCCGAGCGTCAGGGCCGACGGCCCGTCGCCGACTCCGATCCTCGCCAGCGCCTGGCCGGAGCGCGGGTCGATCTCCTCGACCGTGTTCGTCTCGTAGTCCGCGACCCAGACGCCTCCATCGCCGACCGCGAGCGACGTCGGTGTCAGGTCGAGGGGCACCGTGTTCAGCACGCCGCCCGTCTTCGGATCGAGCTCGATCAGCGAGTCGTCGGTGGTATCGGCGACCCAGAGCCCGCCCTCCCCGTATGCGAGCGACGACGCCTGAGCTCCGGCGAGCGAGATCGTCTGTGTGAGCGTGTCCGTCGACGGGTCGATTCGCGCGATCGATCCTCCCGGAACGCTCGCGACCCAGACGTATCCGCCCCCGACGGCGACCGTGCCCGGGCTGCCGCCGACGGGCACGCGATCGACGACCGACCGGCTGGAGAGGTCGATCCGGGAAACCTCCCCGAGGCTCCCGTCCGCAACCCAGAGAGCGTCGGCGCCGGGTCCAATCGCATCCGACGGACCGGCGAGGGCGACACCGGCGGTCGTTCCTCCGGACGACGGGCTCAGGCCGACGATCTCGTCCCGCCGAACCGTCGCACCGGCGCTGCCGCCGTGCCCCAGTCGCGGCAGCAGAGCCACGAGCGCTGCGGCGGCGACGACGAGGCACGCGACGACCGCCGCCACCCGACGTGTCGGCCGCCGCCTCGGACGCGAGCGCAGCGCGGTCTGCACGCCGAGGGCCGGATCGTGCTGGAGGATGCGTCGCTCGAGCTCGCGAAGCTCCGGCCCGGGCTCCAAGCCCAGCTCGTCCGCGAACCGCAGCCGTGCACGCCGGTAGACCGAGAGCGCCTCCGCTTGGCGGCCGGCGCGGTAGAGGGCGAGCATCAGCTCCCCCACCGGCCGCTCGCGATACGGATGCTCGTCGACGAGACGCGTCAGCTCTCCGACGAGCTCCGCGCCCTCGCCCGACGCGAGCCTCGCCTCGGCCAGGTCCTCGATCGCCAGCAGCCGGCGCTCGCCCAGCCGCTCGATCTCCGCCGGAGCGAACGGCTCGTCGATCAGATCGGCCAGCGCGGCGCCGCGCCACAGCGCCAGCGCCTCCGTCAGCGCGTCGGCCGCGCCGCGCGGGTCGCCCCGCGACGAGAGCCCGCGGGCGCGCTCGCAGAGCTCCTCGAAGCGGTCGAGATCGAGCTCGCCCGGCTCGACGTGGAGGACGTAGCCGGGCGGGCTTCGCTCGAGCCGGTCGGCGCCGATGACCTTGCGCAGCCGGGAGACATAGTCGTCGAGGCCGTGCTCCGCGCTCGCGGGCATCTGCCCGCCCCAGAGACCCTCGATCAGACGGTCTCGCGGCACGACCTCGTTCGCGCGGAGCACCAGCATCGCCAGCAGCGCCCGCGGCTTCGGCCCGCCGAGCGGAAGCGGCTTGCCGTCGAGGCACGCCTCGACCGGGCCGAGGACGCCGAACTCCACCACACGCCGTATGAAAGCACGGCTTCCGACCCGCTTTCGAGGTTCTTCCGAGGTGGGCCGGTCACGATCGCGCCTCCGCATCGTCGAACGGAAGGAGCGAGGAGATGTCCTGCCGACTGCGCATCCTCGGCATTGCTGCTCTCGTGGCCGCGGTGGCCGCCGCGTCGTCGGCCGGCGGCTCGCTGCGGGTCACGTCGACGCTCGACGGGAAGACCGTGCTGCCGCTGCGCATCCGCTGGATCGCGACGCCACAGTTCCCGGTCGCGCAGGTGCAGGAGGTCGACTACCTGATCGACGGCCGCCGCGCCTGGGTCGAGCACCACGCGCCGTACTACTACGGCGCCAACGAGGGCAGCTATGGCAACTGGCTCGTGACGTCGTGGCTGTCCCCGGGCCTGCACACGTTCACCGTCCGTGCCGTCACGAAGACCGGCCAGACGGCGGCCGACAGCGTCAAGGCGCGCGTGATCGCCGCGCCCGCGCCGCCGACGAAGCTGGCCGGGACCTGGACACGCGTCGTGACGAAGGCCGACCTGAAGAAGGGACCGAAGGGGCCGCCGGCCGGCCGCTGGACGTTCCAGGTCACCTCGGTCGGCTGGGGCTGGTCCGCGAAGGACCGGTGGGACGTGCGCTACCTCACCGACGGGAAGGTCGTCATGGCCCCGGAGATCGACACACCGGACGAGCAGGCCGGCGGCTTCTGCGGCGTCGACACCCTCTTCACCTGGACCGTGACCGTCGCCGCCGACGACCAGAGCATGCAGCTGAGCCCCGACGGCCACGACAGCTGCGGCGACCGCGTCGCGATCCTCGAAGGCACCTGGACCCGCGCCCACTGAACGCAAGGAGCTCACCGATGAAGAAGCTCACGCCGAAGCACCTACTGCTCGTCGGGACGGCCGCCGCGGCGGTCGTCTGCGGCCGAGCCTCCGCGGCAACGATCACCGTGTGTCCGAACGGATGTGCGTTCAACCAGGTCTCCGCGGCGGTCGCCGCGGCTAACCCTGGCGACACCGTCAGCGTCGGCCCCGGCTCGTATGCGGGCGGCTTCGCGATCACGAAGAGCGTCAACCTCGTCGGCGCCGGCGCGTGGAGGACCACGATCAAGGGTGGTGGCCCGGTGATCACCGTCGGCACCTTCGGCGCCTCGAGCGAGCCGACGGTTTCGATCTCGGGCGTGACCATCACCGGTGGACTGACGCACTCGAGCGACCAGTCGGAGGCTTTCTTCGGCGACCCGAACGTCTGGGCGATCGGCGGCGGCATCTACGTTCCCTTCGCCGCGAACTTCACGCAGGGCGCGACGCTCACCGTTACCGACAGCGTGATCAGCGGCAACCAGGTGACGCCGACCTCGAGCGCACCGATCGGACCGCCGTGCCCCGGCGACGTGCCCTGTCCGTTCGCAGAGGGAGCCGGCGGCGGGATCGGCGACGAGGGCAACGTCACACTCGTCCACACCATCGTCTCGAACAACCAGGCCCGCGGCGGGACGACCAGCGACGCTGACGGCGCGGGCATCTGGCTCTCGAATCACGCGGCGCTGGCGATGCAGGACTCGAGCGTCAGCGGCAACCTCGCCCAGGCGAGCGACCCGAACGGCCGCTTCGCCGAAGGCGCCGGCATCTTCGCCGTCGTCAACAACACGGTCACCATCACCAACAGCCGCGTCACCGCCAACGCCGCCAGGCTGACGAGCAGCTTCCCGTTCCTGCTCGGCGGCGGTCAGGTCCTCGAGCTCGGCGCGCACGCTGCCGGCGTCCACCTGGGCGACAACGGCACGTACACGATCAGCGACAGCCACATCGACGACAACACCGTCTCGGCGAGCGATCCGAACGGGCAGCTCGAGGTGTTCGACGCCGGCCTCTGCCTCTGCGGAAACTCCAGCACGCTCACGCTCCGCGACTCGACCGTGTCGGGAAACACGCTCAGAGCCGTAATGGCGACGAACGGCGACCTGTTCCAGGACATCGGGTTCACCGCCGGCGGCACGTTCGAGGTCGACGGCCCCGCAACGGTGACCCACACCCAGATCACCGGCAACACATCGGTGCTGATCGGCCTCAGCGGGCCGCTCTATACCAACGGCACAATCCTCGCCGCGACCACGCCGGACACGAGCCCGGCCGTTATCTCGGACAGTTCGATCAGCGGGAACTCGACCACCGCGATCACCCCGGCACGGGCGACGATGATGGGAGGCGGCGTCTTCGACGTCGGCGAGCTCGTGCTGAACGACGACCAGATCCAGAAGAACACCGAGACCGCGATCGCCGCCGGAGGAACCGTGCAGGGCGGCGGCATCTGGGCTGGACCGTTCGCCCCGTTCCCGGAGCAGCTGACGATCGAGAACAGCAGCATCACCCGCAACGCGCTCTCGGGAAGCAACAGCAGCATCCTGCTTCAAGGAGCCGGCCTGTTCACGAACATCCCCACAACGCTCCGCGACAACACCATCGTCAAGAACGTCCCCGACAACTGCTCCGGCACAGGCTGCTGAAGGAGCCGTCCGCCGAGGAGGGCACGGCGGCATCGCGTTTCAACGCGGAAAACACCCGCAGCTAATGCCCCCGGCCGGAATCGAACCAGCGCACGCGGTTTAGGAAACCGCTGCTCTATCCACTGAGCTACGGGGGCGGGGCGGTGGCATTGTAGGCGGGCATGGGACGCGTCACCCCCGCCGAGATCACCGCTGCTGCTGCGGCGAGCTTCGAGGGCTGCTCCGACGAGCGGCTGCGCGAGCTGCTCCAGGCGCTCGTCCGGCACCTGCACGCGTTCGCCGTCGAGGTCGGGCTGACGCAGGCGGAGTGGGACGAGGCGATCCGTGTCCTCACCGAGACGGGGCACATCACCGACGAGCGCCGGCAGGAGTTCATCCTCTGGTCGGACACGCTCGGGCTGTCGATGCTCGTCGACGCGCTCGCTCATCCTGCCCCCGAGGGCGCGACCGAGTCGACGGTGCTCGGACCGTTCTACACGGCCGGCGCGCCGCTGAAGGAGTACGGCGCGAGCCTCGCCTCCGAGCCGGCCGGCGACCCGGCCTGGCTGCACGGGCGCGTGCTCTCGCTCGACGGCACGCCGATCGCCGGCGCCGAGCTCGACGTGTGGCAGAACGGCGACGACCGCCTCTACGCCGTGCAGCGGCCCGAGGCGGCGGAGGACCACCTGCGCGGCTGCTTCCTCACCCGGGAGGACGGCAGCTTCGGCTTCGTCGCGGTCCGCCCGGTTCCGTACACGATCCCCGACGACGGTCCGGTCGGGGCGATGCTCGGCGCGACGGGACGGCATCCGTGGCGGCCGGCGCACATCCACGTGATCGTCCGCGCCGACGGACACCGGACGCTCGTCACGCACATCTTCGACGCGGCGAGCGCGTACCTCGACTCCGACGCGGTCTTCGCGGTGAAGCCCTCGCTGCTGCGCGAGTTCGTTCCGCGCGCGGCCGACGATCCCGAGCGGCCGGCCGGAGTCGACGGCGACTGGTTCTCCGTCGAGAGCGACTTCGTGCTCGTCCCGGCTACGGCCGGATGAGCCGCGCCGAGGCGGCGACGCCGCCGAGGCCCTCGGCGGCGAGCTTCGTCGGCGGCTGCGTGCTCGAGACGACGATCCGCATCCAGCGGCCGGACGGATTCCGGACGCAGCGCCACGCCTGCTGCTGCACCGTGTCGACGCTCGCGTCGGTGTTCTGCGACCAGTAGACCTTGTTGCCGGACAGCTGGAACGTCTTCTGCTTGCCGGCGGCGCAGCTCGACGCGAGCAGCGGCGTCACGTCGAAGCGCACCTGCCGGTTCGAGCGGTTCGTGAACCAGATCCGCAGCTCGCCGGAGACGTACTGCCAGGTGACGTAGTGCCAGCCGGTCATCATCCGCGCCGGCGAGTAGCTCTCGATCCCGGCCTTCTTCGCGATCTGCCTTTCGACCGCGGCCGGCACCGGGTGCGCCGGCATGAACGCGAGCGCGGGCGCCGCGCCGAGCGCGAGGAGGACGAGCGGGACGAGTGCGAGTCTGCGCATCGAGGCGACGGTAGCCGCCGAAGGTCAAGGAGCCGTGCGCGCCGGGTAAAGAACGGATTACGGCTTGAAGGCCGTCATCACCGCGTCGACGACCCGGCCGGCGAGGCCCTCGTCGAGCGGCGCGCCGCTCAGCAGCAGCCGGTAGTAGACGGGGCCGAAGAGGAGCTCGTGCGCGAGCTCGACGTCGGTGTCCGCACGCAGGTCGCCGCGCTCGATCCCGCGCGCGAGCAGCCGGTCGGCCTCGGCGATCCGCAGGGCGACGACCCGCTCCTGGAACGCCTTCGCCAGGCCGGGGTCGGCGGCGAGGTCGGAGACGAGCCCCTGCATGACGCGGCCCATCAGCGTCGAGCCGAGGATGGACACGGCGGCGTCGACGAAGTCGACGAGCTCGGTGCGGGTGTCGCCCGTGTCCGGCGTCGACACGACCTGCTCGACCATGTCGATGAGGACGGCGAGCGCCAGCTCGTGCTTGCCCCGGTAGTGCCGGTAGATCGTCGTCTTCGCCACGCCGGAGCGGGCGGCGACGCCCTCGACCGTCAGCTTGCGCACGCCACCTTCGGCGAGCAGCTCGCGCGTGGCGTCGAGGATCGCCCTGTCCGAGCGGGCTCCGCGTGGTGTCAGCGTCGTCACCATCCTGAAACGACACGTAGCGTAGCGCGTCTGCTACCGTCAGGACAAGAAACGCTACGGAGCGTTTCGCAACGACAAGGGAGAACGATGAGTCTCACCATTCCCGGCACCACCTGGCGGCTGTTCCGGGCGCTTGCCGGCGCCGAGGCCGGCCGCTCCTGCCGCTGCTGCGGCGAGGCGATCCTCCGGGCCGATCCGTTCGGCCGCAGCGAGGGCGTCTGCCGCCCCTGCCGACACGAGGCCGGCTGATGGGCCGCCCGTCGAACCCGGGCTACCTCGCCGTCCGGCACATCCTCACGAGCCCGCGGATCGCCGAGCGGACGGCGCCGCACATCGAGTCGGACGGCTTCCGCTGGCACCCGCTGCTCGTCGAGGCCGAGACGATGTCGAGCGGCGAGAGCCTGCTCGTGCGGATCGCGTACGACCTCTGGCACGCGGACGGCGACGTCGCGCTGTGGGAGCTGCCGCGCCGGCTCGACCGGACCGGCTTCCACCGGGTCGTGCAGGCGCTCGAGCTGAGCCGCGGCGAGCTGCCCGCGCACGAGCTCGAGGAGCTCGCCGCCGCCTGAAGCCGGGCCGTCGCCGTCGGTAGTTAGGACGGATGGCGTCGAGGCGGCGCGTGGGTCACGATGCCGCCCATGAGCGCGGTCACGACCGCAACGCGCGTCGCGCTCGTGGGGAGCGTCACGAGCCGGACGAACCTCGAGCTGGAGGAGGCCTGGCGCGACGCGGGCGTCGACGCGGAGATCGTCGCGGTCTCCGAGGTGCGGCCGGACGATCTCGTCGTCGCGCGGCTCGACATCCTGCCGACGATCGACGGCGTCGAGCCGGGGCTCGTCGAGCTGCTGCGGCTCGAGTGGCGCGGGGCGCGCGTCCTCAACCGGGCGCGGACGCTCGTCGCCGCGCACGACAAGCTGCTGACCGCGCGGGCGCTCGCGCGCGCGGCGCTGCCGCACCCGCTCACCGTCCACGTCCGGCACGACGGGACCGTGCCGGTGATCGCGCCGCCGGTCGTGCTCAAGCCGCGGCTCGGCAGCTGGGGCGTCGACGTCTTCCGCTGCGACACGGTGGACGAGTTCCGCCGCTGCTACGAGGAGATCGAGTCGAGGCCGTGGTACCGCCGTCACGGCACGCTCGTCCAGGAGCTCGTGCCGCCGGTCGGGCACGACCTGCGGCTGATCGTCGCGGGCGGCACCGTCGTCGGCGCGGTCCGTCGCGTCGCCGGTCCCGGCGAGTGGAGGACGAACGTCAGCCTCGGCGCGACGCGCCATCCCGTCGTACCGCCACCCGCCGCGTGCGCGCTCGCGATCGCGGCCGCCGCGGCGATCCGCGGCGACTTCGTCGGTGTCGACCTGCTCCCGCACGGCGACGGCTACACCGTGATCGAGCTGAACGGCTCGCCCGACTTCAACGCGACGTACTCGCTTCCGGGCCGCGACGTCTTCCGCGACTCGGCCGCCGCGCTCGGGCTCCTCGCGGCCGTCAGTGGAAGATATTGACCGCCCGCGCGGCGACGAGCAGGATCGTCACGGCGGAGAGCCCCGACTCGGCGAGCATCAGCGCCTTCGCCCGCACGGTCAGCGGCATCGCGTCCGTCGGGCTGAACGCGATCGAGTTCGTGAACGAGATGTAGACGTAGTCGAACAGGCGCGGGAACCAGCCCGGCGCCGCGAGCTGCGGATTCTCGAGCTGCGGGAACTGGAAGTCGTGCGGCGGAGGGTCGGGCTTGCGGCGGCGCACGGGCCCGCCCTGGTCGACGGCCCAGAACCAGAGCCCGAACGCGATCACGTTCGTCCCCCAGACGACGATCGCCTCGAACAGGAGCTGGCCGCCGCTCCGCACGTCGCCGTTCACGAGCGACGCGACGAGCGCGAGCACGATCAGGCCGTTCGCGACGCTGAGCAGGCCGAGCAGCGTGACCGCGAACATCCGGCGGTGGCCCGTCTGCTCGAGCGCGTGGCGCGGGCGGCTCCATCCCAGCGTGACCAGCAGCAGTGCCTCGGGCACGACCGGGACGAGCCAGATCCACCAGGTGAAGTGCCAGATCGTCCAGCCGCGGTCCCGGCTGACGAGCGCGAGCACGACCTGGCCGGCGATCAGCGCGGCGACGGCGGGCGTCGCCTCCCAGCGGGACTCGACCTCCTCCTCGCGCTCGGTCTCGCCGGCCGGGCTCAGAACCAGCCCCTCCGCCTGAAGTAGACGAGCATCGCCACCGCGGCGGCCACCTCCGTGCCGATTCCGAGCAGGAGGAACGCCTCCCAGCTGCTGACGCTGCGCACCATCCAGCCGAAGTTCTGGCCGAAGAAGCCGGTCAGCCACGCGAGCGGCAGGAAGATCGTCGCGATGATCGTCAGCTGCTTCATCACCGCGTTCAGCCGGTTCGAGACGGTGGAGAGGTAGACGTCCATCGAGCTCGTCAGCAGGTCGCGGTACGTGTCGATCAGGTCGCTGATGCGGATCAGGTGGTCGTAGACGTCGCGGAAGTAGCGCTCGTCGTCCGGCGTCGTCCCCGGCAGCACCTGGATGCCGCCGGCGATGCGAGCGAACATGTCACGCTGCGGCGTGATCGCCTTGCGCAGGCCGACCAGCAGCTTCTTCATCGCGAAGATCTCCTGGAGCTGGGCATCGCTCGCGTTGACGAAGGTCTGGTCCTCGAGCTCGTCGATCCGGTCGTCGAAGTCGGCGAGGATCGGAAAGAAGCTGTCGACGAGCGAGTCGACGATCCGGTAGAGGAGACGCGCGCCGTGCTCGATCGGCTGCGCGTGCTTCGCGAACCGCTCGCGCACCTCGGTGAAGGCCGGTGCCTCGTCGCGGTGGACGGTGACGAGATAGCGCGTGCTGTAGAAGCAGTGCACCTCGACGAGCCGGTCCTCGTCGGGCGACGCGCCGTAGAGGACGAGGAACGCGTAGTCGTCGTAGTCGTCGATCTTCGCGCGCTGGCCGAAATGCTCCGAGTCCTCGATCGCAAGCGGATGGAACTTGAAGACGTCGCGGAGGACCGTGAAGTCGTCGGCGTTCGGCCGGTCGAGGTCGAGCCAGAAGAAGTCGCCGCCTGCGAGCAGCCGCTCCGCGGTCTCGCGGTCGAAGTCGACCACCGTGTGGCCGTCCCGGTGGATGACGTGGCAGGACCGGGTGCGCTCGCCCTCGTGCTCCACGTGGATCGATCGTAGAGGCCGTGTCGGCGGGCCTTGACATATCGATAAATATCGATATGTTGTCGACAGGATGTCGAACGCGATCGCGTGCTGCGCACGGCTCGACGCGCCGGCGCTCTCCGACGAGGAGGCGGCGGCGACGGCGGAGCTGTTCGGGGCGCTCGCAGATCCGGCGCGGGTGAGGATCGTCAACCGCCTCGCGACCGCGGGCCAGCCCGTGTGCGCGTGCGAGTTCGAGCCGCTGCTCGGGCTGGCGCAGCCGACGGTCAGTCATCACCTGAAGAAGCTGACCGAGGCCGGGCTGCTCGACCGCGAGCCCCGCGGCAAGTGGGCGTACTTCTCGATCAGGCCCGAGGCGGCCGAGCGGCTCGCCGGGCTGGTCGACTTCGAAGGAGGACGAGGATGAGCACGACGGCGGACGATCTCCGCGAGCAGGTGCGCGCGCGCTACGCGGCGGCGGCGCTCGAGGTGACGAACGGCTCGAGCTGCGGCTGCAACAGCGCGACCGACTACGGGTACACGCCTGACGAGATCGGCGAGGTCCCCGACGCGGCGGCACTCGCCTCGCTCGGCTGTGGCAACCCCACGGCGGTGGCGGAGCTGCGGGAGGGCGAGACCGTCCTCGACCTCGGCTCCGGCGGCGGCATCGACGTGATCCTCTCGGGGAAGCGCGTCGGGCCGACGGGCACGGCGTACGGACTCGACATGACAGACGAGATGCTCGCGCTCGCGCAACGCAATGCGCACGAGGCGGGCGCGACGAACGTCCACTTCCTGAAGGGCGTGATCGAGGCGATCCCGCTGCCGGCGGATTCGATCGACGTCGTCATCTCCAACTGCGTGATCAACCTCTCGACCGACAAGGCGGCCGTGCTGACCGAGATCGCGCGCGTGCTCAGGCCGGGCGGCAGGGTCGGCGTCAGCGACATCGTCGCCGACGATCACCTCACGCCCGACGATCGCGCTGCGCGCGGGTCCTACGTCGGCTGCATCGCCGGTGCGCTCTCCAGGAGCGAGTACATCGCCGGCCTCGAGGCGGCGGGGTTCGAGGAGGTCTCCGTCGAGTACACCCACGAGGTCGCAGACGGGATGCACAGCGCCATCGTCAAGGCGCGCAAGGCCGCGCAGCCCGAGTCGAAGCGACTGCCGGTCCTCCAGCCCGCGGCGCGCGACGGCTGCTGCTGATGGCGGTCGAAGCGCAGGCGACCATGGTCGCCGAGCTCCGGGCGGAGCAGTGGACGCAGGTCGCGCGCGTCTACGCCGACGGGATCGTCACCGGGAACGCCACCTTCGAGACGGCGGTGCCGAAGTGGGACCGCTGGGACTCGGCCCACCTGGACGAGCACCGCTTCGTCGCCGTCCGCGACGGCAGGGTGGTCGGCTGGGCCGCGGTCAGCGCCGTCTCCGACCGCTGCGTCTACGGCGGCGTGGTCGAGAACAGCGTCTACGTCGCCGAGAGTGCCCGCGGGCAGGGCGTCGGCCGGATGCTGCTCGAGCGGCTGATCGCCTCGACCGAGGCGGCGGGGATCTGGACGATCCAGACGGGGATCTTCCCGGAGAACGAGGCGAGCCTCCGGCTCCACCGGCAGGTCGGGTTCGAGATCGTCGGCCGGCGCAGGCGGCTCGGCAAGCTCAACGGCGTCTGGCGCGACGTGCTGCTGCTCGAGCGCCGAAGCAGCGTCGTCGACTGACGGCGCTGGTGACAGGGTGGTGACGGCGCTTGCGCCGTGCCCTCACGATCCACCAAGATCGCCTTGTGCGTCGACTCCCCGTTGCCTGCCGGACTCCACTCGCGGGATCGTCTCTGTCGCGCCGCGATGCGGCCGAGCTGGAACGACTGCTGCGCTCGATCGCCGACCGGCACCGGCTGACGATCCTCAACATGCTCGTGCGGGCGGAAAGCGCCCCGATCTGCGTGTGTGAGTTCACCGCGGCGCTCGACCTGCCCCAGCAGAACGTCAGCTACCACCTCAAGCAGCTCGTCGACGCGGGCGTGATCGCGCGCGAGCGGCGCGGCCGCAACTCCTATTACGCACTCACCGCGGGTGCGCTCGACCACATCGCCGCGCTCGTCTCCGGGCCGGCCGGCAAGAAGGCCGCCGCGTGAACCGGCAGCTCGTGCGCGCGCTCGTCGCCGAGGCGATCGGGACGTTCGCGCTCGTCTTCGCCGGCTGCGGGGCGATCATGGTCGACGCGAAGACGGGCCAGCTCGGCCACATCGGGGTCGCGATCACCTTCGGGCTCGTGATCATGTTCGGGATCTACGCCGTCGGGCACATCAGCGGCGCCCACTTCAACGCGGCGGTCACGTTCGCCTTCGCGCTCACCCGACACTTCCCCTGGCCGCGCGCCGCCGCCTACTGGTGCGCCCAGCTCGCCGGCGCCCTCGCGGCGGCGCTGCTCCTGCGCGCCTCGCTCGGGAACATCGCCCACGTCGGAGCGACCTACCCCTCCGGCTCGGGCGGGCAGTCGTTTCTCTGGGAGCTCGTGATGACCGCCTTCCTCATGTTCGTCATCCTCGCGGTCGCGACCGACACTCGCGCGGCCGGCGAGGCGGCCGCGATCGCGATCGGCGGCACCATCGGTCTCGATGCCATGTTCGGCGGCCCCATCTCGGGCGCGTCGATGAACCCCGTCCGCTCGCTCGCCCCCGGACTCGTCTCCGGCGACCTGCACGCAATCTGGATCTATCTCACCGCCCCGGTCGTCGGCGCCGCCGTCGGCGGGATCGCCTACCAGTTCGTGCGCGGCGAGCGCGCGGATTCGGTGGAGAGAGTCGCGTGAACGTGCTCTTCGTCTGCACCGCGAACGGAGGCCGCTCCGTCATGGCGGAGCGGCTCTACAACCGCGTCGCCGGCCCTCACGACGAGGCGCGCTCGGCCGGGAGCGCGCCCGGGAGCGAGGCGCACCCGGTCGTCGTCGAGGCGCTCGCCGAGATCGGGATCGACGCGTCCGACCACGTGCCGCACCCGCTCGACGAGGAGCGGATCGCGTGGGCCGACGTCGTCGTCGCGACGTGCGACGACGCGTGTCCGGTCGTCCCCGGGAAGCGCTACGTCGCCTGGAACCTGCCGGACCCGAAGGGACGCCCGCTCGAGGAGGTGCGGGCGATCCGAGACGACATCGCCGCACGCGTCGACGCGCTCGCGGCCGAGCTCGACCAGGAGGAATCGCCATGAAGTACGTGCTCTTCGTCTGCACGCACAACGCCGGCCGCTCGCAGATGGCGCAGGCGCTGTTCGAGCGCTACGCGCCCGACGACGTGCGCGCCGAGTCGGCCGGGCAGGAGCCGGCCGACCGGGTGTGGCCGAACGTCGTCGAGGCGATGGCCGAGATCGGCATCGACCTCTCCGGCCGTCGCCCGAAGAAGCTCGATCTCGAGATGCAGCTCCACGCGGACTGGGCGATCACGCTCGGCTGCGGCGGCGCCTGTCCCTACGTCCCGACGATGGTCGAGGACTGGCAGATCCCCGATCCGGCGGGGCTGACGCTCGAGGAGACGCGCCCGATCCGCGACCTGCTCGATGCGAAGGTGCGCGAGTTGGCGGAGCAGCGGATCGACGCGATCCGCGACGACAGGACCGCCCATGCGATGCGGCTCGAGCGGCTGCTCCCGTCGCTCGTCGAGGAGTTCGGTGAGGACACGTCCGGCGACGAGATCCGCGCGTGCGTCGACCTGATGCTCGAGCCGTACGACGACGTCCCCGTCCGCTCGTTCGTGCTCACACTCGCGCGCCGCAACGCTCAGCAGTGCCTCCGCGAAGGACGGTGCGCGGCGGTTGGCTAGTAGACGTACGGGATGAAGCGGCGCGGCGTTCTCCGCCGGTACTCGGCGTAGTCGGGGTGCCGCTCCTCCAGCCACTGCTCCTCGCGCCGCGACTTCAGCTCGACGAACGCGACGAGCACGACCCACAGCACCGCGCCGGCGACGCTCGCGAAGACGATCGACCAGCCGAGCGCGAACAGGAGCCCGCCGCCGTACATCGGGTGGCGCGCGAGCGCGTAGAGGCCGGACGTCGTCAGGGCGTTGCGGTCGTCCGGCTTAGGCAACGGCGTCAGCGACGGGCCGAGCCGCAGCCCGCCCGCGACGAGCAGCAGTGCCCCGAGCGCCATCAGCACGCCGCCGACGGCGTACGCCGCGGTCTCGAACGACTCCGGCCAGCCGAGCCCGGCGAGCGCGGAGAGGAGGATCGCGACGATGAGCACGCCCTGGATCGCGACCCAGCCCCAGCCGCGTGCGCCCAGCTCCGGCAGCCGTCCGGTGGAAGCCACTAGCCTCAAGGGTATGGCGACTCCGGCGATCCGCGCAGAGGGACTGTCGAAGCGTTACGGCGACACGCTCGCGCTCGACTCGCTCGACCTCGAGGTGCAGCCCGGCGAGGTGTACGGCTACCTCGGGCCGAACGGCGCCGGAAAGACGACGACGATCCGGCTCCTGCTCGGGCTGCACCGGCCGACGGCGGGCCGCGCGTTCCTCTTCGACGTCGACGCGTGGCGGGATCCGGTCGCCGCGCACCGGCGCGTCGCGTACGTCGCCGGCGAGCCGTTTCTCTGGCCCGCGCTGACGAGCGCCGAGACGTTCACGTACCTCGAGCGGCTGCACGGCTCGACGGACGAGGCGTACCGCGACCTCCTCGTCGAGCGGTTCCAGCTCGACACGGACAAGCGCGTGCGCGCGCTCTCGAAGGGCAACCGCCAGAAGGTGCAGCTCGTCGCCGCGTTCGCGACCCGCGCCGACCTGCTGCTGCTCGACGAGCCGACGGCGGGCCTCGACCCGCTGATGGAGGTCGCCTTCCGCGAGACGGTGCACGAGGCGAAGGAGCGGGGCCAGACGGTCTTCCTCTCGTCGCACATCCTCAGCGAGGTCGAGGCGCTCTGCGACCGCGTCGGCATCCTGCGGCGCGGGAAGCTCGTCGACGAGGGGACGCTCGCGCAGCTGCGGCACCTCGGCGCGCAGACGGTCGAGGTCACGTTCGCCGGGCCGGCGCCGCGGCTGCCGTCGCTCGACGGGATCCACGCGGAGCCGGCGGGCGCGAACGCGATGCGGTTCGAGGTCTCCGGCAGCGTCGGCCCGCTGCTCGAGGCGCTCGCCGGTCACGACGTCGTCGCGCTGACGAGCCGCGAGCCGTCGCTCGAGGAGATCTTCCTCCACCACTACGACGCGCACGACGGCAATGTCCGGAGCGGTTAGCGGCCCTCACGGCAATGCATGTCCGCTCCTGGCCCGCGATCACGCGGCGCGCTGCCGCGTCCTCAGTCGCGCCGATAGTCACCACTATCGGCGCTCCCTGCGTCCTTGCATCGCTTGGTGCTCACGACCCAGAAGCTAGACGGCATCACCGCGAGGGCCGCTAGAGCTCTGGCCCGCCGCACCCTCGCGGACTCGCGCGTCCGCACGGTCTCCTACGCGCTCCTGTTCGCGTTCGTGTCGGTCGCGAACGTCGTCGGCTATCGCAAGACGTACCCCACCGTCGCCGACCGGATCCGCTTCGCGGTCGGCTTCGGCGCGAACAAGAGCGTCCGGCTCTTCTACGGCGTTCCGCACGACCTGCTCTCCGTCGGCGGCTACACGGCCTGGCGCGTGGGCGGATCGCTGTCGATCTTCGCCGGGATGTGGGGCGTGCTCGCGGCGGTGCGTGCGATGCGGACGGAGGAGGACGCGGGCCGGCAGGAGCTCGTGCTCGCCGGCGGGATCGGCCGCGGGGCGGCGTTCGGAGCGACGCTCGTCGGGATCGGCGCCGGAATGGTGGTCCTCTGGCTTGCCTCGTTCGTCGGCTTCGTCGCGGCGCGCCTGCCTGCGGGCGGGTCGGCGTATCTCGCGCTCGCGGTCGTCGCGGTCGTGCCGGTGTTCGTCGGCGTCGGCGCGGTCGCGAGCCAGGTCGCGCCGAACCGCCGGCTCGCGCTCGGGATCGGCAGCGGCGTGCTCGCGGTCGCATTCGCCGTGCGTGTCGTCGCCGACACGTCGTCCGGGGTCGCGTGGCTGCGCTGGGCGACGCCGCTCGGCTGGATCGAGGAGCTGCGCGCGTTCGCCGGTCCCCGACCGGCCGTCCTGCTCCTGCCGGCGGTCGCGGCGGTGCTGCTGCTCGCCGCCGCCGCCGCCCTCTCCCTGCGCCGAGACGTCGGCCGGGGGCTGTTCCACGACCACGACAGCGCCCCGCCGAACCAGCGGCTGCTCGGCTCGCCGACCGCGCAGGCGCTGCGCGGCGAGCGCGGAACGCTGCTCGCGTGGCTGCTCGGAGTCGCGGCGTTCGCGTTCATCCTCGGCGTCGTCTCGGCGAGCGTCTCGCCGGCGGACATCTCGAAGAACCTCCAGCAGCAGCTGGAGAAGCTCGGGCTCTCGTCGGTCGTCACGCCGTCGGGATATCTCTCGCTGACGTTCCTCTTCTTCATCTTCGCGCTGAGCCTCTTCTGCTGCTCGCAGGTCGCGGCCGCGCGGCGTGAGGAGGCGGAGCAGCAGCTCGAGACGCTGCTGGCGCTGCCGGTCGCGCGTCGCCGCTGGCTCGCCGGGCGGCTCGGGCTCGCGGCGGTCGCGGCGGCGGTGCTCGCGCTCGTCACCGGCGTGCTCGCCTGGGCGGGCGCCGTGTCGCAGGGCGTCGACGTCACGCTCGTCGGGCTCGTGAAGGCCGGCGCGAACTGCCTGCCGACGGCGCTGCTCTTCCTCGGGATCGGGATGCTCGCCTTCGCCGTGGTGCCGCGCGCGAGCGCCGGCATCGCCTACGGGCTCGCGAGCGTCGCCTTCGTCTGGGAGCTGTTCGGCGCGATCCTCGGCGCGCCGTCCTGGACGCTGAACCTGTCGCCGTTCCACCACATCGGGCTCGTCCCGGCGCAGCCGTTCCGTCCCGGCGCGGCGGCGGTGATGCTCGCGATCGCCGCGGCGTCGTCCGTCGCGGCCGTGCTCGTCTTCGAGCGCCGCGATCTGACCGGAGCCTAGGATCTAGGCGTGGCCGGGTTCAGCCTGCGGGAGCTGCTGGCCTCGCGCTCGGGCGAGGACGGCGATCTCTGGGCGCGCACGATCAACCCGCAGTTCGTCCGCGTGCTGCGGACGATCGACTTCGACCGCACCTGGACGCGCGCGGAGGGCGCGTACCTCTGGGACGAGGACGGCGAGCGCTACCTCGACTTCCTCGGCGGCTTCGGGATGTACAACGTCGGCCGCAACAACCCGCGCGTCCGCGCGGCGATCGCGGAGTACCTAGAGCTCGAGACGCCGGGGATGCTCGCGATGGGCGTGACCGCGCTGCCAGGGCTGCTCGCCGAGGCGCTGCTCGCGCGCGTGCCGCCGCGGCTCGAGCGCTGCCTGTTCACGAGCACCGGTACCGAGGCGGTAGAGGCGGCGCTGAAGCTCGGGCGCGCGGCGACCGGCCGGACGCGCGTGCTCTCCGCCGACCACGGCTTCCACGGGCTGACGCTCGGCTCGCTCTCGGCGAACGGCTGTCCCGAGTTCACCGACCGCTTCCAGCCGCTGCTGCCGGGGTTCGAGCGCGTGCCCTTCGGCGACCTCGCGGCTCTCGAGGCCGAGCTGCGGCGCGAGGACGTCGCACTCTTCCTCGTCGAGCCGATCCAGGGCAAGGGCGTCAACCTGCCCCCGGACGGGTATCTCGAGGGCGCGCAGGAGCTGTGCCGCCGCACCGGGACGCTGTTCGCCGTCGACGAGGTGCAGACGGGGTTCGGGCGCACGGGCACGCTGTTCGCGTTCGAGCAGTGGGGGCTCGAGCCGGATCTCGTCCCCGTCGCGAAGTCGCTGTCGGGCGGCTACGTGCCGGTCGGCGCGCTGCTGATGGCGCGTCCGGTGCACGAGGCGGTGTTCGACTCGATGGAGCACGCGGTCAGCCACGGCTCGACGTTCGCGCCGAACGAGCTGGCGATGGCGGCCGGGCTCGCGACGCTGCACGAGCTCGACGAGGAGCGTCTCGTCGAGCAGTCGGCACGGCTCGGCGCGCGGCTGCTCGAGCTGACGCAGCCGCTCGTCGACGAGTTCGACGTCGTCCGCGAGGTGCGCGGGCGCGGGCTGATGTGGGCGATCGAGTTCGCGGAGCCTGCCGGAGGCAGCCGCTCGTGGCGGATGCTCGAGCGGATGCAGGCGGGGCTGTTCGCGCAGCTCGTGATCGGCCCGCTGTTCACGAAGCACCGGATCCTCACGCAGGTGGCGGGACACAACATGGCGGTGCTGAAGGTGCTGCCGCCGCTCGTCGTCACGGACGAGGACGTCGAGACGTTCGCCGACGCGCTCCACGACTCGATTCGCAAGGCGACGCACACCCCGAGGTCGCTGATGCGCATGGGCCTGGCAGCAGCCCGAGCCCGGTAGACCGGGGCCAGGCCCGAATACGAAACGCTCGCAACTTCGTTACGGACGAGAGCGACAGCACGGCGTGTCTCCGCGCCGAATCGTGGTCTCCGCCCTCACGGAGCTGCGGGGACTCGTGACCGTTCCGTAACGGGGCCTGGCCCCGGCCGTTCGGTTGTGCTAGCCCTCGCGGGGCTCCCAGCGGAAGCGGAAGATCGCGACGAGCAGTCCGGCGACGCCCCACGCCGCCATCACGGCGAGGTCCTCCGGCTTCGACCAGATCGTCTCGCCGTGCAGGTAGACGGCGTCGACGAGATTGATGAAGTACTTCAGCGGCAGCACGTCGCCGATCGCGCGGAGGAATGCCGGGTAGTGCAGCGTCGGCCCGAAGGCTCCGCTGAGGAACGCCATCGGCAGGAGGATGAAGTTGACGATCGCCGACGAGCCCTCCGCCGAGTGGATCTCCGACGCGGTCGCGACGCCGAGCGCGGCGAACATCGCCACGCCGACGACGATCGCGCCGACGAGCGAGCCGACGTCGCTCGGGAACGGCGTGCCGTAGAACGCGCGACCGATCAGGAACAGCGCGATCGTCTGCAGCACGAACACGATCAGCGTCGAGGTGAGCAGCGCCGCGACGTACGTCGAGGCCGGCAGCGGCGTCGCGCGCAGCCGTTTCAGGATCGCGTTCTCCCGCCGGATGACGAGCTGGATCGCGAGCCCGGCGAACGCGGTGTTCGCGCAGCCGTAGCCGATCAGCCCCGCGAGCAGCGCCTGCGACGCGGGCACGCCGTAGATCTTCCCGCTGTACACCGACCCGAGCAGCACGAACAGCAGCAGCGGGAAGAGGAAGATGAAGAGCGCCGCCTCCTTGCTCCGCCAGAAGACGAGCTGCTCGCCGCGCAGCTGGTGCGTGAACAGCCGGATCCCACGCGAGCCGCGCCGCTCGCGGACGGCGACCGCCTCGGAGCTCATTCCCGCTCCCGGCGCCGGCAGAGCCGGCGCCTCCGCTCTTTGGTGAGCTCCGTCGAGCCTACGCTCACTCCGCCTCCTCCTCGGTGAGCGAGAGGTAGACGTCCTCGAGCGTCGGCCGGCGCACCTCGAGCCGGTCGAGCTCGACCCCGCGCGCGACGGCGTCCGTCGTCAGCTCGTGCAGCACCCGCGTCGGCTCGGTCGTGCGGACGACGACCTCCTCGCCGTCGCGGTGCCAGCGGATCTCGACCTCGAGCTCGCTCGTCGTCAGCTCGCGCGGCGTGCCGACGCGGACGATCCGGCCCTCCCGGAGCACGGCAACGCGGTCGGCGAGCTGCTCCGCCTCGTCGAGATAGTGCGTCGTCAGGAGCACCGTCTTCCCGAGCGAGCGGAGCGACCGGATCATCTCCCACGCGGCGCGCCGCGCGGCCGGGTCGAAGCCGGTCGTCGGCTCGTCGAGAAAGACGAGATCCGGGTCGCCGACGAGCGCGACGCCGAGGTCGAGGCGCCGCTTCTGCCCGCCGGAGAGCGTCTTCACGCGGGCGTCGCGCTTCTCGGCGAGGCCGACCAGCTCGATCACCTCGTCGACGGCCCGCGGGCGCTCGTAGTAGCCGGCGAAGAGCGCGTGCGTCTCGCGCACGGTGAGGTTCAGCCACAGCTGCGACTGCTGGAGCACGACGCCGATCCGCTGGCGGAAGTCGGGCCCAGGCCTCTGCGGGTCGTGTCCGAGCACGGAGACCTCGCCGGCGTCGCGGTTGCGGTAGCCCTCGAGGATCTCGACGGTCGTCGTCTTGCCGGCGCCGTTCGGCCCGAGCAGGCCGAAGACCTCGCCCTCCTCGATCTCGAAGTCGACGCCGCGCACGGCCTCGAGGTGCCCGTACGCCTTGCGCAGGCCGCTGACGGAGATGGCGGGCATCGCGGGCCAGGATAGACTCCCGGCCCATGCGGACGGCTGCGGCTCTGGTGATTCTCGCCGCCGGTGCGGCCCTGCTCGCCGCGACCGGCGCCGCCGCGCCGGCGACGCCGAAGCCGACGATCAGCATCGGCTCGATCGACGCCGACTTCATCCCGGCCCAACGCGAGACGTATTACTCGATCCGGCGCTTCCACCTCAACGGGAAGCCGGAGGCCGTGACCGTGACCTGGACGCTGAAGCTCGAGCTCGTCGACCCGGCGGGGAAGCCGGACCCGGCGACGCCCGGCTCGGGCGCGGCGGTCGACCTCGGCTGCACCAACGCGGGCGTCGGCACGCACGAGCCGCAGAAGACGACGGTGCAGCCGGGCCATCAGACGCCCGCCTTCATCTGGCATCACCCGGATCCCGAGGCGAGCATCCCGCCGGGCAAGTACCACTGCGACCACGCCGACATGGGGCCGCACGGGCACCAGGGCCTGATCACCGTCGTCGTGGCCGACCCGCAGTGGGAGTGCACCGCGACGTACAAGGGCACGATCTCGGCCACCGCGAACAGCGTCAAGGACGGCACCGCCTCCGAGCCGAAGTGTGCGAAGGTTCGCTGATGCGGACGACCTGGCTCGCGCTCGTCTCCGTCGCGTTCCTGCTGCTGGCGGCGCCCGCGTCGGCGGGGACGCGCGGCGGTCTGACGCTCCACGTCGCGGGAACCGTCGGGCAGGCCCGCGGGGCGGTCGTCCCGGTCGCGGCGACCGGCGAGACCGAGGGCCTCCTCGACCAGTAGCTCGACGCGGCGCTCCAGCTCGCGCGCGACGTCGCGACGGGCGACGCCACGTGGACGGCCGGCCAGGTGGCGCCGCTGTTCGGGGGCAGTCCGGTTCCGTTCTTCTTCGTCTGCGGCTTCGACCGGGGCGGGGGCCGGTGCCTGCTCGCCGGCTCGATCGTCGGGGTCGGGACCGTGCAGGACGTCGCGGTCGATCCGCAGGGCGGCCGCTTCGTGCTCGACGTCGACGTGCCGAACGCGCTCTGCCTGCTCTGCACCGCCCAGCGACCGCAGGGGTAGGTTTCCGGCATGGCCGGCACGTTCCGCTACGTCGTCTGCGACGTCTTCACCGACGTCCCGCTCGCGGGGAACCAGCTCGCCGTCTTCACCGACGCGCGCGAGATCCCCGAGGAGCTTCTGCAGCGGCTCGCGCGCGAGCTGAACTACTCCGAGACGACGTTCGTCTACCCGCCCGAGGGCGACGGGCACGTGAGGATGCGGATCTTCACGCCCGTGCGCGAGATGCCGTTCGCGGGGCATCCGACGCTCGGCACCGCGTTCGTGCTCGGCGGGCCGCTCCAGCTCGAGGAGCTGCGGATCGAGACGGCGCGCGGCGTCGTGCCGGTGCGGCTCGAGCGCGACGGCCCGCGGATCGTCTTCGGGAGGATGGAGCAGCCGTTGCCGTCGATCGAGCCGTACGCGCGCGCAGACGAGCTCGCCGCCGCGCTCGGCGTCGAGCCGCGGCTGCCGGTCGTGCTCTACGACAACGGCGTCCGTCACGTCTACGTCGACGCGCCGTCGGAGGCGGCGGTCGCGGAGCTCGAGCCCGACCTCGGCCGGATCGCGACGTTCGGCCACGACTGCGTCAACTGCTTCGCCGGCTCGGGGACGCGCTGGAAGACGCGGATGTTCGCGCCCGGCTCCGGCGTCGCCGAGGATCCGGCCACCGGCTCGGCAGCCGGCCCGCTCGCGCTGCATCTCGCCCGCCACGGGGTCATCGGCTTCGGCGAGGAGATCGAGATCTCGCAGGGAGCAGAGATCGGACGCCCGTCGACGCTCTATGCGCGCGTTGACGGCTCCGCCGATGCGGTCGTGCGCATCGAGGTCGGCGGCTCCGCGGTGATCGTCGCGCGCGGCGAGTTCAGGCTCTAGTCCCGGCGGTCCCTCGACGCCGGAGGCGACGGGGGAGCGACGCCGCCGTCACGAGCACGGCGCCGGCGAGCGCCAGAAGGTTCGTCGTGGCGCACGTTCGGCAGACGCCGCAGCACGCCTGAGCGGGCGCGTACTCGGCCGCCCGGCCCAGGACCGGCAGCGCCTTCACCCGTGCGCGCTCGAGCATTCGTGCGAGTGTAGTCCGCGTAAGAAGTGTCTGGCTAGCGAGGGTCGCGACCGCGCCGCACGAGCATGCGTGCGGCCGCGACCGCCCCGATCCACACCGGCCCCATCGTCAGCAGGAACGGGCGCAACGTGTCGCTCGCCGAGTGAGAGCCGCGATCGAAGCTCCGGAACGCGAGGACGGTCACTCCGAGCAGGAGGAGGCTGCCAACCGCGACGAGTCCACGCCGGCCCATCGTCGAAGCGTACAGCCCGCTCAGTCGAGCCAC